>Ga0080006_1182959_pt1 | contig 67097 bp, 58 predicted proteins | sample RS3BMetagenome_FD_69209 | JGI IMG/M metagenome (GOLD analysis project Ga0080006, IMG submission 69209) | Ferric oxide microbial mat and aquatic microbial communities from Rainbow Spring, Yellowstone National Park, USA - RS3B (SPADES... ...
CCGCCAGAGCCTATGGCAAGAGATCATTCTACGTGAGTTTCCAATCTACGATACGTTATTCCAGCTGCAGTGCGGTGCGAACACGCATATGCCAAGGCGGTGTCGGACACGTGTCCTTCATGGATCGGTGCAGCGTCTCGCGCGGTGAATGCATCGCGCTCAGGGAGCACGCCTCGGAGATCAGGCAGTGAACTGACACGACGCGCATGCCGCCGTTGAAAGGAAACGCGATCCTAGTAACGAGCGTGTTGTTCTGCCAGAAAAAGTTGGATTTCCGTTGAGCTCTTAGCCAAGTAAAGTCTTTCAGTTCATTTTTGTTTCAGCCCTCAAACAAGTCTAGTCAAGTGCTTTTTCGCAGTATATAACAGAAGGGTTCAAAGAGCGTTCTTTTTCGAAAATACCTAAAAAAGGAGAGCTATGAAAAAGCAAGTCCACGATCCTGAAGCGCCATTGTCGCCGGCTGCCAGAAAAACAAATACAGTGCCGAGTCCCGACAAACAGCAAAAGAAAAAGAAGCAAAATGGGAGGCCCTACGTCGAAGGCTGCAAGAACGGCAACTGTACCACGAGATAGTGGTGAAAACCTCTCTTCTTGGACATATCAAGCATCCCTATACGGAAAAGTTGCGAGACGCTATCAGAAAGCATGTCGACTCGTACTCCAAGAGTATTGCCAAGGCGTCTTCCGGACTGATGCATTTGGCGAGGGAGATGTACGAACAAATGACGCAGATGGAAACGGTCGAGATTCCGGGCGAGCTCTTCGACAAGACGTCTTTTCGATACCTGATGCATGGTACAGCGGGAACGTGGAGGGAAAATGTGCTAATGCATACTCTCCACGAAAACTTCGCGGTATTCCGCTTCGAGGGTGCTCGGCGCAGGGGTGACTCGCATATTTACACATATGGGGCAATGAAGTACATCACGAACCTGAAGAACCATTTGACAGAGAACCTCGCATGTTTCATGATACGCACCGCGTTTGCACTCAACCCGGGCATCTCTCGCAAGGGGATATGGTCGATCATCAGTGGCATCACGAAAGATCGCCAGCATGAAGATGACGTCGAATTCGTCGACAAGAAGACGTCAAAAAAGGAGCACGAATGAAGTATCTGTAACCCGTGCGGCTATACAAGAGCATCGTGCAGTCTTGGGGCTGGTGAATCCAACAGACAAGATATCAGAGTTGAAAAAAGATAAGGAAAGATACTATCGCATCTTCCGGCGGTATTTTGTGTTTCTGGGCCGAGAGCTCGAACGCAAAGCGGAGATGAAGCTGAGTGAGGAAAAATAAAGAATGGGAGAGACGGAAGGCTTTCCTATTGGGTGAGCGCTTCAATGTCGTTCCGTTGTGGAACATCAAGGCACATTTTGTGACGATCGACTCCGCGGTCCTTTACGGCATCATAAAGGAGATCAGTGCGGAGTTCAATATTAGTAGGGAGCACTTCACCGGCGAAAACCGGGAGACGTACTGGAAGAATATCTTCGGTTTCAAACGTCTCAAAACGAGCAAGCAAAAGTAGCTCACTGGGATGATCGAAACCGATGGAGTAACCGTGTGCGTACACTATCGACGGTTGAAGAAAGATCGTCCAGTCCCTCCATCGGCTGCGCCCGGAACGAGGGCTGAAGAAAAGTAGGAGGCGGATCCTGCGATGCATGAGGTGCATTATAACGACCTTGTCGTTGGCGTGACGAACGATGAAGGTGAGCAGGAGGCTGGTCCTGCGACGCAGGAGGTGGAGGATAACGAGCTTGCCGTTGACGCAGAGGAGCATGAAGAAAACCAAGAGGCGGGTCCTGCGACGCAGGCGGTGGAGGATAACGACTTTATCGTTGACGCGGCGAAGGATGAAGATGCGAAGAAGGCGGATTCTACGACGCAGGAAATGCAGGATAAAGACCTTGTCGTTGACGCGGTGAAGCATGAAGAAGACAAGAAGGTGGGCCCTGCGACCCAGAGAGTGCTAGATAACGACTTTGTCGTTGGCGCGGACCCTGGGAATACGAATATCATTACCATCGCAGCATTGAAGCGTGCGGAAGATGGTACTGATGGTAACTTACGTCAGAAAGACATGTGTCTTTTGAGGTTCTCGAGAGAGAGATACTATCAAGACTCGGGAATCATGAATGCGAGGAAGAAAATCGAGACATGGATTTCAGGAATGAAAGATCACCTGGAAGCTTGGAGCTAGGTGACTTGCCGAGGAGCGGACTTTGAAGCTTTTCGGAAAGTCATGGAAGTTCGCATGGCGCACTGGGATACGCTGTGGAAAGAGTATACCAAGCCCCGGTGGGCTCGTTTGCGAATGAATTTGTATTGTGGGAAGCAGCGGGCGGTCGCGAATTTTTTCAATCAATTGAGTGCCTTGATGGAGGATGACAGTCAGAGGCTCGTAGTAGCGTATCGAGCAGGGCGCTGGAAGACCCAAAAAGGAACTACGCTAGCTCCAACGACGAGGGTGTACAAGGAGTGCGCACGTCGTTTCGTTATGATACGGGTAGAGGAGTTTCGAACGTCCTATACTCACCATGAGCTGGGTTGTACACTTCAGAGAGTGAAGATGGAAAAGTGCCAGAGGAGCCCTGAGGAAATAGCAAAGTACGGAGCGCTGACAGAAGAGCAAATGGAAAGGAGGGCGAAAGTTCTCGGACAACTTGCCTTAGTAAGTACATCCAGTGATGGCAAGAAACGAATGGATTTCGTGAACCGAGACTTTAACTCTGCAATCAATATGAGAAAAAATGCGCGGTGACGGGTAAGAGACCTACAGCTTAGACACGAGAGGACTTCGTTGGACAATCGCTCAAAGTGGAATTATATGAGACAAGAATGGAAAAGAGTAGTAAGTGGCCGGTCGAGAAAGCCCGACAGGCGTCTGCACCTCAGTTGGAGACGTCTCGTCTAGGGCGGGTCACTCGCCGCTACTGTACACTGCCGGGAGCAACCTTTTTTTTGAAAGGCGTTCGCTAGCAGCGGAGACAATGAGCGCGAACTCTTCGCGTGCGGCGCTGCTTCTCACCCGTCAACTTCGGGACTTGAATAAGAGCTCCGTGGACGGTTTCAGCGCGGGACTCGTTTCGGAGGACGATCCCTTCCGTTGGGCTGTTACGGTGCTGGGCCCTCCAGACACGCCCTTCGAGGGGGGCCTGTTTCGAGCTGAGCTTACGTTTCCACCGGAGTACCCTATGTTGCCGCCAAGAATGAGGTTTTTGCCGCCAATACCCTGGCATCCGAACGTTTACCGAAACGGCGAAGTTTGCATCAGCATTCTGCATCCTCCGGGTGACGACCCACACGGGTATGAAATGGCCGGCGAACGTTGGTCACCTGTTCATACTGTTGAGTCGATTCTACTATCTGTGATCAGCATGCTCGCGTCCCCGAATGACGAATCACCCGCGAATATAGATGCTGCTAAGGAGTGGCGCGAACAACCCGATGCGTACCGACGGCGGGTTCGAAGCCTTGTTCGCCAGACGTTGGAAGAGTCGTGAAGACGTGCAGAAGGAGCGGGGTGCCCTTCAACTTCTCGGAAGAAGCTTCTGAAACCGGTCTTGTTCTGAGCGCCAACATCGAGAGAGCTCCATTGGCATAAACGGTACCCTGGCATGTGGCGCGGGAATAGGCGCCGCCTGGCGAGAGAACATCCCCCTTCGACGACGGCTCTGTTGACGAAGCTCTTTTAAATGACCTTGTTGATTCTTCTTGTGCTTGATTTGCACGGATACAAAGTCGCTAGCTACCCTTAAGTCCAAGCACCCAGAGTGCCTCTTCTGGTCGAAAAGACTCAGCATATGATGGAGACAGCATTGCGGTGCAGCTTGTCGGAGGAAGAACGTCGACTCGAGTCCTCCGACTGCCGAAGGCAAAACCTATGTCCATCAGGATTGCAGGAATTGTTTTAGGATCCGAACACAGACGCAGTAATGGGACTGCTCTAGCGTTAGAACACCAGTCTGGTGTTCCGAGGAATGATGCCGGAGATCGTTCGAAGTGATTCGCGACGCAACTTGCCGAACATACACGGCATCGATTTGGGCTCTAGGCCTTCGAGCGGAACAGCTATCGACGTCTGAACCCGACTCTACACACCGTCGCCACACGGTTGTGCGTACTGGTGCTGCGCGGTGTCGTGCAGGCAATATTCTGTTCGCAGAGTACACAGCAGAGATTCCCACGATGCATTCATTGCAGTGCACGAAGCGTTTCGGTCCCTACGATCCACGTGAAACGTCCTATTTTCAGTGACAGAGCCAAAGCACGTCACCAACAACTGCAAGACCCTGGGCAAATGACTCTCGCCCGGCGTGGAAGCGAAAGCACGTGGCCTCGTATCTGTTCAGACAAGACGAAATACTCGCACTCGTAGCATGCTCGTCAGCAGAAATCCACAGCAGTTTACTCGATGACTTTCGTAACCAACCCAGCACCGACGGTCCTGCCGCCCTCACGAACAGCGAAACGTAAGCCTTCCTGCAGCGCGACCGGATAGATGAGCTCAACAGCGCATCGTACGCGATCTCCTGGCATGCACATCTCCACTTCTGGCGGCAGAAGGAAGCGTCCTGTGACATCTGCAGTCCGCACGAAGAATTGAGGACGATAGTTGCTGAAGAATGGTGTATGGCGGCCGCCTTCCTCCTGAGTAAGAATGTAAACGTCAGCCTCGAACTTGCGGTGCGCTCTGGAGGTCCCCGGTTTTGCTAGAACCTGACCGCGCAACACGTCTTCGCGCTTGACGCCGCGAAGCAGACAGCCAACATTCTCGCCAGCCTCTGCGTAAGGAAGCGACTGCTTGAAAGTCTCGATACCGGTGACGATCGTGCGCATTGGTGCTACCTCGGGAGGACGAAGTCCGACGATTTCGATTTCATCACCAGGGCGTAGGATACCGGTCTCCACGCGTCCCGTAACCACCGTTCCTCGGCCAGTAATGCTAAAGCTATCTTCAATGGGCATCAGGAACGGTTTTTCAAGGTCTCTTTTGGGTATTGGGACCTTGTCGAGAATCTCCAGGAGCTTGTGGATGGACCCACAGCCAAGCTCGCTCTGATCGCCCTGCAATGCCTTCAGGGCAGAGCCCCGCACGATCGGCACGTTGTCGCCATCGTATTCGTACTTGCTGAGTAGTTCACGCACCTCTAATTCGACCAAGTCCAAAAGTTCCGGATCGTCGACCATATCACATTTGTTCAGGTATACAACAAAGTTCGGAACACCTACCTGCTTCGATAGCAGTACGTGCTCTTGAGTCTGCGGCTGCGGGCCGTCCGGGCCGCTGACCACGAGAATCGCGGTGTCGACCTGTGCCGCACCCGTGATAAAGTTCTTCACAAAGTCTCGATGCCCAGGGCAATCGACATGTGCATACGAACGTGATGGAGTCTCGTATTTGAGATGCGAAGCGTTGATCGTGATCCCGCGGGCGCGCTCCTCCGGTGCCTTGTCAATCTCTTCGTAAGCAGTGTACCGGGCTCCACCAGTCTCGGCGAGCACTTTCGTAATCGCTGCCGCGAGCGTAGTTTTCCCATGGTCAACGTGACCCATACCGCCAACATTCAGATGGGGCTTGCGTTTGCTTGCACTCGCCTCCACCGCCTCACCTGAGAGGAAGCGCGAAGCGCGTAGTTCCCAAAGCCGCGGGTACTGCAACGTCGTCGTGCGGTACGATCGCCAGACCGTGGCGTTGCGTGTACCTGCAAGCGAGCGAGCGTCTACGCCCACGGTAGCAAACGTGCGTACTTGACGCACAATGTCTGAAAAGATCCGCCGTCCACAAGATACGCTCATGGTGGTGGATTATTCGTCCTGAGGCGAACGAGCACAGAGGCGCTTCGAGCAACACGTAGCACGTCCGTCAGCGACGCACTCGACGAAGTCAGTGCCGCACAGCGTTCTCCGTCCACTCAATAATTGACTCTTCGAAAACCCCCGCCTCACCTGATCGGACGTGAAGGATCAGAAGGTACCCAGCTCAGCACCTCAAAGCACAACGACGCTGTGTGTGCTGCTCCAAGTGCGCAAGGCGAGACAGAACGTCTGTCTAAGAGCGCGTGGACGAAACGAGGAGCGGCGATCACGCCCACAGCAGCGACCTATATCGCGTTGTCGCCCGAGACTGGAAAGGCTTCGGAAACGCAACTGTTGCCGCTGCTGTTGGTGTTGGAGCGAAACCGTTGGTACAAGCCTTACTGAGCACTTTACGAACAACTTACGAGCGATATACGAGCGTCAAGGTGTGTTCGGGAGAAAATCGCAGCAACCGAATGAGTTCTGGCTGTTCGGTTCAACAGTGGCGTGATGGAGAAGCGGGAGACTCAGCTGCCGCTCTGGCAATCCGTTGTTGCTGCTTCTACCGGCGCTTTGGTTACGGCAGTTGTTCTGAACCCCATCGACGTTGTGAAGGTGGCGATGCAGAACCAAAATGTCGAGGCTTACAAGAATCGCCTGAGCTTTCGTGAACCGAGCGGCAGCGTGTGCCCCAGGTGTGGCAAATACTCCAGCTCCTGGGCGGCTATGGCAAATGAACCCGGCCCAGTTGGCGAAGCTGCGACGATCTCGCCACTTCAAGCAGCGGTGCGAAGTCTCGGACCAGGTGGCAGCCAGGTTGGGGACTTGCTGCGTAAAAATGACGTCGGCGTGCAACACAGTGACTTGTGTGCTTCCGAGCGTCTGGTGTCGGCACGGAGCGCGCTGGAAGCGACAGTGCGGCGGCTGCAACCCACAGTCTGGGGAACCATTGCGTCCATTGTAAGGGTTGCTGGTGTGAAGGGTCTTTGGCGTGGGCTCAGTGCCTCTATTTTGACCATAGTGCCTGCGACTGGTCTGTATTTTGGGCTGTACGAGCAGGGCACGCAACTGATCCTGCGCTACAGCCCAGCAGACAGTCGGCTTGCGGATCCACTGTTCGTGGCGCCTTTCACAGGTGCAGCAGTGCGCTGTCTCGTGGCAACTGCTGTTTCGCCTCTTGAACTGGTGCGTACATCCATGCAGGCTAATGGAGGCACGATCTGGGAAACGCTGCGATGCACTGTGCGTGAAGGAGGCGGTGTTCGAGCACTCTGGACCGGCCTCGCCGCAACTCTATGGCGTGATGCTCCATTTTCTGCGATCTATTGGGGCGTTTATGAGTCTCTCAAAGTCGCTCGATCCAGGATGATGCACGAAGCTACCACCTCCCCAGTGGACGCGAATTCAGCAGCGAAGCGCTCTATTCTTGAAAACTGGGAACAATCGGCTGCGACACGGAGTAGTTACCATTTTTTCTCTGGCGTCACTGCCGGCATGGTTGCCGCTGTGGTAACCAATCCGGCCGATGTGGTCAAGACTCGAAAACAATCGTGGCCAGGTGTGCGAATATCCGCAAAGGCGCTCACGGGTCAGACGCCTTCGCATTTGGACACGCGCGAGAAGCCATCTCTCGTGATGCGATTCTGGCCGGCAATCCGGCAGCTGCTCCGCGAAGAGGGCGTTCCGGGGCTCTTTCGCGGTGCCTTGCCACGAGTGGCGAAGGTGATTCCAGCGTCTGGTATTATGATGGTCACCTTTGAGGAGATGAAACGATGGTTAGCACGTCACGAGATCACCGTGCATCGCGCCGTAGAGGCCAAGGCGGGATCCGATGGCATGCCGCAGGCTCGTTGACTGTGTATTCAGGGTGTCGAATAGTGACGCAAGGCGCTCGTCTTTTATTGACTCTACACCGCTGTTCTCCGTGAGCGAGTGCTCTATAGGCCGTTCTGGAAGAGCGCTTTTGATGTCACATCCAAATCGCGGCCGAAAGAAGACTCGAGGAAATCAGCGTAACAACGCCTGACCTTCTGATATTTCCTGTAAATAGCATCACTCGAGCATCGTGTCCCGCTTGTCCACAGCGTCGACCTAGATCCATGCCAGAATAATATGTCACAGATTCCGTTAAACTGTATCGGGCGCGCGCACTTGTGCTTGGGTGTCTTCCTAGGATGATAGACACCAGTTTCTGAGGGCATATTCTGCGACTGCTCCCTCTCCCTGTCTCTCGTACCAGATTTAAATAGGCCGATCACGCGTGACCCTCCAGCTGTGGTATCACCAGTCGAAGGATGTTGATGGCGGCATATTGGTGCCGAATATTCAGCTTGCCGATGTTAGTGGCGCATTTCATGTACAAGCAGGTATCGTGATTTACGTTAATCTTGCAAATTTGATCCTCGTCGGGGATCACCTCTGTTTGCCCATCGCATCCGTGATACTTGACGATGCTCAGCTGTTCCCAGACGTCCACAACAACGCCTCCTCCGAGCTCAAAACCTCGGTGCGTAGACGCTCGCTTCATCGCCCGGTTCACGTCCTTGACCGGTACGAAATACTCGCTTTGATACCCTGCTCCGTTTCTGCACCCGGTGCCGCACCTTCAGATCCTCGGGCACTTCTGGAATGTCCCAATGGTGGATACTCCGTCCGCTGTACACGCAACCGCACTTTGTTGCATTCGATAGAGAATTTGTGGAACGCAATGTTGTTCAGAGTGAAATTACTACATTCATGCGATCCAAGTCTCGAAATAACGTCGAAAAATTTCGATACGTCTACGAGCACTCGTGCAAAGCGCTCACGCGCTCTCTACCGCAAGTGATCGCTGCGATAATTCAGCTCCGAGTCGGTTACCGTTTCCTACGTGAGCAGAAGGCAAGGGAGCCTTGGAGGGCGTATTCAATCAGCTTTGCCCTCCTGCTGGAGAATCCGTTCCTTTCATGGCAGAAAACAAAGAGGTTTTGACATTCCATTGTAATCGATAGTTTGACCTAATACATTCAGGGAATTTTTGGCGTGAACTTGTGAACAAGTTGTTTATGTATGCCGACGATTTTTTTGGTTGTCGATTCTGGGTCGCAAAATCGCTTCGAACACAGTTTGTCTGGAAACAGATAAATCGAAAACCTGAGGAATGTGTGATTTCAACATATCCCAAATAAGGAACGAAGACGCGTGGAGGTTACTGTTTATGAAATGAATAATGCTGTCGGTTAGTTTACGAATCTCCCGTGAGAGGCATCGCGAACTATCTCGATTCCGGTGACGTAACGAATTCCAGCGGCATGGCGTCGAAGGAGCCTCTCCGAACAGACGATTGGACATCCTAGCACTATGTATGGATCCGTGGGCCCTAACTGATGCAGAGCGAACCTCCAGGGAGTACATCGACAAAAGTTCGAAAAAATCAAAAAGCGGGAACATTGCAAGCTGTCCTCCTTTTCCTCATAATCCGACGCGGGTAGAGAAGCTTGTTTCCAAGAACGACCTATCAGGTTCAATTTCGGGTTCGATCTTATGCACTCGAGTGCCTCTTCAGGATGCTCGCGCAGCTGCGCTACTGCGTTGCTTTCACAGCTGAGCGGACTTTTCCACAGCATATATTGCGCTCGCGTTTTCCGAGCAACCCATACATAAGGCTGCCGCATGCATGTGTCACGGGTCGACGACACCCGATGAGAGCAGGGTCCGTCGTTTTCGTTCCTCCTCCTCCATTGCGCGCATATGCCTCCTTCGCTGCCGTTCGAGATGTCGATTTTCCTGCTCCTGGCGGTGCAGTGACTCGGCTGAGTCTTTGTCTAGCAGCGGATCACGATTTCTAAGGTACCACTCGTAAAGCTTCTGAAATGCCTCTTCGAGAGCTGGCGACCGTGGGGCATCCAACCCGGCTCCGCTAGACTCAAACAAATCGGCGGTACCTTGCATCGCATTCTCAAAAATGTGGAAGCAGCGCTCACGCTCTTTTTCGTTATTTTCCCAGAGAACATGCCGACCACCGAGCTCTCGTCCGAGAATCACCAGGGCAAACGACGCCGGCGACATGAGCAGAGCGCTATCTGTGCGAATCACCGCCTCGTCCACACGGGACCAGTCGCTAAATTTTGGAAATTCCGCTCGAATGATGAGATACGCATGGTGACAGACCGCCTGGAAATGAATACTGCTCAGAAGCGGTAGTTCCATTGCAAGGATTTGTCGCTCGTGTTCTTGGGATACTTGTGCTGCAGATCGATAGTTCTCGTCCACTTTCGCCGCGATGTAGACAAGCGTTGGGAGCAAAACGTTGAGATCCCACTCAAGAAAACAGTTGTACAAACAGAAACGCTTCCAAAGCGTAACAGCCGTCGCTGCCACGTACCTAGGCAAAGACACAGGCTCTGCCCGTGCCAGCTGGTACAAACGGTAAGCACACGCTAGACGGAACTTGGCTTCTGTTTCAGGATCTATCCGTTCGCGCTGTGGGTACTTGTGTGCGTAGCGGGAACGAGCTGCTGCTCGAAGCCTTTCGAGCTCCTCAACAGAAGCAAACGTCCAATACCGTCTTTGGGTAGAGTGCAAGTAGTTCGCCATGGTTTTCGATTTCACACGGCGATTCAGCAACAAGAGAAGCACCTAAATAATGTTTTTCATAGAGCGAAGTGCAAGCGTGCTTCAAAGCACGTCGCTTTTAGTAGTTGTTGCAAAGCGCGGCAACGAAATGCTCCGGAAAATGCGCCCTGTAAATCGCCAGTCCACGACGAGCAACGCTCCGCCGAAAAGTCTGAACTTCAACTTCGCCAGTATCTTCGAAAACAGCCGTTTTCTTCTAGTTTTTGCGGAGCCCGGTGTGCGTGTGCCACAAGCACTCCCCGACTTGCATTGAGCTGTCGTGCGTGCCGGAAGCAGGGACTAGCACTCGAAGGTTCACTGATCGGTCCTGCAGTCGCTGGAGCAGTTTTCCTGACAGCACGCCGAGGAGCGAAACGGTGGGAGCAGGAGCGCTGCCTTTGCTGCGACAATCCCGCCTCAATAACAGGAACTGGGACTTTAGTTTGGCTAGATTGTGTGGCAGTTGCTCGAGCTGCGTTTCTGGTAGTACGCAGAGGAACGAGTCGTGGGTCACGGGCGCTACATCGGGACTGAGTTTTCAGCCACGCTCTGGGCACAACAACTCAGCCGAAGCGGATCGTTTGGACGAGCGAACGCGGAGCGTACGCGCATTTGTATTGTTTCTATTGCAGAGCTCTTAGACGAAGCACAACGTAGCAAGCGCTCGTGTGAGCAGGGTGCTGAGCTGCTCCTGAGCAGTGGTACACGGCGATGAGCCTCTCTTCTGCTGCGGCAGCGGCTGATGCTGTTACTTCTGCGGGTGCCAAGCTATCTCCTGCCGCACAACATCTTCGAATAGAACAGGTTCGCATTCTCTTTTGCACTTTTGGAGGCTCTTCTGGAGGTATCCGGTCGTTTTTATCTAGCGAGCTATTCTCGTACGCGCGGCAGCATCCAGATGTAAAGTTTTCCGTGGAGCGGCGAGCACGACGGCATCCGCTCGCCATTGGACGCTACCGCAACGGGTACGAACGCACGTTGGAGCTTAGCAACCAAAGCCCACGCGAGATTCGGGAACGTCTCGATTACTTGATCAATAGCTTGGGTAACAAGCAGCGCCCACCAACACAGCTCTCATACGGTGTGGTCTCCCAGTCGCCCTCTATTCAGGGAATGACCAGAGTTGCGCAGCTAACGCCGGACTGGTATGTTCAAGTTGCCCGCAAGGCTCTTGACGGTGCTCGAAGCCGCGCGGGCATCCCTTCCTTCGCTGAAATCGTGGATCATGTCGGTATGACTCGTGCCACACGCATTTTTCAAAGGGTGCAGCTACTAGCACGAACGCAGAACGGACGGATCGCAAATGATGCGAGCTCAGATACAGCGTGAAGAGGTACGCATTGCGGCGCTTTCGCGCTTTTTCAGTGCCATACACTGGATGCTGTCGGCCTCAGCGGATCCATTGGATCAGTATTGCCTCTTCTGGAAGACAACAAGCAAGACGCTACCTGTAGTGTCGAGCAGACGTATGCCGCGGTGGAAGGAAAAGTGTCTTCCCTGCCGAATATTCACCAGAGGCGCAGCTGTTCTGCAGATTCAACGAGCAAGCGGCCTATTTCTGCTCTGGCTGCGTACATTTTTGTGCCAAGACGCCCCTACACTATATTATCCGGTGAGTGCATTGGAGGGCGGAGGCGCACGATGCACCATATTGGCGTCATTCCAGGGAGCGACGCTCAGCGGTTTTGGCTTGCGCCCTCCGCATCTTGCTATATTTCCAGATCCGCCAACTGAAGCGATCCTTCCCGTTGCTTATTTGCATCCACGCATACCTAGAGGCTTGGAAGCATTCATGCAGATTTTACGAATGGTGGCTATGCACGAGGACCGCAAGCCGTCAAACAATCACACACTATGATTCTCGTACTTGCACGCCACATATTCCAGAACTGGAACGATGCTCCGAATGGTAGCAACGCCGTGTGCACCCGCTTCGAGAACTTGATTGATATTTCCCGGGGTTATACCACCAATGCCATAAAGATGAAGCGATGACGTAGACAGTGCCTGAGATACGGCCCGCATGAGAGGTATTCCCTCTATGAATTCGGGGCTGCTTTTTTCGGGATGCGACGCGGTTGCGAACATCGTTCCCACAAGCAGGTACGAGACCAGACCAGTCTCTGCGGCAAAAAGCGCTTCCGAGACCGAGTGCACCGATGTACCGAGAACCTCAAACTGTGCCAGGGCAGCGCGCATCTCCGGTTCGTGAATGCTTTTTCGAAAGACCCGCCATGGCATGTGCAGCCGCCTCACTCCTGTAGAGTATTCTTCAAAACAGAGCTGATGGCCAGCATGGAGAATAGCGCCATGGGCGCCCAGCTGCTCAACTACTTTAGCGCGCTCCGCGACAATTGTTGTTCGATCACGGACGATGACCCAGTCTGGAGTGACGACGCTTTCGTTAGCCGAGCTACTTTCTTTCTGTTGAGCAGGGCAGTCGATCCTTCTACGGGCCACGGAGGGCAGGTAGGGCTTTCGGCAGAAACAGTCTGGTGTCACCCACACCACAACGGGGCGCCCGGCGGTGACGCTGAAACCCGAACACGGACGCTTCCTCATAGTGCTTTTTTAGTAGCGAGGAAGCAGCACACACCAGCTCTACTTCACTCTGAGCCTGCACCTCAATTGCCCTTGTCGAATTGAAGAAGAAACTCCGTAGTCTTGCGACCCAGAAAGGAACAGGTTTCGACAAGGCTACTCGGAGCAGCAGGCGTTCTATTCCGGGTGTCTGCAGGACAGCACCCGAATTACCACCACTGAAAGGCAGCGTAGACGGCTCAAAGCAACCAGACCTGTTGCTTACCCACGATAACTGCTCAGTATTGAACCGTCTTGGCAGGTACACAACTTACATGGTCACGTCCACGTACAAGGGCTTAGAAAGCTAACATACGACTTCATGGGAAATGGAGAATTGGTTGCAGAGTACTGCCAGAAGGGGCTGGCACGTAAGTGTATATCTTTGCCCATACCTGGAAGCTGGACGGAAGCAACCATCCGCTGCATCGCTTGCGGATCCATACTAGACATATATGTACTTTTCTGTACCTACTTCGCGTATCGGTGAGCGATGCGCCTCATTCGATAGAACCTCGTACCAAACTGTATGCATAGATACTTTATTGTATAAAATTGGAGGGCTGCGTTCCGGGAATGCGCCCCTGTCGCAGCAGCGCCTTTGCCAAACGCATCCCATAGAAAACACATGTTTCGCTTTCTACGGGAACCCGCGGTGCTAGACTAGTGGTACGGCATGGTTCCCAGTCTGCTTGTGAGCGACGGCTTCCATAACCGGAGACGAACGATTGTGCTGTTGTTCGCTCTGCTAGGATTGTTGGGGATCGGTCTCTTGAAGTGGCTCAGCGTTCGCAGTATACAAACACCTGACTTGGAACAGCTGTCCTCTGGCGATACCGCACGGAAACAGGTTGCGCGTCTGCTCTCTATTGGCACTCCCGGGCACTGCACAGCTATTATAGGCCTCAATTCGAAACCGAGGTACCCCGGGCTCGCGAAAGTGGTTGAGTGGTTCGGTGCAGGCCAAAAGTGGAAAGTGCGTTACGTGCGCGGCTTGACAGCTGATAGTTTGCGAACCTTGGGTTTCGCCCGACGCTCAAACCTGCTCTATTTCTCGAACCCTGATCACGTCACGAGCGTCAGTAACGTTGCTGCTGCCTCTGTATCGCACCTGCTTGCACTTCAATGGATGGTTCGGTCTGGTTGCACCTCAATTGCTGTCTTTGAGGACGACACTTCCTTGGACCTGCTTCCCTTTTGGAACAAGCCGTTAGCGGCTCTCGCCAAGGACCTCCGCGCTCCAGACCGTCTCGTACTGCAGCTCGAGCTTAAATTGGATGCGTTCCATCTCCAGAATGGCGCCTCAGGTGACCTTCGACTCGAGGAGTTGCCTCTGAACTGCACAGACCGCTACTGGATCCGCCATCGCGACCTCATTACATGGGGTGCAGGTGCGTATCTCATGTCTCGTGCCGGTGCAGAAGGGCTTTTGCGAAAGTTTGGAGACGGGGATCGCATTGATGTGAGCAAAGTGATGACGATGTCCTCGGCACCGGACGCGCACCTCCTGTTCAGTCGCGATACAACCATGTTCCTGTGGCCACCATACGCCATGGAGTGGAGCTCCTCATCCAGCGTGGCGTGGAGCAGTGGCGAACAAAACTGGCATAAGAACGTGCATCATGCCTCGGCATTGGTCGCCATGGCCGTCAACGTTCGACAGGCGTCAGCTTGTGCCTTTCTGGGTTATGACGCGTACAAACAGGCACTGGGGCACGCGTACTCGCGGTCGTGAGCGCGCGTCACGGAGCAGTACCTTTGCTCACTTGACCTCAGCGCATGAAGCAGACGCGAGATGTTCTGGTGCCTTGCATCCACGTCGCCCTCAAACTGGCGCGTGCGATACCCACATGTTTTTCGACATGAACATGAACAGCGATCGCCCTTATATGGATAGGGGATTCGAGCGGAATGAGCCAGTATGTGCATCTGTACCTGGAGCCTCTGAACAAGGCTTGGCGACGTTGCCACTATGCGCGATGCCCAGAGCAGTCCAAAATGGGCAACATCGATCCATACGAGAGATGTGCTGTTGTGAATGCGCATTGCCTCTGAAACTGCTGCTTGATCTATAGGGATGTGTGCTTCGGCGTTGTAGATACCATTCGGGCGATTCAATTCCTTCCCTCCGTGGTTTGCATGATTGGCGATTCATATCTGAATGTATCGAGATTGAGCGTAGAAGCTACCCAATTTATCCGACAGTTTTTTGGATTCTAGTTCAGTCGCCAAGCTATGACAATGCCGAGCCTGAAACAGCATTCTAGGCGAAGCACAGCAGGTTGCGAATACGAAATGTTTGCACACGTCGCCGAGCGATCGAGGCACTTTGCACGACTGGGCAACACCGCTGGTCGTTTCGAGGCCGTATCGGAAGGAGTCGTCGTGGACTTGTTTAGCGGAGCGCACGCTCAGTCAGAAAGAATGTTTTCATAATAACATCGCCCTAATCAGCCTAGAAAATCATTTACAAACACACAGTTTCGATCTAAAACAGGGACTCGAATAGCAGGTACATCCCGATCAAACCAAACGCTATCATCTCGCCAGCCGCAGGTTTCGAATTCGGATCGCGTCGGAGGCACGGTAGAAGCGCGCACAAGCAGTCAGACTACAGATATGTCTATTAAAGTATAACAGCATCCAAGATGCTTCCTATTCTGTTGCTCACGCATGGACACGTAAACGTGCGTCCGATCATCTATCCATCATTGGATGCATGCCCCCAGGCCGCTAGACGGCTCTATGCGTGTAAGCCTCTATGAATGCATAGATATGTCCATGATAGTGCAAGATGCTTTCTATCCTGTATCTCACGCATGGGCGGATATCCATCCGTACAATACAGTCATGCCCTTTCAACCAGGGGCGGAACAATGCCTGCGAATCGGTTACGCTATAGATTCTCTTTGACGCCAATTCTGCTCACTGGAAGCAGATACCAAACAGGCTGATCGTCTGTGTTCGATATCACTGTTTCACAAGAAGCACGAGCGGCGGAATGCCTTTCTTCCTCCACGTCACGCAAAGCATTGGTACGTTGAGGACAAAGCATTTGCTGTGTCGTAAACCGACTCCACCGCCAGAGCGCTGGTGCCAGATCAAGTTCAGAGAACTCGTCCAACGACGCGCTCTCTGTATGCTCTAAACCCATCACTCGCTGCATCCAGAGACGATACCGCTTGGAAAAGACGCCAGGCACCTGCATTGCCTGAAACTGACCTTTCACGAGCTGTTCCAGACGCGAATCTGCACCGGTGAGCGATGCATATGAAAAGGCACGTTCGTCTGTAGGACAGCGAGGAACTGACTCCCGCAGCTCAGCTAGAGGTGCAGATGCCTCCGAGGCCGCCGCCTTCAGCGTCTCCACAAAAAGTTCCCGAAAAGATGCACGCACAGTCTCCAAAGCGTAGCCTCGGACGTGCTGCCCGAAATCGACAAATCCCTGTCCATGAAGTGGCGCTTGGGACGCAGCCCATGGTACCGATGACGGCGTTTGTGGCGGTGCACGTTTGTCACTGAACCTGGCAGACACAGCATCCGGTATCCGAAAGAGATTTGCACGCGCGCTGAACGCACCTTGTATAGACATCGCCTCTCCAGAGCCGCCAACACATAGACGTCCATTGCGCGCCTGCTTCAGCATCACTTGTACGTAGAGCGCTAGCTGTTCAGCAGAAAGCGGTTCAACGTCAGATACATGCAGATCATCAGAACTATACAACAGATGCCAATACCCAGGTCCAGATCTGCTCTGGCAACGTTGTCTTTCCATGGTACTCTGTCCTTCTAACGCAGCCTGAACCGATACTTGGCTCGAAAATGATTTGTGCTGATGCACCGCCCCAACACACGTACCAATCAAGTACGTGGATAGCGCTGCGTCATCTGTATTATAGGGTGCAGGAATCATCTCGGCTTGCTCTTGGAGGACTGCGTACACGAGATCCCTCGCAAGTTGCTGCTCGAGGTAGCCCCGGCGAAGCGTCGCATACAGAGGCTGTCCCCAGAAAAGAGCCACAGCACGGCGAGCCTCGCACCGGACGATCTCTTCGTCGTCACCGAGAAGGCGCCAGCAGACCCCGTGGATGCGTAGGCGCTCGCTCCAAAAAAATGCTGCGAGAGTGCGTTCCGGCATCCTCCAGTAATTGCAGCAAAACGCCCTTTGCAACGAACGAGTCATTGCCAGGCGACGTTCAACTGAAACGCGGGGTGCCTGTGGGGTTCCTGCGTACGCTGAGTGCCCCAGCGCCTCGAGGGCTTGGACCCACTGGCGTGCCCGGGGGGCATCGTGGACCAAACTACCAAGCGCTTCCAAGGCCAGGTCGCCGAGTGTGGTACTCGTGTGTGCAGCTGCCAGGTAGTGCCGCCAAACAGCGGGAAAAAATCCGGGATGATCTGGTGACGTTTGGATTATCCAGCGCAAAGCTGCCGCCAACACACAGAGGTTCGAGCTGTAGCGCAGCTGGCGCAGCAAAAGCGGTATCCAGGCCGACGGAATACCGCCCAGTGATCGCTCCTGAGCAAGCTGCAGTGCAGTAGCGACCAACTCTGGTAAAGGACATGTCGCCGCTACAGAGTACAGATACGAAAGCACAAGTGCGTCTGTACACGACGCTGGTACCCGCTCCTCATGCACGGCGTTCATTTCGAACCGCGCTGCGAACGTCGGACCGGCACCGCGAAGAGCCTCCTCCGCGTACTCATTGTCGTCAAGGATAGCGCATGCGGCGCTACAGGCTCCGCAGAAACGCCGCAGCGCTAAAGCAGCCATGATCATGGCTGGTACACTGGCGTCCGTGGAGGCCAGACGCACCGCCCAGGAGCAGAAGGAGAGCCACTGGGACGGTTCTGTCTGCAGCCCGAATTCTCCATACAGACGCAGTGCCTCGATGGTGGCATCTAATCCGAAACGTCTCGCGAAGCTCTCTGGGTTGAAACGTTTCTGAAAGGCCTCCCGAACACTGGATGGGCATGCGCCCACGGCCTGCAAATAGCGTAGCCGCAAGATAATCCCCTGAACAGCGGCAGCATCGGTACTATCGTCCGGCCACAGGCATGGAGCTGCAACCGCACTGCAGCAGGTTTGCCAGATCCTAGCCCAGCAGAGCGCGGCTTTCCTGCGAACGGCACCCTCAGCACTGACAGTAAGACGCTCTACAGCCTCCAGCAGAATTCGAAGAACAGAGCGGCGACCGCTAAAGCACAACGCCTCTGGTCGATCAGGAGAAGCGACAGCGGATGAAGCAGCGCCATCGCCCAACTCGTCGGTGGACGTCGACAAGGGCGCTAACCGCGACAGCAGCACAAGAACTGGATACACAGCCGTCAAAGCACCAGGATGCACAGAAGCTGACGTTGTCGACGCCGCCGCTTGCTGCAGTAAACGACACAACGACTCCAGGATTCCGGCGTAGCGCGAAAGGAAAACATCCATGGTGAGTGCGCGAGACTGGACGAGCACCAGGGGCTCTTCCCAGTACGCTTCGAGACGAAACGCCTGGGTATTGGTATCAGTTATACGCGTTCGGGCTCCTGATCGAGTCTGGAGTCCAGGCAAGTCGTGCAGTGTGCGCTCCGAGCTTCCCTGTTCATGACTTCTGTTCGTCTTGTTTGCCACGCGGAATGCCGTGGTGCCCTGGACAATTTGACCACCTAGGATACGCTGGATGCAGGCAGCCAACAGAAGCAGCGCAGCGTTACGAATCATCCACGGAGCAGTGCCCTGGAATCCGTCTAGAGCCACCTGGAACGCCAACGGCACGAGATGTGCAGTGCGCTGCGTCAAGGATGCGTCCTGCAGGAGCGCACGAAGGATGTGCATCGCATGCACACTGCCAAGCGCTTGCCCGTCGCACCAGGAGCGAGCCATCCGCAAGAGCACATCGACAAGTGCATCCAAGGGAGAATTCGCGGAAGCCGCAACGACACCCTGGACAAGGTAAGCAAGCCCTGCCGAGCGCCGCAGCACAGCGAAACCTCCGTGGTGCAGACGTTGTACAATGAGGTCCAGACACCGGTTGGGAAGCGCCCGCAGCGCTGGGTCGGTATGCTTCACCAACTGCTTGCAGACAGACCGCCAACAGATCGACGCGTGGCCACAAATACCACTATGTCGATAGCGCAACAGCATTCCCGCTAGAAAATCAGTGAGAAACTCGACCAGAGCGGCAACAGTAGCCGGCGATACCGATACCGCAGCGCCTACTACCCAATCTGCGGTACTTGGAACCACGAAAGCCTCATCCAGGCTTTCCTCAGGATGAAATTCATCCAACAGAAGTCTGATGATAATGCTGGTGATATAGCAAATCTCCCTGATGATGAGAAAGACGCCGTGCTGCGTGCTGCGTCGCGCAAACTCTGCGCAGGTTGCCTGAGAGTCGTCGCTTACGCGTTCCTCTGCGTCGGCATCGTACGCAAATTCTGCAGAAGCAGCTAGAGAGGTGTTGCTCGTTTGGTTTTCCCAATGGGCTCTGTCTTGGGTGTCTTCCGCTGACGCCGTAGACGCAAACGCTTCGTCCTCAGAAAGCGGGTCCGTCTGCAGAGCTGCCTCATAACCATCGTGCTGAGTAGCGAATAGAGCGGAACAGCGCTCCTCTAAGGTAATGCACGCCTGACTCAGACGCGTCAACAAGGCTAAACTGGGTTTGGGAGGTTGGATCCATCGCCCCGTTGCCGAATCCATACAATCGTCCAGCAAATACCGCAGGGTAAGGACGACCCCATGCCTTTTGATGTCAACGTTTGCAAGGATCGTAGCGAGTGCCTCCAGTAGCGTAACTCGCGAGGGAGCCTCCTGTGCTGGTGTGCCGACCCCGTTGCCCAGTGATATGCGGGAAACTTCAAGCTTGCCCAAGGCCCTGGGGCTCGCAGCCTTGTCCATGAACATGACAGCTGTCCGCAGAAGAAGCGCTCCCGAGTCCGCTTTCCTGCGCGTCCAGGAACGTACCAAAACAGACCCCGTAGGTACGAGCACCCTCATCACCGTGTTCAGGTCAGCGTAGGCTGCAAGGTTACGAAGCAACGCCCATGCCCGCACCCGGATGCTGTCATAGGGATCCAGAAGACACCCCAGTGCGACAGCGATGCAGTCCTCCATGATACGGATATGTTGCGGACACTGGTGCTCCACGAATCGCCAGACTTGCACGGGTAGTGATTCCAAGAGAGATATTGCCGCGAGGCGTCTGGTCAGGCCCACCCCAGGCCCGATCTGAAGCGTCAGCAAACGGACCCAGCTCTTGAGAAAACGCACGAGCTGTATAGCGTAAAGATCGCGGTTGCTGGAAATGACTTCATTACTTTCAATATCAACAGCAGAGGCATTTTGCATTCCCGGTGCCGTGCCTGGCCCCGCTGCTGCCGTTGCTTTTGCTGATACGTTCACATCTCGAGTCTGGGACAGGAATGTTGCTTCTGCTGCTGCAGCTTCTGCATCCGCTTTCGTTAAGGCTTCCTCCGGTCGCGTTCTCGACAATGTACCGGAACGCTTGGCAGACCAGCTCTCGGCGTCAGGTACCTGCGCAGCCGAGTCCGTACCTGGCAGGAAGCCGACGCTCGCCCAGAAGCCAGAGCCCTGCACCAGCGCCTGGCAAGCTGGACCCATGTATTTGATGAAGAACTGACGCAACATCTGCGTCGATTTCGGTGCAAGCGTGCCTACAGTCAAGGCTGGCAATGCCTCCAGCAGTAGCTGCAGATGCCCTAATGGAATAGGTGCAGTCGTCAGAACATTCGGTTGCGTGAGAAGATACAAGGCATCCAGGGCGATGGTGTCCTCGGCGTGCGCGAGCGCCCACTGGGCAAGCCATTGCGGAACAAAAAGGCACTGGGCAGCGTGCTTGGGTGCTGTAAGATAATGTTGGCGATGCTCGCCACAAACTTGATACTCAGTTGCGCCGATGTTGCTCTCGACATCATCAACAACAACAAGTTCGACGCGCGTGACGACACGTGCTCGCACGAGCGCGACCGTCACCAGCAGCAACAAGTACGGCAGCGTGCTCCCTTCCAAGACACGATGGAAGCGTTCCCGCACTTGCTCATGCTGGTGCTGGTGCTCGTGCGTTCTATCAGCCGAAGAATCGCAGTGCTTCCCAGAAACCTGTGGAGCGCCCGTCGTGGTTTCCAAGGAGCCTTCTCTGGGGTCACGCGCCCCGCAGAGGCACTCCCAGAGCTCCCGAACGGTAGCACCGTGTCGCAGCAGCATCGGAAGTAGCGTGACGCCCAGTCTGGATGCGGACACATAGCGCTCCGCTGGACTCCGAGCAAGAAACTCCTGGAGGAAACAACCAATCCGGACAAGAAGACGCGAAGTCGGTATCGACGCGCCTCTCGCTCGCAAACGCTTCTCCGCGAGGTACCAAGCCTCCAGAAAGCCGAGAGCGCTCTTGACCAACATCATGGAATGGTCATTCAATGCCAAGAGCGCCCGCTGCAGCAGCTCGTCTGCAGTTTCGTGCATCGCATCGACACCGTTTTCCTGGACCATGATACGGAGGAAGCGAAAGTGACAGGGCATGAGGCTGCAGCATTTGCTCCAGATCTGTTGGAGCATCGGCAACGTACAGGCGCTCACCAGCGTCTCTCGATGCATTTTCTGAATGCTTTGTTGAAAGAAGCGATCCGGAAGATCGGTGCTCTCCATCAACAGCCGCAGGAGTAACGCTTCGGCATATCGCTGACCTGGAATTCTTTCTACCAGCAAAGCAAGTGTTTCCGCTGCAACCGTGCGAAGCGTACGGTCTGTGGGATGCTCGTGATGGAGTCGCTCGAGCGTCTGTGCCGCACTGGCGAGCCAGGAACAGGAATGCTGCGGCTCGTTTCTAGAAAACGCCTCTGAAGAAGCACCAGCATCAGCAGGATCAGCAGCGCGGGCAACAGTAGCCAGTGCCCTTCCTGGTACACTGGGATCCTCTGACGAATCTGCAAAGACCGCTGAGGCCTCCTCCGTTCCTGTTTGCAGCTCTCGTGTAGCCTCGGTGTCATGCTCGAGCCTGCTCCGCAGATAAGCGAGCTGACTGAAGGCAGTCAGACGCTGACATTCCAGACGATGCCACGGTGCTATGCCGTCTCGAATGTCGAGCAACGCCAGGGACTTTGCCGCGTTCCAGCTGACGCTTCGAGGCACAGTTTCATTACAGAGCAGCGACAAAAGCACCGGCACGCTGCTTGGGCCAGTCACTTCACTCGCAAGACGACAAGCACAGCGAGCAACGTCATCGCACAGCTCAGGAGGGAGCCTCCACTGCGTGGAAGCTTCGGCCATGGCTGTCTCCACTGTGAATGGCTCTAGGCGACAACGCGCAGCGAGCAATGCTTCATACTCCCGCAGTGAGGCATGAACCAGTAGAGGAACGTACTCATTCCAGTTCTTATGCTGATGCAGAGCATCGCGGAAGATGCTGCTCTTGCTGAGCGCGTAGAGGCCGCGGAGTTGTACCGGTTCCAGGCAGGCCATCCAGAGCAAGACACCGGCCTCATTTCTATCATCTTCGATTGGAAACGGTGTCGACTGTGGGCCTCTCAGGTGCCCAAGAACAACCAAAAGCCACATCCAGGCACTCGCTCGCGTTGAATGATCCAGTGCACAAGCGCTCTCGGCTGGTGCTGCAGCACACGCTGCGGATATCGCCTCCTGTTGAGGTGTTGGTGTCGACGACGACGACGACGACGTCGGCGACGACGGCGGTAGTGCTCCTACGGCACAGGTCGAGACAAAGCCACTCCGAGCGTCGTCCGTGGTAGATTGCTGCGTGCTCAAGGTGGCCGCAAGCGCGTACGGAGCAGGTATCACCGCATGGTTGCCAGCGGATTCTCGAACCATGCCAACTTCGGCTTGCCGGAACTCGTCGTGCAATAGCATGTGCGCATCTGCTCTAGTAGCTGGTGCTTCGTGTGCATTCGAGCACGAATCGGAAGCACGGCCCGTGGAACAATGCCTGAGTCCGCTGCTGCTTGACGTAAGCGGCTCCTGAGTCGTCAATAACGAGCGGCAGCTTTCGATACCCAGCATCGCTGCGCTTCCCGAAAAAGTCGTGCCGCTCGGAGATGTTTTGGAGTCGGGATGCAACAGGGCATGAGTCACCAACCCTGCCTGATGCACCGTACCCGATACGTGCGAGGTTACCCCAGCAGCTCGATGTAACGACAAACGCTCGAAAGCGAATGCTAGGTTCGTTCCCGTTTGACATGCACCAGATGCGACAGTTTCGCATGCGTAAAGCACGTCTCTCAACCGTGCTTGCTGGTATACCTGGCGCACAGCAGCACTAGCGTCCGTGTTTCGCGGTACCGCGGCCCAGCGTTCCAACCAGACGGTGAGCCACCGGTCGAGCCAAGTAACCCAGGTGCACTGCAACGAGGAGGAGATGAGATTGCTCCCAAACAGAACCACCTCCGTGAGCAAAAGTACATCGAGCAAAAGTTCTAACATGTTCGCGGGCGCCTCACGAGTATCGCTTACGACATACGCTCTCGTGGTTTCAATGAGCTTGCCAAAAGCTTGTCGAGTGCAGGCATGGAAGGCAGCTGGAGTTCGAGCCTCTGTCAGGGCATGGAGAGCCGTGCACAGCGCTTCTGATGTCAAGGAATTGCTTTTGATTCGTTGATACCCGCCTTTCGCATCAGGTATTCTAGGTGCGGGACTGGTGTTCACATCCGTCGCCTTTGGGCAGCAGCCGTCCACGCGGTTACCACTCGCGTTTCCAAGCATACAATCCGAGACGCTCTCGATCCATTCCAGGAGTGGTATGATTTGCGAACGACAGAGATATGTATCATGCTGCTGCCCGGGCGGCATATGTTGCAGGCTTGTGGAGCAGCAGCCCGTTCGGGGTCCCGAGGTCTCCGATGCGGCCGCAGCAGTGGCGTCCTGCGGAGGCGTAGCTGTTTCTGGGCACATGTCACCGTTACAGATGTTGAGTGCTGGTGGCAACGCAGGCAGTGCGGAGGCCGTCGCACGTTGAGCGGTCCAGAGAGACGCCTTGGTGAGCTGCTTGAGCCCTCGTATGTGTACACGGGACCAGAGCTTTTGAGTATGAATAGGAAGCCGATCTCGTTTCACGAGGTTCCTCTCTGTTCTGGCACCGACGGAAACGAGAACGACGTAAGTGTGACGCTTCTCCCGCAGAAACGAATGTGCTTTCCTCAGACGTTATTGAGCGCGTTCTCGAAGTTCCCGGGAAAGGCAACGCGTTTACCCTTGCAAAACCTGAGCACACGCCTTTTAGTTAACGTTGCTGGTAATAGCACGCACCTACTCCGTGAAAAGGACGCTTGCTGATCTTGGTTAACTCGAACCACACGCCTTTTCGTTAGCGTTATTGCTGATCGCAGTCACCTATTCCTTAGAAGAGTCTTGGCAAGGAAACACGTGTTTCGTAAGGAGCGTACACGTTTTCCACCTTCGAATAGCTCTACAAGCTCATAAAGCCTGGAGGCGGGTATGCATCTAATATTGTGCAGTTCCTATAGGTATTCCCCTGATTCTCTTAATTCTGGTACAGAACCTGAGCGTACCTGCCTCAGGAACGCAAACTCAACGAAACTCGTTCCGCTTTGCCAATAAAAGCCAAAACGTGGAAAACTCTGCGGCGAACACACCACACCAGTGCCTACCTGTGGACGACCCCTAGGCACGAAAAGGGTCAAAGTTCAAGGTGGTGCGCTTTGGCTAGGTTTCAGACAGCGACAACCGCGACCCAATACGTTCCGTGCACAGAACAGGACTGAGCTGAGCGACGCTTCTCGGAAAGAAACTCACAAGGTCTCTAGAGAGCCTGGGAGGCACCTGCTAGCAGCGGGTACACCCACAGTTAGCGCACCAGCTGGGAGTACTCGGCGGTGTGGACGTTGTTACGCTGTGTGCCGCTGACTCCATAGCGAGACTGAGCGACCTTTTCTGACTTCATCGCATCCGGTGGGAAAGCGCGCGTCTCTGCTGTTTCGACTGAGCGTTTTGTGAACGAGGTGTCCGTTGTAACAACGAGGCACTCGTTTCCCGTCTGGTGGTGAAGACCACCGAGCGTTTCACGGACGCTAGCGGCTGCCTTGTTAGCGCTGTTAGCGCTTGTATAGTTTTATCTAGTGTTCCGCTCTAGCGCTGTGATTCAGTACATACTAGAGCACGGCTACAGGCGCCACGTTCACCAATGGACTCCACTGCAGGGCACTCTGCTAGCAGTGACGTTGCGGATATCGATGTGAAACGCTCCCGAAAACGTCGCGGAGGTGCTCGCAAGTCATCCAAACAACCGGTAACGAGCACTTCAGGCAGATACCACTGTAACAACTGCGCTCGGGATATCTCAGACACCGTCCGCATTCGATGTGCGGTCTGCGTCGAGTACGACCTCTGTATTGACTGTTTCTCCATCGGAGCAGAAACTGATGATCATCGTTCCAATCACGATTACCGAGTTTTGGAGGTCGTAGATGTGGACGTTTTCGAAGAGAGCTGGACGGGTGCTGAGGAGGAACGTCTCCTCGAAGCGCTCGAATACTACGGCATCGGCAACTGGTCCGATGTTTCGACCATGATCGGAGGCGGCAAGAATGCACGCTACGCAGAACTGCATTATACGCGTGTTTACCTGGAGGCCACACCAACAGGAATCGCGGATATCTTTCGTCCAACATTGCTGCCGCGACCTGCTACCCAAGAAATTCAAGAGCTACCCGAGCCAGACCCGAAAAGTCTCAAAGTGATGCACGAGTACACCATTGATGAAATGTCGGGATACATGCCGAAGCGTGGTGACTTTATCTACGAATGGGATAACGAAAGGGAGGAAATCGTGGCAGACATGGAAATCGAACGCACGGAAAACGCTCGTGACGTTGAACTCAAGACCCGCGTCATGGAGATCTACAATCACTGCCTCGATGAGCGGGTCGAGCGCAAACGCTTCGCCCTGGGTTCTGGTTTCTGTGACCTGAAGGCTAAGAGTCGTGTAGAGAAAGCCATGAGTCCAGATCTGCGTGACCTCTGGGAGCACTCGAAACCATTTTTTCGGCATTCGCTCAACCCTCAAATTCACGAAGATCTTCTGTTAGGGATGCTTCGTGAACGCCATTTGCGAGAGCGCATCGAAGCGCTCTATCAAGCTCGAGTGCAGTTGCAGGCGACGCAGCTGGCAGCGGCAGCAGCGTTTGTGGACGTTTCAAAACTTACCCCAGGGGTCGGTCGTCGACTGTTGCCTTCAGAAGAACTGCTGCAGCGAGTACATGGTGCGCTCACGGGACCGGATGCCGAGCAAATTCGTGAACGCGTGCTGAAAGTGAACGGCATTGATCTGTATGCGTACTGGAATGGGCAAGTGAGCAGTCTCCGACGCCAGTCTGGACCAGAGCTCTTTTGTACGGATGGCATCGAACTCTTGACAAGGAGTGAGACCGAGCTCTGTGCTGGTCTGCGACTTTCGCCGCACCAGTACCTGGTGTGCAAAGAGATCCTCTTGCGCGAGAACGCTCGCACAGGCGCTGTCCGTCGAAAAGATGTACGCCTGTTGCTCGGTATTGACGACAAGAAAGCGTATCGTATCTATGATCATCTGTTTGCGCAAAAGCTCATCGGAGAGGGCGCCTTTCATCAATACGATAGACAAGAGTCGAATCCGCCGGATCCCACTGGTGCAGTACCCCACTGACTCGACGAAAGAACCTAGTCTAGGCAAACAAGAGATGTGTGAACAACACATGGAAACGAAGGTACGTACGTTCGCGCTTGTATATCGACCTAGTCTATGCTAACGGGTGATTTGCAACGAACAAATGGAAACAAAAGCACGCACTGTCATACCCGTCCATCGAACTTGTCTGTGCTAACGGGAAATGTGCTCAGTATATTGGAAAAGTATACGCGCACGATTATTTTCCGTATCATGAGGCAGACACGTTTCTACAGCAGCGCTTCGGTGGCGTTGCAAGGTTTCGTGAATGACTCTGTATACACACAGGCATCACCTCGTTCCAGGAGTGACGATATGGGGCTGGATACGACAAGCTGCATGTTGAGATCCCCGGATACCACGCCTGCAACCACAGTTTCTACCGATTCCCAGCCGTGCACGCGAATGAACAGAGTGCTACCAGCGACGTATTGCCACATCGGTGGGTGTGCCACTGTCGATGCTGCTGACGCTAAGCGGGACCACTCGTGAGCAAGACAACAAACCAGCAGTCGCCTGTCCTTGGATGCTCCCGCACTTTCGCAGTACTGTAACCCGCTCAGACAGGAAGATTGGTCCCTCGTGCATGTTGTGGTGGACACTGTATCGGTGCTTGAGCGGCAGCATACGCGTTGGTCTCCTTTCTTTGCTGCTGCTATCTGAATATATGAGGAACGAACGCTAGCAGCATACGCAGTTGCCCACTTTATGTCACGCTGTTGCTGGGAAATCTGGTATGCGCTGCGAATGTTCGTGTGCATGTCGTGGTTCAAATTTTATTCCAAAGCATTTTCGATGGAGCGCTTGGGTTGTTTCCCGTGGTTGGGAAAACCCGCGATGCACACGACTAGGAGTCTTTCCAAGTAGGACGGCCAAATGACGCATTCTCCTGGACGAACTGGCCAAGTGCCGCAAATAGAGTCGTTGTTGCGGGGCAGGTCCCAGCCCACATTCAGTCTATGAAAGCGTCATCGAGCGCCGCACGTCGATCTGGGGAACCTCCGCGATGCTTCTCCAGCCGGCCACCTGCGAATGAACGCCCCACATCCGAACAGGCGACCGGCAACGTGTCCCCTCCAAAGAGTTGGGAGATTCGCCAAGTGAGCGCAGCGCCATCCAACTGGCCGGTCGAGCACACTTGATCAGGAATACAACGATCCCTGGGCACTCCGACAATTTACGTTGGCGGCATCTTATACACCACCACCTGGACAACGCATCTCGTTCGCTGCCCGTGTAGACGCGGAATGATCGCAGCCCTGACATTGGTCAGCGATTCGAGTCCATATCCAGAGGTGCTTGCACCAACCAGGGCACCAAGATGCGTTTCCGATTCATTTAGCGCTCTGTACGAGAAGGGTTTAGGCGCTGGCGGCGGAGCTTTTGCATCGTCTGCAGAGGCGACTCGTTCCGCGATCCGCTCGATGGGCCGTGCCCAATTGGAGTACCGCTCTGCTCAGTGCTGGGTTGCCGTGGATGCTCGCTGCGCTGTGCACAGATTTCGGATTCATCCTCGTTCGATTTGTGCAGCGACAGGGCTGACCTATCCACGCTGGAGCTCAATATTGAATCCATGGGTTCCTCGTTGAGCTGTGCTCGCGACACCGGCTCAGTTGGGGAATTATTCAAGACGACACGTCGCTGTCCATGACCAGTGATCGGTGACACGCCCGCGTCCTCCATATGAAGAGAGCCAGCCTTGCTCGTGGACAGGGTGACTGCTGCCGCCTTCACACCTCTGCCAGAAGTCTCGGGATTGTTCTCTGGTATCCGCCTGTTTTCCAGATTAGAACGATCCGAAGGGCATGCTGCAGGCTCTGGATGTGACGGCGGCCGTAAGTCGCACAGCTGCCGTTCGAGGCTCTCGAGGGCACGTTGCAGCTGAAGACGCTGGCTGTGCTCACGTGTGAGCGCTTCCCGCATTTCGCGCAGGCGTCCTATGAGGAACGCTTCACGGGCAGTCTGGGGCTCATCCCAGTCCTCTTCGTCCTTGGTTAGGACATCAACGACGCGGTTGGTCAAGCGGGCAATTGTAGAGCTTCTCGGAGAACCGCTCGTGCCTGCGCTAGGCGATGCAACACCCGAGCTGGAAGCTGTTTCTTGCTCTCCAGGTGCCCGCACTGCTCCAGGTGTGCCAGATGTTGCCGTTGGAGACGCTGCCCTCGTCTCTTCCGCGCTGCTGATCGGGCGAAGCGCGTCCGGTACACCACCGTACTTCTCCAGCAGCTTTATTGTCTCGTAGAACCGGGTGCTTTCTTTCAGCTGTTCTAAAAGCTCGGCCTTTTCTTCCCGATACTTGGCAAGTCTCTCCTCGGCGGACTCGATGCGCCAACGATACCAGAGCGAAGCGATCTTGTACAAAAAGAGGTATGCACCACCACTCGTCGACAGCACGAGAACAGCCCTGAGCCTGCTATTCGCAAATGCCCCCAGAAACAACAAGTCATTGAAAGTAAAGGCGTAAGCAGTCCAGATGCACACAAAGAAGAAGGCGTAAAGGCGGAAGGCGGCTAGCGTTCGCTCTTTCCGTCGTCGCCAAGCCTCGAGTCGACCACTGAGAACCGATATGCGCTTCTCGAGACGCGCTAGTCGGCGACTCTCGCGCGGTTCACGACTTGATCCCATACCCAACCACCATAGAAAACCCATGGGCAAGTACAAGCAGTTTCCCACAGCCTGCGCAGCGCAAGCGATACCGCGAACGCTCCAGATATGCGTCTCCAATGGCGCGTCAATCTGCCGCTCCAAACGTCGTGTTTGTGCAGTACGTCGCTGATTCGCTCTATTCAAATTCTTGTTTTATTTGATAGGATGTTTATCGTAACCACGAATGCTTCATAGTGGCACGGGGACCTGTATGCTGGATAGCATCCATCGCTCGTCACCCTACGTACAGGTTCCGAGGTCCATAATTTCCGTCGTATCTGCCGCTCCAAACGTCGTGTTTGTGCAGTACGTCGCTCATTCGCTCTATTCAAATTCTTATTTTATTTGATAGAATGTTTATCGTAACTACGAATGCTTCATAGTGGCACGGAGACCGGTATGCTGGATAGCATCCATCGCTCGTCACCCTACGTACAGGTTCCAAGGTCCATAATTTCCGTTGTACAAACCTATCATTGCGTACGTTGCACCGTGCGTCGTGTCGCCCGTAAATGTCCGTGATAATCATAGTTGTAGCGTCGATGCGCAGACACAACACGGAGATATATTGGCACTTCAAAATATCTTTGGGGGCGGCCAGTTGAAGTGTCGTTCATCAGACGCAGAATCGGGACTCGTGTTCGCTGGCTTATACTCGGAGCGTCTGCACGTCGGTAGGCGTACCGTTGCGGCACGGCGCGTGGCACACAGGTGGCTGTTCGGAAGAGCGCTGCACGCCGCATCACTCCTTTACAAAAGTGTCTGTGTGGAATGCATGGTCGGTTGGCGATCGGGGCTTTTGCTTGTCATCCACCAATGAAGAGGTGTACCATGTGCTGGACCCGCGTGCGTATCCGTTTCGCGGGAATGTATCCGAACGGAAGGCAGGCGCCCTGGTCGATCCGAGCCTCAGGCGATACTGCAAACATTTCAGTAGGCTAAACGCCGGCAGCGACCAAGACCGACATTCTATGCGAAGCGAGGCTATGAACGAGGTATTTTGCGAATACATCAAAGTGTGATGAGCATTTGCTGCAAGAGGGTGCACTAGGTAGCCATGTTTGGCGAGTGCCCCGGCAGGCGGCGTCACGCGCAACTGAAGCTAGGATATCCGACCGGTGATCGCCAGTTGTGCTCTGGCTGAAGCGAGCCCAGACTTTCTTTCCCAGAGTATTGAATTGGCACTGAGCATGGATGAACCCAGAGAGAAGGCTTGGTGTTGCTCAATGCAGTGGTATAGACACATTTCGGAAACAATGGCCAGCGTTATGTGTGCTGATGCGGAACTACTGGTGCTGAATTCCATGCGATGAAAATACATCTGTACGTGCGTGGCAAAACCTCTTGGCGCATTCACGGGCACTTGTCCATGAAGCGACAGCTTCCGACCTGTGTGCTTCATGCACGTGGTACCACCTGCGTCGGACGAGAATAGAACACTCAGCTTGTCGTTCTGTTCCTGCGTTTCGAGTCTCCCCTGAGTTATTTTCTGTGATGCAAAGCCTCGACAATCGAACTGGAGGGAGAGGGGCGTATGGATTCATGTATGGTTTCAGGATTCTCCGCCGCACTTTCTGGTTGGCTCATTCGACGCGTTTGCGTTGGATTTCGTTACGTCACCGTCATCAGCAAGATGATTTGCGATGCTCGCAAACAAGAATTCGTGTAACCGCTATTATCATGGTCCGATTTCATTCTTACAGCCTGTGCGTTTCTCCTTTCCCTATTTTGCTGCGTATTCGATCACGTATCGCTCAAGTTTTGGATCCTCCTGTCTCAGGGCAACTCTTCGGTGGAGCGATTCACGTCGCTGGATATATAATGAAAAGTACTCGACTTCGTCCTTTGAAGTCTTGCTCGCAAGATCTTGTTGAAAGTTCGCTGAACCTTTCACCTCAAATAGTAGAGTTCGTTCTAAAAAGAAACCCTTCTCTCTTTGTGTGCATTCAAGAAACAGTTGTCGACCGCAACTCGATACCTGTCACAAGATATACTTCCAGACGATATCGTCTCTTTTGTTTGCATGCAAAAGGGTCTTGCACTCTGCCCTCAGTGATCACTACGATTGCTTCTGGAGAAAAATGCGTCACAGCCGTGGGTAGAGGCTGCGTAGAAGCATCGAAATTTGTAAACTTGTACTCCGAAAAATATATTTAACCATCCGGTACTTGGTCCATGATGAACAAGGTGCCGTGCCACAAATCCTGTATTCAATGGGGCTCCGTTCGCTTTCTTGTACAACAGACAGCGACAGCACCTAGGGGACCACTTAGAAGAAGCCCATGATCGAAGGACACGACAGCGTGCCCGAATACCGAGGAGTGCATCGTTGAGAGCCATCTGTAGCAGCCCAAGGCATGTATCCAGCGATGAACCAACCGTTTACGTGCAAAACTGGGCGGTAATCGGAACATCAAGAGGTTCGATGGATATTTAGGAGCGCCTGACCACAGTCGAGTGTTACCCTTTGCGAGGGGCGTTCCTCGGCTGCCTACGACAAAGATTCGTCAAGCGCAACATCCGCCTGCATTTCAGATGTGTAGACAACCGCGGGAAGCTACGAAATTGGCACTTGAATGCTGCTATCACGGCCCTTCGACTGCTGGCAATGCACCTTAAGGCAAAAGATTGGCCGACGTCTTTCGTGCCGAATACGAGAAAGAGGAAAAGGATGCAGTCGCAGCCAACGCTCGCAGGGGCTGCTGTTTGTGACGCTGGGAAGAGACCGAAAGTTTAGCGAGTAGGTCCAGGTTCACAAGATGGAGCTGCTTCTATTTCAAACCGCCACGGGCGTAGCACGGGCTGATTTCTATCCGAATCAGCTTTACTGCATGTGGAGGACCTCGGCGATAGGCATCTGAACCCAGAGCTATCTTGCAGGGCTTCTTCAGACGGGGTACCGCATAAACGTATGCAGTTTGCTGTGACAACTGGCTCGTGCACGCACAAAACCTAGCAGCATCAAGTGCGCTCCTCTTGTGATAGTGGCGGCTAAGAGCATTGCTCGCCGTGCTACTTCCCAGGTGACGACACCAGGTACTTGGAGGCAGTTTTTAGCACCGCTTCAAGAGCCGGTGTTAGGCTCGGCGCAGGGACGGTTGCCAGTTCGTTCAACGCGCACCCCTCGAGAAGACGATTGTTCTACGGGTAGGTGCGTTCCGGAGGCGTCTGCGGAACATCGGAAACCTCCCTTTGGGTATAGATAGCATCCACATATCCATTGGACTCTGGTTCGCAGCTCCGATGCTATAGAAACACAAACAAGCGTTGGAGGAAGTTTCTCAAAGAACCTGCAGGTATCGCACATAAGCTTGGACCCAACTCTTCGACGGCGGATACCGACTGCCTCAGGCTCGCGTTTCCGCGAACCTTACACCGCGACATACTTCGCTGCTGCTGCTGCTGCTGCTGCTGGTAGTTCCTTCATTTCGTGGCACCTGCACTGCCCAGAGGGTAACGAAACGCCGTTGTAAAAGTTTTCTGCACTGATTGGACTCGGAGCTCGGAACAGGCTGGTGAAAGCGTACCGGCACCTCGGCTTGTCTGGTCGTTGCCTCGACTCGGTACGAGTTCGCGTGCACCGGCGCTTAAGGGAAACAGGGATACGGCTTCCGTCTAGACACACGGGAGGTATCGGGTCTCCGAGACACGTTCTCTTCTCATGCGTTTGCTCATGCTGTGGATGTCGCCGTGTACACAGTTGAAGGCAGTCGCTTTCGCACAACCCGTCGCTTTCTGGACAAGTTCGCCTTCGAAAACTTTCTGTTTTGCGTTTCGGCGAGGTCTCAAGGTCGCCGCATGCCGTCGCCGGTCGCAGCGGAGCGTGCTTCGGCACCTATCAGCAAACGTGCCGGATCTGGCTTATGTGACCGGAAGCACTCGTGAACCAGAACGCGAGCTCCAGGGTGCCCAGTGGGTATTTCGGGTCTATTTAGCACCGCAACTACGAGCTGCTCTTCGGGTGGCGGCCAGTGACCGGAAAGGACGCATCTTTGTTCCCGGAACCGAGCCGAGTCTTGAATTGCTTCGAAAAGGGATATGGGAACGCTTCTCAGCGCTGCAACGACTCGAGGGCACACCGCTTCACGTTGTCCTTGTTGCACACAGGCCAGACTCGCTGGAGCTCGTTGACTCTGATGCACTGTTAAAAGAGGCTTGGCAAGCCAAAGCCCCTCTGTATCTGCGTTTCGACCCGCAAATCAGCGATTCTATGATAGAGGAGTTTCGACAGCGGCCCCGAAACACCGACGGGGTACGAGAACGGCAGCGGGCACGGATGTTGCCGCCATTTTATCCAGCCAAGGAGCTCGATGCCGTAGACGAAGATATCCAAATGCTTTCATTCTATCGCTTTGTGCCCATTGCAGAGCCGGAAGAGCTCGCCTCTCGTCTACGTTTCTACCTGAAACCACTGGCGATTCGCGGTCGCATCTACATAGCACCGGAGGGCATCAACGCGCAGGTCGCAGTTCCTCTGCGTAGCCTCGACGCGTTGAAGCGGTTGCTCGAAGCCGAGTCTCCGTACCTGGTTGAACTCGCTGGTGTCTATCTGAACTTGGATCCACAGTTGCTGTCGGCAGCTCAATTCGCTGCACAGCCTCCGTTTCGTAACCTCCATATCCGTTGTCGGCAGAAAATCGTCGCTGACGGTCTCAAGGAGCCGCTTGATCTGACGCAAGCTGGTCGAGAGCTGAGCCCGGCAGAGTGGCATCAGGCATTGGAAGACCCGCACGCCATTCTGATCGACGTGAGGAATGATTACGAGGCGCAGCTTGGAACATTTTTCGGGAGCGCTGAGGCTCGCCCCCTGAACACCCGCACCTACCGGGAGACTTGGAAAGCGCTTGAGGCGCGTCTGGCAAACGAGCCTCGAGATCGACGGATACTCACTTTTTGCACAGGCGGAATTCGCTGTGTCAAAGCAGCTGCCTATCTGGAGAACCGCCTCGGATTTCAACGCGTGGAGCGACTTGCCGGCGGCGTCGTTTCGTACGCCGCAGAGGCGCATCGTCAAGGATGGGATCCCAAATTCAAAGGATCCATCTATGTATTCGATGAACGCCTCAAAACTCCGGTGACGAATGATATTTTGAGCCGATGTGAAACGTGCAGTGCCCCAGCACTGGACGTCTTGCACTGTGCGCATGTACCTTGCCATCGACGGATGATCCAGTGCGCACGTTGTCGCCACCGGCTCTCGGGGTGCTGTAGCCCCGAGTGCCAGCGAGGTCTCGAGCTTGCACTCGCAAGCGCTAGCAATGAGCTGCACTGGTACGCACAGACCATGAGCCGCACCGCTCCCTGGGGTACCGAAGCCCCAATCCTGCAGGAGCTCGCGGCCGAGACGCATCGCAAGTTCCCGCAAGCCGCGCACATGATGAGTGGACCTGTCCAAGGTGCCGTCCTGCACGCGGTCGCTAGGCTGTTGCGAGCGCAACGTGTGCTGGAGCTGGGCACGTTTACCGGTTATGCAACGTTGTGTTTTGCTGGCGCCATGGGTCCGAACCACGTCCAAACTGTGGTGACGGTTGAGCAGGACCCCAACGCTGCAGTTACCGCCGAGCAGTTCTTCAAATGTGTTGCTGGTCAGCTGGCGCCTATTGAGCTGCACCGAGGCGCCGTTCTGGATGTACTGGAGCGCTTCCGCGACCAAGCTGTTGCGCCTTTTGATCTCATATATCTCGACGCTGACAAGCGCCGGTACATCACCTACTTTGATTTCATCCTGGATCATAGACTCTTAGCTCCGAATGGTGCGTTGCTTGTCGATAATGTTCTGTTTCGGCCTGTTTACGGGAAGCAGAAACACGCCCAAATGGAGGATGTTGAATTTGGCGAACATGCAGAGCGCATCGCGCTACGCAGTCGGAAGCTCATGGACGCGGTTCATGCCTTTAACCAACACGTACTAGAAGATGCACGCGTTACGCAGGTCATTTTGCCTATTCGAGACGGTCTAAGCATCATTCAATGGCGTTAAAGATGCGCTTCGTGTGTTCTGATGAAATGAGTCCGCGCCTCCGTCCAAATGTAGCTCAGAAGATGGCCAGGGTACCCGCAGCTATGACAGCGTCGCCGCATCCAGATCCGGTAAAAGACGTTGCTCTTCTAGCAGTTGCATGGATTGCAGACGTACCCCAGGAGATGCCAAGGCTACCGGAGCGATGATAGCGTCTCCACATCCAGATAAACCCCAGCTTGCCTTCCAGGTTCCAGCATGAACGGATGCACTCGGTCATATGGATAACCACTGCTCACCAGAGCGCAAAGCATTCGAAAGCGCCGACGCCTACGGAGCAACGACACAGGACCAACAATTCCGCTGGATATCGCGCTGTACTCACAAGTCGCAGCGAAGCGCGGATCCCAGTGAAGGCATACCGCTCGAGGAGAATGCTCCAATCGCAGGTGCCCGTCGAGTAGGCGATCCCTCGTCATATCGACGGGCTCTAGAGCTGTCAGGCATGCTCCAGCGAATATGCGATCTTCATCAGGTGATCATTGTCCATGAGTGATTCTGCCGAAGTGGCGAGTCTTGGAGGCGACGCGAACCCTAGATCCTAGCCGGGCAGTAGCCGGGAACCATGAACATCACAACCCGCAGAGCGTGTCGCAGTGCTCAGCTCGCCTCATTGTTCCAGAAACGCACATGCATTTGACTCCCTTTCATCCCCATGTCTTCGCAATTGGAAAGGAATCACGTTCATTGCAGCACCATCGTCAACTACGGTGCAGAGCAGGATGCTGCGCGCTACCCGGCGAAATGTTTATCGCTTCCATCTCAGATGACATGCGTTCGCATACAACGGGCACCGAATGGCGTGCAGGTGAAACAAAAGCTGGATGTGAGCAGACCGCATCCGTCACAAAAACGAGGTCGTATTCGCAGGTGCTTCGCTCATGCACGGAGGCAATGAACGAGCTTACCACGGGGGATGGATCGAAAATTGCAATACGCGGAACATCCTCAATGCAACGGTAGCGAACCATCGTACGACGTGGACGTCCTGTTATATCGCAATGATCCCCGTCTCTCGTATATGGTTGCACCAGGTAAGCGACGGCGCTTCCGATACCTTCCCCTGCAACTGGGAGCACACGTCCATCGGATTCCAGGCGGTACTCAGCGTCCGACCCACGGTCGACGCGCGACGCAGCACCGTTGGTTGCTTGCGGGGGTGCCTGCCAGCGTCGCCCGCTGAAAAAGGCACCACTGGTGATCAAATTCGTGCCGTTACGTATCCTTTCGCGGTCGAGTGCTTCATCGTACATGCCCATGCAGACCTCGTCCTTGATGATGAGGTTCAGGCTCCCGTCAGGTGGTATTTGTTGAGCCTGTATCAGCAGCCGCAGGAAACGTTTTCTACCAGGTTCGCCATTCGGGCCTTCGGGGAAAACGTGCTCCTTCAGAAGTTGTTCAATCTCCGCACGAATTCGCTCGCGCTCTGCAGGCATCGAGCGCCGTCTCTCCCAGTGAAAATGGCGCACGTGCCTGTGAAAACAGAACTCGAACACCCGCCAACCTCCCTGTCGGTAGAAGCACTTGTCCTTCAGCTGTTTCTGCAGAGCCGCGTCCAGATCGATGGTAGGCTCCGATTCCACATCCATGGATACCGTCTCAACGTTGTTGGGCGTTGCAGGCTCATCTGCTGGTACACGACACAAATAGAGGTGTCCGTCAGCGTCCCGCAACGTCTGCACGTACGTAACGTTTCCCTCGCTTGTCGTAAACGTGCCTCTATCATTGCGCAAGCCACTCGTCAGCGATCGGCTCGAAGCTTCCGCGCTCCAGTCGATACTGTAAGTTTTTTTCGGGAGCAGCAGATCCCGAAAGAAAATAGTACTCGCCTCAGACTGAGGAACCCGGGGAAAGAGGCGAAACCCTGAAAGCGAGACTTCCTCAGACACGGAAATCGCTCGTACCGCCCGCAGTGCACCGATGGATAAGTGGCACCAGCAAAAGTTCACACAGAGCAGCCAGAACAAAACACCTCTCGCGATCCGCATCTTCAAAACTCTATTCAGAAAGACGCTAGAGGAACCGTTTACAGTTGACTAAGTCATATTCAGGTCTGATCCAGCAAACACTACAGCGCTGGAGTATCGCCCTGAAGTTTATGAGCACCGAAGCGGATGCTGCGTAGCAGCGCGTCCTGGTACCAGCGCTGGTCAGCGCGTTGGCAAGTGAGGCGTGCATTCCACTAGTCAATGGTAGTTTTGTCAATGGAAAAAAATGCGCATATTCGGAGAACGCTGGCCTAAGTAAACGTTTTGTCACTGGAAAAAACTAGTTAATGGTAGTTTTGTTATGCTTCTTGTTCGTAAACAAACTAGTCACGGACCAGTTCGCGAGCTCAGATATGCGTTTATTCCTTATGCTTCTAGTTCATTCTGCATGGACCTTGGAATGCGGAACTGATTTAAATTGTTTAACTACGCAAGTTACCTGATCCGGCACTCTGTGAGCACGACTGCATATGGAGCGCTGACAGCCGCGTGCTTCCGCGTCAAGGACGGTAAGGTTTGCACCTGCTGGAGCGGCCTGAAATCCAGCACTGATTTTCTTGAACCGCAGATTCATAAGTGTTGCCAGTTCACTTCGACAATGTGGATACTTTATCGACTGCAGCTGACTATTCATAGATGACCCACTCAAATCTCAAGCTCGTTTTGCGTACAAGCCTGTCGTGGTCCAAGGCACGGTGCATAAAATAACTCCCCTGAATAAGCTCGTACCACCGTGTGGAACATAACAACCCACCACAGCACGAATAGGATGCATATAAACACCGCTGCTGGTATGCGAAACAGATAGAAATCCGTTAATTTGTAAAGATCTGCTGTTGATGCAGTGAACACGCCCAGAGGGAAGATCAAACCCCACCATCCCAGATTAAATGGTAGTCGGTTTCTTAGCGTGTGCCCGATTGCAAAAATGGCAATCACCAGCCACCGGACGCCATAGCCCCACAAAGCAGTAGCAACGAACATGGCAATTGCGGGGGTGGCAGAGGCCAAGCTCTGGAAAGTTGTCGCGGAGACGCCATAACCGCTGTTCTCAAAGGTGCGCTTCGCGTAGAGTCCCAGTTCGGTGGCAGCTAGCGCCCCGGTACCTATCGGGCCCAGCGGAAGGAGACAACTAATAATTAGATCTGATGGCGGTAGCTTGTGCAGTACGAGACGCAAGAAGAATATCACCAAAATGCTCATTGAGAGCGGGACCGAAAATCCCCATAAGAGCATGCTGATGAACGCAATATTCTGAGCAAGCCGCTGGTTCTGAACGACCGCGAGCAGGAGACCTCCAGAGGCCGCTGCGACTTCGCCAGGAACCACTGGTAGAAGCCAGACTGCGCTCATGCTTTCCAAAGCGTGCGAATGTGTCGTGAGCATGAATATCGGAACAAGCAGCCCACAAAGGACCGCGAGGCCCACATCCACAAACCAAAGCACGATGGCCGCTATCGTTGCACTGTTGCCCCAGTGCGGCGTGCCAAAGAGTACCAACCCGTTAACGATTGTTGCAAGACCCATTGGAATAGCGCCAAGAAACATGGATTGAACAGGATGATGGAACATTGGGATGGCGTCGTTAAAGAAAAAAATCCATCGGCTCAGAAAGAGAATCGAAAAGATCCCAAACAATCCGACGTTAAAGAACCAGTACGCCCAGCCGAGGTCGTCTTGGTGCGGAAACTGGAACGGGAAGTCTTTAATGACTACCGCCAGGATCCCCGTACCCATGGTCACTGCAAACCAGCTCGGCACGAACTGACGAACAATCTCCCGCGGACCCGCAACCTTGCTCAACGGCCGAGGTATATTTAGCACCATTTAGGAACCACACCACTCTTTACAAGAGTCCCAAAAGTTTTCCGCAGTGTAAGGCACGGTTATGGTGAAGCGCTCGTGAATCACAGCAGTAAAGCATGAACGCTCCGAATCAGTCTCTGTGGTGCAGCGTCGCGATGCCGCCGCCGCTTTCAGATTGCAGCATCGACGCGCGCATCAGGAGCTGCGCTTCGCGACGGCACGCGGGTGCCTCCGCCAGGCTCTGGGTACGACCTGATACCAATGCTGTCTCATTGCTGTATCAGAGTACATCATGCTCGTTGTGTACGAGACCCAGGACACAACAGCCATTCTCTCGTATCAAGAACTCTGGTATGGGAGGATTATCAGCTTTTTCCCTCTGGGCTAGGATTTCTAATTTCTCTTGTGCGACGAAGCGGTGCAGGTTGTTGACCTCCTCTCATTCTGATCTTTAACAGCTACAAAGTGCTGGAGCATCCACTGTTGTCACGGTTTGATATGGTGCCTCGGCTGGAAGATTACCCTCTGCCCTGGCGTCTGACACTCTAGTGGAGCTGCACTTTGGGGATCCGAGCAATACACGACATCAATCTTTTTCTTTCGTTGCGTCGTTGGTGATGAGTCTCGTCGTCATCCCAGTCATTTTCGGGAGGCAACTTGTGCATCAAGAACACGTGATCGACGTCCGCAATTCATCGATGTCCACCACACGCACATTCGACGCTACCCTTTCGTTCTGTTTGATGGGTTTCAATACGTTCCACGTACGACGGGAGGTCGGTCGCTCAGCTCCCTCACTCCAGTTTCCATCGCTGCATCTTTCAGTGCATTTAGAGCCCCAACCCTGCGTTGCTCACGCCTTCGCAAGGGGCACGTTCGCAAGACGTCACACAAGGCCGATACAGTGTGCTGAACCTTCGCGATAGCAGCCACGCTGCAGTGATATCTGGAATGCCGCTCGGAGATTCATTGTTCTCGTGCAAAGGAGAGGGCACGAAGAAAGCATCGACGACGGATGAGGTGTTGAACGATTCTCATAGTAAAGAACACAAACGAACCACTAACTAGCGATGAGATAACGATTTCTTTCCCCTCAACGGTATGCGTTGAAAGCGGGCAATGTTTTCCGTAAATTCTAAAGTCTGTCTTGTAGGCGGAAGGTCCCGCGAGCTCGACGAGTCTGCCGGTCAAACGCTTCGTGCGTCCCCATTGGCGGACGTTGGAGTAACACCTGAGCAGCTCGTCTGCAATGCAGTTTAGTCTGGGACTAGGAGCATATCGGCTGCGTCTGGGCGTCGTCCAGGTCGCATTGGACCCGTCCAACATCGCTTCGCGCTGCCGCAGGCAGTAGTTTTTGTCTGCGCAGCTTACAGGCTCCCAGCATGATCACGAATCCCGGCCCGGTTTTCGAATACATTCGGCCTCGGGCCCACGCTCTTAGTGGTGTGGCAAAGCTGTTCTGCCTCCGTACTTGATCCATACCAGCGAAACAGGTGCTATTGGGGACGCAGCAAGGCCGCCACTTGGTGCACGATTGAACATACGGAATGACCAGTATATCCGAAAGAATGTTTGGTTTATGGAACTTGGACGGAGCATGAAGCATGATGGACGCATGCCCGAACGTCAATATCCATCCCGCAAGGAAGATAAATGGCAAAGATAGAACAATCATGTATCATATGGACACTTGCCCAGCACACGCCACCGTCGGCGATTCGACATCGAGCACTGGCGATTCGTATGAGAATGCGACACGTGTCCGGTGCGGCGCCATGCGTGCGAAACGTGTAGCCCCGAAGTTTGGAGGGCTCTAAGAAAGCTGCAGAGCGTATGGTCGCCGAGCTCGTAGGATGCGTGAGGACAAAAATATGGAATATCTTGTCTGTCGACCGTTATCGAGGCGGGTCCCGCGGGGGCTTGTTCTGGTAGCCTTGGTGCTCATCGCTGCAACGCTGGTGCTGCACCGGCGCCTTTTCGTGCAGCGGCGGCGGCTGCCTTCTGTGAGCGCGGCACTCGAGAAACCCGCGTTTCGCCTTTGGAAGACAGGTGACGAACTGACGGAGCAGGTTCTGGAAAAGCTATCGCTGGATAGAAAAGATCACTGTCTCGTGGTCGTAGGCCTCGAGAAGACGCCACGGAGCCCGGGGCTCGCGCAAGTCGTTCAATGGTTCGCTCATCAGCCGAACGTGCTGCACCTGCAAGGCGTTTCAGAGGTGGACCTGAAAGATGCTTACCGAAGGGATATAGCCGAAACTGGGTCCTTGGCAGAAAGACAGGAACGCGTCTTCGCGTTCACAGGTCCGGTCAAGTTGGAGTCAATAGACGCGCAGGTTGCGTGCTCCGTTTCGCACTTACTGGCACTGCTCTGGGTCCGCAGTGCGGGTTGTCGAACAGCGCTCTTACTTGAAGACGACGCCTCGCTAGAAATTCTGCCGCTATGGGAAAGCAATGTTGCCGATCTTGCTGCAGCAGCATGTACCAAAGACCGACCAGTCTTACAGATGGAATTGAAGCTGGTGTCTCTGCTGCGTGCTGGCTATTCTGAGGAACTCAAGCTCGAGACTCTGGGCATCAATTGTACTGCGAGATTTGTGCTGCCCCATATTCGGCATCTAACTTATGGCACTGCAGCATACGCGATATCGGCGCTCGGTGCAGAGCAGATTCTTCAGCGGTTTCGTCTGGACGCGAGTCTGAGCACAATCGATGTGAACAAGGTTATTCAATCGGGAGGCGTCGCGGATGTGGATGTCATATATAACAAGGCGACTACAAGAGTGCTCTGGCCACCTTATTTCTTTGAATACGGAGATGCAAAGAGTTACTTAACTGGGCAGAGCAAGAAAGAATGGTACTACCTGTCGGCATCCAAGGCAATCGAAGCGAATCTTGAGCGAGCTGCCCTATGCCGCCTCTTTTCGTAGCATCATGAATCGTGTCCCATAATGGATCTCAAGGCGGCGTGGACGGCGAATTCGGCATGCGGTCTCAGCAGATGAAAACTTGCGATCCTATGCGTAGGAGACGCTGTATCACAATCGACGCTGAAGCGGGCTGTTTTTAGGGTACCGCCTTGCATATTGCATCCATATTGCGATGGGGCCGTTCTGCAATGTCTGCATGTACTCGGAACGGTTCATATGCCCAAAATGTTTGAAAGCTACCGTTGCAGCCTCTCTAATGTCGGTGCGCGCTCCAGCTCAGAAGTGCTTCTTTGTTGGGAATCCTTCGTGCAGCGTCTCCGATGCCGATGCACGACCCGACTTAGAAGCGCTTCATTACTGGATCTTTTGCGTGTGCTTGGTATGCAGACTCTGTTTACCATTCGCGAAGCGATGAGTGCATCGGCGGGAGTGTGCGAAAGACACCTTTAGAAGACCGCTTGCCGGCGGCTATAACCGCGCCCAAAGAAATTCGTTATGGCTGGGTATGTCTCACAGCTGATGCATCACCTTTGGTGAATGACCTGTGCGCCCTGGTCGAAGTATGGCACGACGGCCAAGCAGGGCGCATGGCTCGCTTCTTGACGCCTTCTCTCAGATGCCAATCATGCAAACGGTTGCGCATCCTGATCACAGGTGCGGTGGGCGGCAATCGAAAAGCCACTGTTTACCTCGCAGACTTGGGCTGTAAGCTGCGGATTCAGCGCTCGTCTAGTCGATTGCAGAGATCTGAATACGGACGGCATTCAGAGCAACCCAAGGCACAATATGATCCTTGCCTGCGCGGCAATGTGGAGTGCTGTGTCGCGCGATGGCCCGGGGGCTCCGGCTTCATTTTCGGGCTTTAAACGCAGCAGCCCGAGGTGCCTTGAGGGCTCGATTTCTCCCATCATGACCTGCTCGTTGTAGACAGTAATGAGCCGCACCGACCGCATGGTTTGACTGCACAGTAGTGCGCAGACGCGCTTGCATGCTACCTCGCCTGGAATGTCTCGCACTGCCGATGTCTCAAATATGAGATGCCTCCCATCGGAAGCGTCGAGCGAATTATGTCACAGGAAGATCGCTAAACCGCCAATACGCGGCTTCCGATGGAGGCAGGATTGCATCTTCGTCAACGGTGACGCATGCGGAGATTCCTGCAGACAGCCGGCCGGCAAGTACCTGTTTTACGAATCTATCGATCAGGACTGGGCGTGTCGGCTGTGGCGAATACGAAGATATGCTGTGGATGGTGCAGCGCCCGCCGAGAAACCTCTTGATCCATCTCGTGGGGAGCGCGCAACTGCTCCTGCCCCGCGATATCCGCACCTACAGCGAGGAATCATGGACTCGCAGTGCTCGCCTTGCAAATCGATCCAGATGAATCATTCACCTTTGACTTGGCGTCAGAACGCTGGTCTTCGAGCTTCAAATGCGTGTACCAGACCACACCGATCATGGTGAGCAGCACGCCAGCGAAATTTCGGAGATCTCTTGGACGACCAAAGAAGAGGAAATCGCTGGATATAATGACTGCGGTTTTCGCGTGCCCAAGAACATTATAGGTGACAGGGCTGGTCCGTCCGATGACCATGAAGATGCTGATGTTCACGAGAAATGCCAGCACGCCCGTCATCAGAATCACTCCCAGGCGATATGGTGTGAATGCATAGGCGAAGATGCTATCGGGACTTCCAGGCCGCCAATTATCCATGAGCGGTACAAAAGGCAGCAGAAAAAGCGCACTCATAGGCGACGTGTAGTACTGCAATTGGAGGGCATCCAACTGCAACGTCTTTTGCATCGTTCCAGACCAAATCTGGTACAAGGATGTTACAATAACACCAGCGGAGGCAATCAGCGTCCCGTGCAGGTTGAGTCGAAAGTCCGTAGCGGTCGTCAGCACCACCCCGAGACAGACCGGGGTCAGTGCTAGCTTCAGCCGGTTCTCCAGTTGCTTCTGGTAAAAGAGAGCCTCGATCACGACTATTGTCGGCGTTGTCATCACTTTCATGACTTGGTAGAAGCCCACAGAGTTATACTGAAGGGAGAGGTTGGTCAGCACGACAAAGCCCGCAGCGCCAGCAGCGAGCTTTGCCACCTTGTAGAGCTCGCACGGCTTTCGTTCAAACAGGCCAAAACAGCGCGAACTGACGTATAGAAGCGCTGAGGTACAGATAAAGTGAAAGAGCGTAAGAGTTGATCCATAACGAAAACCCAGGGAATCCATCGCGTACTTGTTCGCGACCACGATACAAGTAGAGGAGAAAAAGTTAAGACACATACTCCCTACGGTGACGTACTCTGCGCTGCCGTACTGTACGAGCCGCCTCCAGAGACTCGGCCTTGAGGGGGCGCAATCTTTACCACGCTCCACCACCAGGGGCTTCTTCACTGAATCCTCTGAAACCTGTAAGCTGGCGTGAGTGGAAGACATTGGTGAAACAGGTACACAAGCAGTTCTTTCCAGCGGCGGCAGTGCGGGGCAAGAGCAGACCCCGGCTTGCTTGGAAACAGTACCGTAGTTGCGTGCTGTTGCAGAGAAACGACGTTGAATGATTTGGCGCCGCGTTGAACTCGATTTCGTGGAGGTTCAGTTTTTTTTTTCGATCAACAGACCGATGCCACTGACAAGAGATCCCCGATTCCGGGATTGGTATCTGCATACCGCAGCGCATCCATGATTCACCGCTCTAGGTACGAGTTTCACCTGATGCCAGACATACTGCTCCCCAGAAATTATTGTGATTTTGTGTGTTCCAACGAGAGCCGAGCTTGTCGTGCGCGCCTAATGTGCAGGGGTTGGTGATCCCGCTATCAAACATAGACTGCATGCGAGTCGCTCGCCCCAGGAGTACGAAAACGAAGCAAGGCAATTGCCCTGAAGTTCACGAGTGGGTCCGGAGAAGGTCCGCTGTGCTTGACCCTCGCTCATAGGTCTGGTGGAGTGTTTGGGTGTCTTGGCGAACGACGGATCGATCCACGTGCCCGATGTAGCTTGACAAGGCCTCTTGCCGACGAGTCATCGCATGCGCCAAGCGTGGACGCATAACGGACGTATGGATCGGGACAGGGATTCACAATCGCCATCGGAAGCTCCCCGCTTCAGAGAAATTCTCGGTCAACAACAAGTACGGCAGTATGGATCGGGACAGGGATTCACAATCGCCATCGGAAGCTCCGCGCTTCAGAGAAATTCTCGGTCAACAACAAGCAGGTAAGCGTTTGTAGCGGCGTCAAGTATCGATTTAGGAGAGCACACATATGCGTTGGATCCGGCGGGAATGATGCTCCTTTCAGTCCATGAATGAGCATTGGACCCATTTCCTACGCTGCTTCTTTGCGCATGCTCCGAAATTATGGCTTCACTGTTTCGCTCAGGGGAGATTGGCCTCATCGGCTCGAATGGAGTACAAGTCTAGACCAGTCCCTGAATGCAAAGCGTATCATTCCAAAGCACGTTGTTGTCCTGGAGAAGCGACGTGCGCGAAATCATCCCCAGTGAGCTCCATTCTTGCCGTGAACCCGGCCCACGTTGTGTTCGTGAGCGTTCTACAGGCCAGTATCTGGCCAATCACTCCAGCTCAGTTCGACGAGATGCTGGAAGGCTCAAAAATCTGGCAGAGGAGAATACTCGTACATGGGTAAAGGTGCTGGCCCTCAAGGGCGCGCCTCTCATGGTAAGGGGGAATCCTCACTGGCAATGGGCGTAGAAGAGCTTGCCCCAGTGGCACCTTAAGGTCATCCGTTCGAGAAACGCACCCAAGCGTACACTAGAAGCGTCGTGGTTGCGCATCGTGCCCGCATGATTAGTGCACTTCACGGTGGGGTTCCACGTAGAAAAGCCACACCAGTATCGCTTGCGAGGCCGCACACGGAAGTCTTGTTGCCAATATGCTGGTCATGCGTGCTTGCAAATGGCGAGGTAGAGTTACCCTTTGCTCCGCTAAGCGCTCTTTGCGTCAGCCGCTACGCTCTGTCTCCAATATCCGCTTGCATTCGTAACATGGGAACGATACGCGGTTGAAGCCAGGATCCATCTCCACTTGTGTGGTTACTGGAGCAAAATATGCTTCCACGCGTGAAATACATAAGTGTGATCTGCATGTTGCAATATTTAGGCTAGACGGTACCTCGACTAGATATATGCGTCGCGAGCGGTCTCTGGATGCGCCTATATGGGCAAAACGGTCACAACGCGGAATTTGCCACAAGGACACCGGCCGTCAATGACGAGCAAACGAGTCTTTTATCCATACATTATGGGAAAGTGCTGATGCATGCACACCAATCTCACGCTCCGTGAATATCGAGAGCTGCTATCGCCGCTGACGGCAGCGGGAGCCGGCATTCGTCACACGTGTCGCTACGGCGAGCATATCCAGTGTGGACTTGGTGACCTGCGGCTCATGGCCGAGGTCGTTCGTGAGAAACACGCTGCGCTACCTCAAGGTGGCAGTCATGACGCTCGCCGTGGCTCTGGTCATGTGCGCAGCAGACCAGCTGTATCCTGGAATCTTGTGTCGAAAGGGTTGCTCGCATTGAGATGACGCTTCAAGTGGATCGGAGGCTCGCTTCGAATCTATGTATCCTGTATTTGAACCCGTGTCTCGTCCACAGGGCCTCAAGACTCGCTACGTGAGCGCGCAGGTACGCTAACAGTGCAGCCTGCACGCCTTGCGTCGCGCTTTGCGGGGAGTCGTGCGAGCCGAACAGCCGCGCGGCAAGTCCCGCTCCGAGTTCGGATCGGTACGACATCAGTTCGAGAAGGCATATCAGGAGTCCATTTCCAAAACACTAAAGAGCCCTTTACGCAAGTCATGAAAACATGACTCTCGGCAAGTTGCTAAAGCATCGACACTATCGACGCGCACGGTAGACACCAGACTAGGTGCTTCCTAGTTCGGACGCGTGTTTCGCCGCACCAGGAGTTTTCGCCCAATTCGTTCTCAGACGCTTCCAAGGCCACCAGAAAATCTTCAGTCCTTTCGAGGCGCAACATAATATTGGTTGCGTTTCTGGGCGTATATCTCACTTACACTCTGACCGCTAGCCGCGCCTTCGACGTGCTCTCTTGCACTGTCGAAAAGACTGCGATCTGGTGGCGAGCGACCGCCAGGATGAAAGGTGCGTTTCCAGATATCTTGCGAGGGTGAGCGAGCCATGGGACTGCTACTTCGAGGTGGCGAACCGGCCCCAGGGATCGGGACCCCGCCCTCGGGGCTCGTCTCGTTTGCCTCCGGTGCGAAGTCGAAACCGGCTCTCGACGTACCGACACCCGCCGCCATGAACCGCTCGGCCATATCCTGCAGTCGACTAGTTCTTCCAGTTTCTTGGGTTGCTCCCGGTTTGTCTTCGTTTGCCATGCGTCAGATAGGTTGTGGAGCAGAGACTACGCAAGGACAACTACTCAGTAAGGCGTATATTTGAGCTATTTCACGTCCAGCCTGCCGAGAGCCGCGCGCTCGCGATAGCACGGACGCGTGGCCGTAGCTGCCGAGATAGAAGCGCCAGTGCGTGTATCTCCGCGCAGAACCATTTCGATCTAAAATGTACATAAATATATCGTATTGAACTTTTGTGCATCCATGCTCGTGGTGGCACGCATCCGTCGACTGGCGCTGCAGACGCTTCATCTCATGGGGCGTCCGATGGTATACAGCTCCGATGCCCCGTGTGAGCAGGTAGCAGGCACAGTCGCTGGACAGTGTTCCATGCGGCATGAAATTTTGTGGCGCGCTCTATGCTGTGCACAACCCGAGGATACGGCCATATCGGGATACAATGGAGCGTGTCTATTTATATAACTTGGGTGTACATTCGAAGTTTGAATTTCTTCTTTTGTGGAATATCAACACAAGCATTTGTGGACGATTTCTGTGATTAGTGCCGTTCACTCTCTTTTATTTTCGGCTCTAAATACATTGGTGACTCAGTTCCCTCTCTTTACTAGTATTAGCAGTCAAGTGATGTTCATCGCAGCGTTAAAGTTTTTTATTCCGACGCTCCCGGCTGTTTTGTAAGCATTTCATGCCAGGGTTGCCATAACGACTTACGGGGTTCGCCTGCCATTTTCATGTCCCTTGCATACAGCTTCGGTGTGCTCTTTGTAGCGCTCATGTGTTCCCATATTTCCATCGTATCTCAACCTTCGTGGGGCGCTCCATGACCGATGAACGCTTTCTCCATCGCTCGGCACAATCCGTTGACGGATACAAAACGTGTCTCTCCGATGCACCTCCGTTTTCCCCCTGGATGCTGTAACCTGCAATCACGAGCTTGCTCTGGCCGACTTGCTCGCGAGTACCCTGTACTCTGGACGTGCAAGCGCGTGCTGCTCCATGAGAGGGTGCTGGTCCACGATGAAACAAGTACTGCAGGCGAAATCCAGTCTGAAGAAGAACTCGAGAGACTTCGATCAGTCTGTGCGCCGTTCGCGCACGGCGTTTACGCATAATTCGCTGGAAACGATCCCTGCGATGACTGAAGTAAAAGTCCAAGACCTTGTCCCATTCAAAGGGAAACGATGTGAGCCATTGAGGGCATGTACTTGCAGAGGTATCGTTGTGCTGTGGAATGCGGTTTCGTCGATGGCCCCAAGTAGAGAAGAATTTGGGTTTGCAACCGAACCGATTGTTTGAAATAAGACGCTCCGTGTTGTTCTGAAACGAGCACGTGAGGGAATCGTCAAAGGACGACGTCGAGTATTCTGCTTGCTCGACGATCCAGCATTGCAGATTTGCGCGCCCACAAGTTCGCTTGAAACAGAATGATCGCAAACGTGAAGAGTACGTGATTTGGGTATAGAGCACGAATGCAACGCGGAAGCGTGGAAGCTCCCAGGTGTGAACTGGATCATAATATCGATTACGTTTCTTACCCTGGTTCGAAAGCATCGTGAATCGCCCTGATGATGGCGAAGCAACTAATTCCAGCAGCAACGCGTCGAAAGAGTCACTCCAAAACGGCGACCGAGCATTCCAGAAATACGTATGAATTCGTGAGCCCCTATTGATCCATTTCGAAAATGTAGGCTGTACATCATCAAAAAGTTCTGAAAAGAGTCGACATTGGGGAACAGCGCGAGCACCTCAGTGATCCATCTGAATCTGATATGGAACGAGGGCTACACTCAAGAGCCTTTCATGATGTATGCGTCGGGCGCGTGCCACTTTTCGTATCCCGAATTTGTCGCGGCATTGAGTGGGAAAGTGCTGGTGCAATGCACGTGCCTACCATTCCCAGCTGAGCAGCTGGGAAGGATGACCATGCTCCCCAGATATCCCAGGAAAAGGCTTTTTCCAGAGGATTTCATATGTACCAGATGCTGCAAGTGGGTCCGTATGACTCTCAGGGGCAGCAATCGATTTCGTGCTCGTATCGACCATGAAATGCAACATGCTAGCGTCAAGGAGCAAATACATTATTTATAGTATTTAGCAGCTCAGCGTCGGGCAATTCATAGTTCATCGACTCAGCTGCATAGGCTATGCGAGTCTCGTCGAGATGGCATCGGATCCAGCACCACTTGGCGCGCAACGGGAACTGGCTGTCAGCAAAGCGCCTAATGCAAACTATCAGCTGCGTCTACATAGAGACTGGTAAAAACACCTAGCTTTACCTCCGCTTTCTGGTGCGTTGGATCCGGGTCAAATGCTGCGAGTCCTTGAACACCGGGCTCTGACCAATGAGTAGAGCATCGCTCAAGAGATCCGCACCCACAGCCAGAGGCGATTCGTCATCGGCACTGGCGGTTGCAGGGAATGGAAACAGACCTGTTTCAGTAGAGGTCGCTCGAGGAGCGCAGAAGCTCCCAATGACTTGCTAATGAACCTGAACTGGCACGCTCGTGAGCAATCCGGAGGACGGTCCGGAGTTCAGAGCGGTACCGTGCCATAGCGATACACTTCAACACAAGTCTTCAAAGGAAATCGCGCAGGTCTCGCGAGGCGGTTCGCTGAAAACGCCAATATATCGACAACTGGAACTTTACAGGAGCGCAGCCTGTTCCGGATATCTTGGCGGAAAAAAGTGCTTACAAAATGCGCCTTCATCTATAACCATACCGGAAATTCATCTAGTACGGACGTCTCGGCAGCTGTAAATGGCGTTCTAGATGCACCGTCAGGTACAACCTATTTAGATTATCACCTAGTATTGGTGTCACTGCGGCTAGACTCGCGTACCAAATCCAGACAGTTCTCCAAGTCGCTGTGTGATGCACGCCTACACACACTCACGACTCGAATCGTTTCACTTCTGATCGCGGTTTTTTGCTTTGCCTCGCCTGGAAATCAGGGGCCGTCGAAACCCCACCTGAGATTTTGGTATCAGGTTCAGATGTTGCGGTCGATACCTCCGAAGTCTCAATAGCGCTTTCGCCCGGTACAGCATCCACGCGTAAGTAAAACAGCAAGTACGCCTGTTGCGCGAAAACCGAGCCTATACCGACTCGTGACAGGTGCTCATCGTCACATCGCAACCAGGCACCACTGGCACTCCGAACAAATGCATAGTAGTGGCCACTGGACAGCGAATGGCCCTCGTGTACGATCACTGCAAACAGACGATACATCACAGGGCCTGCCACAAACTCCTCAGCCATATAGGGTCGCAGATCGAGCCACTCGGAGAAGCGCACAACACCAGAGAGTTTTCGAAGCGCGTGGAAGCGCTTCAGATGCAGCGTGAGCACAACAGGAGCCTGTCGAATGCGGATTTGCTTCTCCGCATCGCTGTAACCGTGGCATGCCGCACAGTCATAGCGATTTCGGCCTGCGAGCAACTCCGTCGCTGCGAAATGTTCGAGGCACTTGGAGATCGAGGCCGACTGCCGAAAATCTAGACTGAGGTCCAAAAACCGCTCAGTTCGATACGATTTGTGCTGACATGTTCGACATATGACACGACTGCGGAGTAGGCCTCCGAAAATGCGGGTAATCCAACCTGTCCCATGATTACAATCGGAAGCAACCAGCTCATCACTGGAGACCTGTTGTGAAGGGAGACGACGCTCACCCCTTCGACTACAGCTTCTCGCTATGCTCTCCAAGAGAAATCGGAGAAACTCATGGGCATCTTCTTGCCGTCCGACTCGATACCTTCGACAGATTGCGGGTAAGTTGCGGATGATTTCCGTCGGGGCAACTGCATTCGTTCCGGAGGGACGTACAACGAGCAGCTGTCGGCAGAGACGCACGAAGGCTGCCATAGCATCGAAAAAGCCTGTATGCGGAGTGGCGCTGGCGCATCCATCGGAGAGCGCTTTCAGCACCAACGGTGGCGTATGCAGCAGCGCCTGGATAACGGCATTGGCATAACAGGTGTTTCCGAGGTTTCGCAGGCCAAAGCTCCGAAGGCTCTGCTGCGGAAGCCACTCAAGTGGGAGACCTTTCACAGGAGCCAAAGCGCTTATGTCTGCGTCTCGCTGCGAGTAGAGAGCGCCTTGCTCAGATTCCGGGCGCTTGCCCTGACTTTTTTCCACCAAAAGCTTCGAAGCTGCAGAGAGCAACGACCAGGGGTCATCGAGCGTCGACACCGTGTCTTCGAGCGCGTTCGCGTCCCAGACGCTGTGGCGTGAACTTCGTAAGCGAGCAGGCACCAGTGAAATCGGCTGCCAAACTGCAAGGTCCGGTAGCTCAGCAGGTTTCATTGAGTCCTCGCTGCTGCTGCTGCTGCCACCGCCGGAGCCGCCGCCGCCACCCGTTGAGGCTCGCTGAGGGGGGCCTGCGGAAACCATCGGCTTCTGCCCGGTCCACCCGAAGCCTGTGCCGTTTTCTCTGTCTTGGCTTACCACTGCGACCGAACAAGTCTGTAAAAATCTCGTGAGGCGAGGTCAGAACGCTGTGGTGCTACGTAATACGCGTCAACAAGAAGGTTTGTGCTGGAGCCGCAGTGCAACGCACGCGTCGGAACGCGTTGCCGTTCCTACGACAAATACCGCAGTTGCAGTCGCCTCTTTTCGGGTTTGATGAGCACTGGCGTTTCTGCCAGGACGCTTTTAACCAGCCAAGATTCCCAAAAAGTTGTTAAGGATGTAAAGTTTTCTGCGGAAACGCTTTCGGAAACGAAAAGAACGTTCGAGAGGAACGCTGCAGCGGTGCGGGAGACGCACTCCCGGCTTTGCGAGATCTGTCGACAAGTGCTTGCCGCCTATGAACAACGCTTACCGGGCTTGGGAACACTGACGAGCGATCCAGTTTTTGGACTCGAAATCGTTGAGGCTCTGGGTAACCGTTCGCCACCAATCGACATAGCGGTGCTTGGCGAGCGCTCGTGGCCGCCAGAGGTCAGCATGGGGCTTGCACTGCTGCTCCGGAGACTGGGTCCGCCCCTGACTGATTGGGAGCAAGTTGCAAGACTGATTCAGAAAAGTAAGCGTTTTTTGATGGAAGAGAAAGAGCTCATGATGCGATTACTTGACCAAGTGGAGTTTGTGGCGCCCAACTTGTGCGCACTGACGGGGAAGAACTTTGCGGTGCGAGTGCTCGCAGAGTGCGGCGGCCTCGAGGCCTTGGCCAAACTTCCTTCCGATCAGTTGCGCCTCATCGGAGCGCGGGATACGTACGTTTTCTATGGCCCCCGGTGTCTACGGGGGGCCATTTTTCAATGCAGCCTTCTCCGTGAGATTCTTGCAGGTTTAGAAAACGCAGGTGCGGTCGGATCGGAAACAAATGTACGGCGCATTCGGTGCATTGCCCGAAAAATAGCGAACAGCATCGCACTCATGGCTCGGGTTGATCTTTTTGAGAGCACAACAACGGATCGCAGGGGTGAAATGGGTGCTCGGGCACACGCGGAGCTCCTCGACCTGTGGCGCAAAGAAGCACGTTGCGCCGCGTGGCATACAACAGAGGCATCGAACACGACACCTCTGTTGTATGATTACTTGCGGCCGGTTGCGGTTCCCCGCCCGTGGGAAAAACGACGTGGACGCGGCGGGCGGAAGCGAACGCGACGAAAACAGCGCGCACGAAGCGCTGCCAAAGCTCCCAGACCTGTTCATCAGTCTCTGGCAGACGAGGAGCTGGAACTCGAATCTGGTGTAGATGAGGATGAAGCATAAGTGTTCGATGCGTTAGCTATGGAGAATGCTCCAATTGGAGAGCAGTGGAGCGTCAAGCCCGGGAACAATTACCAATTTTTCCATGGGGAGCGATTCGCGCGGCCGATGCATCACGAGTCCGGTGAGTGCTCTTTCCATGATTCGTATCGGAAACGTGGATAGGATGTCGACACTGGTATGAGACGCCAAAGACTCCACGGATGCCGTTCGCTGTGGCGAAAAACTCGTTTGCTCTCGTAGGCTGGTGTTTTGACGCGATGCTTGACCTGTCGTGCTGGATCAGTATTCGACAGTTGAGTGCTGGCTCATGTCGAACGCTGCTGTTCGCACGCAAAAATCAACAGGATGATGAGAACATCCGGTGGATAGCTTTTATTTATCGTTTGCTCCGTGGAAGACTTATGCAGTGCTTGTCATCCGGCGTCGCTGAGCGCACGAAAGGAGTGCACCCGGCACTCGGGGCGATTCCCTAGCTTGCCGATCGCTCTTGAGTGGGTTGGTGTAATCGCTGCATACATTCCACCTGAGTTTACGGAGGATATGGGTCAGCATGAGAGCTCGTGCCTCAAGACTCAAGCATAATCGTGGCTATTCGAGCTAATCGAGAATTTTTTCTTTGAGGCGAGAATTCGGCTCGAGTGCCCCCTCTTGCATTGCACCGCTTGGAATTATCCTCGGATGGCTTCAATAGCAACCAGTCTAGGACGTTGACAGAAGCTTATTGGCCAGCAGCCGAGTCGCCGAAACACTGATAAATTAGTAAAACACTTCGCATCCCGTCATGATTCGTCGAACATTCTCAGATACGAGAACGAGAAGCGTCCGTGCGCTGGGTGCATAGGAAACTGAGAATGAGCTAAGAGGCTGTTCGTTCTTGTGTGCGTGAAAAATACGCAGGTAGGAGCACGAGATGTGGGCCCTAGTTTTTTCTCACTGCACGCTTCATTCTGGCAGAAAGATCGGTGCTAAAGAAGCTCTGCTACCCGTCAAAGGGCATTATACTCAGAGCAGTGAATTCTGGGATACCTGCACCAGCGAGCCTTTTCTGTTTTGCCCGTGTTTCATGCGAAGATTGAGCAAAGCGAATGAATGTTGCAGATTGGATAAAAGTCGAGGAATGTCATGGCGCTGTCGCTCGTCGCATACGGTGAAACGGTCTTGCATGTCCAAGTCAGTTATCCGACGCTCAGCAAGTGGCTCTGGCACCCTTCACCCCGCCCATATACAGAAAGTGCTGCACCCATAGCAGCACTTCCCAGACTCCATCCCAATGAATCTCTCTTTATCAGCCCTTCCTACTTCATCCGTTTTTTGAGAAATACTATGGAAGTAGCCACAGTATGTGAAGTTTCTGTACCGCTCAAACGACTGGCTATGAAGAGACACGAGCGGACACAGGTACAAGTACGCTTCTGCGGGTGATCGTCGCACATTCTACACCACCTGCTGTCGTTTTTGTCCTGAATCGTGATCGCTGCCAACAGAAAGTGCATGTGTTTGTCTCACTCGATCAGAGCCGATTCGGGAGAAATGGTACTCCTGCAAATGGGTGCTCGAGGAGTCTCCATGTACCAGTGTTCGAAAAGAAAAAAGAAATGAGCATAAGGTAAGCATTCGCCCTGGTGGTGATTCGATCGAGTGGTCGCTGACAAACCGCCCAAAGGACGGGATCGTACATCAATATATCGTTGGTTGAAGCACTCTTCAAAGATTCCGCTCCCCCAAATTCTTCTGTCCTGTTGTCGGGCAACATCGCATTCCATCAATCACGAACGGTCAATGTATAGAAAGCTGCGAATGGTGCCGATCCGGCTGTTCGTGCAAGCCTCTTCTTCCCGGTTCGATGGACGTACTGACTATCGACCACATCAATGCCACCCTGCCAGGTAACGGAGAAAAAACGAATCCACCAGACAGAGAAGAGAAAGCTTCCTCCGAAAAGAGGACCAGGAAGGACAGGAAAGCAAAACTCTCAAATCGGAAAAATCAATTTGAAGTCGTTGTCAAGGCCTGCCTTCTACACGTGATGTTGAAAACAAAAATGCTCAACCACCACAGCGTACATATTTACACCTACTCACAAAGGCATCCCAGCCCTGTGCGAAAGGCCGCCTGCTATCGACTTCACTTTCTCGCCGTACATCTCGACCCTGAGAGGCTGCCCGAAAAGCTCGCTTGTGTCAGCTTCTCGGTTCTCGTCTTTTGTACGACAAATCGTCTGGTATTGATGGCGGCGTTGAAGTTTCGGTTCCTGAACGGCATGCGTGTATTGCCGGAGGTGGAACTCATCAATGCGAGGATTCCTTGAACTCATGCCCGCTGAGTCACTACAGTCTCATTGTCGCCTCGACGGGCAAACCTCATTTCTTGCACATCTCTCCTCTTCTTCTTCGTCGTCGTTGTCATATGCTCTTCTCTGCTCGATGGTCAGAGAGCTGATGAGTCTTTTTGTTCTTTTCCGGCATCCACCAATGACTGCCCTCCAGGATCCTCGCCTTCCATGTCCATACCTTTCGCTTGGATTTTTTTGAAAATGGACGCACTTATTCATGCCCTTATTTCAGGACCTTTCTGGCGGGAGACGGACCGACGGAAGAAAGACTACACGCGCCTGTGTGTCGCCGGGTGCGGAACGCTTTGGGAATCCGCTTGGTGCAGCGCTCATTAGGTTTCACAATAGAAAACGATACGTTCATCTGAATCAGCCACGGAGCGTATCGAGGAATGAGAAGCAGCTCTAAACCCGATAGAATAGGCAAGAGCCCGAACGCAAAGCGAATAGTCAAATGCCACGTTGTCCAATAGAAGGAAGTCGCCAGGAGTCAGGGTGAAAGTCTTCGATGATTCGACAAAGTGGATGCTGTCTTATGAGCCTCCTCCACGAGCGAAACTGAGGCCGCGACTGGAATCCTCTGCATCTAGAACAGACGGTAATATCCTCGTTCTCTTCGAGTTCGATTCTGGATACAGCGGGCTCCCTTCACCTCGAATATCCATATACGCTCCGACCGTTTCGTCCCAAGAAAGTCTCATCGACTGTGAAAACAATCCGACGTTCCTGTGATTCATACCGATCGCTGCGTTCCAGGAACTCTGTAGTTGCGAACTCGGTGGATGATGGCTGTTCGTGTGGTAGGACTTTATGTGCGATTGGATCCCAGCGTTTTCAGGAGCGCACCAACAAGGGCAGAGAAACAGAAACGCCCATGTCAGCAACTGTTATCGTTATTCGCTTTCCGTAAGCTGATCGACGGACCGTTTTCTACCATTTACCGCAAGCACGCCATGAGAATTCATGTTTTTGATGCAGAGCCTATATTCTTGTTTCTTTCTGTGTTCCTGAACCATCAGAGTCCTGTGACACGACTGACCAGGAGGAGCAATCCAAATCTCCTTGAACTACTCAGAAAAGAATATAACCTGCATGCAATTCGTCTGCGATTTAGCCGGTATATTGCATTATAATATCGATCTCCTGCTACGAACCGCAGCGGGATTGAAACACAATTGAGCTGAAAGACTATAATCTTGGATGGATGAAGGACAGCGCAAGCGCCGAGGACGATCCATAACAGGCGCCAGCGACGCAGAATGCATTGCCTCCACTGCGCAATGCGGATTTCCGGACAGGGACGAGTGTACTTGGCTGCCGCTCGCAGTGTGTTGACTCGTTCGCGTTCTCGTTGAGTCTTTCTTTACCTTCATGTCACCGAACGTACGGCGACTATACGAGTCACCGCCTTGGGGACTTGGGCGTCGCGTTGAACGAAGGCGGTACCCAGCACACCGTGGACCACCGCGCTCAACTTTCAGTTTCGTGCCCTTGCTGCGCTCGACAGCGTGCCGGGTGACTGACCACTCGCTGAGGCGACGCGCTTCCGAAAAGCGACGCAGTGAAAGCACCAGTCGGCGTCCAGCGCTAGGTTGTAGAAGCCGGAGAGCCCAGCTGCGAGCCCCTCAAGTTCGCCTGCTTCAGCGAGGCGCTGAGGGAGCAGCCCCACACAGCACCAGTCGGATGTTGACAGCGCAGCAAGACAACGCTGCGAACGCGATACGTAACGATCCACAGGTTGGAGATATTGTGCTCTATCCAGGCAGATGGCGAGAAGAGCGTCTCATAGGCGTTGTGGAGAGCGTCACACCACGTGCGAACTCTGTCCAGGTTATTACAGATATAAAGCCATTAGAACGCCTCGGCGATACCAACAAGTTCATCGAGAGTTCGAATCGAAAAAAAGTATGGCGCACGAGCACCGAAATCGTCGTATGCGACAGAGTAGCGTATGACCCACAGAGCCGAGTGTGGACGTTAGAGGCGCTTCCGCCACCCGCTAGGAGCGCACCGCTGAGCCCAGAGATGATCGCCGAGCGCGACCAAGGCCTGCAAGAGTACCAGAAATTGAAGAGGTGGCTCCTGCAGGGCACACTCGTCACGTCCGGCATTGGCGTTTGTGTTTGTTTCCTGCGCGCGGGAATCGCCGACGCTCTCGCTTTTGCGGCTGGCTCATCGGCTGGCATCCTCTATCTTCGCTTATTACAGCGATCCGTTGATCGCCTGCAGCCCATCGCTGGATCCACTGATCTGGCTGGCGCTGCGGCAGCTCCAGCGAGTACCACCGAGCAGCCACGCGCGGTGTCCGTCTTCTCTGCTGCGCGCTATGCGGCGCCCATGGTGGCAATCCTGAGCCTCGTGCTATCGCAGCGAGGCACGCTGACATCGAGTCAGGTCTTTTCATGCATCTTGGGGTTTCTCTCGTACAAGATACCCCTATGGTATGTTTCCATACGTGACTATGCAGAGGCAGCACGCATCGCACCAGCGAGCGCAGCTCGCAATGCAGCATCACAGCACGCAGAATACGCCTCCAACCATGACGTGGCGTCGCGACGCGCTGCACGCAGCGCCCGCAACTTGCCAGATTTGGCGCGAAATCCGCCTGCTGTAACCGCCATTGTGGTAACTGGCCCTTCTGGGGTGGGCAAGTCGACGCTCATAGGGCGGCTTCTAGCAGAGTTTCCGAACCATCTGGGCTATTCGGTATCGACAACAACGCGAGCGCCGCGTCCAGGAGAAGTCGACGGTGTGTCTTACCATTTCGTGTCGAAGGAAAACTTTTTGGCGGATGTCGCAGCAGGCAAATTCATCGAATATGCCTGCGTTTACGGCAATTACTACGGGACGACGTTTGGTGCAGTGCGGGCGGTTACGCAATCGCCATCGCCTCGAGTTTGCGTTCTGAGTCTGGATTTGCAGGGTGCACAAACCATGATGGATCGACAGGAATTGGATGCGTTCTATATCTGGATTGCACCGCCCTCGCTGACGGAGCTCGAGCAGCGACTCCGGCGGCGCGAGACCGAGAGTCCCTCGGAACTCGATCGGCGCCTGGAGGCCGCCCGCCAGGAAATGGATATCGCTGAGAAAATCACAGGTTTCGATTTACGTATTGTGAATGACGATATTGAGGTAGCGTATGAAAAAATGCGCCGCGTCGTTTTGGCGCTTTTGCACGGACGGAGATAGTATGTTGATAAGCGGCGATTCCAATCATGTACAAAATGTACATTGGATATTTGCTTTGTACTCGATAGTGTACGGAGCGAGCATCGGAGTATACGCGGTATGCTGGTCTTTGTATATACTTGAAGCCCGAACGCTAACCCAGCTCGATTTCAAGTATGCGCATCAGGGCTGTCGACGGGAACGCCCTGCAAACCGTTGACCAAGTCCACGCTCGTCGTGCATGCATTCATGGGTTTGCTGGTGCTTCAGTATGGTGAAGCGGCATGTTTAGTGGATTTCGAACCAACTCTGCAACATCGGCATGGCTAGCGTTTGTTCCGAACCTGCAAACACGCGCAATGGAAAAGCCCAAACAAGTCCACAAGTATCATTGTCGATATACGTGAGTGACGAAACTAGCGCTTTAAGCACAGAAAAGCAGGCTCTGTCGCAAGCTTCTCGGTGATGCAGCACTGAATTGGCGATCACCGGGGTCGCCTCGGGCAGCTCAGAGCAGCTACCGAAGGTCGCCCATGGGCGCACTGGAAAGGCAACCTGCATTTCGATAAACGCTTCAAAAGCTGTTGGCAGGCTGCGAGATCCAAACGGTCACCGAACATGATGGCGTGACGACAAGCAAGCGTTTCGAGGACTCGCTGTGCAGCAGGTACCATGCTAACCGCGTGATCCGTTTCCAACATCAAGTCAATGCACTCGAGCAGATCTGAAGCTTGGAGGAGCGGCTGCTGACCGAGAACGCTTGGCACACTGCGAACTCGAAGAGTCGATCGGTGCTCAGTACCAGCGATAGCTGTGCTCGCTATATGCGTATCTATTGGCTTTTCGGATGAGGCTTCATCCCAGGACCATCCAAAATGCCGCAGGAATGCACATGTCGTTGCAGATAGGCAACGAGAACCGAGATCGACAAGCAACGGGACCCGAAGAGAAACGCTGCGATTCAGAGCAGTTGGGTACTTCCGGGGGTCCAGTGACTCTTGATACATCTGCGTGAGTTGCTCGAAACGAGCCCGCTCATCCGCTGCGTGTTGATCCAATAGAAAAATTTCAGAGCGCACTCGGAACACAATGAATTTGGCATCAAATTGACCGACGACAACTGCATCTTCAAGTTCACGGGCGTGGAGTTGGACCGCCGTTCTGGCAGCTGTGGGATCAACGCGCGCATTGTCAAGGTCGGGGAGGATCGGCACAGGGCAGTGTCCCTGCGCCCCGTAGAGGTCGCTCTCCCAGCCCGGCTGTAGGCGCTCAAGGGCGCGCGTCGTGAAGACGCTCAGCGACGGCGGAAAGTTCGACGTATCTCGCGTGCAGGGACGCGTGCGGCATCGGCTTGGCGGCGTTCGCGGTCGGCCGAGGGTCTCGGAGAATGCCAGCGCGCGGGTCGTCGACGTAATGCCATCTGCGAGTACGGGATCGCGGAGTGACGCGGTTGACGGCACGACATCGTGTCGCTGGCACGACCGCCGAGACGCAGTGATACTGGCCAGCGCTTGCTCGCGCACGCTACCCCAGACCGAATCCGTTTGCAACGTGGAGGTGCTTACCCCCAAGAGTTCTCGTAGCTTTAACTGAAGTGCTTGGAACACTTCGCATGATTCGGCTGGGCCACTGCACAACCAGCAGTCCGCTGTTCGGGCATGATCGAAGCCATCTGCCTGGAATGCTCCCCATGTAGCGTTTCCGTCACGCCACTGTGCAATGCCGCAAGCAAGCTGCTCGCGATGCGGAACGCCGAGCGTCCGCTGCAGACATTCGATGTCGATCTTCAACGGTCGCCCGTTCCAGCCAAAGATCCAACAGCATTGGCGGAAGCCGTGGACCAGAGCAAGATGCCATTCACCCGATGCCGATCTTGATGGCATCGGGCTCGCGGGCAAGTTCCCCGCGATGACGTGTGTGGAGAACCGCACAACAGCCGCTGTTTCGTTCAGCAATTGGCGCATTCGATGGAGCCATGGCTGCTCGGATGCTGCCTCGTCATTCGGATTATCCCATCTGAAGTGCCGCGCGAAGGCGAGAGTGCCGCTTCCCATGAGAGCTACCTCCCACGAGACGTTTACGTATAGGGCAGCCCACGGACGCAACACGGTCGAAAGCAATTCTGAGGCTAGCCGACCGGCTTGCGCTTCGAGCTGGCGACGTATAATCGGACGGTGAGCGAATACACCCTCTATCCGCAGGCTAGAAGCAGCCAAAACCGTTCTCGTGCAGCAGTTCGTGAGCCAATCCTTCACGTCAAGCGACGGTGCCGCGTTCGTATCGGGGATTGTGCGCCAGTGCAGATCCAGAACTCCAAGACTGAAGTCGAAATGAAACGCGATTGCTGATAAAGAGCCATTTCTAAAGAGCTCGACGAACAGCCGCTCAACGAGTGCATGAAGGGAGGTCGGCTCCGGCCAGCGCTCGAGTACTTCACCCGCCATGAGCTTTGCTTCTTTCATAGGTTGCCTGTTCGAGGCAATGGCTCTGGATGAATGAATTCCTGAAGAACGGAATCGCAAGGCTGAAGAGCAACGAACGCGACAGTTTGCCACTCGAGCTCGCACAAAGATAGTAGCGAAAACTAAAGGTCAAAGTTGACGCGGCATGCAGAACATCTCATGGACCCCGGCAACGCAATCGTTATACAAGGTGTCTCCATGACCTTCATTGCCGCCGCCGCCGCCGCCAAGGAGATGCGTGCGCGTGCACGCATGGACACATGCAATGATGCATGCATGCATGCATGCATGCATGCATGCATGAGCTATCCACAGATATCCACCGCAACGTGAAATGTCATCAAAGAGAACTTTCTAGGTTGCATCGCGTTGGTAATAACGCTATGACATTCGGTAATGCCAATGTAGATGCATGTACATGTGCACATGCGCACACGTACAAGCCATCTGCAGATATACTCCGCAACGTGAAATGTCATCAAATAGAACTTTGTGGGCTGCATCGCGTTGGTAATAACGCTATGACCCGCTCGAGGCTAGAGGGAAGATTTCCGCGCGTATCTTCCCTACTCGACAATGGATAAAATCGCGCAATCAATCCGAGAAGCGCGAGTTCCTCGCGATGTAGCCTGCGGCACATCATCAACTTACGTTAGTCGATGGAAGGCGTCGTACTGCGACGTTCAGCTCGCGAAGAACATACGCATCTAAACACTGTTTCAAACGCGTTTCTGGTGGAGCCCAGGCTTCCCCAGAGATGATGTATAGATTATATTCGACGACAGCAACTAGGACCTGGATGCAAATCACGGGAACACTTGTGAAAAGCCCGTATTCGAACGCTCTTTTCAATCAGAGTAGCTTTCAGTGATTCTCTCGGGTTCCGACGTTTTCTGATTCAATGGCAGCTGGGGTGCTGGTGAGTCGATGTTGGGCATCGGCAGCGGCACCAGGCGGCGGCGCAGTCGAAACGCATCCGATCCGTTCAAGTAGTACCGTTCGAGACGCTTGTCGCGCAAGAAGCCTAGCTTCTCATACATTCGTAGCGCGGAGTGATTCGTTACTTCAGTTTCGAGGACTACCTCATCACATCCTCGCTCTTGCATGGCTTGCAGCGTTCGCTGTACGAGTAATGTGCCTAGACCGCGTCGACGATGCGTCATGTCGACGGCAATCATTGCAATATATCCGCGGAGCGAGTCTCTGTGCACCTCTGCCTTGCCAATGATGCAACCGAAAAAATCCTCAGATCGGAGCGGTGTACACGATGCAGCATGCGGAAGTTTCCGAACCGCTAGGAAACACAGTTCGCTTCATTGGCGTAGAAAGTACCTGTAGGTGAACGTGGAGTAAGGCTCGCTCAGCAAGCCGTCGATCAGCGTCTTCACCGCAAAAAAATGCAAGTACTCGGATCCAAAGGGTATGACAGCAAAGTCGCTGGATTCAGTGGAGTCTGCGGCCATAAGTTCGGTCCAAAACCGTCTCTGGGAACCGGGCGACACGGGGTTTACGCTGCGCGTGCAAAAAGTGCAGCTGACCGGCGTGTGCAACCGCGACGCTAACTCCTCACCGTTCCCCCGTTGAACAGCTCCGAAATCGTTCAATTACTCCTCTAATAATAAAAGTTTGCGTTATTTCGCTCCAAATAGCGTCGCTGGGAAGAAATAGAAACGCAGATCTCAGGAAAACCAGCCCGGCGACTAGTGCGCGGTGGCGACCGGGCTCCGTTTCACAGGTACAGCAGTCGCATCTGCTGCACCAGGTGTCAAGCTAAGAGCGTGTCCACTGCCGCAGCGTGCGAGACAGTCAAACAGAGCACGCTCAGCGATCCATATCGACAGAGTTCATCGCTACAGACGGTGCTGGAAAGCGAGAGTGTAGAACTGGAGTTTCGAGGAACGAGCTGTTTGTTAGAGATTCGCGAATGAAGAGACAATTCAGTCATCTATGATTTGCCTTGCCTGCCTGCTTCGCGTCATCCAGCTTGGTTTCGTTCCACCGCCGGTGCGATGCAGTGCAGGAGGTCGGAATCGCAATGCATTTTACAGTATGCATCGTATTAGATTTGCCTGTAGGATATATATATTCTTTAATGAACAGTGCAATGAGGACAGCACTTCTCCTTCAGGTATGACATACCACAATAGTCAGATGGTTGAGAGACACTGAAAGAAAGTAGATGCACATCGCGCCAAAAACCGATGTGCTCAAAGCGTGTTTGCGGTAACTGGTAGCAACGGACCCGTTGATAACCATACGAAAAGCAAAAAGCGACGCTGCTAGTCGCCACACGCGTCGATTTTTCGCAACAGCTTGCTCGTGTGGTCCTAAAAACATTAGAACACAGCGGAAAAAAGGTTCTAGTTCACACACTGCTATCTTCCACAAGAAATCGCAACGACAGGGTTCCTGGAACCTCGCGATCAGTACGAAGCAGAGGGCATCGAGCGGTTTGTTTCGATCGATGAAACTTTTTTCGTACAAGACGTTCGGAGCGTATATGGGTAGTCGCGGAGATAGAGCCCGTTCCATGCACGATCGAACTCGAAGATAACGACGACATTATCCTCTCTTCCAGCTGAAGTGGATATACTTGGCGGCCTTAGTTTCGCTCGTACAGAAGGCTCATATAACAGCACCAGCAATTTCGTCTAGCCATTAGAGAGTTTTCGCTGACGTCTCGCGACGTCGCTCCGTTCGACAACGTGGCATTTGACTACACCCGTTGCGTTCGGTCTTTTTCCGATGCCATCGGGGTAGAGCTGCATGCTCTTCCTCCGTGCACTCCGTAGATGAACTCCATCGGAAGAGTGTTTTCTATTGTGAAACGTAACAATCGCTGCACTGGACGAATCGCCGAAGCGTTCAGCACACGGTGACACCGGGACACATGTCGTCTCTCTTCCGCAAGTCCCTCATCCTCCGGCTAGGTCATCACCAAAGGTCTTAGACAATCGGGGTCATTTGAGGAAATAGAAAATCCGAGGGATGAACCAGGATGTACACTTCAGAAGGCCGAGATGGAGATAAGGCAGCGGTGCGCTCCGGCGATAGAAAAGCGCGGGAACCATACAGAGCAGCAAAAGGCACTGGGGGCGCGAGTTCTCGGAATCCTCGCATTGATGAGTCCCATCGGAAGCTATAAACGAACGGAAATGGTGAACCGCAACTTGAACGCCGCCATGAATATCAGACGATATGCGGTGCTGGAGACGAGACCCATGGATGTGATGCGAGCGAACATTGCTGGACACCCTCTCCAGCTCGAGGTGTACACGGAAAAGCTGAAGCGGACAGCAGGAGCCTGTTGTAAGAAACTCGGAGGCGTCTGTGAGTGGGCATGTATATATATCTTTAGGTTCAAATCTAGCAATAGCGTCCTCTACGATACTGGACAATCTTACACAGGCTAGCGACCTCCGCGATATCCCAAACCTAATCTCGGTTCACAGCCGTTTTATCGACGTGTAAACTCGTTGCCCGCTGGGAGCTCGCTAGAGTCTCTTTCCGGCCCTGCATCTTATGGGTAGGCTGGTGCGTCAAGGGAGCGGGATGCTCTGCTCTGGGGTGGCACCGGCGACGACCGGAGTCGAGGTTGGAACTGCGCCACCCGTGCGAGTTGGCAGCGTGTCGGCGCAGTCGCCCAGGGCTAGAGTGTTGTCAACGCTTTTCATTCCGCTGACTGGTTTAGGATTGTTGAAGGTTTCAAGTTTCACATGGGTACAGCTGAGAAAGGCTTGCGACGCCGTCGAGCACAGGACGCTTGGTTGCGCCTCCCGCGCTTCACTCTGTGGTCGGCTCGTTCCTGAACCAGCACGTCCACCGGCTTCGCAGGCAGCCCAGCCACCGAAACGGCAGCGCCCGAGGCGCACAACTACAGGCTTGCAATGCACCACGTCGCGGAAGCCGCGGCGAGGCTTTGCTACTAACTTGGTGCGTTTTGTTCAGCACCGTATTCTTGAGCGTGACTGGGTCGAGACACTGTGGAAGGTGGCACAGCGGAACTGGTGGTCAAGTGCCTTCAACTCGAACACATCGATGCCGGGGCGCTCGCTTGCTCAGAATTCTACAGATTCGAGGTCGTTACCAGTAACAATGACGCCATCACAGGTGCCGTCGAAACCAATGCTGGCGTCGTCGACGACCTCGTTGGGACGAACCCGGACCCAAATCCGCATGGTGCCGTTTCTTCAGCGAGCTTTGCCGTGGGCACGCCACGTTCATGTTCGATCGAGGAGGACCAGTGATCTCTTGAACCGCATAGAACAGCGGCTGCGAACAATGCCGTTGCGCACGGTGCGCGTGGATCACGATCCCTCGGTGGCGGCCCCGAATGCCGCTGTGCTCGTCTTACTCTGTCGCGGGCCCGAGGCGGCTGAGACTGACTCTTGCGTCCAAGTTGCTTTCGTGCTCACAGAGAGATCGAAGCTCGTTCGGATCCACCGGGGCGAAATCTCCTGCCCTGGCGGGAAAGTACGCGCTGGGGATTGCTCTCTTCTGGAAACCGCCTTGCGAGAGACTCAAGAGGAGATCGGACTTGATCCTAGTTTTATACGCATACTGGGAAAGTTTCATGAGTATCGGCCGCTTCTGCGCTCATCTAATTTTAGAGTTTTGTCATTCATCGGATACTTGGACGATCGTGTCAATCCAAGCCAACTCGCGTTGAACCGGGCTGAGGTTCAAAGCCTGCTTGTGGTGCCGCGCGGTGTTCTCGAGGCGTGCCGCTCCGAATCAGGTAACTGTACTTGGGAGGACACGACCCTGGGAACGGATCTCGTGAATGAAGCCAGTCATGCAGGCGCAAACACAACCTCGGAGATCGTTGGTACAACAGCGCGAGACTCCCCAGAAGAGACGGGGCAACGTCAAGCGCCCTTAGAACAGTTCTCGACCGAGGCCGCCCCCGCACCGATGTTTTGTCTACCACGAGAGCTCAGCAGCGGGAAAATTGTCTGGGGAATGACTGCTCGGATCATCTACGATGTGCTTGCGCTGATCCGAGAGTGCGAGCACTAGGCAACATAAGGTCGCTTTGTGCGGATATTGGGCATTGGATACTACGTAGACCGTCTATGATACGGTATACAACCACCTTAGGGATCGCAGATCGTCACGCGCGGATATTAGTGTCTGCGCTATAACGAGATCGTCTTGCCGAGCACCACAACCAGCTAGCGACGCGTACTGCATGGGCAGATACGACGTGATTCTGCGCTGTTCGAGGAAAAATGTTTGCATCGTACAGATTCTAGACGACTTGGGCCTATTCGGAGAGGTGGATCGCGCGCTGGACCGAATCAGCCCAGCCGCCGTGATCGTTGCCGTACCCTCTAGAGAACGAGGATGAGGTGCATTCGCTCAGCCACTAACTTAAATAAAGTGTCTTACAGGAAGGGGCATAACGATGACGCATGTTGTTCGGGTCGTATTTCGGCTGATGACGTTGCGAACGAACAGCCTTCGTCACACAATGGCATGCTCATGCGCGTGTGACTGCCATACGAGGAACTGATAACAGATCCATAAGGGGGTTTTACTTTTCCACATAGCATGAAAGTTGTGTGGTGGCGTTCCCGATCGATAAGCTTGCCACCAAGATACTCATAAATGAGAAAATCATCTTCTGGATCTTTTCGGGCGATATGCATATGCTTTGTGGAACTTGATGGAATCCGGATAAACCACCCAAACACTGTAATCCATTACAAATAATCTCAGCAGCGTACTGGAATGAGCAAGAGAAATACCTAGGATCGCCTCGTGATTGTCGCTGAGACGTTGACTTGCAATGGTGGAGCGATGCGATTGCCTGCCTGGGTGATAACGCGCCTCTCGTGCACGGCATCACATCCATCACACGGCATAAAATGGAACAGGAGCTCAAACTCGGGTGCGCATATGACAGTGTGGATCTCTTGGTACTGTCAACGAAACCTGCGGTTTTGGACCTTTTCTTGAGCCGCTTCCGTACCCCGTCGCTTTCCTGCGGACCTGCGTACACCGGACACTCCTGCCACTCCAGCTCCG
>Ga0080006_1119454_pt1 | contig 67088 bp, 75 predicted proteins | sample RS3BMetagenome_FD_69209 | JGI IMG/M metagenome (GOLD analysis project Ga0080006, IMG submission 69209) | Ferric oxide microbial mat and aquatic microbial communities from Rainbow Spring, Yellowstone National Park, USA - RS3B (SPADES... ...
TCCCCTCCACGACGCGCCGGACGGCGGTCGCAAAGCGGGTTGTGTCGCCGGACAGGCCGTTCTGCCCCGTCCAGTTCCGCCGGTACTGGCCGTTGTCCAGGAACGCCTTGGCGGCTGCGTAGGTCCACCGCCCGCCGTCGATGGCATTCCGCACGAAGTCAGGGATGCCCGCTCTCACGGGCCAGATGGCATCACCGCTAGAGCGCAACCACCCGTCACGCCACCGACCGTCCACCCAAGTGCCATCGTATTCGAGTGTCGAGTGATCCAGAGGGTCAATGAAGATTCCCTGAAACACCCGATCCATCAGCACCACGTCCTTGTCATGGCAGACGGCTGGCCAGCCAACGGCGACACATTTCTGGCATCACGGCCGCCGACGTATTGCGCCCCGCTTCTGTAGGCGTTCTGTTCCCTCTTGCGTCCGGATGGGAGCGACTGCCATGGACACGAGGACCCATTTAAAGGGCCGTTCGGTCCAGTCACACGGAAACGGCGTGATGACGCCGCTGGCGCCCCACCAAACCGAACACTGCAAGAACGCGTCCTCCGCCTGCAGCCCCTTGACACAGGCTTTATTCCAGAACACCATACGTCCAGACGCTCGCGATCTGGAGGAGTGGACTAATGGCAGAGAAGGACCCCGAGTTGGAAGCCTTGAGGCAGGAACTGACGGCGCTCCAGGCCCGCGTTGAGGATCTGGCCGGCCGGCGAAGCCGCGCACAGGCAGGAGCCGCCCCCGCCACAGTCCCCACCCCCCCTAGAAACGCGGCACCGGACGAGTTGGAAGAGGCCGACGTCGACCGCCTCGCGCCGAAGCCCGGCGAGACGGTCAACACGAACGAGGGCCGCGTGCCCGCCGTTAACCTCGGCCCGCGCGGCCGGGACTTCCCGGCCCTTGCTTTCGAGACGGGAATGTACCTGACGCGACTGCTGCACCGGGGAGTCGGAGCCGGACAGGCCACCATCATTGAAGGTTTCAGCGACGGCGGGGATCGGGATGACGAGCCGCTGAGCGTGGCCGGCGACGCGGGCCTCTTGGCCATCGAGACGGCGACGGAAGGCGTGCCACCGCGCCTGCACGTCCACGCGGAACCCTTCCCACAGCGCGAACAGCCACAGGATAGTGGGAAGTGGATGGCGGAACTGCTCGAACCGCTGGCAAGCGCTCCCCGCCTCGACCTCCTCGCGTTCCTGCGGGCGGGGGCGCGGACGAGTGCAGAACTCCAGCAGGGGCTGGGCTTCGCGCCGGGCCAACTGTATCACCATCTCAAGCCACTGGCCGCAGCGGGCTTTCTGCGCAAGGCGGACGATGGCCGCTATGCCATCTCCGGACCGGGCCGCAAGGCGTTGGTCGCGATCAAGCTCGTCTGCACCCAGATCTCGTCTGATCGGCACTGGGAGCAATTCGAGCGCGACCGCGAGGCCAAGGGAGACACACGGTTCCAACGCTTCGCCGTCGAGCGGAGCACCGACGTGCCGATAAGCGAGGATGGGTCAACTGCGAACTCCCGGTCGTGACCGGTTGTCGGCGCGGCGGGTGGCGACCCGACCAAGGCCTCAAAGGAGGGCTGTATGCGCAGCGCCTCCCGCCACCGCCCGCCCTTACCCAACACCCGCACGCCTTCGGCCCCGGCGGACCACTCCAGGTCCCGGACCCGGAGCCCCGTCACCTCCCCGGCGCGGAGCCCGGTGTCCAACATCAGCATGAACAGGGTCCGCCAGTGAAGCGACAGCCCCCGGACGGCGGCCGCCAGCCGGGCCTCGTCGGCCTCGGGTAGCGCCCGCGGCGGGGGCAAGTCCACGCGAGGGTGCGGGATGCCAGCCAAGGCGAGGTGCCCGGTGGGCAGGCCGTGGCTCTCGGCCCAGCAGGTGTACGCGCGAAGGCTGCTGTAGCGCCGCGCGCGGCTGGCCGGCGGCCCGGCCAGGTAGCCGGCCGCATCGCTCCCACCGGGCGAGGTCCTGCCGGTAGGCGCGGCAGGTTGCCTCACTGCGCCCGGCGACCCGTAGCGACGACAGGAAGCCCTCGATGTCCACGGACAGCGCCTCCAGTTCGGGTAATGTTGCCGCGTAGGGTCTCGGCGGCGACCGCCGAGACCCTACGCCCCAAAGGGCCGATCCTGACGGAGTTCGCATAATGCCAATTAAGCGAACGGCCGCGGAGCGAGCGAAAACCCCGCCCCAGTGGGCGGGCCCCGCTGGGACCGTGCGGTTTCCGTGCCGCCAGTCGCCCGACCGGCCGTCACCAATACCACCGGCCATCCTCCGGCGTCGGCCGCGCCAGCAGGCTACGGCTCGGGAGGATGCGGCAACGGTCGTGGTCGGCGTACAAGATCCAACCGTGGCGGTCGTCGTGCTCGACGCGGACGGGGAACCAGACGCCGCGGATTGATACCTCCAACCCGTCGCCACAGTGCAGTGGTACGCCGTCCAACAGCCAGCGGTCGCCGAGACGAGGTACTGGCTGATACCATGGGAATCTACTGTCCGCTGGCTGAGGAGGGTGGGTTCGTGTATATCTCACCCACTACAGGCTCGCCACCACGCTTGGCGAGGATCGGGCGGATGATGGGCAGAGCGACTCGTACGCAATCGTCGAAGGCCTGCGTGCTGAGCGGAACGCACGTCGCGGGGGGGACGTTCCTCTGGACGCCGCGGTATGCTTCTCTTGAGCCCCTGACTGGCACCGTCACCAGGGCAAGACCCCGCTCATCTGCATCGACGCGGCCCACCTACTGAGCGCCGTCATGGTACAGGAGATCCGCTTCGCCACCACCTTGGGCTGTAGCACCCGGGATCGCCCTTCGCCATGGTGCTTATTGGTCAGCCCGAACCGCGCAGCCTTCTGCGGCTCAAGTCTCTCAAGGCGGTCGCCCAACGCCTCACGGTGCGCTTTCACCTTGCGCCGTTGGATGAAGAGCACACCACCCGTTACCTCCAGCACCAACTGCGCGCCGCCGGGTGTGAGCGTCAGGTATTCACCGACAGCGCAGCACGACTGCGACTGCTGCACGCCCAGACCCGCGGACTGCCGCGTCTGCTGAACACAATCGCGTGCCCGCAGAGGCTCGGCGGTAAAGGCACATCTGCCCGCTACCGATTGCGGGAAAATCGACGCCAAATAGCGTGGGACGCTACAGTCCGGGACGCGGCGATGCGCCCCACGAGGTCAAGCAGCATCGTGCACGTGTTAAGTCCCAATAGCCCGCCCGTGTCCAACTTGGCGCTGTTGATGAAGGCGAAACGCTACATCGCAATTACCTCTTACGCACCGTACGGGTTGCGATCGTGCTTTCGCATAGGCACGCATATACACCTTCCGGTCAGAACACCTTACGCGTGCCCCATGGTTGTACCAAGTACAGCAAGTACGAAAGCCAGAAATAACACGACCGCAACAATCCACAAGACTCGAACACGGAGGCGGGCCGCCAAGACTCCACTCGCTATCGCGGCGGCAAGAGCTGTCCACACCAGCACTCCGAGCACAATTGTTACCCCCAAGGTCGGTGGTCTTAGTCACAGGACGAGCTTATATCGTCTATAGCGCTTACGCTCGGCAACGACATTCCCCCACTTCGACCATAACGCCAATACCCCTGCCATAATGAATCTTTGGGCTGACCCCTTGTCCGTGTACCATCTATCCGCAGCCTACTGGACCGATATGGGGCGTGGACAAGATCGGCGCCGTTATGCCCTGACCTGTATTTACGGGAACTGGCGCAAGTCGATTACGATTACTCATCCAAGCGGCCAGCCTGGCATCTGCGGCGGCCACCGCATCCCTGAGTCCGGACGGATCCGCGACCGAAGATTGAATCGCCTGATATACAATATCGGTGACATCGAATGTGGTGCCGTTGGGAAGTGCCGGCCAGTCTTGCATGTAGTCGGCAAACTGGGTCCAGTCCGTTGGTGTAAATGGGTGGCCCGGTGCGGTTCTCCAGAAAGACGTTTGCGTCTCATTATCCGCAAGCACGGGAGGTAGTCCTGCATCACCCAACTGCCTTTGTGGCCCTTTCCCCAACAGCCAGACTAAGAACGAAGCGGCTGCCACAATCGCATCTCCTGACTCGGCATCTACGCGCTTTGAACCGCCACCGTGTTCATAATCTAAGCCGATCCCTTCGTACTGCGTAGGAATCACTGGGTGCGGTAGTACCGGAAAGCGTGTGAACGCCCAGCGCGAGTCGGTAGCCATCGGAGCATATGGATATGAGACAAACTGCAGGGCTGTCGAATTCAAGGTACTAACCGGATCGACGTCATCCGCGGTAAGAGGGCGGTCGGAAACGCCGAATAGGCGAATGAATTCAGTCAACGCCTGTAGTCCGCGCAAGCATCCGGGGTTCGATAGGTGAAAGGCGCCGTCTGCCCACGTTGTTCCACCGAACCCCCCAACGAAGCCAGCCCAGACGGCCGGGTGCGTCCGTAACCAACCCGGTGCCGCCGACGCCGTCTGCGTACCTATTGTCGGTCCGGCCACCATGGGAGGCATAACCCACTCGAGACCAGGAACCTTCTTTGAGCGGACAACATCAGCAAGAGCGGCGCAAGCTTCCATCAGATCGCTCTGCGACCAATCCACCCGAGGGGGACGCAGACCGGCGTACCGAAAAACGTCCTTGCGCCACCCAATGACCGTTGGATGTGCCACCATCGGTATCCCAAAGATTTGCCCTGCACTTTCGAAAGCAGCAGACACTCCAATCGAGAGACGTCCAGCGTCATAATTCAGAGCGCGCAACGCCGAGTTCAGGCTGCCATACAGTAGAGGGGGGGCATGCCCAAAGACACTAGACAAGACAAACGGAGCTCGTCCTCGAGAAGTGCCTATGGGAAGACCCGCCACTGACTGCCAGGGTACCACTTGGACAGACTGATTGTACTGATGAAATTCGGTTGCCAACGAGGGAACGGCCATGAAGAAGGCACCGGGCTCTGAACCAAGTATGATCTCGTTAGCGGGGACTGCATTGCAGCCCTTAGGAGGGCGACTACAGCCACTGAGGCTGAACCACGCTACAAGTCCAAGCGTGCCGAGCAAGCCCTGCCGAAGGAATCTACGTCGTAGCAACCTCAAGCACGTCGATCCTCCTCGTGGGCTGTGACCCCAGAGTCAGGCAGGGGATCGGTGCCGATATGTAGGCGCAGTTGGAAACCAGGATCGCCGGGAAATGCCGTCAGGACGAGAGCTATACATACTGCCAGTAACACACTCAAAAGCAGCGCCGTGGCCCATAGCGGAGGGTATGGCCAGATGGTCTTCGTAATGCGCAACGTGGACACAGTTCCGCCCACGATCGATACAAGAGAGCGAATGTTCCATGCCACCAACATGGGGCGCACGGCGTTGCTCAACTCCAAAACGTTTTCGGCAATGGCGTACCCACCAACTACGATCAATCCAATGGCTGTGGAGCGCGAGAGAAGGGTTACGGCTGACGCAATCAGCCCCCAAGTTCCGGCCGCAAGCAAGGCAACGGCAGCTTGAACCAGTAACTGGGGCAACGATACGAGCGTCTCTGTCGGACCAATGGCTTGTGTCACCCCTGCGAGTGCGAGGGCGGTTGCAGTGGACAGTACGATGCTGCCCGCCACAAGGACTATCATCACGAGCAACTTGCCACCTAAAATGCGACGCCGCCCGACTCCTTGTGTTAGAAGAATGGGCCAAGAACGCCAGGAGAACTCTGTTCCCATGACTATACTGCCCAGGACGGTGCCGACAATCGGAGCAAAGACCAAAGCGAAGACGACCAGGGCGTCGGAAGCGGACCCCTGATATGAGAGGAGGGCCTTCGGCCACACCCCGGCCTTTACTGTTATGACGGCGGCATGGCAAATCCATAGCGTTGCGAGCATGACAAAGGCTCCGAGGACCCAAAGGGAGGGAAGATGCAAGAATTTACGAAGTTCACCTCTCAGCATGTACCCAGTAGCCCTCCTCAATCATTTGATCGCTTTGAACTCATGACTGGCCAGACGTCCTCCAACATGGCCGGGGCAAAGCTCCATTCGTGAAGCATGAGCCCTTGGCTATGGACCATTTCCATGACTTCAGACGTGGGGTCAACTCTGGCCCAAATGGAGATCAGATCTCCGTGCACTTCGGTCCGCGTAACGCTCTCGACACGCGTGAGACTCTCGATTGCCAACGAAAGGTTACTTACACGAAGCCGCCATTTGCCATGGTGTGCTAAGAGTTCCGTTAGAGACCCCATTTCCGTTAGGTTTCCGGAGACAATAAAGGCTACGACATCCGACAGTTTCTCCACTTCCGATAATTCATGACTGGAGAGGAGGATGGCGCAGCCCGTGTTCGCGAGGTCACGGAGCGTTTCCCGAAACATCCTAACACCGTCGACATCGAGCCCTGTTGTCGGCTCATCCAGGAGAAGGACTCGTGGCTGCCGAAGCAGGACGAGTGCCATAGCAAGGCGGCGCATTTCGCCGAGGGAGTACCCTGCGCATCTCCGGTTTGCTAGGCTCGTGAGCCCGACCCGCTCGATCACTTTGTGAAAGCTGTTTCGCGGCGGTGTCCTTCCAGACATGCGAGCGAGGATGCTTAGATTGTCCAAGCCCGTTAAGTGGGGCCAGAAGCCCATCGTGTCCGGTAAGTATGCTAAGTCGGTAGACGTCTCGGGACGAACTCCGTCAACACGTACCCATCCGGCGTCGGGCATGCAGAGTCCTGAGAGAATCTTAAGCAGCGTAGTCTTTCCCGCGCCGTTAGGACCCAGAAGGGCAAGGATGGTGCCAGATGCCGCGCATATGGACACGTCATCAAGCGCCGTCACCGAGCCGTAGTGTTTAGAGAGGTGGTGGCCCTCGATTCCATGGGTGTGCACGTGCAAGCCTCCAACCGCGTCTCTTCAATCTGCGCTGCTACGTGAAAGTCCCGTGCGACTAGGCAGTAGCGTTGCAGTACACGGATTGCGTCGATTCAGCAATGATAACACCAGCAACGCTCTCGACCAAGAGGCCGGTCGCCTGGGCCTCACCTGAGGTCGAGCCCTGGTAGGCCCACCCTGAGTAAGTACCCTCCCAGCTAAGGGGATAGATTGCATACTCTCCATAGCTGGTGTTTCCGTAGGATATGGTACCATTGTTGACGGTCCAGTACCCGCTCACGCTTATACCCCAGTTGTTGATGACACTGTTCAGCTGATTGAAACAGGATGCTGCGAAGGCGTTGCCACCAAAGGCGAAAACAGCACCGGCGATAATGGCCGCGGCCGCTGCGCCTTTAATGACGGTCTGGGTACGTGCGACGGCGTCTCGGATTGCCAATGGAACATCCTCCGTTCTTGGGCGAGTGCCTACCCACGGATCGGGGCGCCACCACCGGGCGTTAACTTGCACTCAGGCGGAGGAAAGCCTGCCCAAGCAAAAACAGGTATTCGACCGGATTCGACAGAAGCGGTGGCTGTCAAGGGCGGCGAAGTAGAGTAGCGAATCAAGTCGCATCAGTCAGACCTGCTCCTCGCCTACAATCTGGGTTCTCTGCGTCTCGCACGGGCCGTACGTGCCTCCATGCGTCCCCCATTAGGTATGCCAGTGACGCGTCTGGACTGGGGACGGTATCTGAGAGGTGCACTGCGTTGTACCAGGACGTGCACCACACAGGCGGAGAGCGAGTGCCCCCATACTCACAACCCGCCGACTGGTCGATGCCCCCTGGGGACCAACGGGTTGCGGGCACTCCGCCTCACGTGCGCCAAAGTCTGGGCCCACGACCGCACCCACTCACCCGCCAATGCTCCGTAAGATGTAGGGCGGCCTTGACTCGTAAACAGCATCATTGGTTGTATGCATGTTCGCTCTCGATGCGCGTGGTCAGTAGCAGGTGATGCCGCATTTGCGCCATCCTGTACTAGTTCGTCGTCGTCCTCCTCGACGGGCGCGCTACCGCGTTCCGGGTGCCGGAGCGCCTCATGATGGTGCTCATCGCTCGGACCGATCGAATTGGCTGCCGGCATGCGACATCTTGGCGGTGACGCGCGACGACAGGACGCTGCGTGGCGGAATCTGGCGGCTACCCGACGGCGGTGTTGTAGTTGAGGAGGAGACGGACTTCGCCGCCCTGCCTTTCTCGCCTCTGTTGACCGTCGGCCCTAGCGGACGCCACGACAGACGGACGACGGGCAGTGTACGTGACAGGGTCGGCCGACCGCCCTAGCGAGCAGCGCCATGGGTTCTTGACTCGCAAACGGCGCCGGTTGCCCGACCTCGACACACGCATGGGCGGAGTGGACTTCGGGGAGGAGCGGTTGCTCAAGTCTCTCACCACCGACGGCGAGGAGGTCCCCGCCCGCCTCCGCCTTCCACCCGGACGGCCGCCCAGAACTCGCTGCCCAACAGAGGTGGTCGTGTACCCGGGAGATCACCCTTCTCCCCGGCACGCGGCGTCAGAGGTCACCCGCGCCCGCGCGGGGAGGCCTTGTCCCAGCGAGGGTCCACTTCGCACCCCTGGCCGTCGACCGGTTGCGGAGTAACGGCCAAACGGGGGGCACGCTTGTGGGCTTGGGGCCTCGCTCAGCGGGCGGTGCACCGGTGCGAGACTTTCGCGGACGCCTCCTACCAACCTACACGTACCACTGGGCTTGCGCGTGCCACATCTGCGCGTAGAGGCCGGCGCGGTCGAGCAGTTCCTCGTGCGTCCCGCACTCCGCGAGACGGCCCTGATCGAACACGGCGATGCGGTCGGCGAAGCGGCAACTCGATAGCCGGTGGGAGATGTAGATGGCGGTCTTCTTGCCGACGAGCCGGTCGAAGTGGTGGTAGACCTCATACTCGGCGAGTGGATCAAGCGCGGCGGTCGGTTCGTCGAGGACCACGATGGGGGCGTCGCGGTGGATGGCCCGGGCGATGGCCAGCTTCTGGCCCTCCCCGCCTGAGAACTCGATGCCGTCTTCGTCGAAGTTCTTGTACACCGGCGTGGCGGCGCCGCGGGGCAGCCCGGCCACCTTCTCAGCCAGGCCCGCCGTGTGCAGCGCGTGCTCGATCCTGCCGGCTCCCCTGCCGTCGCCCAGCGTCACGTTGTCCTCGATGCTGACCGAGAGCAGTTTGAAATCCTGAAAGACGACGGCGAAGAGCCGCGCGTACTCGTCCAGGTCAAACCGGCGGATGTCCTGACCATCGAGCAAGATCTCGCCCTCGGTCGCGTCGTAAAGGCGCGTCAGCAGCTTCACGAAGGTCGTCTTGCCGGCGCCGTTCGGACCGACGACCGCGATCCGCTGTCCCGCGGGGATCTGCAGGGAGACGTTCTCCAGCGCCAGCCGGTCGGAGCCTGGATACCGGAACGAGACGTTGCGCAACTCGACAAGGTGATGGTGCAGCTGCGGCGGACCCTCTGTACCGACGCGCTTGGCGGGCGGGTACTCCATGAACACCATAAAGTCGCGCATGAACTCAGCGTTCTTGCCGAGGTCGATCACCTGCCCCAGGACCCCGTTCAGGGCCCCCGCGAATGCGTTGGCGGCCCCGATGAGCATCTGGAGGTCACCGATGGTGATCGCCCCGGAGAGCGCCCGCAACCCGAGGTAGCCATACAGCAGGACCTGCTGGGCGCCGCCCAGGGCGGTCACAAGGACCCCGAAGCGGTTGGCAACGCGGCTCCGCCGCATCTGTACTTGCCAATCCTGATCGATGTACCGATCGGTGCGTTCGAGCAGCAACGGGGCGGCGTCGTACAACCGGATGTCCTTGCCGAAGGCGAAGTTCTTGAGCATTCCAAAGTAGTAGGAGAACCGCCGGTTGATACCAACGAGATCCTTCATGAAGAGGACCTGCATTTGCTGCTCCCGCGACGTGAGGAACAGACTCAGCGCGACAACGCCGAGCATCACCCCGATCAGCCAGGGCGACAGGACCAGCATGATGTAGAGGGTACCCCCCAGCTGCACGAGGCTGGAGACGATCGACGTCAGGTTGCCGGACAGCCCGGCGATGCCACCCGAGTACCAACTGACGCCGGTCCGGGCCTTCTCCAACTGCGTCAGCACCTGCGGGTTCTCCGTGTACTCGAAGTCCATCTCCATGGCCTGGCGCCCCAGCAGTTCCTCCAGCTTCCGGTCAAAGAAGAGGTGGGCGCGTTCAAGCTGGTAGTCCCGGAGGTTGTTGAGCAGGTAAAACGCGAAGTTGGCGCCGACAAGCACGGCCACCTCGATCACGAGGACGTGAATCCGCCGGTGACCGAGGAGTTCGTCGATGATGTACTTCGGCATCACGATGTTGACGAACGGTGACAGCCCGCTTAGCAGTATGTTCCCGGCGACCACAAACACATAGGAGGGTCGGTACCGCCAGACGAGGGCGCCGAAGTACCGCAGCACCGGAAGCGTGTTCGTCAGTAGGCCGGAACGCCCGCCACTCACGCCGGCTCCACCTCCTCACGGTAGTACCGGGCCTGGGTGGTGAAGAGTTCCGCGTAGCGACCGCCGGCCGCCATCAGCTGCTCGTGGGTGCCGGTCTCGACGATCCTGCCGCCCTCGAAGACCACGATGCGGTCACAGAAGCGCGTGCTCGCCAGGCGGTGCGAGATGTAGACCGCCGTGCGCCGGCCGATCAGCGCGTCGAAGTCCTGGTATAATCGTTCCTCGGCGAGCGCATCGAGCGCCGCCGTGGGCTCGTCCAGGATGACGACGGGAGCGTCCTTGTACATCGCCCGCGCCAGCGCCAGCCGCTGCGTCTCGCCGCCCGAGAACTCGATCCCGTTCTCGTCCAGCACCTTCAGGACGGAGGTGCCGATGCCGGCCGGCAGCGCCGCGACCTTGGGACCCATTCCGGACTGCTCGAGACTGGCCATCACCCGTGCCGTGTCGGTCTGCGCCAGATTCCGCATGGACACGTTCTCGGCGATGGTAAAGGCGAAAACGCGGAGGTCCTGGAAGACGACGGAGAAGAGGCGCCAGTACGCCTGCCGGTCGTACTCGCGCACGTCCACCCCGCCGAGGCGTATCCGCCCTGTCGCCGGCTCGTACAACCTGGTGAGCAGCTTGACGAACGTCGACTTGCCGGCTCCGTTGAGCCCGACCACCGCCAGCCGCTCGCCCCGCGGGATGCGCAGGGACACGTCCCGCAACGCAAACTCCTCCCGCCCCGCGTAGCGGAAGGAGACGTCCTCGAACTCGAAGTCGGCGTCGGCGTCGCCCGGCCGCAGGGGGCCGGGCTGCAACCCTGACTGAGCCCCCGTCCGCGTGGCCCTGTCGGGGTAGTCGAGGAACCCGCGGAAGTCACTGATCAGCATGTGCTGCTGGCGGATGTGCGCGATATCGTCCAGGATGCCCCCCAGCGCCCCCGAAAAGGTGTGGATGGCGACGCTGTACATCACGAAGTTGGCGATGCTCATCCGGCCGTCCAGGACGCGCCAGCACAGCCAAGCGTACATGAGCACCTCCTGCAGGAGGCTCGTGAACGCGTACGCGCTTTTGGCGCCGAGCCAGATCCGCCGGATGCCCACATCGCCGGCCACCAGTCGGCCCTGTTCCGCCGTGTAGCGGGGTAGCAGGAACCCCTTCATGCCCAGCAGCCGGATGTCCTTGCCGTACGTGAAGTCGCGCATGACCCCGGCCAGGTAGTCCAGCCGCCGACGCACCTTGGCGAGGCCGTCGTTGGCGAGCTTGTCGAGCCGCCGCGCCCGCGTGGTCACGAGGAAGTTACCGCCGAGCAGGGCACCGATGGCAGCCAGTAGCAGGGGTTGCAGCGTCCCAATGATGGCGATGGACCCCGCGAGTACGATCCCCCTGGAACACAACGAGAGCAGGCGGTGCATCACCCCTTCGACACCGTCCGCGTTGTTGTTGCACGCGCGGTCGCCCCGCTGCGAGAGATCGAGGATAGCGGGGTCCTCGAGGTTCTGGAAGTCCGTGGTCATGAACTTCCGCCCGGACCGGGCGATGAGGCGCAGCCGGACCGTGATGAACCGGTTGAAGAGCGATTGGCCCGTGGTCCGCTCGATGCTCTGGGACGCCAGCAGGACGGCGCCGAAGCCGACCACGACCTCGATCACGGCCGCAGGGTGGGCGTGCGCAACGATCTCTTCTATGACAAACTTCGGCAGGAGCACCGGTACGAACTGATTGACGGCGGAAGCGACGGCGTTCAGCGCCGCCAGGACCAGCAGCGGCCGGTCATACTCCCGCACGGCGCCGATCACGAAGGCCACCGTGCTGGCGAGGGTGTACGCCGGGCGCGGCGGCGGCTGGGGCGAGGTGTCCATCAGGTCACGTCCTCCTGGCTGCACAGACCGTAAGCGAACCGCAGGGGTCCCGCAGCGGGCCGGAGGCGGAGACGGCCTCAGTCTCCGGTCCGAGGCAAGCAGTTGGCCCTACGCGCGAGGCGAACCCGGGAACCGAGCGAACAGCCCTGGCCAGAACCTCCGGGGCCATACCGGCCGCGTGATGTCTGCTCACGAAGCCTCCGCCGTCGCGACACCGGCACCGGTACAGATGGCGGCCATGATGCGGACACGACCCCTCCAACGGCCCGGCGTGAGGGTTCGCCAGGCCGGCCGCCCCTCTTCACCCCATAGACGGCGGACACCCGCGGACCGGAAAAAGGAGTTTCAGCCATCGTCCCCCGGGCGGCGTCACTTCACGATCGCCTCGATCCGAGTGACCGCCTCCGCGATGGTGATCTCGCCTTCCACCGCGGACCGGCACGTCTCGCGCATGCCCTCGACGGAGTTCAGCCACGAGGCGTGGCGGGGAGGGGGGACCCCGTCCAGTTCCAGGAGGCATTCCTTGCCCAGAGGAAGGGCGGCGGCCCGCCAGGCCCCCATCGCGTCCCGGGTGCGGTACGCTGGAAGTTCGCCGCCCCGCGGGGCGGGTCCGTCCGTGAACAGGGCCTGCACCACGGCAAAGGCGCGCACTGGATCCGCGGCGGCGGCCCGTACCCCGACCACGCTGCGTTCCCAGAACGGCAGGTGTGGGGCGGAACGAAACAGGCGCGGTATGGGGACGATGCCCCACCGGAACGGCCGCGGGTGGTTCTCGGGCTCCGCAAAGCCCCAGTACGGGCCCCACGACCACTGGCCAAAGGCGAATACCGACCCGCCGGCATAGAAGTCGTGCTCCCATGCGTCCTCGCGGAGGGGTGCCCAAGCGGCGGCCGCGTGCCACCAGTTCCGCACGAGGGCGAGGGCATCGCCGAACGGGGCGACGTTGCCGGGCGATGCCCCCAGCTGTTCGGCAACGACCGGCACATCGTCCCCCCACAGCATGCGGCGGTCGGGAATGGCCAGGACACCTGCCGCCGTGCACCGGCGGCAATACTCCAGGAATTCGTCCCAAGTCCACCCGGCGGACGGGGCCGGCAGCCCGGCGCGCTCAAGGAGGTCGGCGTTGTAGAGCACCGACGAGAGGGACGAGTGCCAGGGCAGCAACAGCGGGCGCCCGTCCCTGCAGAAGGGACCGAGCCGGTCGCCGAACGGCTCCAGGTCGAACCCGGCGGCGTCCGCCAGCGCGTCCAGGGGCAGGAGGCCGTCCTCGCCGGAGCCCGGTTCCGAGGACACCCCTTCCCAGAAGGGCCGCACCTCCACGTCCGCGTCGGACGCGCCCAAATCCACCCGTTCCACCGTCAGATCGGGTCGCGTGCGCCGCCAGTGCGCCACCAATGGATCCACGCGGTGCGACCACCCCGAGATGCGCACGGTCCCGTCCTGCATCTGCCGCGCTCCCCTTCCCGCTCCGGAGGATTGCCCGAGGGAGGTGGCCAGTCGCCGGCGCGCGCGGTGCAGGAGCGCATGCACGCCGCCCACCGAGACCCCCAGCGTTGCCGCGATCTGCCGGGGCGGCAGGGACACCACCCAGGCCAGGCTTCCGGCCCGCCGCTGCAACGGCGGCAGGACCGTGAGGGCTTCGAGGATGCTGCGGCACGCGGCCTCGTCTTCGAGGTCGGAGACCAGCTGTAGCGTAGCCCGAGGACCGGCCAGCGCCTCCAACTCGGCCGCGTCCCCGAGGGGCGTCCCCTCTCGGCGGAGCCGCGCCGCGGCCGCCCGGAGGTGATCCCGCGCGGCGTTCAGCGCCAGGCTCCGCAACCACGGGTCCAGCGCCTCCGTGTCCCGGAGATCGCGCAGGTGGCGGAACACCCGCCACAGGACCTCCTGCAGGGCGTCCTCCGCCTCGTGCCAGTCGCCGATCACCGCCGCGAGCAGGAGCAGCAGACCGGCACGCCTCGGCGCGACCAGCGCGTCGAAGGCCTCCGGGTCCCCCTGTGCCGCAAGCCGCGTGCGCACGCGCTCCAGTCCGTCCGCCGCTGAACCCCCCTCTGCCAACGAGACGGAGCCGGACGCGGCACACTTACGGGCGGTGCGGCGAAAGTCGTCCTTTCTGACGCTGCCCAGATGGTGACGCAGGCCCACACATGTTTCGCCGTCTTCTCCACGCGGCGCTCGTGGTTGATCGCTCTGCATCGGGCGCAAGACCGGGAAGTCGGGACGGTGTCGGTGGAACCGCCATGGGAAGGAAGGCGGGCCGTAACCGGACGGTGAACCAAAAGTTCAGCCATCCGGCGATCTGAAAGGAAGGGTGAGTGCCATGCCACCGCCCACTACGATGGATGCTGAACTGTACCTGGCACCCGAGGCAGGCTGCGGTTGTCCCTACTGCTTCGACCCCGACAGCACGGCCTTACGGTACGCATTACTGCGTGGCGGGCCCGGTGCCGACACGCCGATCGCTACGGCCGACCTTGCCAAGGACGTGCGGTGGTACCATCAGCTTCTCCGCCGCCAGTATGCCGGCTACATCGACCTCGTGCGCCATGTGGACTTCGACGTTGACGCGTTCTTTGCCGACTGGGAACAGGTGCTGCTCCGGGCAGGGCCTGCCCTCCCGTTCCGCGACGCCGTGATCAGCCCACTCATCACGCTGCTCTCGGCGGTTCCCGATGGTCACCTGACATTTCGTGGGGCGGGTCCGCGGTTGGCCAATGACGAACGTATCACTGCACACGAGTATCAGGCGCTGGTGATCCCGGATTTTCGTACCCATACCGCGGACGCGGCTCGTGTTCCAGGGGTCTGGGCCGCGTCCTGGCGGACTGCGCCCTTTGCTCCAGCGGTATGGTCCCGGCCTGGAAATGCTCTCGGTACTCTGCCGGAGTCATCGGCGCCCGAAGCAGCACCCAGCAGCACTTCTGCGGTGCCCGCGCCCCCTCCACGATGCAACTGCCGTTGACCGCGTCCACCTTGCCCGTTGGCACAGTCTCGCGCGGATACCGTGCCGACGGCATGTGGTCGACCACGGGCCTCTTGCACCCTGGACACAGGCCACCTACGCTAAACATGGAGTACCGCTCCTCGACCCCTCTCGCTCGGCCAGCCAAAGCAAGGCGAGAGAGGAACCCCGGGAGTGGGAACCAATGTCGAAGGCCTGGGGACGTTCGTCGCCCCCAGGCCCCCTCCATGCCGACGCATATCGCCTCTCGTCAGTTGAGCCCAATTCCGGACGTACAATCCCGTCAGCTACACAGAGCCAACGCTCCCACGGCCCTCTCCACCCCCCCCGCGGCACCCTATCGCAGCAACTCCAGCAAGCTGACTTCCTCCGCACTGTTGCGGTAGGCCCCGACCACTTCCCCGGCGGTGCAATCCCGTCGTTCCTTGAGCAGTCTCGCCACCCGCTCAACGCCCTCCCAGTTACCCCCCAGCAGTGCGTCCGCCTCCTCGATGCGTTCCCTCAGCCGTCCCTCCAGTTCATCCGCCTCATCGTCGCTGATCCGTCCTTCCACCTTCTTGCTTACCGCCTGCAGGTGCCGCCCTGCTCCCGGAACCCAACTCCCAAAGGCCCGTCGCTCCGCCACGATCCCAGCCAACTCCACCCACATACCGACATGCCCGCGACCGATCCGCTCCAGCACGATCCGCCCATCCTTCGCCCCGCTCACCGCTACCTCGCCTATCGCTTCAATGGCCACCACCACCCGCCCAGCCTCGCGCAGGCTACTCAGGCGCTTCGTGTCCCACTCTCCCCCACGCCGACGTATCGAGTCCCCCTGAACCCACACCAGAATCTCCGCCGCTGATTCGCCGGCGCGCACCTCCGACTCCGCCTCGGCGATCTCCTCCTGGTATTCCGCGCGAATCAACGCCCGACGTTCCCATGCCGCTTCGCTCAGACCAACGATCTCCTCGATCCGTTCGTTCCGCCACCGCGGCCCGAGTCGCTCCGGCGCCACGGGCAACAGACGCTGACCTGCCCCTTCCAGGCAGATCGCCTCCCGGTACTTCCCATCCACCGTCACACACCATCGCGCCCAGTCATCCAACCCCCGAAATGGTCCCGGCACCTGCTCCCTGTCGCTCACCAACCTTCCCTTCTCGATCCGCGGCCGCCGCCGCACCATCACACCGGCCCCCACCTGCTCAACCGCCTTCACTTCAAATCACCCGCCTTCGCCGCCTCCAGCACCTGCAACGCCGCCCCCCGCTTCAGCCCCGCCCGAAACGGGTACTGCGTCCTCGGCGTCGCCTCCATCACTGACCGCATCGCCAAAGTGAGACGCACACTCAGCAAAACACCACGCCACATCCCGATCCGTACCGCAGACTCCATCTCCGACCGCGGAACATTCAGGATCCACTCCTGCCCCTCGCCCATCGCACCCGCCAACTCCAGCCCCGTCTCCGCGATCTTCCGCAGCACATCTACCCGACCATCCCATACCGCCGGCACCTTGTACCCAGTTGCCCGCCTTGCCCGCGCTTCCCCCGGACCGGGCTCTGTGTACGCGCGCGTCACTTCCACCCGCGAATGCCCCGCCCGCTCCGACGCGTACCGCAATGCCTCCTTCTCATCTGTCCACAGCCTTGCGCTCTGCGCCCACCGCCGGATCGCCGTCGCCCGCGCCCCATGCAGACCCCGCGGGAGCACTCCCGCCCCCTTCGCCGCATCCGTCACCAATCGCCACACCCACTGCCGGCTCCCTACCACCTTCCGCCGCACCGCAAATGGCCGCTCCGCCCACCCCGAAACCACCAGCGCACCCTGCAGCGCCGCCCGCGCCTCCAAATCCACGTCCACCCACCGCGCCCGCCCGCCCTTCGCCTGCGTCCCCATCAAAAAAAAGCGCCCCCGCTGCACCCCCTCCGCCACCTGCCCCCGCGTCAACGTGAAAACCTCTTCGGCCCGCAGCCCGCACCGCAACATCACCGTAAACGCCAACCCCGCCCGCTCGTCCCGCAGCGCCACCCGCGCCACTACCGCCCGCGCCTCCGCCAGCGTGTACGCCCCGCCCCGCCGCCGCTTCTCCAGCGCCCTCGCCCCAGGCCACGCCAGCCCCTCTAACGGCGCCAGCAGCTCCGCCGCCTTGCACCACCCACGCGACTCCATCCGCCGCACGATCTTCTTCCACCGCCGTACGTACGTGACCAGCGTCGACTCCGCGCCCCCCCTCGCCTCCACCTCCCGTATCCATTCCACGAACTCTCCGCGGATGTCCCTCGCGTACTTGACCTCCGGATGTCTCACCTCCATCCACTTCCCAAACTGCTTCGCCAGGTCGTCACATACTTTCTTGGTCTTGTAGCTCCTGATGCTCATCGCATTCCACGACTCGTCCTTCGCGCCCCCCCCACGACGCTTCGACTGCCCTATCTGCGTGTTGTTCAATACCACCGACCTCAACTGATTGTGCATGTGCCACGCCTTCGGCACTCCCCAGCACCTCCTGCCCCTCCTACATTCGGACACAGACCTGGAATCAGTAACACGACACGCATTGAACCAGGCCGTGGTCTTCTCTCACCAACCACGGCGAGGTTACTAATTGCCGGGCCAAAAAAAACGGTCGGGACGCGGGGCACACGCAGGTTCCGTCAGCGACCTCACGCCGTCTCGCCGATTCTGGCTACAGTGACGGGGGTTCTTATAACCCTTCGTTTCAGCCGCCCGACCTGGCTGGTCACAGCGTCCGGGCCTCCTGCGGCCTCGTGCAAATGACGATACCGTTTCACCCTGCCCGAGGGGCTCGCTCTCAGCCCGGCATCAGTGCTGCGTGTTGTGGCGCCTCTGACCGTTGGGACGGAGCCCCGCGACGTAGGTCCATCGCTCATACTCCGCACGGTCCTGGTCGCGACTGCCGCCCCTCCCTCTGCGGCGCGGGTGGGCCACTACCCGCTTCTTGAACCGAATTGAGACATCGCCTCGCGCGACCGGACCGAGATAACGGGACAGCGGATCTGGGACTGCGCCGGCACACCGCGGTGACGCGGGGCAGGGCGCGAAGCCATGGAACAGGCATGCCGGCGAGCATGACGCTCACGGCACACCCCGGGCATAACGGCCCACTGCTGTCCAGCACTGACGTTCTCTCCTTTCGTGGGGAAACGACAAAAAGGCGCCAGCAGGGCATGCTGACGCCATCGTCTGGTCTTGTTCGCACTCGGTGCCGCATGTCGCGGCCGTGCGGATTGACGCCCCGCACTTGGCCTTAGCCCGGGAGTACTGACCCTCCACCGGGCGATGAGGTCAAGGAACTGCATCCTTGACCTGGAATGCGACGTGGACCCAGGATTCCACGCCGGGCACCTCTCCTTGCGTGGAGACGGTGCTTTGTTGCGGGCCGAGTATACCGCAGCCAGCAGCGACGGCGCAATGTGGCTCTAGTCGTCCACGCCACCCAGGAAGCCGAGCACAGCCTCCTCGATTGGCGTGGTGGCTTCTTCGTCCGCCGCAGAAGGAGCCGAGGGCACAAGCCTGCCTTGCGACATTTGCTTCTCCATGGCAGCAAGTCGTTGCTCCACAGAGCCAACACGGTCAGCCAATCTTGGCGAGAATGCCGCTTCTCTGAGGACCCGCTTTAACGTGTTCCGGATCTCTTCTCCAGGTTCGGCGCACTTCAGCAGATGCGCTTCTTCTTCGGGTGTCAGCCGGATTCTGATGGGCACCTTGACATGCCTCCTGACGGTTGGGCCTCCCCGGGCCAAAGAGGCCCGCAGGTCAAGAATGTTGTGGGCCTTTCCGGGCCACCTTGGCCCGCACGTCAAGAATGCTGCGAGCCAGACCGGGCCTCGAACACAAACACCCCGCTCCGGAGTTGCTGCTCCACAGCACACAGCCGACCTTCCAGGTCTGCCAGGCGCCGCTCCACCTCCAGGCGCTTGAGCGCCTCCAATCCACGGTGGATGGTATCAGCCGGCTTCTCTCCTGGCTGCGCGAGTTCCCGAAGCAAGGCATCGTTCCGGTTGCTCAACTGAACTCTGAGCACGACGCATCCCTACCAACCAAATCGAGGGGCTCGGCGGTCACCTCCCCCGCCGAGCCCCAACAGGCTCAAACCCTCGCGACGACCCGGCGCATGGCCCGGAGGAACCCCTTCGCGTTGGCGAACACCGGGTCCGCGGACAGCGTGCAGCGCGGGTGCATGGAGCGGATGTGCTCCCAAACCTGCAGGCCGCCGCCGCCGGACACCACCAGGTGGCAGCCATCGAACCGTTCGTCCCAGGCCTGGCCCAACGCCGAGATGCAGCGGGTAGCAGTCGCGCGTGCCCCCTTGGCCACCAGGTCGGCCACGTCGAACTGGTGCTCCGCCACGACCATACGGCCGTCCAGGGCGTCGAGCGCCTCATCGACGAGTGCATCCGTGATCCGCCGGTGGCTCTCCCGCTCGATCGTCTTGCGGGCCGACTCCACCGCCGCGCTGGCGCCGACGTCGATGCTGCCGCAGTACTGTTCCGCCGGTCGCAGCTGCTTCGTCTCCTGGTCAGGGACCAGAAGGGCGTAGTCGCTGGTCCGGTACCCGATGTCCAGGACCCCGATGGGCTGGCGATCGTCCCCGCCGGTGTCCACCGCCAGACCGGCGAGGGCCTGCGGGAATACCTTGACTGAGCTCGTGGAGATCCGTTGCGCCTCCTTGCCGTTGACGGACACCCAGGCTGACAGCCCCAGCAGGTGCGACCGCAGCCCGCCGCGCTGTTCCGGGTCGAGCCAACTGGCCATCGGCAGACCGACCGCCAGATCGACCGGCCCATTCACGTCCAAGAGCGCCAGGGCGGTCAGGAGCAGCACGTCATAGCCCTCGCGCTCGTGCGCCTGGGCGCTCCACCCCCGGACACCGCCGGAGGCCCGCGCCGACTCGCCGACCCGCCAGATCTCCGCCTTTTCGGTGCCGTGGACGATCTCGACCCGGTGCTTGAGCTCGCCCATCAACCTGCCCAGGTCCCCGTCGCTGTCTGTCCGCTGCACCATCGAGGGAAAGAGGCACTGGCCGTCCAGATCCACCGCCTTTGTGAACCCGTAGCCCACATCCACCGCCGCGATCAACCGGTCCCCTCCTCCTCAGCAGCAGACTGTACCCGCTCCGCTTCCTCGAGGGCCGCGATCCGCACCCGCTCCCATCCGTTGTCGCCCCAGGCCCTGAACACGTCCGGCAGGGGGATGGTCCGGTCCATCCAGACGTCAAAATCCGTCGTCACAAGGGTCCGGTCCAGCACCGCGGCATCGAGGCAGATGGCCGTCACCTGCTCGAAGAAGGCCTCGTCGGGCACGATGAGCCACAGCCGCTCGCCAGCGGGCAGGTGTCGCAGGGCGGCGACGACCTTCTCCTTATAGACGTCCACCCGGTTGGAGCGCGGGTACCGGAGCACGGCCACCCACGCGCTGCGTTCGCCGATCCGCAGGCGGCCGATCACCCCCTGCCGGCGGTCGCCGCCGCTGGCCTGCCAGGACACGTCCCGCATACGCAGCAGGAGCCGACTGACGGGCACGGAGCAGCAGATGCTCCAGCCCGACCACTCCCACCCCAGTTGGCGGCGGAAGTGCATGATGGACGCCGCCCCGGGTCCCACCAGTTTCATCACGGACAGGGAAGGCTGCCGGGAATCCGCGACCGGCGGCGCCCAGTCCACGCGCTCAAGGAACCCGCGGCGCACCAAGGTGTTGATCCGTTCGGCGGCCCCACCGCGTCCCCCGATGCGTTCGCTGCCCGCCAGCCAGCAGGCGGCGTCCCGGGCCAGCATCGGTCCCGTCGCGAAGAGGTAGTCGCTCAACTGTGCGATGTCGTTCGTCACCGCCGTCACCGGCAGCCAGACGTCCGGCTTCCTGCGGCGCATCCACCCCCGCTCGGGGTAATAGAACCCTCCATGCGGCCGCATCGCCCTTCACCCCCCTCAATGGTGGCAGGGGATGCTTGCACATCCCCTGCCACCGTCGCGCCACTGTGCCGCCGCCGGCCTCTACCGCTGGCGGATGCCGGAGATGCGGCCGTACACGCGCTGCTGGTCCGGCCGGATCGAGGTCACGTAGACATTCACCTTGGCGCCCGGCTTGACGAACCGGAAGATGCTCCAGTCGCTCGTGGCGACCACCTGGAGGCCCTCCTCGAGCCGCACGAACCAGGACTCCCCGTTCGCCGTGCGGGACTCGGTGACGCCGCCGTAGACGCACCGCTCGCGGTACTTCTTGATCTTGTCCTCCCACGTGTTCCCCACGATCGGCAGGCGGGTGCCGAAGCAGTACTCGCCGTCTCCGGACTGGACGACTCGGCTGATCTCCACGTCGAATACGAGCGCCTGGCCGTCCTCCACCTGCAGCTCGGGCAACTGGCGCAGGTCCTCGTGGAAGAGTCCGTCCCAGTCCTGCGCGAGGACCACGACATCGCGGCCGCCGATGTCCCCGATCACCTTGCCCTGCTGGACCTGCCGGACGGCCATCCGCACGCGCTGCCCGCGCTCCACCCGGTTACGGGCCTGCCGCTCCCGGGCGTCCTTGCGAGACAGCACCACCAACTTGTCGTCATTGTTGATCTCTACGACCTCGACGATCACCGGGTAACCGATCAGGTTCTCCATCCGGCGCCGGACCTCTGGCCTCGTCCCCTCGGTGACGACGGCGAGGCTCCGCGGGATCAGGCCGCGGTACTCACCGATCCACGTCACCAGGACGGGCTCGCCGTCCAGAATCTCCACGCCGGACGGGCGCACGTGGAAGGAGCGGTGCCGGCGCCGCGCATCCCGCAGGAACATGGCCGGCCGCACCGCGGCCTCTTCCGGCAGATCCCCCTCGCCCTCGATCAAGCTGACCTGGACGCGAGGCGCACGCGTGGCGCGAAGCTGGTACCGGCCGATCAAGAACGTCATGCCGTTGCGCTGCTCGAACCGCGGGGCCTCGTCGCCCAGCGGGCGCACCAGGAGCCAGCGGCTCCCAACGCGGACCCGCACCTCGTCACCCGACCGGCGCACCTCGTCCACATACCGCTCGCGGATCCGCGGCAACCGGCGCGGCTCCGCCTCCGGGGCACCATCCGGGGCGCCATCCTCCTCCGGGGCGCCATCCGGCTCAGGGCCCTCCTCCGACACAGCGACCGGCCGGGTCCGCCGGCGACGGGGGCGCGTCTCCTCCGACGCTGCCGTCTCCTTCGGCACGGGCGCACCTTCCGGCGCCACCTCGGGTCGGGCCTCGGCGTCCGCTGCCGGCGCCTCCAGGTCCAGAACCGTCGAAACCGGCAGGCCCGCAGCCTCGATCCCTTCCGGGTCCGGATCCGCAATCGGTTCAGGGTCCAACAAAACATCGGCCATCGCTCTGGGTCCTCCTCTCGCCTCCCTTATCAGCGAAAACGCAAAGTTCGTTCTCGCCAATACGAAGCGGGTTGCCGTACAGCAACCCGCTGTCTGATCGGGCACTATACCGCGGCCGGCGATGATGCTCAGATACCCAAGGCGAGAAGGCGTTGGGCCACCGGATGGTCGGCGTGCTGTTGCAGAAACTCGACGAACGTCTCCTTGCTTTTCGCAACGGCAGGCGTGACGATCAGGGACGGCTCCACCAACTCCGCACTCCAGAGGTCCTTCGGAACCGCAAGGCGCACCTCCCATCCGTCGTTGACAGCCCGCTGGATCGCGTCCCAAACATCCTCTGGGCTCTCAACTGCCCTGTAGGAAACGAACAAGGGCTCGGCCCCAGGGCCATGTGCGAACTGAAGGCCAAACCTGTCGGTGCCATACGGCGACACCTCGAAAACACGGCAACCATCGTTGAGCGCGATCTCCTGCAAATCCTGGGCGATCATCTTAGGCAACACCCTCGATGTCTTTCCCATCCCTGGCTCCCCCTGGAACACTGCCATCTCTCACACCCGCCTTTCCAGATGAAGCGGCGGGAGAGCGGCCTGCCCTCCCGCGACTGAACCCTACCGCGGTCAGACACTCAAGCCGTATCGAGTCGCATCGCTCTGCCCCGGCCAAGCGATCCGCGGCGTTAAGACTTCCAACGCCGAGGCACTACTACCCGTGCATACGTTGGCCCGCCCGTGGCGGCCGTCCGCCATGCACACGCGGGTTCCGCACTGCCGTGAGACGATTTCCTGCTCCTCTTGGGTGGCTAAGAGCAGACGCACGTTCCGCGCCCGACCCCGCATCAGCAGTTCCTGGCCAGCTGCACATGCAATCGATTGATCAGCACAGAGGATGTGCGGCACCCCGGCACCCCTGGACGGGTCCAACAGGATCCTCTCGAAAGAGTGCCACCAGAGCTCTCCCAAAGTCCGCCCCTGCGATGGCGCCAGAGGCAACTGCACACTCAACAGTTGCCGCCCGTGCTCGACATGTTTCAGCAGCGAGAAACTGGTCGGCGAGCAGACGATGCGCTTGAGACGCGGCGTGGACAGCAAGGACACCAAGGAGAATTCCAGGCTGCGCTTGATGTTGCTGTTGGTGAAGGTATCCAGGTACCGGACTACTTGGTCTTCGGCCGCGACTCTGTCCGAATACCGCCGCATCGCCTCACGGAGCGCGTAGTCGTCGCCCAGGCACTCTGCGACATCGTGGAGAGTTACCCCGTCGCCGGCGACTCGCTTGAGCAGCAGGATCATGTTGCGGCCCAGTTCCCGGATCTTCTCTTGGAAGAACGGCTCCTGGGCGGCATCGCCCGAGACGACTTCCGCGAAGGCCTCTGCGACAGTTTCCGTGTCGCCTTCCAGCGGATTCCAGAACGCCGACTTGCTCGAGTCCTGGTCAACGACAACCGATGGCACTTGCAGGTGGTGCGCGGCCCTCTCGATATCCCGGGCGAACACTCCGGCATGGTCGAACACCGTCAGGCCGACATCCCCGCCCTCGGCAACCTGCTTCAACACCTGGAACGTGACGGGTGCAAAAATGCGCGACTTTGCACCGCTCCCCTGGTCGCCGACGACTACCGCGTGCCCGTCCTGCCAGTACACCTTGCGCCCGAAGATTCCCGGGGTCCGTCCGAGCAAGACCTTCATGCCGATCGCCTCCCGCGCGGCACTGTATCCCGGATTTCGGCCCCTTCTTTCTCACCAACAAACAGGCGAAGGGCGCCTTGGTTAGACGTCCTTCGTTTTCCCTTCGACCATTCGTTGCAAGCTACCAGACGCGTACCTGACTTGGCGTCTGAACCGTGGGCGTCGCGGGCGGCGGTCCCACCGAACGCCGTTGGATTACCGGTTTGGGCGTCTCAGTTACCGCGGTCGGTGGAGCGGGTTCTGGCGCGACCGCAGGTTCCGGTGGTGCTTCTACGGTGCTCATAGTGGGAGCCGCAGACTGTGCAGGTGCAGGAGTCTCGACCGTCACGGGTGCGGCGGCCTCAACCGGCGCGGGCGTCGACGCTTCTTCCTCGGAGGCTTCGTCGTCCGGATCCAAAGGAACATCCGGTGCTAGCGGTGTGCCTGCGCTTGGCTGCTCCTTGGGCGCTTTGGTGGATGCTGCAGAGATCTGCCGGGGCTCTGCCGCGCCGCCCGTGGGCGTCGTCTTGGGCTGAGGCTCTACCGACACCTGCTCGACCGGCGCCCCCGGCCCCATCTGCACTCGGGGACTGGCCTCGACCTTCCACCTCGGCTGCGGCCCGCCGTCCCACGGCCACACCACGCGATGCGTCATGATCTCCGCCACTTGGATCTCTTCGTTCTGCAGCAGTTGCAGGTGCGCCCTACCGCTCTTCTGCTCAATCACCTGCGTGGGACGGACACGGGCCTTCTCAACCTGTCGTGTCCCCACACTGCGGCGACCGCTGGAGTCCTGGTGGATCGTCTCCTCCGATACGGTGTCCGCGCCAAACTGGCTTGTCACCCAGAAAGCATCATCCGCCGTGGTCGCCGTGCCAAAGACGAGTTTCGTCGCGCAGTTCGACCGCACGGTGTTCGCAAATGCCTGACCGCCCAGCCCTTGGCTACTCAAATCCAATTGGGACTGGTTCTGCATCGCCAGCACCACGCTGACCCTGTACGACCGCGCCATTGACAGCAGGGTGGCAATGGAATCGGTCAGGAAGACAGGGGCTTCGTCGACCACCAGCACGTGCGGTATGCGATCCTTCTCCGTCCCCGGCCGCCGGAAGACCGCATTTTGGAACGACAGGAACAGGAGTTTGCCGAACAACTTGCCGAGTGTCTCCGCCAGCGGCCCCAGGGACGAGCCGATGCACAGCACCTGCCGGCCGTGGGCTAGGTGCTCGTCGATCGAAAAACTGCTGGGTGAGCAAAGCACCTTGCGCAGTTGCTCGTGCGTCAGCAGTGACTGCAACTGCGTCTTTAGGCCGGTGATGTGCTGTGTCCACTTATCGTTGGGAAATACCTCGCCCCGGAAGTACGCCTCCGTGAGGTCTGGCTCCCCGTTTGTACGAAATTTGGACCCGTACTTGTCCACCGACGCCTTCAGGCGGCCCTGGTCCAGGAGGTGCCGCTGCACCTCCATGAGAGTCGCATCATTCCCGAGTAAGGCTTTCAAAAGCAGAATCGTGCTCACCGTCGCCTGCCCCTGGATGGCCGAGAAGAACGCGTCCTGCTTGCCGAACATAATGCTAAGAACGCTGCGCACGCTCTCGGCAACCTTGTCCGGGTCGCCGTCCAGCGGGTTCCAGGTGTCGGTATCTGGACGGCTGGGGTCCACGTGTATCGTCGGGATACCGAATGAGCGTGCCGCACGTGCCACCTCTGCGGCAAACTCGCCCTTGGGCTCGAACAGCGTGATACCGATCTGCTCCCCCTCGGCCATCCGCAGAAGGTCTTGGAGGATGAGGGGCGCCAGGATGCGCGACGTCTTGCCGACGCCACTACCACCGACAAAGATGCCGTGCCGGTACCGGTCCCGGCCGGACCAGTAGACGGGAGCGCCGAGAAACCCGAGCTTGTGCCCCAGCAGCACCCCACCGATGTCCATGCCAGGCCTGTCGCCATGGACCCACTTCCACCAGGTGCGCATGCCACGGCCCAGGGGGGTATCCTTCTTCGCCATGCCCAAGATCGCAGTGGAAGTGGCACACGCCGCCTCCGCGGCAAGCAGGGCCGTGCGTTCCCACCCCCAGGCCGAGTGGGGAGAGCCGGTCCACGGGCCGATGCGGTTGGCCGCCCATGCGGCCATCCGCACGGTGCTGCCTGCGACGACGGCGCTCTGCCCGATCCGCTGCCAGCGATTCGTGCGGCCGTATCGGGCAAAGTCCTCGGCGCCGGCGGCCACCAGCGCGGCCCCGGCCAACGTCTCCGAACCACCGCCCGGGATCATCGCGGCCCCGGCCAGCGCCTGCCCGGCAAGAGACAACTCAGGCCACCGCCTCCGGATTTGCTCAAGTGACATCGTTTCGCCTCCAAACGCAGGCAGCGTCGAGGAGTTGACCTGACGCTGCCGTTCTGAAAACTCCAACCATTGATCTCAGTGCAGGACGAACCGCCAGACGACCCACGCGGCTCCGGCCAGCACCGCCAGCCGCCCGGCGAGGCTGACGAACTTGCCGAGCAGCCCCACCCCGATCCAGACGATGACGCCGCCGGCAAGTATGGCCAGAGCCTCGTGGAGATTCGGCTGTCCCTTCGGACCCATGCGGCCCGCCAGCGGAATCTTGGATAGCCAAATCACGACCTGATGCCATACCGGCTTCAACAGCCCGGTCGCCTGCCCGACGACCGCGGAGTGGCTGATCGAAGATGCAATCGAGGACGCTGTGGCCACGGTCTTGGACATTGCCCCGTTTCACCTCGCCTTCTGGCGTACTGTATCGCCGCCGGAACAACGTCCCGCACGGGGCGCCACGGCGACCAAACTCGTGAGCTACAGCCAACCCTGGGCCAGACGACTTGCAGAAGGGCAGGCAATGGATCGCATACAATCCACCGCTCATGACACATCAATTTGACCGGTTTTCCAACTACACCCTGTGTCGTCTCTTTTCGTGGCCACTGTTGAGGCCAGTGTCGATTTTGATTCATGAATTCGGACATCTGATTGCGGCTCGGCTCGTCGGCTGTCCGGCCGATACCATCTCGCTTGGCTATGGACCAGTGAAACAGCAATTCTTGCTGTTTGGGGTGATAGTTCGGTTGCGCCAAGAACGGTGGGGGTGCCATGGAAGAACACACACGCATAGTCATCATCTTAGGGGACTCACAAATCTTTTGGTCATCGCATCCGGTCCCTTGCTGAAGGGGGCGTTTGGCGCGGCTGGCCTTGCACTGTGGTTCCTTCATGGGGCATGGTTTTCTCCGATTGTCTTCTGGTACACCGGTTGCGTTGGCCTCGTATGGTGTGCGGACTCAGCGGGAAACTTGCTAGCCAAAACGTTCAAGTCGGATGGGCGCAGAGCATATCTAACGATCAAGCATCTTCGTAGCCAAAGCCAGCTATGACGAGCGCCCACCCAAACAAAACAAAGCCCAGCCTCGACCTTTCGCCAACGTGTGTTGGGATGCCCCAACGAGACAGCACAACCCACATCAGCAGTCCAAGCATGGAAAATATCAGAGTTGGCATCGCAAGGGCGACCACGGGAACCTTCCTAAGCTCCGCCACCTTCCATGCCGTAATCTTGGCTATCACAGTCGAGACTGCCAGCACTAACGGTAGCATCCACAGTGAAGGATGCACGCCACTCCTCACTTCTTTCTCGTGCGTTCTGCCCTGCCGAGAGCCAGATATCCGCCCACGAACCCAAACACCGCCCCCATGCCCACGAAAAACACTGGAGCCGGCCAATCCTTTGCGGCCCAAGCCGAGAGAGCAATGATCGCGGCGATGGCCCCCCACACCAACACATAGTCCAGCTTGGTCACTTATTGACCTCCACCCGATTCGATTAGGATTACGTGGTGCACATCTAAAGAAATGAAGGTGCCCAACGCTCACGCATCCTGGTATCCGCCAAACCCGCGCAGCGCCAACACCCATCCCACGACCAGGAACATCGTCCTGGCTGCAACGTGATGTGCGCTCGCGGTCCTCCAGGCGAGCCCCCCTAAGAGCGCAAAGATTAGCGTGGACAAGCCAACCGCAATCGCTGGGACAGAACGGAGTCGAACGACCAGGGCGTTGACCAATGCGCAAGTCACGGGAAGTCCAATTGCGGCCATAACGAAAAGCACCATGCCACCCCTCTTCACGCCAGCATGACGCGCTCCCTTATCCACACCTTGTACACACGTTGCGCACATCACAGCGGCTCCCGGCCGAGAGGGCCGCTCTGCGTCCCCCGCACTGGCGCTGTTGCTCAAGTGGGTCTCGTGTCCGGCACTCCGGCGGCTCTTGGACCAAGGGCTGGCGCCAGGTCCGGCCTACCTGTCCCCTCCAACGCTTCCGCGACAACTTCAGCAAAAGTTGGCACCGGCGCTGCGCTTAGATCAGCCACGGCAAGTTTGACGAACTCCCAATTCTCTGCGCACATTCGGCCGGCACCCACCAATCGCGCGAATGAATCCGCCCATTGCCGCAAGTCATCCTCAGACGGTACTCGCTCCATCTCCCGATAGCAGCAAGCACCGAACGCCCAAACGGGACAAGGATGAAAGCGGCGCAACCCAGCCAGCCCCAGCAATGGGGCTGTAACATCATCCGCACGCACATGGAGCACGTGCACTGATCTTCCGTTGGCATCAACAAGGGTGGTCGTCGCCATCTGCAGTTGAACCTCGATGGAGCGGTGTTGCAACCCCATGGTTCTAGCAAGCCACTTTGGTCCGTCGAGAGCCGTGGGAATCTCAATCCGTTGCGTCCTCGAGATTTCTCCCACTACCTCACACTTCAGGCCGACGTGGCCATCGCCATGCGAGGCCCTCTGCGCATTCATCTTAACCGGGGACGGGGCCATGGAGGTCGCCACGCGAACACCTCGATTGCTACTGATCGTTCACGTACAATACCGCGATGAGAGTGAGCGGCCCGCCCCCCGTGAATGAGGGCGGGCCGCTCTGCTGGCGTGGATCAGTACCCGCAGTTGTGGAGTTTCTCGATGGGCGTGGTCCCGCAGATCAAAGCGCTTTCGACCTGAAGCTTGTACGACGGCTTCGGCGTTGGCTTCACGAACACATCCTGGGAGTCGGGCGCGCAGTGAACGACGTAGGCCGTTATATCCGCGAACTCGCTGCTCGGACACGCTGCCACCGTGTACGCCGTACCCGTCACCGGGCCGGCGCCCGGGGCCGCCGCGGTTACTTGGATACCGTATCCGGGCTCCCCCACGTAATTCCCGTCCGGGACCGTGATCCCCGCCACCGGCAGGGTCAGCTGATACGCGTCATACCCCCCGTCGAGGACGCCGGCAAGACGCACCGGCGACGGCCCCACATACGACGGGTGGTTCTTCTTCCTGCTGTACTTCGCCGCGAACGTGGTCAGTTGCGGGATCTCGCTGGACCACGGACCACAGGGTTGAATCCCCTTCTGTGGGAAGAACCCGGCCGGGCCCCCACCGCACGAGGCATCCCCGGGCTGCAGTTGCGCCGCGGTGAACGTGTAACCCTTGCCCCAGTATCCACCGTCCACGGTCACCGTGGCCCCGGGCGTCACCAGGGCGACGGCCGTGACGTCCTTCGTCTGGCCGATGATGAAGTGCCGGTGGGTGAAGAAAAGGGCCATCTGCGTATTAATGTGGAAGATCTGGAGCCCCCCGGGCCCCTCCCCCTCCGCCCACGGCTGCGCCGCCATCGGCGCCTTCTGCTGCTGCCAGAAGGGCACGGCGCCGTCGTTCCACACCAGCACGTCGCGGCCGACGACGACCGCCGACGAGAAGTACCCGAGTCCGCCTGGCCCGATCGTGTCCCAGGCCGGGACCAGGTAGGGCGGCGGGGTGGCCGGCACGACATCATCGACGCCGCCAATGGTGCTCGCGTAGACGATCTGCGTGTTCTTGCCCCCGAGCACTGCGGTGAGGTCCGAGGACTGGCCGAAGCCGAAGTTCGCCGGGCTCCCCCACTCCATGGCCAGGCTCGTCGGGTTGAACTGCATGGCCTTCCGGTAGTTGCAACCGACCATGTACACGCTGCCTGGCGTCACGACCGGGGAATCGATGTTGACCCCGCCACAATTTCCGGCCTGCGTCCATTGGAGTAGGGCCCCCGACGCGGCGTCGAAGCGGTAGAGGTCGCCATAGAGATCGCTGGCGTACACGTTGCCGCCGCGGACCGCCGTGGATGCCCAGATCGCGTACCGGACCTGTCCCAGCCCGGCGTCATAGTACGCGCCGGTGAGCGGGTTCATCGCCACCAACCGCGGTGCGCTGTTGGATGCCACGCCGAAGTAGATATCCCCGGTGCTCGGGTCGTAGGACGCCGACGACGTGATGGGGGCCGTGCCGTAGGCCGCGTGCTGGTTTGCGTTGCCGAAGGTGGCGAGATAGACATAATCTGGCTCGAAGCCGCCGGCCTGCAGGATCTGAGCGTTGCTGGCTACGGGGTAACAGTACTCGCTCCCGTTCCAGTTCCCAGCGCACACGGCCCAGCCGCTCGGTGCGGAGGGGGCTGGTACAAAGGTCGGGCTCACGCTGCTCGCGGACATATACCCTGGACCGCTGACCGATTGGACAACCTTCGCCGATGGATCCCCGGTGGGCCACCACCAGATACGCATCCCCGCCTCGAAGGCCATCCACTTTCCGTCCGGCGAGATTGCCGCATCCGCCGGCTGCGAGAACGACTCGCCGGGTTCTGCGGTCAACGTCAGCACGCCATGGGCTGACGTACTCCTGCCCCCAGGAAGGAGTTGGCCGGTCCAAAGGGCACCTGCCTGTCCAGAGTCCCAGTACGAGAACTGGTACCACTGGTTGCCCACCACGATCGGTGTGGACTGGCTCTGCCCAGGCACCGGAGCAACGAACGCGGGCCCAGGATTCATCTCGCCCGCGCCGGTGGTACCGGCCAGTCCGGCAATCGGGGCCGTCGTTGTGCGGTTACGGGCCGTGTTGTATCCCCAGGTGTAGCTATCCGCCGAGACCGGAGCCGCGGCGCCGAGCAGGATGGCGCCCCCCGCCAAGACCGCAAGAAGCCGCCGCAAATCCCATGCACCTCCCCCTGGTGTATCTGCCAAACGCGGCAGATCTTTCTCACGAGAACGGGCCAGGTTGCCCTGGCCCGTTCCCTGGAGGTGCACTGTACCGCGTGGTGTGGTCAGTACCAGTACCAGTTGCGGCGCCGATGGATCCAGTAGCGGATGCCGAAGAAGATCAAGCACGCGCCTACGGCGAGGAGGGCCGTGTCGCGGGTCACCCAGCCAGGGACGTTCTGCACGAACCCGGCGACCGCCCCCCTGAACCGCCCCCACCGGCTCGTCTCGTACTGGATGTGCCGGTTGAGGTCCGCAGCGCAGCTCGCATCCATCTCGCACGGGACGGTGACGCCATGGAACGTCTCCGAATCCGGCGGCTGGGCGGAGGGGCTCAGCACGACGGGCGGCGGGGGCGCGTTCGCCGCCGCGCTGGCCGAAGCGCTGGCCATCGCCTGGGCGACCGTCTCGGTGCCGGGGGTCGGCGGCTTCGGCTCCAGCGCCTTGGGCTCAGTCGGCACGCTGCTCGACACTGGCGTCGAGGGCTTCGCCACCGGGGCCGGTGCCGGTTTTACTGCAGTGGTGTGCGGGACGCCATCGGTAGCTGTCGGCTGGGTGGCCGAGGCCGCCGCCTGCGCCGCGGTCTTGCTCGGGGCCACGCCGACCGCCTTCAACGGATTCGCACAGGTCGCATTGTTGGCCGAGGCTGGCACGTTGCCATTCACCAAGGGCAGGCACGCAGGCTTCGCCAAGAACGGCGGCCACGGCTGCCCACCGGCGCTGGAGGCGAGCCACTGCAAAAACGCGGTCGGGTTGATCCCCGCGGCCTGCATCCCTGTGGCCACGGCGGGACTCAACTTGACCCATTGCCACATCCCCGGATGCCCATCCGCCGGCACCCATTGGCGGAGGATCACGGCAAGCTCGGCGAAGTTGTTCACCGTGGGCTTCGGGTAGCCGTATGCCGCAGGGTTGACGCCGAGAAACAGGAAGGCTCCGACACAGTTCTGTGTGGCTCCAACCTCCCCCATGATCGTCCCCTGCGACGTCGGCCCCAAGCCAACGCCCGTGATCATGCACGTCGTCATAACCCCACCGCTGGCGGCCGCGGGCACAGAGACGCCGAGGGAACCGGCGGCGAGCGCGACGGCAGTTACCACTCCCAAAGTCCGGGTCTTCCGCGTCATCGCGCACACCTACCTTTCGTTGGCAGGTAGTATACCGCGTCTGGCAGGCGGCAGAGAACTGCCAGTCTGGGGCAGCCCGAAACGAGCGAACCAGCGGAATCCACAATGGGCCTGCCCAGGCGGAGATGTTGAGAAAACAGAGTTGAGGTTACTGTATTTCCTGACGCTGCAAGATTATATTCGATGTTGGTGTTGGGGCTGGCGGATCGGCGGTAGGTACTAGTAACCTAAACGGCTGTGATCTCCTCTTGACTCACATCGTTGCACTGAGGACGACCTCCTTCCGCGATAACCGCGCTCAGAATGCGCTGGTGCGACTGTATGGCTGGTTCAACTTCAAGGTGTGCGCCGTCACTCCTAACACGCACATTGCCTGCGCACGGTACCGCATGCTCCACATGCAAACCAGTCAATCGGGCGCCGTGTACTTGCTCGGCAGCGGCCCGGACCTTCTCCGGCAGTAGCAGGCATTGCTTATGCAGCCCAGTACAGAGAACTCGGGCGCCCCTACGCGCAGCATGAAGATGAGGCAATTGTGGCGAATCCTTCGAGCCCGAGCACACAATCACATAGTGAGCACCGACCGCACCATACAAGGCATCATAATCGAACGTTGGACTAGGATACAGATGTGCACCGTGATGAGGGGCCTTAAAGACATCAGCTTTCACGAGTGGACCACCTAAGCGCCTCACAAGGACCTCCCAGCAGGCAAGCGGGAGATCCCCCCCGAACAAAAACACGTGATCGCCATGTTGAAACCTCAGTACCACCGACACATCATTGGACGACGTCGGCGCACGCCGAATCCAGTCTCCATACAATGGCCATAGGAACCTAATTGACGAGCCTTCCCAGTGCAGTTCCAACTTGGCGCTGGGCGGTTTTGCGTAAGCAACGTGAAGCCTCTCCGTGTACCTCTCCGCAAACAGCATGACATCGGCGGCAACGAGACGCATATGGGCTTCGGCCGTACGGTCTGGATTGATTAGTAGGGCGTCGATGCGATCCGCATATGTCCGAAGAACCTTGGATAAACCACCAGCATGGTCGTTGTCCAAGTGCGTAATGATCAATCCGTTAAGACGATCCACCTCAAGGGCGTCCAGGGCCTGGCAAATCATAGACCCACTCGGGCCCGTGTCAATAAGAAACGTAAGGTTGTCTGTCCGTATTAGGCAAGCATCACCGTGCCCGACGGAGAGGAAGTCAACGATTGCTTCCGTCGTCGTACATCACTCCGATCCGCTTCGCCATTTCGGCGTGGGGAGCGCTAGCCTGCTCGATGCGGTCCATCAAGGCGGACATATCCGCATACGCATACGGATGCGGTTGAACATCGGTAAGAACACTACCAGTCTCATTGGAATGCACTCGTGCCGTAAACAGCACGCCAGCCCGAAGCAGCCACCCTGGCAAGGCCGGCGTTAGCGGTACCTGAGTCAAATCCGGCGGAACCGTGATGCCGGCTAGGTGGACCGACACCGTTCCTGCAGCCTTATCGACCTCAACGACCTCACCAACTGCTTCCTCTCCCGAGTCTTGCTCTTGCGGCCTGGCGATCTGTTTGGTTGGCACAGTAACGAGCCCAGGTCGCCGACTGTGGACAGTCCGTTTTCTTATGATCCCCATGTCGTCTTCAGACAGTCTATAAGCACTCACCACTGCATCTTCGAGCACGGAGTACGCCTCATGGAATCGCCGGTTACGTGCCAGAGCCACAATGGACCCAGCTTGATGCCGCAGTGGTTCAGGATTGGGCGGAAGTGGTATCGACGCAACCGCATCCACGGGAATCCATCTTGTCGCAACTGCATCGGCAAGCCATGCATTGATCAACTCGCTATTTAAAAGACACAGAATATAGTTGAAATCCTCTTCTGAATATGGAATGACGGCGTGAAATGCATGATCAGGGGCGAGCCCTAACCGGTCTTCAAAGGCTGGAATGCGCCATGGGGACCCAGGAGTGCGATTAGCCCCCACAAGGATCTTATGTACCATAAGGCTTTTTGCCGTATGCAGGGGAGCCCACGCCGCATCTTTTGCTGACGCCGCATCGTAATACACATCAGGACCTTCAGTTAGAGCGAAAACGTCTCTGCGACGTTTAATCATGGGAATGGGGATCTGAAGGCTTGCCTCACCCCCAGGGTTTGCCAAGATTCCGCCTGACACCGTAATACCATTGCGGACTTGCGCAATCGAACTCAGCCGTTCCGTCCACCCCATAAACTTCGGCGTCAACGGATCGATGCTAATGCGCCCTGTCTCTTGCCAATGTGAAACGCCTGGCAAGCTCCACTCAGCAGACCATTGGCCGACTTCGAGAAACATGTGCCGATGCATGGCTCCAGGAGCCAACCATCGGATTTGCACAGGGTGGACCGCCCGTTGCGCTTTGCGAAGAAAAAGGACCATCGTTTCGACTTCTGAAGAAAAGACTCTAGCGGGCAAGTCCCATAACTCAAACACATCAGATTCGCGCAGGAGGTTCGTCCATATACTCTTGCCAACTCTTGTCGTGGCGAGACTTCTTGGGAGAATGAAAACCAACAGCCCGCCGGACTCAAGACGTCGGAAACACTGGGTCAAAAAGGCGGCAGCTCTTTCGAAATAAACCTTCTTGCGACCACCACCAAACGGCGGATTGGCTATAACAATTCCAGGAGTCTTCGCGAACGCTTCCGCCGCCTTATCCAGAAAATCCCCCTGTAGCAAGGCCGGCGTGCCTTTTTCCCACAGCGCGGCGACCAAGACGGAGATCTCCAGCAAGCGAAACGTGAACGGGTTCTGCTCAACAGCAATAAGGGAATCAAGAAGATGCTCTGAAGCAAGACCGCCTTCTACCGATCGCAATCGGCGGAATCCATTCAGTAGAAGATTCCCACAGCCACAAGCCGGATCAAGGATGATCCGGCGCTGTGGTGGCAACAGTTCTATTGGGATGCGCTGCCAGATCTGCTGAGCCAGCGAATGGGGAGTTGCGTACGCGCCTTCCGCTCGCTGGTTGTCCTTATGGGCCCGTTCGAACAAAAGGCTCAACGCACGTTCGGTAAAGAGCGTTAAGCTCAAGCGCCCAGTGAGGACGACATGCGCGGCTTCGAGAGCGAATGCAAAACTGTCCGACTTGTTTGCCGCGCTGAGCACGTCGCGAAACTGCGAAGCCCATGTAAGCCCAGGCGCCCTAATGGCTGCGGTTTCCTCGGCCCAAACTAGAAGTTCGCGCAAAGCCATCTTGTGCCGTCGCCCGAGCACCTTGTCTTCCAGAGTTCTAGCGGCCAATACTGTCAAAATCGCTTCGGTCGTGTCAACTTTCAGGTCACCAAACACCCCTGCCGCAGTTCGCGACTCTTCGAAAACCTCAAATAGCCAGCGATCAGTCGCTTCGGCAGCAAACGTGGCAAGATACGGATCAACCTCGGCGAGGGTAAGTTGAAAGGCAAGCGTCTTGGCGCGCTGAATGGCGCTTGGCGCAAACTTGTCGGCTTGCGATGTAAGAAATCTCTTAAGATTCTCCGGAGTTGCTCGTTCCAACAGAACCTCAGGAGGCCGTCCAACATGGAGGGAATACACACTTACCTGCTCGGATTCACGGGTATCATGGGTGTCCCCAGGATGGACGAGAATAACAATCGGAGCTCCGAAATTCAGTAGCCGATCCCACAGCGAATTGGTCGGTCGCGCACGCAACACTACAGCAGCCGTCGTATCTAAATCATGGCGCACGGGATCAGTAAAGATAAGAAGGTCAAGGTTGGGAGTGTCATAGGGAACAAGATGCCCCGCTAAGTCGGAACGAAACCCTTGCCGCGGGTAGCCGAGTGTGGCGAACGCCTGCTCCACCGATTCAACCGCAGGCGAAGAAGCCACGGGCAGTCCTCCCCCGACACCTTTCCCCAACTAAACCCCACAGACGCCCACATGTCAAACTAAATCGTGGCCGCGGGAAGGATCCTGGGCACCTGTGTAGACGCACAGCACAATTATAGATACTCACCCACGTTCTCCGTCTACGTCCTGTGCTGTTCTCCTCCTTACCCAGCGCGAAAGACACCGGCAAAAGCCCCCCGGACACGTCCGGAGGGCTTCCATCGTAGATGCCGAGCTATCTCAAGACCGCCGTTATCGTACCGAGGAGAAGCTGGCCCAACCCATGGTCACCGCCGGACTGGCGTGGCTAAGCGGACTCCGCCGCAACCTCCGCCCCCCGGACGCAGTGGCGACCAGCCTCCTTCGCTGCCACCAAAGCGTGAGTCGCCTCCTCGACCACGGCATTGAGCCCCGCCCCGTGGTGCGGGTACGCGGCACATCCCGCGCTGCAGGTGAGCCGGATCTCCCAGGTTCCCCACGGCACACGGACCTGGTCCATGGCGGAGCGGATCCGCTCGGCGAGCACCATCGCGCCCGCGACGTCCGTCCCCGGGAGCACCAGGCCGAAGCGATCCCCCTCATACCGCGTGAGGACGTCCGATGCCCGCATACTCGTCCGAAGACAGGCGGCCGCCGCTTCGAGGCAGGCATCGCCGGCGGACCGGCCCCAGCCGTCGTTGATCTCCGCAAAGCGGTCGAGGTCGACCAGCACGACGCTGCACAGCTGACCCGTCCGTTTGGCGCGGGCCACCTCCTGAGCGCCGAATCGCTCAAAGAAGCGGCGGGACAGAAGGCCGGTCAGGCCGTCGCTCATCGCCTCGCTTTCCACACGGCGGACGTAGCGGTCGAGTTCCGCCGCGAGCGCCGCGTGGTCGGCGAGGACGCGGCAAAACGCCAGGTCCTCCTCGGGCCCGCCGAGGAACACCTGCACAACGCCGACGTTGCGGCCCCCGACTTCCATCGGGATGTCGTGCCACGTGCCGCCCAGACTCTCCGGAGCAACCTCCACCACGGCGTCCAAGGCCCCGGATGGCTGCCGAGACAGGACGATGTACCCGGATCCGGCCGGCAGCGCCGCCCGGAGGGCGTCCCCGAGACTGGGCCAGAGGTCCTCTCTGGAGGCCGCCACCCTTGCGGCAAGCCGCGCGATCGCCTGCGCCCGGGCCTCCGCCCGTCGGTCCTCTCGCGCGATGAGCGGATCCGGCGCAAGCGGGACGGCATGCCGCAGGCGCCGGAGCACGTCCTCCGCGGCTTTTTGGAGGGGCAGTGCGCCGGCCGCCATCACCGCGAGCCCACCGGCCCCGGCCCAACGGTCGTGTCCCATAGCCGCGACTCCCACATCCGCCAGGACGCAGCAAAGCCCGAAGACACTCAGCGACCGGCGCAACTCAGGCACGAGCCATCCCTGGTTAGAAAAATGTGTACAAACCGATCTCTCGGTCTTCCACACGTCCGCCCGACCAGGGTTTCGCCCCTTTCGGCCTTGAATTTGCCCCTCCGCGGGGCTGTAGGCAACAGGCGGACTCGGGCTACGCGGCAAGGCCGCGCACGCCGGGACTCCCACCCGGACCGGAGAGCGGCTGCACGGCCCACGTCCGTTGCCAGGATCGGCTCGGTCCCGCGTGACCGCCCCTTCCTTGGTCCCCGGCGGCCTGTTAGGCCCCCCTACGGGTTTTCCGCTGACCCCGTTAACAGCGCCCTTCCCCACCGTACCCGCTGCAACATCACGAGGGCCGCCCAGGGGCCGTCGCGCTCACCGCGCCGCTTCCGCCACCGGGGAAAGTCTCTGGTCCGCAACGCGGCCAGTTCCCTCTCCCCGATGCCGCCGCTGCGCAGCAGACGCCCATCCCCCAGCATGGTCCCGATCCGCTTGCAACCGGCCGCGATGGTCCGGGCTCGTCCTTCTTCCGGAGAGCCTTTTGCCGTCTTGACCCGCGTCGACTCGTCCATCCTCCGCACGGCCTCGCCCGCCAGGGCCGAGCGTACGGCACCAAGTCGCCGCCGCAGCCGCCGCGGAAACCGCCGCCGGTGCCCCAGCGCTTTCCGCCCGATGCACAGGGCCGCTGCCTCGTGCACCGACCACCCGAGGTCCCCCGCAAACCGCCACCGGCCCTCCACGGACGTGTACGCGGGGTCCACCAGGACCACGGGTACGCCGAACCGCCGTCCCCGCCGGTCTATCGCCTCCGCCAGTTCGGCGTACGGGAAATTGCTACTGTACCGGTTGAATGCGCGATTGGTATCGTGCTCCTTGGCGAAGTCCAGGTCCTCACGCGCCAGGGGCTTACCAACCTCCAGGGCCGTGTCCACCGCCAACTTCGCCACCACGCCCACGAGGTAAGCCCGCTGGTCCGCACCCGCCTGCCACATCTCCGGCGCGTGCAGCCAGATCCGGCCCGGTGCCGCGCCCACCTGCAACTCGCCCGCAAATTTGTGCAGGCTGGCCGCCGCCTCGGCTCCCAACCACTCCGGAAGTCCATCCGGCCACGGCTGCGGGTTCCCGTCACGCCCCACATTCGCGATGGCCACCCCGTGCGGGTTCAGGTCCAGGCCCACCGTACCCAGATCCAGGCCGCATACCGGTTCGATGGCCGCCGGCGTGAAACTTACATGTGCACGCCACCGGCCTGCCGCCGAACGCACCAACTGCACGGCGTAGGGCCGCCCGGACAGCACCAGGTCCCAGAGCAGGGCCTCATACTTGCGGGGCACCCACAGCCGGCCCGTCACCCGGGGGGCCTCGCTGTAGGTGTCGCGTTCCTGGACCTTTCCCAGTCGCGTGTACGTGCTGTGCCCTGTCTTCTCGCTCAGGTGGGAGATGGCCGCCGCCAATGTGAAGCCACCGTCCGCACCCAGCCCGAGGCGCAGGTTCGGGTTCCCGCCCTTGCTCGCGTCCCCCCGGCTGTACAGCCGTCCCCGGCGGGCCGCGTGCCACTCCGCCCGCAGGCGTGCATGTTCTGGCCCCACGCTGCGGCAGAGCCTCCGCCACAGCCGCTTGCCGCCGAACACGACGTGGGGGATCGTGCGGTCCGCCTGATGCCGCCGGTATTCGGCCAGCTTGGCGTCCAACTTCGCCAGCCGCTGCTCCTGCCCCGCGATCGCCCGGCGCGCCGTCGCGGCCTCGTCGGTGCGGCCGGCCGCCGCCAGCCGTTCCGCCTTCCGGAGATTCGCCGTCCGCTTCCGCTCCGTCCGCTTCCGCTTGGCCTCGGTCTCGGCGATCTCCAGCGGGACGAGCGCGCGCTGCGAGGCGATGACCTCGTTGGCCTTCAGAATGGCATCGTCCACATAGCGACTGTTGAGCCCAAAGGCGGTCTGCAGGCGCTGCTTCCACTCCAGGCGCAACGCCGCGGCCCGATCGGCGGCAGTCTCCATCGATGACTCGGACTTCCTCGCCAATCCGTCCACCAGACGGTTGAACGCTGTGCGCACAGCCGCTCCGAAGAGCCGCGCTTCGGTTTCGAGCCACGTTTCCTCACCGCGCCGCCACGGGTCCGGCTGACCGCTGGGCGCAACAGGAAACCACTCGGACTGGACGGTGAGCGTCCCGTCGGCATCTATGTCGTGAGACTTTCTACCCGCCAACAGCGCCCGCCCCCGTTTCCGCGAGAATGGCCTTCATCGCCGCGCGGGCCCTGCGCCCGCCTCGCATCCCGTACAACTTCGCTGAAAAGCTCGTTACGATGGCGAGCATGTCCTTCACCAACTCCGCTGGCGCGTCCTCCGGCTCCTGGTTTGCGATGACCACGATGTGTACACCCAACACATCGAACAGCGTCTCCAGGTACGGGAAGCCGAACCGCGCCAGCCGGTCCGGGTACTCCACCAGAAGAAACCGCATCTCGCGACGCCGTGCCGCATCCACTACCCGATGCAGTCCCCGGCGTCGCGCGTTCAGACCCGATGCCACATCGCTCGCCTGCAGCGTCACCCGATAGCCGTTCACCGCCGCATACTCCATAAGACGCAATCGCTGCCGCTCCAGGTTCCCTGCCGCAGCCTGCTTCCCCGTGCTGACTCGGGCATAGATCGCCGCCGTCGTCTCGCTCCCGATGCTGTCATCACCCAACACGGCCAGGACATCCGCCCGTGCGTACCGCCGGTGCCCACCCTCGGAACGGCCAACGGGGCGAAGTCTGCCTTCCTTGTCCCACCGGCGCAGCGTCCCCACGTGGATTCTCAATACCCGGGCGACCTCCGAAGGACGGAGAACCTCTGGCAACCCGCTAAACCTGCTCATACCTATCTTGTCGGCGCGCCTTGTGCAATGTTTAAGGCAACTGCTTCCACCTCCCATCAGCCGCGGACCAGGGTCCACCCCATCCACACAGCCAAGAGCCCCAGGAGTGGCATGACCGCGAACAACTCAGCGGCAGCACCGGTCTTCAGCAGGTGGAGACTGTACCGCCGGGGCCACGGCCACAGCAGCGGCACGCCCTCCTTCGTCGCCCCGTCAAGGAGCAAGTGGGATAGGTAGCCGGCGAGCGCCGCCACCGCCCACCATTCGGGCAGATGCACATGCGGCACGAGCCACCGCGCCCACAAGGCCCACCAGAGCAGCGCCGCGAACAGGCTGTGGGTTACCCCCCGGTGCTTGAGCACCGTGCCCACCACCCAGCCAAGAGGAATCCGGTGGCTGATCGTGCTGCCGCTGTGGTCGATGTCCGGCGCCAACCCGGCAATGAGACCCGCCACCACCCCACCGACCGCGATCGCCGGCGGGGCATGGGACAGCACCGCAATCACCTCGCCGCATAGAGCCCCTGCGAGCGCGTGCGTACGCCCCAACATCAGATAGCGGCCTTCTTCCGGACCGCGACCAGATCGGGCACCACGGGCTTCATCGCGGGCTGCCCATAGAGAAACCCTTGAATGTGACGGACCCCCATGCCCTCGAGAGCCTCCAGCTCTTCCACCGTCTCGACGCCCTCGGCGACCACGACCTGGCCGAGTTCCTTGGAGAGGTGGACGACGTGGCGAATCACCGCACCGGTGCTGCTGCTGAGGTGACACGCACGCACCAGGTCCCGTCCGAGCTTGCACCACACCCCTGGGAGGGTGGCCAGCTTCTTGAGGTCCCCGAAGCCCTCGCCGAGGTCGTCCAAGGCGATTTCGGCGTCCCCCATGGCCACGAGCGCACCGGGCTTGAGCACGGCCCGCGTGCCGGCCAACCCCTCAGGAATCTCCCACACGACGTGCGGCACGTATGCCTTGGGCCAAGAACCGCCATCGAGGACGTGGAGTACGGTACCCGGCATCACATTGACAAACAGGCGGCTTTCTCCGATCCAGGGGGCCGCGGCGCGACTGGCGATGCGGGCGGTCACCCGGTCGAACTGCACCTGGGCGTCAGAACCCAGATCCTCGACGGCGCGAAGGATGGGACCGATGTCCCGACCTCGAACCCGGAGAAGGGCCTCGTAGCCAATCACGCCGGCGTCCAGGGCGACGATGGGCTGGTAGACGTAGAGCATCTGCCGCGGGTCATAGGGCAGAGACTGCATGTTGTTGGCGGCGAAAACGCCACCCCACCCCTTTCTGCCCCCGTGTATCCCCCTTTCTCTCGGTTTCTTTCGCAGCAAATTCAGCAGGCCGACATGCCCGGCGGCATCTGAAAGCCACTCTCAGAGAAAACAGACCAGTCAAGGCTCTTTTGGCCGAACAGGGAGAACCCTCCGGGCGGGGCGGCGACGCTGGCATCCACCGTCACGACCTGGCCCCGCACCTTCACGGCGAAGGCGGTCGTCTGGATCCGCGGCACCACTTGCATCTCGTACTTCCACTGCTGCCACGCTGCCGTCGTGGTCCGAGACCCATGGATACTGACCTGCTCGCAGTACTGTCCGGGCCCGACCGGCTTGTACGTGATGGTGGCCTGGCCGGCGGCCACCAGCGCGGCGGCGTCGGCCGCGCGCTGCACCACGATCACCTCGCCGCCGGCCTGCATGGCGGACAGCATGGGCACCGCGAAGAGGATGCAGATCAGGAAGAGCATGAGGGTCAGGGGGATCATCTGGCCGCGCTCATCTCCCCGAAAGCCTCGGCGCATCCCCCTGCCCCCTTACTCCGTTGGTAGCTGGTCCCCGCTGACCAAGTAGAAGCTCCAGCCCGAACTGTGCCCGGCGTCCAGGATCGGACCCAAGGGCGGGAAGATGTCGAGCTGGTTGTATTGCACCTCGGCGTTGGCCTCGCCGCCGTTGCACGAGAGTAGCACGTACCACGCGCCCGGCTGCTGTGTCGTCAATGGGCTCTGGAACACCGACAGCATCAGCATCTGGTCCTGAAGCGTCTGTTTGGCGGCCGCCACCGCGTCGGAGTACCAGGAGGCACTGTACCCCGGGCTCTGGGGGTTGCATTCGATCGACGCCGTGCGGTCCGCCGCAAAGGCCGCCTGAATGACCCCGGTCTTCGCGTGCAGCGCCAGTCCATAGGCGGCGAACCCGCCGAAGAACCCAAGCAGGAGCATCCCCATGAAGCAGAACTCCACGATCGCCGAGGCCCTGCTGTCCAGGCGGAACCGTCTAAGCAAGCGGCTCGCCGCCTTCATCAGTGACCCCCCAGCAGGACCGGCATCATGGCGGCCAGGGCCCCAAGCGACAGGAAGACCGCCCCCGGCTGCGACACCCGCCACGCGTCATCCCTGCCCACGCCCACGGCAACCGCCGCTCCCAAGCCGAATCGCTCAGCAGACCGGGCCAGAAAGGGCAGTCTGCGGCCGAACGACCACACCAAGAAACCGACGCTGAACAGCCCCCCGATGATGATCCCGAAGAACAGGCCGGCGATGGCCAACGGGTACCCAAGGATGGCGCCCAGGGCGAAGGCCACCTTCGCATCGCCGCCGCCGATCCATCCGAACCACCAGAAGACGAACATGGTGCCACCGAAGACGCCCGCGCCCAGCAGGGCCGACCGCAGCCCGTGCCAGCCACCGAACAGCGAGAGGGCTAGACCAGCGACGAGCCCCAACAGAGACACGATGTTGGGTACGCGTCTCTCCCGTACGTCGAAGAAGGACGCGCAACCGCCGATTAGAAGAACCGCCAGCGCATCGGTCAGCATCCGTTGAGACACCTCCCCACGTGGTGAAAAAACTTCCATGCCGCATAACCCAGGCCGCCGAGGACAGCGAGTCCGAAGACAGCAGCACCCGCCATCAGGATCACGTGCGAGGACACCTCTTCCGACGCCACGTCGTCGTTCCAAAAACGCCGCAACCGATCCCGCATACCAATGCCCCCCTCTATGCAGAAACGGGGCGGGCCGGGCCACTGCCCAACCCCGCCCCGCCGAAGCCGCGGCCCTCGTCAGCACGAGCCGACCCCGCCTCCCGACGTCTGCACGCCGGACGACGATGTGGCCGTCGCACCCGCGACGCAGCCGCCGGTCTTGGTGATCATCGGGTACACCACCTTATCCCCGACGAACCCGAGGATCCCGAGGATGATCACCGCCATGATGGCCATCCGGATTGAGCTGGTCGTGGTCTCCTCGGCACGCTCGTCCCGCAGGAACGCGACCACGCGGCCCCCCATGCGCTTCAGCACGCGCTCACCTCCTTTCCGATAACCCCTTATCCCGCTTTCGCGGGAATTCTTTCGCTGTACTGTACCGCGAGATGTATGACGATCTGACCGACCTGACCGACGGGCTGTTTTCGTCACCTGTGAAACACGTGATACAGGATGAATCCAAGGACGGTGGCGACAATCACCACCAAATTAGCGAGCTGCAAACCAGGGCTGGTTTCGCTCTCGCCTCGCTCATCGACACGGAATGCAGTGGCGGTCCTGATGAGCCACCGCAACCCTACATCACCTCCTCTCGGCCGGCTCCCGAACTCAGAACCCCGACTTGGAGAGGGCATTCAGGACCACGTACCCGATGGGCAAGAAGACGCCGGGAACGAACACGAAGAGCATCGGCATGGACCCGGACGCCGCCCTGGACCGGGCCGCGGCACGGATCCTCTGTTGACGTTCGTTGCGCAGATGGTGCATCTGAGCCGCCAGCGGGCCCGCCAAGTCTCCCCCGGTCGCGCGGGCCTGCGCAATCGCAGCCACAAGGGCGGAAACCGTGGGTTCGTTGATTTCGGACGCCAGTTCTTCCAGCGCCAAGTCTATACCAGAAGACGTCTCCCGTCCCTTCTCCGCCGCCTGCGCCATGAGGCCGGGCAGACGCCCCTGCAACTCCGCGCCCAGGCGAACCAAGGCCTCATCCAATTGCAGGCCGGCGTTGAGGCAGCTGATCAGGAAGTCCCCGTAACCCAGGGCTTCGCGGCCGATGCTGCCCCGACTCCGCGTGTACGCCGAGCCCAGAATCTGGTCTGGAATGACCCACCCGAACAAAGCCGCGCCGATCGCGAGGGGGATGGCCCACCCCGGGGCAACCACGGCGCCCAGCATCATTCCGACGACAAACCCGGCCCCGGCCGTGACGACCTGCAGGGCGACGTACGCCTCCGGAGCCAGGATCCATCCGGCCCACAGGAGCCTCCGGCTCAGAGCGGCCCGATTGCCCCCCAGCGCCGGTCCCAGTTTGCGTCCCAGGGCGTCGAGGAAGCGGCGCATGCGTTCCCTCGCCGCCGCGGCGCGGTACTCGGCGTTGATGTCCCGCAGGTCCGCGTCCTGGGCTCCCCGAAGTTGTTCAGAGAGTTTGGAGTCCCCCTGTCGGCCGAACAGCACGACGCCGAGAAAGAGAATGAGCCCTCCTGCCCCACACCCGAGCGTAAACAATGTGGACAACGACACCGGCAACGCCTCCCTTCAGGCCTGCACGCCCCCGAACCACTTCTGGACGATGGTCAAACCGAACATCATCCACACGATGTCGATCACCACGATCACCTGGCCGCCGAAGGTGTGAAACAGGCCGTAGGTCATGGCCGGATCCACCAGACGCAGCGCCGGCATCAGGATCACGGGAATGAACGCGAGGATGCGGGACTGCTGCCTGTGCTGCGCGGACAGTTCCGTAATCAGCCCCTGGAGTTCCCGGCGACCGCGCAGGGACCGCAGAATGGAATCCAGGACCGGCACGACCTGCGCACCCTCGGAAATGGCCAGCCGGATGCCGACCGCGAACAGCCGGGCCTCTTCGAGATCCACGCGGTCGCCGAATTCGGGGATCGCATCGGGCAAGGGCATGCTCTGCGCCATCGAGATGACGCGCCGCAGCTCCGTCCCTGTCGGTTCCGGCGCCTTCATGGCCTGGTCACGGAGTGCTGTGAACAGGTCCAGGCCAGAGGAGACGGCGAGGATCAACTCCATGCAGACCTGATCCAACTGTTTCATCACGCGCTCGGCCCGCTTCTTGGCCACGCCCCGCAGGCGAGCCAGCGGTGCCCAGAAACCGACGCCCAGCGCGATGAGGGCGAGCCAGTCGATGCCGGTCACCAGCCAAGCGGCGATCGCGCAGCCGAGACTGGTCGCCAGGATCAACCCGACGATGGAGGACACGTCCCAGTCCACGCCGGCCTGCCGCATAGCCCCCTTCAGGTAAGACAAGACACGCGGCAGGCGAATCTCTTCGCCCTTCCTCCGCCCCTGCGTGCGGGTCTTCGGCTGCATGCGCGCGATGAAGGCCCCGACGCCGCCGCGGGTCTGGCTGTGCAGTGATCCGCTATGTTCCAACGCGGACTGAATGAGCCCGAAGACCGCGATGATCGCCCCGACCGCCGCCCCGACATACATCACCATCGGTCCGATCACGCTGCTCCCCCTTTCGGCGCAACCGCCCAGGCCGGGACATGTCCGGTCGACCGCCACCCCTCTGGGGTCCAGTGGTAGAGGTCGTTGAGGACGACGTTACCGCGGCTGTCGATACCCTCCACCGCCGTGATCCGCTGCATGAGGCGCCGCCCTTGGGAATTCGGAGAACTGTCCCGTGCCATCTGCACGACCACTTGCAGCGTCTTTGCCAGGCTCTGGGTGGCCATTTGCAGCGTCATACTCGGTTTGCCTTCATTCAACATGCGCGCCAGCCGATCGATGCACTCCATCGGGTTGGGGGCATGCACGGAGGTCATCCCTCCGTCGTGGCCGGTGTTCCATGCCTCGTAGAGGACCGCCACCTCGTCCTTGCGGCACTCGCCGACGATCAGCATGTCCGGACGAAGTCGCAGGCTCGCCTTCAACAGGTCGGTAAGGGTAATCTCCCCCTTGTCTTGGACGTTGCTTATGCGCTTGGTAAGCCGCACCACGTGCATCTCCGGCGGCGGCTGTAATTCCAGTGAGTCTTCGATGATGATCACGCGCAGTTCCCGTGGGATCAGTTCCATGATCGCGTTCATCGTTGTGGTCTTCCCGCTGGACGTGGCGCCGTAGAAGACCACATTGATCCGATTCCTCATCGCCCACGTCAGGAATTCCTCAGTATCGACGCCAACCGGAAAGACGTGGCCCTCCATGAACACGGGCGTCTTGTCATTCGAATGAATGCTGGGCACAGCCCCCTGGGCCACCATGCGGTTTAGGTTCGGCATATTGCCGAACTTGCGGATGCTGACCAGTGTGCCGCGGCGGGCTATCGGCCAGCGCACCGCCGCCAACCGCGAACCATCATCGAGCGGGCAGTCCAGAATCGGTGCCGAGTTGTCAAAGCGGGCTCCCACCCGAGACGCCAAGCTGCTGACTAAGCTTTCCACTTCGTCGTCATGGTCGAAGCGTACCGGTGTAAACTCCAGGCGGCCGGCGCGTTCAATTACGACTTCGTCTGGGGCGTTGATGAGGATCTCGGTCACGGCGTCGTCAAGCATGTACGGCTGCAGGGGGCCCAGACGACCGTTGAGACGACTGATCGCCTTCTCAACAAGAACCGTAATTTGCCCCTGCGCAGGCGGCGGCTTCAGGTGCGCCACGGCATTCAGGGCCGCTTTCCGTGCCAGATCGTCGCGTACCGCCTCCGGCGTATCGGCGGGAAGGTGCTGCAGCTCCGTATAGACGTGGCTGTTGATTTCCGCGAGAGCGAGCCGTTGGCGTTCATACTCCGGGTCAGGCCGCCCCGACCACAATCTGAGCCGTTCCGCCGGATTGCGGCGGGGCTCCGGGTTGACGGGGACCGCGGACGCCGGAACCTGTTCCGCGGTCCCCGACGCCGCAGGAATCTCCTCTGGTGCGGCGGGCCCCTCCCCCGCTGCCTGTGAGGAGGATACTTCCTTTGGCCGCATCCACTTCGGCGCCATGGATTACTTCTTCCCCCTCAGGCCGAAGAGGCCCACGCGCTGCCCCCTGTGCCCCTCCATGCGGGTCTCCGGGCACATGTGCTCGACGATCTTCTTCAACGCCTGCATATAAGGGCCGTTGCGCTGCTCCATCGCCGGAAACCGGCCCGGCATCGCCATGGCGACACGCTCGTCGTAGGGGATGTACCACGGGACGATGCGCATTCCGAGCGCCTTCTGGATCTGCACCGGGTTATAGATCGGACGTGCCTTTGGCGGCACCATGCTCAGCACGACTTGAAACTTGGCGAGGTCCATGTTCGCCTGGGTGGATAGCACGTTGAGCACGTCCGCGCTGCGTTCCATATCCTTGATATCCGCCCGCACGAACCAGAGCACAGCCGTGGCGGCCCGGAGGGCCCCCATCGCCGCGTCGGTGATGTCCCCCGGGAGGTCGACGATCACGTAGTCGTGGGACAGCCGCAGGGAGACCAGCAGCGTGTTGACCAGTTCCTCGGTGACATCTTCCGTGCGGTCGAAGGAGCCAGACCCCCAGATGGTCGTCAGGTGGTACTTACGGGCCGGCGGCGAGTCCTGCGGGATCTGTGCCTTCAAGATCTCGGGCGGAATCTGCGGCTTCCCCGCCCACTCGGCGAAATCCAGAATGCTGGGTTTGGCGGGCATCAGTGGGTCGAACAGGACGCGGAGGGACCCGCGCCCCTTCTCCAGGTCAACCAAGGCTGTCCGCATGGGCATGACCGGGTTGGACGCGAGATAGAGGGCGAAGTTGGCCGCGGTCGTGGTCTTGCTCGCCCCGCCTGACGTCCCCGAGCACATGACGATCACTCCGCCCCGGCTGCGGCGCACGGGACCGCCGGCGGAAATGTCGCCCCGCTCCTCCTCGGGCACCACGCCGAGCATCAGACGGCGCTCGTCGTCAATGACGCCTTCCATCTCCGCGACGAGGCGGTCGAGGGGCAGATGCTTGCGCACCGGCCTCCGGACCCCGCAACGGCGGCACTCCTCCAAGAGATGCGCCGTGGGCTTCTCCGTGTGCAGGACAATGCGGGCGCTGGGGACCTTCTTCTGCACCGCCTGGACGACGTGGGCCCACGTCCGGTGCATGGGGGTCTCGTCGACGAAGATGATGTCCGCCCCGGTGCGCTCAATGACCCCCGGCAGGTCGTCCTCGTTGGTCGGAGTGGACACGACCACGAGGTCGCCATCACTCTGATCCACGACACGGACGAACTCCGTCTGCAGTTCCAGGTCATCCTCCAGGAGGATGATCCGCATGGCGTTGCCGAGGTACTCGCGAATCCGGCTCAAGGAATCCACCTCCTTGGATCCGTGGTCCCACTGGGTCACGGGCTACTGGGTCAGGGTCTTCGTGGTGACCACAGAGCAGGTGCTGCCGCAGATCTGGCCATTGGCCTTGTCCAGCAGGAGCGTGACCTTACCCATGGACTCCGCAAGCGCCACTTTCTCCGCCTGTTGCAGGGTCAGACCGAGCACGAGCACGCCAGAGGTGGCCTGCGTCGCCGCCGGGGGCTGGCTCCCCCCGCTGATGCCCACGCCCGGGGTCGGGCTACTCTGCGGGGCAAGGACGGACAGGACCAAGCCGCGCGCAATGACCACCTGGGCCTGCTGTGTCGAGGTCGTGCGGGTGCCGCTGGGCGGCTTCTGCAGCACGCCGATGAGCGTCACGTAGTCACCGTCCACCGGCAGGGTGAACCCGGCGGACTGGTTCAGGGGAAGCGGCACGGCCTCCAGGGTCTGGTGCGTCTGCTTAGATGCATTGTTCAATTGGACATCCAGGGTCGACAGGCCGCCCGTGCCGGTCATCAGCATCCCGGGCTGGAGCACCGTGCCCGCGAAGATCCCATACTGCGAGAAGCGCCCGACCACAACGCTCGCGGTGACGTAGCGCGCCCCGTGCACCTCGACGGCCGGCACGGGCTTCAGCGTCACATCCGCGGCGGTGATCGGCTGGAGGGGCGGGATCGTCTGCACGGCGACGACCGCCATCTCCGTCCGCTGAGCCCGGTGGCCAAGCCAGAGCATGCCGAGGAAGCACCCGCCAATGATCAGGATGCCGAGCAGGACCAGGAACATGGAACGCATCTGCCCCCCGAACCGCACATCGATCTCTCCTCACCTGACGCGTATTTACGCGAAGACGTACGCACGTGCGCAATCGAACACACTGATGTTCCACTTTATCGGTGAATCGACGCGCCGCTCCGTCACCACCCCCCCGAACATACGCACCTGATCGCGGCGTCTCGCGGCTCGACCGAACATCGCGGGGTGGGCGGCAAACAGGGGCCCCGGGGCGTCCAGCCTCCATCCGTCCTCGCGGGCCCGCATTGTGCCTGTGCTCTCCAGACGCGTGAAGGTGCTGATGGCCAACACGACCGGACGCCCCGCCAACCCAGCCAGCAGGCGATCCCAGTCCTCCCGGTAGGCCCGCTTCCATTCCTCCGCGGCCTCCTGGGGTGTGGAGCCCCGGGACGACCAGGACGGGTCCACATGTACCGCAAGCGCCAAATATCCCTCTGGCAACTCCAAGCCCGCCTGCCGGTGCAGAATCCGCATCAACCGCGGGCTTTCTGGGACGATTTCAAGGGCCCGCAAACCAAACGCGCGGGACGCGTGCCGGCACCGGTGGATGTAGGCCCGATACCCGACCTGCTGGACGATGAGCAGAAGCATCAGGGCGGCCAATCCCAACAACACGACATCCGGCATCACCCCCACCCACGTCGAGACCAGTCCCCCGGCCACGAGAAACGTCAGGACGTTCAACCATCCGGCCGCGACCATCGAGGCGTAGGAGCCAAGGACGGTCCCCAGCCGGAGAAACCGGCGCTGGCGGATCAGGCTCTCGTACACAGTGAGTGAATCTCCTTACGACCCCGACGACTGCAGCGGTCCACGAAGGTGAGGAGCCGACGAACTCCAGACCGTGACGGTCATGGGATGTCCTAGCACCGCAGAGAGCGGATTCCATGATTCCGTTGCCCGGAGTTCCATGGACACTGTACCCGTGCCATCCTGTGCTGCTGACACACTGAGCACGGAGACCGGGGTATCCCCATTGGCCGTCAGCCGTGCCAGATTGGCCTCCGCCCACGATACCGCCGCCGCCGTGGGATCACTGCCCGACGGGAAGTACCAACCCCAGGTGGCAAGGTGCCAGGAGACGCAACCGGTGCCGGACGTGTTCTGCGGCGTCCCCACAAAGGCACAACCTGCCTGCGCCGCCCAACCCGGCAGGGACCCGCCGGACATCAGGTCCGACCAGAACCCCTGCACGGACACCGTGTTGGTGGTATAGCCGCTGCACTGCTCCCACCACTGCTGCAGGCTGTTCTCGTGCCAAGTGCAGGTCTCCGTCGCCGTCGTCACATTCAGTGTCGCGTACGGCTGCGCCCACTGGGCGCCGGCGAGGGTGCCCGCGTCCGCGGCCAACTGCACCCTCGCCCTTGTCCACACGCCGATGCCGATACCGAGCAGGCCCATGGCGAAAATGACGAACACGAGCAGCAGGATCAATGTGAGCGGGATCATCTGGCCGCCCTGGTCGCGCCGGAAGCGCCTCATGTCGAACCTCCGCCGGTGATCTCCGCGCTGGCCTCCGGATTCTCCGAGAGGATGGTCTTGAGCATCCGAGCCGCAGCCTCGCGCCCTATGGCGTCGGGCCTGGTCACCACGACGACATGGCCATGATGCGCCGCCCAGGAGACCCGCGGATCCGCCAATCCGGCCACCAGGGGATCAGGGCTGCCGAAGTCCACGACCGGCGACACCCCGGCGTTGCCCGTCATCCCAAGGGCCGCATCGAGATCCGCCACCAGACGGGCCGCGGAACTGGTCACCCGCGGCGTCTTGGGAAGCACCGACACGCCCAATGTCTGGGACCACAATTCCCGGTCCGCCGCGGGCAGGGCACCCCCGTTGACGGCGACGGACGTCAGAGATCGGCCCGCGAGGTAATCCAGGAGTGGCCGCACTTCTTCGAGGACACCGCCGGGCCGGGCATTGACCTCAACATCGGCACCCGAGGCACCCCAGCGAATTGCGGCATCAAAGGCGGAGTTGGCGGCCCGCAGACCAGGGTTGACCGGCTCGAAGGCCAGGGGCAGGAATTGCAGGTGCGTGCTGATCTCGCGCACGGCATCGCGATACTTCCCCCGGCAGTGGCGCCACGACACGTCTTCCCGCAAGAGGAGGGACAGGTGCCGCCCCAGCAGGTAGTACGCCATGTGCGCCCTCTGTAGGTGGGCATCCACCAGGAGAACGTCGCCGTCTCCCGCGCGGGCGTACGAGATGGCGAGCCGCGTGCACCCACACCCGGGCACGGCACCGATAAAAGACGTGACTCCGGGCCTGAACTCGATTTGCGGAAGATCACCCAGGGTCTTCTTGACCGGAAGCACGACACGCCGGGGCTCAGCCGGTTCCTTCGCCGGCGGGGCCTCTCGCGGCGGCCGCGGTTCCTTCGCCGGCCGGGGCTCCCGAGGCGGCCGCGGCACCCTGAGCGGTCGAGCCGCCGGCTTCTCTGGCTCCGGTTGCTCCGCCGCGGCGTGATCGAGCGCCTTCTGCAAGGCAGACCCCAAGCGTCCGCTACTCAGATGCGGCTCCCCTGGCCGTCTAAGAACAGACACCGCCTTTTTGAAGCTTGGCGCGTTGTCCAGGACCGCCACCACCGCAGCCGGATCCAACTCCTCATCAAAGAGGACGTCATACACGCCGAGAGCGACAGCCTGCAGGAGCCGTTCCCGACCGGCATCATCCTGGTCGCGCCGGCCCGGCAGGTAGATCACCCGGGCACCTTCGCGCCGAAGGTACACCAGGACGCCGAGAACCCCCACCTTATCATCCACCGGAAGGGAGGCGCCGACGACGGCGGCGTCCCCCGGCTTCTGCACCAGAGCCTCGCCGTAGGCGAAGGTCTCGGCTTCGTGTTCCTTGGCCCGAAACGCCTCAGCCAGACGGGTATCCAATCCAGGGTTCCCGCTGCCAATGGCGACGCGCAATGGTTCACCTCCTTCACAATGCGACGGGATACACCCAGGGTGGGTGCTCCCGCCGCACTGTACCGCGCCTGTTCTTGATCAAACCCGAGGTGGCGAATAGGTCAGGAGGGCGCGCAGAAGAAACGAGCCGCCGACATAGACGACCAGGGAAGCGATCGCCAGCATCACGCCGAGACGCCGCAGCCCCTTCACCGAGCCCAAGAGTCCCAGGAGGTATGCGGCGACGGCCGCCACCAGGCAGACCGCCACCGTCTTGGGCCCCCACAGATGCAGGTACGTGAGAGCAACGGTCTCGGCTCCGTGCATTCGCGTGACGATCACTGTCGGGTTGATCGCTTGGATGGTGTTCGGGTTGACGACCGGAACGGTGGTGGACGGTGAGACGGTGGCGGGCACGGCACATGCCCCCCTTTCAAGGCATCTAAGGCACCTGGGAGATCGTCTGGTAGGCCGCCAGCGCCGTAGTGCGAACCTGGACGGCCAACTGCAGGGACAGAGCCGCCTTCTCGGCGGCGACGACGGCCGACGCGATGTTGGAGCTCTGCCCGGTGGCCACCGCGTTACTGGCGGAGGTCGCCTGCAACTGCAGGCCGTTCAACTGGCTCAGGAGGCTGCCGAATGACCCGGGGGTCTGGCCGGCGACGGCACCCGTCCCGGAGGGGCTCGGAGGGAGCGGAGGCGCCGGGGGCGCGATCGGAGCGAGAACCATGCGCTAATCCCCTTTCAGATCTGTAACGCCGCCTGACTTTCCGCCTTCGCCGCCTGGAAACTCGTCGCGGCGGCCTGGTACGCGCGCCCGGCGGCCAGCAGGTCCACCATCTGCACCGACATGCTGACGTTGGACCCAGGCACGAAACCAGCGGCATTGGCCCCCGCCACACCCGGTTCGTAGACCATCTTCGACGGAGCGACCGATGCGGCCACGCCCGCCACGCGGACCCCCTGCACGGTACCGCCCTGTCCATAGGTCGCCTGCAGGACCGGCTCCAGGGAGCGGTACGGAACGCCGCCGACGTCGTTCATGTTGGCAAGGTTGTTCGCGATGAGGTTCATCCACTGCCGCTGCGCCGTCAGTCCCGTGGCCGCCGCATTCATCGCGCCGAACAGAGCAACCGCCTCCTCCGGTTGGATTCCGATGCGGCACGAACACTACGGGATCTGGGGCCCACCGATCGCCCCGGCGATCCGCCCGTACGCCATCTGTGCCAGCTTGGCGTCCGCGGCGTACCACTGCTGCGTCTCCGCGGTCTGAGCCATCAGCACATCGACGGACACGCCGTTTCCGCCGGCGCCCTGCGTCAGCGGCATCGTCTGAGCGACCGCAGGCCCGCCCTGCAGGGCACTTGCGACGGCCTGGCCCACGTTCAGCACCATCGGCCGGAACCCCGGAGTCGTGGCGTTGGCCGCGTCGGCAGACAGAAGGCGCTGCTGGTCGGCGAGCACGGAGAGCCCGGCGTTGACCGGATTGACACCGGCAAACAAGGTCAGATTTTCCCCCTTGCAACGAGTGTTCGCAGATCCCAGATGGCGGACCTTTCCTCGCCGCTACCGAAGAGGAACTTCATGCCCGCCATGACCCCGCTGGCCCATACCGTCTCGACCTCGAACTGCTGCATACCATCAGGCCCGGGGATCTCAATCTTATGCCTTTCCCCGCATGCCGTCTCGATCCCCCAGACGCGCACTCCCGTCGTGCTGATGTCCCACAGTTGCACGTTCCGGCCGTCGACCTTTGCGGACACCCGCCACGAGACCCGCAGCGAATCCCGCACGTCGTCCACTGCCCCCTCCCCCCTCTACTGCCAGCTCGGAACCTGCCCCGCAGGCAGCGTATCCGGGCCACCATCATTGATCCCTGGCGGCGCGATGTCCGTAATGACGATATCGACGCTCCGGTTGCGGGCCAGGTTCGTCGGGCTGTTGTTCGGCCAGCGCGGATGCCACTGCCCAAAGCTGACCGCCTCCATGTGGTAGGGAGACACCCCCTGCGTCTCCGACAGGAACCGCAGGACGTTGATCGCCCGAGCCCCGGCCAGTTCCCACGCGGTCTGGTACTTTGTCGAGTACAGGGGCAGGTTATTGGTGAACCCCTGGACCTCCATCTCATACGGGACGGTGCGTAGGATCGGCGCAACAGTCGTCAGTACCTTTTCAAACGGGGGAAGAATGATCGCGCTCGCTGACGCGAAGTAGACGTTGCTCCCAAAGGTGATGTCGACTTCGCTCGCGGTGGCCTTGACCGATACCGCGCTGGCCGGCACCTTGGCCCGCTGCAGGTCCGCGGTCAGCGCCGCCGCGATCTGTGTCATCTGGTGCGACACGAACGTGTTGCGCGGTCCGGAGGACTGCTGGGCCTGCTGCTGGTTGGGTGCCACCACCTGGGATTGGGGAATCACCGTGTTGGCCGCCTTCTGTGTCAACCCCATGGACAGCGGCGTGTGGAAGGCCGCATGCATCGCCTCGACGACGAGCGTGCTATTGCTCGACGATTTTGCCATGGCGTACATGATGATGAAGAAGGCCAGCAGCAGGGTGATGATGTCTGCATAGGTGAGCAGCCACCGATCCTGCCCGGCCCCTCCCGCCTCTTCCTCTTCGTCTAACGAGGCATGTTCAGCCTCCGGCTGCACTGGCCGCCACCTCTCTCGCCGGCGGCGCCCCCTTGATTTCATCGCCCTTCTTGGGATCGATGATCCGATACAGGCGCTCTCGGATTTCCTTCGGACCGGACGCCTTCGAGACCAGGCTGATGGCCTCGACAAAGAGCATCTGGTTGCGATTTCGTTCCTTCGCCTTCGTCTTGAGTTTGCGACCCAGCGGCAGCCAGAAGATGTTCGCGGAACTGATGCCGTAAAAGGTCCCTAGGAACGCCGTGCCCACCGCGGCCCCAAGGGCGGCGGCGTTCCCGGAGGACAGCTTGCCGAGGACGTCGATGAGGCCCATCACCGTGGCGATGATGCCGAATGTCGGAGCAAACCCTCCGGCCGCCTCGAACACTTCACTCGCCGATTTTGCCTGGAACTGCTCGCTCCAGATCATGGACAGAAGTTCCTGACGCAATTCCTCGTCCTTGCGCCCGTTGGCCTTCTGTTGCAGGGCGAAGCGCAGCAGGTGGTCCGACTGCTTCTTGGCATGCTCCTCGAGTTTGATCGGCCCACCTTTGCGACCATCCAAATACCACTTGCAGACCTCTTCCACAAACTGTGGCTCATTTATCGTCTCTTGGCGCATGGCCAGAAGGACGTTGGCCGGAATCTGGGCCATCCGCTTCCAGCCCATTGCTACCATCGTGGCACAGACAGACCCGCCAATGACGATCATGGCGGCGGTCGGATTCAGGAGCCCGGCGATGGTCCCCCCACCGAGAAGGTGACCCGCCAGAACACATCCAACCGATCCGAGCAGTCCGATGATCACAAAGATATCCACCGCGGCCCACCCCCTTCCCGCGTGGGTCGCGGCGTTACAGGTTGGCCACCGTGTTCGTACTCGAACTGATGGCCTCCAGCGCCTTGGCTGTGCCCGCGTAGGTCCGCTGGGCACGCATCAGCCCCACGACCATGTTCACCATGGACACCTGGCTGGCATCGAGCGCACCGCTGACGATGCCGGACGGAGGCGGGATCCGGATCAGGACGGGCAGGGCGGGAATCAGGGTACCGGACGGGCCGCCGGTGACGCCGCCGAGGTTGACGGCGGGTGCCGGCACATATCCGACCGTCTCGCCCGTGGCCTTCCCGCCAACGGAGATCGCGCCGCTTCCGTCAATCGTCACCTGGCCCTGTGCCGGTACGATGATGGGATTCCCCTTGGAATTGAGCACCGGGAGACCGGAGGCCGTCGTGAGTTGACCCTGGGCGTCTCGATTGAATGCCCCGTTTCGGGTCAGGGCCACCTGCCCGCCCGGTGTCTGGACCGCAAAGAAGCCGCTGCCGGCGATCGCCAGATCGAGCGGATTCCCGGTCTGCTGGATGGACGACCCGTTGTCGATCCTGGTCACCGCGGACAGGACAGCCCCACCGCCGGTTTCCCCGGGCAACGCCCGGGGGGACAGTGGCCGCACCGGCCCCTCCGTGACGATAGGGTGCTCCGCGAGGAAACCGGCCGTCTGCGCGTTGGCCATGTCGTTCGCGTACACGCCTAGGACCGTTTGGGCGCTACTGAGCCCGCTGGCCGCTGCCGCCAATCCCTGCATCATCGGAGCAGCCACTCCCTTCAATGGCGGCCTGCATCATCGCCAGGCCGCCGCGCAAAATCTCGGCACGATCTTGCTCGGACTCGTCCGCCAACTGGCCGATGGTGGCCACGGCGGCACAAAGATCGCCCGGAGCCCAAACGGCGGCGCCGACCAAGTGCCACCGACGACACCTGGAACAGCGGTAGACCAGGAGGAACTCTTGGCTGACCACCTCCGGTAGCGATGCACCATCCTCGAACACAAAGGCACGCACTCAACCCACGACCTGTTCAGCGGTCTGGGCTGCGCTGTTCTCCGCCTGCACCGCCTGGGCCGCGGCCGTCAGGGCGCGTTGGGCGGCGATCAGTTCCACCGTCGTCTCAGACAGGCTGACATTGCTGCCGGCAACGTACCCGGGGAGGATGGCGGGCGCCACGGCCCGCACTCCTCCGGTGAAGAGACCGGCGCCCTGGGCGACCATGGCCCCGGTGGAGGTCCACACCCCTACGACACCCACCACTTTGCCGGCGGCGTCGAGGATCCGCCCGCCGGAACCGAGGCGCGCCCCGGAAGGGACATGCACGGTGCGTCCCGCCGGATCGAGCACAGGATCCCCGGCCGTTGTGACGAGCTGGCCCGCCGGGCTGCGGAGAAAGTACCCGTCGCGGGTGTACTGGACCCCGGCCGCCGTGCGCACGGCGAACCACTGGTTTGGGCCTTCCAGATACCCGCTCAGGGGATCGCTCACCGCCTGCGGCGTGCCTGGCGAGGTCAAGAGGGCAGTCCCGGCGCGCGTCCCCTCCGGCACCTGGCCGAGATTGGCGCCCCCGGCCGGCCCGGACCGTGCCAGCGGAGCCGGTTGCCACGACTCCTGCACGGGCAGGAGCGCCGCAAAGCCGGCGGTGTTGGAGTTGGCGACATCGTGAGCAAGCATGGATTCGTCTTTCAATGCCGCCTCGATTCCGCTCCCGCCGACATACATCCCCCCGAGCACGGTCCCATCCCCTCTCAGTCTACGTATCCGCCTCTTCCGGCTTTTCTTTCTCGCCAGTTTGGCCTACTGGGCGACCTGGGCAGCCGGGGATTGGACGAGGATGTACCTGGCCCACTGCTGGCCCGTGACCAGTTCTCCCGCCGGGTTGCGGGCGTAGGCCCACATCGCCATGGCCTCCAACACATACTGCGCCTTATGGAAAAGGCCGTTGGTCGCGTGGTCCTGAACATTGCAGATGGCCTCAAGACGCATGACGCCGTGCTTCCGGGCCCACTCCTCCGCCATACCGAGCAGCGCGGAGCCGATGCCCCGCCGGCGCAGTTCAGGGGCAACGCAGACGGAAACCACGCCGACATGGGCAAAGGCGCCAGCTTTCCGCTGCACCATCACATGTCCGACGACACGCCCGCCGCCGACCGCTACCGTCTGACAACCGGAGTTCGGATCCGAAGCGCACTGCACGACCTCGCTTCTGATCTCACTCTTGTCCATCCACGGCCCCACCGCGCTGGCGACCAACGCCTCGATGCCGCCCGCATCCCCGGCCTTCGCCCGCCGAAACCCGACAAACTCCGACATGATATCCCCTCCCGGTGCGTCTGATGGCATGCAGGGCCGGTATCCCATGTGCCAGAACCATGCGCCCCAAGACTCGGATGTTGTTCCGCATTGGGGCCGATGGTACGGTATCTGAATATGGACCCTCACCATGGAGGCTCAGACGATGCCCCTGCCGACCGTCCTCGACGCGATGGTCACGCCCTGCTACCTCGGCACCAACCCCGAGTGGTACCCCTGCATCGCCTTCTCGCTACGGGGGTCTGACGGTAAAGCGATGCCGGTGAAGGACGCCGTGCTCGTGATGCGCAAACTCATCACGGGCACGATCGCATCCCCGGACCATCCCCACTTCATCACGGCGGGTTGGCGGATTCGCGGGCTCCTCCGCTTCACACCGAGCCAGGCCTTTTTCCGCATCTCCACGCGGAAGGGCGTGGTTCTGGAGGGCCTCGCGCCCATCACCGCCAAGGAGGAATCCGACTTCCACAAGGCGGCGGAACGGGTGCCTGCGCTCGGCGTCCTCATCACCCTCAGGGACGATTTCAGTGCGGGAGACGCCGAGGCAGACTTCCGTTTGCGGACCGAACTCTTTACCGCGGCGATTCCGAACATTCGGATTTACCCGACGATGCCTTCCTACTAGCAGACGCCTGCCGCGGCGCCCTCCCGCCCTGCGATGCGGCCCGTGCTGCCTCCTTCACGCGCGGGTCGCTCGCCAAAACATCCCGCTTCTGAGCACCGGCCATATTGCTTCAACCCCCTCAACATTCTAGGACGGCGCTGCAAAAAAGGCACAGACCGAACAGACGTTTCCCATGGTTTGGAGGGCGGGCGTCGAAGGGAGGGACGGGGGGCATGGCCAGGATGCTGGGCGAACGGGTCGGAGACACTCGACCGTTATCGGTGCTGGACGGGTTCTTGGGCCGGCCGCTGGTGCCCGAGGACTCGATCTATTATTTGATCGCCCACGCGGGCGCGGCGCAGTTCGATGATGCGGCGTTTGCCGGGATGTATGCGGAGCGCGGCCGGCCCTCTTACCCTCCGAGCCTGATGCTGCAGGTCACCTTGCTCTCCTTCCACGACAAGGCCAGTGACTCGGAGGCGGAGCAGCGGTGCCGCTACGATCTCCGTTGGAAGTACGCGCTGGGCCTGCGGGTCGATCAAGACGGACCGGACGAGTCGACGATCTGCCGATTCCGGGCCCGGTTGATCGCGAACGGACAGGCGGGGGCGGCATTCCTCCAGACGCTGCGTTGGGCACGCGAGCACAAGGTGCTGGCGGGGAAGGTTGACGAGTTGGTGGACTCGACGGCGGTGTTTGGCGCCGGGGCGGTCCAGGACACGTTGACGCTGATCCGCAAGGCGAGGCGGAAACTGGCGCGCAGCCTGCGGGATCGGCCGGAGCACGCGGAGTGGGCCAAGGGGGTGCTGGCGGAACCAGATGAGAAGCCAGACATCCCCTGGGATGACGCGGAGAAGCGGAAGCAAGCGTTGAACACCCTGGTTGAACAGGGCAAGGCGGCGTTGGCGCAGACGGCGGAGTGCACCCTGAGCGCGGAACAGGAGCAGGCGCGGGAACTGCTGCAGACGGTGCTGGGACAGGACGTGGAACCGGATGAGGCCGGCGGCGTGCGCATTCGCCAAGGAGTGGCGAAGGATCGGGTCTGCTCGGTGACCGATCCGGAGATGCGTCACGGGCATAAGACCAGCAGCGGCCGATTCGACGGGCACAAGGGCGAGATCGGCATGGACCGCGCCACGGAACTGATCACGCACGTCGAGACCAAGGCGGGCAACAGTACGGACGGCGAGCACCTGGCGGCGGTGATTACGGAGACGGAGCAAGCCGTCGAGATCGAGATCGAGCGGGTGACGGGCGACACCGCCTACGGGCGGCCGGCGATACGGGAGGACATGAGCAAGCGAGGCACGGTCTTGCTGGCGCCGGTGACAGCGCCACACAACCGGGGACTGTTCACCAAAGACGACTTCACCATCGACCTTGAGGCGCAAAGCTGCATCTGCCCAGCCGGCCAGAGTGGCCGCTCCATCTTCACGCAGGAGGGGCAGTTAGCCGGGTTCCGGTTTCAGGCCAAGACCTGCGCCGACTGTCCTCTGCGGGCGCAGTGCACGACGAGCAAGAAGCAGGGACGGACGGTCAGCATCCGACCGGACGAGGCGGCGCACGCCGCCCTGCGGGCGGAGCAGGCGACCGACGCCTGGAAGGCCGACTACCGGGTGCGGCCCAGGGTCGAGCACAAGATTTCGGAACTCGTACACCACGGCATTCGGCAAGCGCGCTACATCGGACGGGTCAAGACAGAGTTGCAACTGCTATTCACAGCAGCGGTGGTCAATGTGAAGCGACTTGGGAAGCTATGCCAAGGGGGTACTCTGCCCATTCCGGCATAGAGGAGCAGAAGCGGGCACCTGAGTGGGGGTTTCTGGCCAAAATCCGCCTCCGGAGGAGGGTGCTTGCCCCCATGGTGTCCCATTATATTCCACATCTCTCCAATGGCGCCTCAACTCATGGGAGCAAGTGTTCTGATTGGCCTCGGCCAAAGTGACTTTTGCAGAGCCGTCCTAGAGAGAGCTGCCCGAACTGTCCGGTACCTGAATAATTCGGGTTGGGAGGAAAGGAAGGGCTTCGGCGATTTGCGAATAACGCTAGCACTGGTGTCGAAGATGGCCAGATCACGCCGCAGGGCCTGTGCGGGCCGTTCGATGGCTGACGGTGGGCCGGCGGCGAATTACGGTCGATGGGACAGCATAGCCCGCCGAACCCATGGACGGCATTGGGGCAGTCGGAGGGCGGCGGTGCGGATTTGCCGCTGCCCGCATGAGCGAGAAGGTGTTGGGGGTTCAGGCCAAGGGCAGCCACGTCTTACACGTCTGGCTCATGTCGGAGTCTGCCAAGTGTTTCCGCCACGGTGTGTTTCGAGGGCCTGCCGGTGGTCGCCCGGCATCCCCAGGAGGTTATCCTTGCCCACATCTGGCCCATGTCGATATATGTGCTGGGTGTAGTCATGGTCACCGTCCAGCGCGCCGATGCCCGCCCGGAGCGGCAGGCCATCCTCGCCTTACAGGTGGCCACGGTCGCGCTGGTGCCACCCGCCGGCAAGCGCACCCTCGGGCCTGTGTGTGTCACCGCGATCTTAGCCCGCGAGGCGATGTGCTCGGAGGGGCAGGAACCTGTTCAATGATCGCCGGGTTCTTCATCCGAGGTTGCATGGTCCGCTCTCTCACGTTGCGGGAACTGTCCGTCATGCAACCGCAATCGGTTCCGGCGGCAGCGTCGCTGGGCCGGTTCAGCTCGTTCGTCTGGGTCGGCATGGCGCTCCCCTTCCTTCTGTAGGGCTGCCGTCCGCGTTGGGCAGGGACTGGGGCTGCGTCACCTCCTTGCGGGCGGATTCCGGGAATGCACCGCGGTCCGGTCGGACTCGGGCCGATCGCCCGTCACCGCGATGACGGATGCCGGCGCAGGAATGTGACGGGTGGCGGGGACGGCTGGTTGGCCGGCCGGCGGCGGGGGAGCCCGGCGGGCCTGCGGCACTCCGGCGCGGCGGCGTTGGAGGGGTGAGAGAGATGGCTGCGGAGCGCCCCCCCCGTATCGGATGGGAGCCACTGCTGGCCGATCAAGGATGTCTCGGCAAGGGGGACCCGGGTGCGCTGAAGGTGGGGGGATGACCACGGATACGGCTTCGCCGGGGCCTGGCGCGGGCCGCGGGCCCGTCCCGCGCCAGGCCCCGGCGCCAGGCCCAATCCCGCAGACGGGGGCGTGGCTGCGCTTCGTCTCCTTCGTCAACAGACGGGTACGGTTGGGCCGCCGGGACGACGGCCGTGTCTTCGCTGCGGGCGCCACCCCGACCCGTGATCCTGGCCACGACCGACGGGGGGAGGACGTGGACAGCCGTGGACCATCCCGTTGGCACGGTGATGGGCCTCGGGTTCGCCGCCGCGGCGCGCGGCCGGATGGCCACCACCCTGGACCCGGGCGGTGGGTATGCCGTCACGCTCTGGACCACCGCGGACGGCGGACGGTCGTGGTCGGCCGGCGGCGTCGCCGCCTCCGGCGATCAACTGATGACCGTCGGCTTTTCAGACCCCACCCACGGCTGGGCGGTCGGCTTCGTGGGCAGCAACCGCACTCCCCACTACACGCTGAGCGCGACTGACGACGGGGGCGCCAGCTGGTCCCGCGTCGCGCGCTTTCCCTTTGGTGAGGAGGCGATCGCCGCCTACCCGACCGGACCGGAAACGGGTTGGATGGTGCAGGGCGCATCGCTCCTGTATACCGCCGACGGGGGGCGCAGGTGGACCCGCCTGTCTCCCGTCGTTCACGGGACGGTCGACCTGGACTTCGCCGGCAGCGAGCAGGGGTGGCTGCTGACCACGACGTCGCTCTGGCATACGGCGGACGGCGGCGACGTCTGGAGGCAGTTGGGGTGAGGGGCGCCGTCCCGATATTCATGGCCCGGCCGTCCATGGAGCGGGCCTCCGCGGGGGCCCGCGTTGGTCGACTCCAGTGGCCGTCCTTCGGGAGGAACGCCCACGAGATGTGACCGTGGTGCCGAACCCAGGACCGCTCATGGCTTCCTCATGTACTGTTCGTCGCTGACCTGCTCCAGCCAGTGGACCGTCTCGCCGTCGAGCTGCTCCTGGATGGCGATGTGGGTCATGGCGGTGGTCGCCGAGGCGCCATGCCAGTGCTTCTCGCCCGGCGGGAACCAGATCACCTCACCTGGCCGGATCTCCTCGATCGGGCCCTCCCACCGCTGTGCCAGGCCGCAGCCGCCGGTCACTATCAGGGTCTGGCCCAGGGGGTGCGTGTGCCACGCGGTCCGGGCACCGGGCTCGAACGTGACGCTCGATCCGACGACGCGCGCCGGTGAGGGTGCCCGGAACAGCGGGTCGATGCGCACGGTGCCGGTGAAGTACGCGGACTGACCCCTGCCGGCAGGCTGCGAGCCGCATCTTGTGATCTCCATGATGTCCCAACCCCCCCCAGGGTGCCGACGGCGAAACGGTGGCCGCGGAGAAGGCCGCGGGCGGCACCCGCGCACGGATCGCGGGCACCGCCGCGGCGGAACCGGAGCCGAGATGCATCCAGGGGGCCGCCAGCATGACCGACCGGGGAGCCTCGCACGCCTGCCCATCGGGACGTCCCCGCCCACGGGCGCGCCCTGTCGGCGCCGGAGCCGGCGGATCGAGCGAGCCCGTGGGGCGGCCCGGATCCAGTCCGCACCGCCGGCGCGTCGGCGACGCGGAGCCCGGCGCGGGGGACGGGGACGGGCGCCCCGAGAGGTTCAGACCTCGACCAGGACCTTGATCGCCTCCCGCTCATTCATCGCCCGGTAGCCGTCCGGCACTCCGTCGAGGCCGACGGCGCGGTCGAACACCCGCCCGGGCTCGATCCGTCCGGACAGGACGTCCGGCAGAAGCTCCGCGATGTACGCCCGGACCGGGGCGGGCCCTCCGCCCACCGTGACGTTCTTGTAGAACGCCGGCCGCGAGGCGGGCATCGCTTCGTCCTGTGGAACGCCGACGCGGCCCACCGCCCCGCCGGGGCGCGCGATGCTGAGCGCGGTCCACATCGACTGCTCAAGGCCGACGCACTCCAGCACGGAGTGGACGCCGAAGCCCCCGGTCAGCTCGCGCACGCGCTCCACCGCCCCCTCGCCGCGCTCGCTGACCACGTACGTGGCGCCGAATTCCCTCGCCAGGGCGATCCGGTCCGCATGGCGGCCCAAAATGATGATCTGCTCGGCGCCGAGGCGTCGGGCGGCGAGCACCCCGCACAGGCCGACGGCGCCGTCTCCGATGACCGCCACGGCCTTCCCGGGACCGACGCCCGCCGTGACGGCCGCGTGATGCCCCGTTCCCATGACGTCTGAAAGCGTGAGCAGGGACGGCATCAGGGCGTCGTCCACGCCGTCCGGCAGCACGAAGAGCGTCCCGTCCGCTTGTGGGACACGCAGTGCTTCGGCCTGTGCTCCGCCCACGGCACCGTTACCGAAGAAGCCGCCGTCGATGCAGGATGTCTGCAGTCCCTGACGGCAGAAGACGCAACTGCCGTCGGAGTACGCAAAGGGCACGATGACGGCGTCACCGCGCCTCACGCGGCGCACGTCGGCGCCGACGGCCTCGACGACGCCGATGGCCTCGTGGCCCATGGGGCGGCCGGTCTCGCCGTGCGCCATCTTCTTGTATGGCCAGAGATCGCTGCCGCAGATGCAGGCGCGGCGGATCGTGACCAGGGCGTCGGTCGGCTCGATCAGTCGGGCGTCAGGAATCGTCTCGATGCGGACATCGCCGGCACCAAACATGACCGTTGCGCGCATGCGCGATCAACCCCCCCCCCGCGGCTCGGCGGGACGAATGAGGCCCCCACTCGCCCCGACGCCCACTGAACTATAGAGTGCCGGCGGCTCGTCCGGTTGCCCATCCCACCAGGGTTCTTGCCGGATCCTCTGACCTGGCGCCCAGACGCGGAGTCCGAGAGCCGCGCGGGTGGCCCCATGGGGTGGGAATCGGCCCGGAGCAGGTGCGCCCCCGACCGGCCCGCGGGTCGCGCCGCGAGACATCGACGCCCGTGGCCCCCGCCCGAGAATGGGCCAACCTCGCGCCGCCCGCGGCGGATGCGCGATGCTCTACGGGTGGACCCAGGCCGGAAAGAGGGCGACCAACCCGGACACAGCCATCTGCACCGCGATGATGGCCAGCAGCAGGCCCATCAGCCGGGTGATGACGTTCATCTCCGTCCGGCTCAGGTGCGCCGCGATGGCCCCGGAATAGTGCAGAATCAGGCAGGTCCCCGCAAGCACGATCACCACGGCGATGAACACCGAGGCCGAATGCCGCAGCGGGTCTGGGCCGGCGGACAGGGCCATCACCGTCGCGATCGTTCCCGGACCGGCGATGAGCGGCGTGGCCAGCGGTGTGACGGCGATGTCGTCCCTGCTCGCGCTCTCGGCGTGCTCGTCGTCGCGCGGGGCGTGCGCGTGGGACGCCTTCGCCTGAAGCAGGTTGGCGGCGATGCCGAAGACCAGGATTCCCCCGGCCACGCGGAAGGCCGCCACGGTGATGCCAAACAGCGCCAGGATGAAGTGCCCCAGCACAAGGAAGGCGACCAGGATCAGAAACGCGGCGATGATCGCCTTGCGCGCCATCGCGCGCCGTTCCATCACGGTGCAGTCCCCGGTGAGGGACAGGAAGACCGGAACGTTGCCGATCGGGTTCATGACGGCGAAGAGGCCGGCCAGGGCATGGATGACATAGCCGATCATGCCTCCATCTCCCTTCAGGCCGGCGACCGCCGCGGGCGGGCCGCGGCGCCCCACGGCCCCATGTCCCCCCCCCGCTCCGCAGGCCGTTGGGGCCGAGGCGGTGCGCGGGGGGGAGACGCGTGCGGGCCGCCCGCATCGTGGCTGCCCACCACAGGCACGCGCCGTGCCCGGGCCGCCCCAAGGAGCCGCCCCCGATAACCTGCCCCACCGGGCCGGAGAGGGCGACATCGGCCCCACCGGCACAGTCCGCATGCGGGCCGCGGCGGTCGGTTCCGGTGGCGCTCGGTGTCACGGTGCGCACCCACGGCGGCGGACGTCTGGCTTGAGTGGGTGCGATGGGCGCGGACGCGCACGCCGGGAGGTGGATGCCGCTCCATCAGCACCGGTTCTTCGGGGCGGCCGATACCCACAATCCACCGCTGGCCTGGTGGGCGTTGCGCAGCCAAGAGCGGCGAGAGGACGGCCGCCGGCCCCGCCCCACCGGCGGCGGTTGCAGCCGGCGCGGGCGCGCCCGCCCAGCCGCCGGCGGACGGTCGTCACGATCGCCCCGGCGGGGCATGGTGGCCGCCCCGCCGCCGCCATCATCCACCTGGCGAGGCTCCCCGGCCGGAGCCGGACGAACGGTCGCCGCGGCGGCGGGGGAGCCGCCCCACCAGCGGCAGGAGGCTGCGGCACACCGGCATGCTGGTCCCCGATTCTCACAAGCCCCCCATGCCGCCAGGGCCTTTTTCACGGGAGTGGCGGCTGTGCCCGGGGCGTGGGTCCAAGACCGCCGCCTGGCGCGCGTCCGCTCAGGTTGCGGGAGAAATCCCCCCGGCGGGACGGCCCCCGGCGGGGGCGATCAGGATGGGCCTCGCTGGCGGAGCGCCGACGCGATGTCTTCCAGGGCGCGCACGCCACGCCAGGCCAGGTAGAGGGTGATGATGCTCACCACGGGTCCGAACAGACCGATCAGGCCGACCGCCAGAACACCGCTGTGCAACGCCGTCATCGCTGACCACGCCTCTCCGGCACGGGCGGAAACCGGGCGCGCCGGCTGCCGGTGCCCGTGCCCGGCCCGGCGCCCCATGCTACCACGGGCCCGCACAGAACGTGCGCAGCAGTTCACCACCCCACATACGTCCGTGAGGGTTCTTCCAGCCCGCGTGGCGTGCGGACGCGGCGCGGCCGCCGCTGTCCGCGGTGCCAGATGGCGATCCACGGCGCGACATACAGGGCGGCGGCGGTGCCGACCAGCCCATACAGACCGGCTGTGCGGAGTCGGGCCAGGTCAGGTGGCCGGCGCCCAGGGCGTGGGGGCGTGCCGTGCGTTCGGCTGCGGCGCATCCCCCGATTGCCCGATGGCAAGGCCATCCCCGCCGTGGCACGATGCGGGACACGGAAGAGAGGGGGTCCTCCGCGTGTTGAGGCGTTGGAGGCGGCGGGTGCCGCAGGTCGTGCTCATCGCCGTTGCCCTGCTGGTCCTGCCCCCGGCCGGTGCCGCCTGGGCCGGTTACAACGTGGCCAACTGTCAGGACCCCACGGCTAAAGCCGGGGGCTTGCGGCTGCAGGATCGCGCCGCGATAGGCCGCCTGACTGCGGCCCGCCGACCCGACATGTAGCCAGA
>Ga0080006_1266913_pt1 | contig 66953 bp, 50 predicted proteins | sample RS3BMetagenome_FD_69209 | JGI IMG/M metagenome (GOLD analysis project Ga0080006, IMG submission 69209) | Ferric oxide microbial mat and aquatic microbial communities from Rainbow Spring, Yellowstone National Park, USA - RS3B (SPADES... ...
CCTCGAAGAAGGTACGCAACGCTTCTGGACAGACACCCGCTACTCGCTCTCGCAAGGCGAAAGTGGGCAAGGTGGCTGGTTGAAGGAAGAACCCCCGTGCCTTCAGGCCGGGGAGTGTCAGTCCTTAGGAATCTTGCAGCTTTTCCACATATTAGCCCAAAATTGGGTACACACTATAGCGGAAATGGTGATTTTGTCGCGTTTGCTACCCAATGTCGCCAGTATAAAGATGGTGTGCTGGTTCAGCGCATTATTGATGCCTCTTATGGTCCTGCCATTAGCGGCACAATTCGCATTCCCGATGCTCTGGATACCGGTGAAGGGCAGACAAGAGGTTTCTATGTGCAGGATGCTGGCTATCCCAATTTCATCAACTGGATGCTCCAGGTTTTAAGTATACCTGGTAATCTGGGCCGCTGGTTCCAGGTCGGAGGGCAGTTGATCAAAAACTGGCTTGAGGGAGACGAGGAGACCGACATAGGTGGCTACCTTGCTCAGCTTTTAGGCGATGCCGATGCGTCAACCTGCTCGCTTCCTATGGGCGGTATGGGGCGTGACTATCCGACTGGCCGTATGAGCTTGCACAATGGTAAACTTGCTGTGGGGGTGGATGACCATCTTGCCAGGAGTTACTACGAGCGCGTTCGTCAGCAGATGCAGGCGATTAGCACCGCATTGGGTGGCAAGCTGAAGGATGATCCTCTCTGGGTGCTTAATCGTCTCGTAACGGTTCACCCTTTGGGCGGTTGTCCAATGGGACGGACAATTGCTGAAGGCGTCGTAAATTCCTACGGAGAAGTTTTCAACTATCCCGGTCTCTATATCGCGGACGGCTCAGTCATGCCGGGTCCGGTAGGAGCCAATCCCAGCCTGACAATCGCCGCACTCTCCGACCGCACTGCCGACTCCATCATTGCCGGCTATCAACAGCATACTTATCAAATTACATCATTTTGCCCGACGTCATCCTGAAATACCTATGATTGCTATGCATGATGCCGCGATGCAGGAGTATGTGACTTTATTATAGCGTTATTTTTGCGGCTCGAAAGTCACAGTGCCACTTTTGCCGCCACCTTTCATAGCAATGTAAGCTTGCTCCAGAGTGATTGTAGTATCCACGCCTTTGCACATGTCATAGATGGTCAGGGCGGCGACGGTAGCGGCGGTGAGCGCCTCAACATCTACTCCGGTTTTGTAGTGGGTGCGGGTGCGTGCCTCGATGAAGATCAGGCCCTCGGTCGTGTCGAGCGTGAAGTGCAGATCGATGTGTGTCATGGGTAGTGGATGGCAGAGCGGGATAAGCTGTGGCGTCTGCTTGGCCGCCATGATGCCCGCGATCTTTGCCACTTCCAGCACGCTCCCCTTAGCTACTTGATTCTGCTCAATGAGTTGTACGGTAGAGGGTTGTAGACGCACGCGCGCTTTCGCTACCGCCTCGCGCGCCGTCTCTGCGCGTTCGGTCACATCGACCATGTGTATATTGCCGCTCTCGTCGAGATGCGTCAGGTGTGTTGTCGTCTCATTCTGGTGAGCCATGCTCTTTATCCTCTCATGTTGATACTTGCGTTCCGAAATCAGGAAGCCTGTAGGGATGGGAGCAATCCCATCCCTACAGCGTGGGATCATGACCAACTTCGATTGGAAAAATTTATGCTAGCATTCACTATAGCCACAGCTATAGCACTTCTTACAACCCTCCTCATTGACCAGCGTATTGCAGCCGCATTGTGGGCAGAGATTGCCGGTGACATTCAACATGTTCATGCTGAGCGGCGTGCTGCCTTTGCCTTCGTGGATGCCGTTGTGTTGTGATACCTGTGAAACCTGTGGTGCTGGATCGGTCTTCTGCTCACCCTCCTTCGCTGCCTGGAGCGACTCCATGTGCAGTTCGAGTGCGCGGGCCACAGCGTCAGGCAGCGAGCGTATCTGCTGGCTACCGAAGCCGACCGAGCGGCTACCTCCGATGCCGCGTAGTTGGTCAGCGATCTCCTGGGCGCGGTCGGTCTGTGAGAGCGGGCTGAGGATGCGCAGGTTGAGCGAGATCAGGCGACCGAGCGCTTCGGCCAGTGCAGCGATGTCGCTACCGGCCTTGCCCACGTTGACGAAAACCTCCAATGGCCCCTGTTCGTCACTGTTGATGGTGACGTTGATCTTGCCCTCCGGCGCGTTGATCTGGCGCGTATAGCCCTGCACAACCGGCGGACGCGGCTTGACGCCCTGCTGAATGGAGGTCACTGGTTCCATCATCAACGGGTGTTTGGCCTCGGCCTGCTCGGCGGATTCAGCCGATTTTTTCTTCTTCTCATCTTCAATGCGCGTCAGCACCGCGTCGCGTGAGCCATCACGGTAGTAGGTGATACCCTTGCAGCCCATCTCGTAAGCCAGTCGATAGAGTTTCTGCACCTGCTCAACGGTATGGTCGTGTGGGGCGTTGACCGTCTTGCTGATGCTGGAGTCGGTATAACGCTGGATGGTGGCCTGCACGCGCACATGCTCTTCCGGTGTGAGGTCTTTGGACGAGACAAAGTAGTGTGGCGTTGGCTCGTTGGGATGCTTGTCGCGCCACTCTTGCAGCAGTGGATGATACAGGATATGTTCGCCGGTGCGGTCGCGGCGCACCATTGCGAAGTCGTAGACTGGCTCAATACCGGAACTGACGCCTGCGAAGAGACTGGTAGTGCCGGTGGGGGCCTGTGTTAGCAACACCGCGTTGCGAATGCCTTGCCGCCTGATCTTTTCCTGTATCGCCTGTGGCAAGCGCTGGATGAAGCGTCCCTGCATATATTTTTCGCGGTCGAAGCGAGGGAAGGCCCCCTTTTCGGCGGCGATATCCGAAGATGCCTCATAAGCTGCGTCGCGGATCGTCTGGTAGATGCGCTCGATGATCGGCAGCGACTCATCGCTCCCGTAGGCCACTTTCATCTTGATGAGCGCGTCGGCCAGTCCCATCGTGCCCAGGCCGGTGCGGCGCGTGCCCATCTGCGCTTCACGGTTCTCCTCGAGGAAGTACTCGTTGGCATCGATGACGTTATCCAGGAAGCGCATGGCAACCTTGCTGATCTCCGCCAGCCGTTCATAGTTCATCTGCCCATTTTCCACAAATGCTGAAAGGTTGATGGCACCCAGATTACAAACGTTCCAGGGGGGCAGACCCTGCTCACCACAGGGGTTCACACATCTTATGTTCTCATAGTACCATGTGTTTGATTCTGCATTATAGCGATCCATGAAGACCATGCCGGGTTCGGCGGACTCCCAGGCGGAGGTGCAGATCAGGTCCCATAACTGGCGGGCGCGGATGGTTTTCATGACCTTGCCCTGCCAGACCAGATCCCAGTCGGCATCGTCCTTGACGGCCTGCATGAACTTGTCCGAGATGCACACGGACAGATTCGCATGCTCAATCTTCCCCGGCGTGCGCTTGACAGTGATGAACTCCTCAATGTCGGGATGGTTGTCATCGAGCATGAGCATTAAGGCCCCGCGCCGTGAATTGGAGGTATAGAGGCCATTACCGGCCAGCAGGTGTACTTCGTCAACCTCGAAATCGTACACATCAGAGGTGCCGACTGGCGTGATAGAGGTGATAGTGTCGGGAAGCACGTTGAGCAGATCATCGATGCTCTCTAGTAGCGCAATGTGTTCGGCTGTCGCAACGCGCTCATGTACACGGCTTAATGCGTAGTGCGAAACATGTTCTTTGGTGGAATTGCCGTGACTGCGATATCCTTGATGCTGCTGATCCTTCTGACAAGCAATAAAGTTGCTGAAACGTTCGCAGAACTGTGCCTCGGTAATCAGCAGACGATAGATAGGCGACCAGCCTTGCGCGCTGCGATCTTGAACGGCGATGTGAGAAACGATGCCATTGGCAAGCAACAACTGCTGAATATCCTCTAGCATGGCGCGGCTCACGCTGTCGAAGCCATAGCCGTCCTTATTGTGTCGATCACCGCCGTCGGCATCGAAGTAGCCACCGATGAAGGCTGCGACGACTGTTGTGGGTGAGCGGAAGATAGCCTCCGGCACACGCACCTCTGCTGCTTTCTGCTTGAGCAGGCCATTTTCTTGCAGCCATTCGAGCAGCACGCGCGAGTAGACATTGATATTCGAGCTGGCACCATCACCGTTATAGACCCTGGCTTCTAGCCCGAAGAGTTGTTTTATCAGCGTAATGAGGCGCTGCTGAATGTCCAGGCGGCTGTTTTCGACGCTGCATGAGATGCCCTTTTCATCCTGAAGAACATGGCCCTCACCATAGAAGAAGCCGAGCAGATAGGCCAGTTCAGGCGTGAGATGAGTTGGCAATGTGACCTGCTCGTTGAGTGTGGTGCTCATTTTCGAGCGTATAGAGGGACTGCTTCTGAGTGGTACGAGCGGTGCGTCAGCCATATGTTCACCAGGGAGCAGCAAAATCTCATCACCTTCATGGAGATTGCGCAGAGGGATTGTGACAATCTCTCCGTTGCGCAGCACGCCCATCTTGTGATCAAGTGTCACTTTGACGCCATAGCCCCGGCGTGTCTTGACCTCGTAAAGCTCCTTGACGCCGTTGCGGAAAACGTGGGTGAAGGGGCGCAATCCCTTATGTGTGATAGCCTGAATCTGCTCGCCAGCTTCCAGGCGATCCGCGAGTTCTTTAGCCGGAATCAAACCATGATCGGTCATAATGCGCTCATTGGGGCCAAAGCAGCCCCCCTGCTGAATGACATCGCCGGTTGCCACTGAATACAACTGTGCCCAGGAACAAGGGCCGGACGCGGTACCATTGACCGTTCTGATATAAGAGCCACGCGGACGCAACGTCGAGAGATTGATGCCGACACCGCCGCCGCGTGCCATGATCTCGGTCATAATCTTGAGATTATCAAGAATACCCTGACGACTATCCTCCGGGCTTGGTATCACGAAGCAGTTCGAGACAACAACTCCGGCTGAAACAAACGAATGGTCTTCCTCAACCTCAATATCCAGCACGCTACCGGCATAATCCTCTATAACAATCTCATCGATCCGTACCCATTTGAGATTATCATATTCAAAGTAGTATTTTAGGTCGATGTTGTGTTCAGGTGCTTCTATGCCGAAGAAGCGCTCAAACAATGGCCCACACTCATTGGCTGTTGCTTGAAGGCGGTAAGCTGGCATACGCCCTAAGCGATGGGTGTTCTCTCGAATTGAGAATAAATATCCCATTCGTAACAGAAGCTGGTGAGTCTGAACAGTGAGCGTACGATTAGCCAATACAATGCCAAGTTTGTTACCAGAGATGTAGCCATCAGCACTGAATAATCCGCGCAATAGCTCCAATGTAAGGTCGGAAGATAAATGCATTAATTGATCGGGAATTCGCTTGTTGTAGCTATAACAGCCGAGAAATGCCTTGAAGAATTCCCCGATGGGCATAGAGTTGATCCACAAGTCGTACCAGCGTTCCGTACTGCTCAGCTTGATGGTGGGTTCTATGCCAAACTTCGCTTCGATAATGCGAGCAATCTCTTCAGCTTCTTTTTGCTCATCCAGAGCAAAGACGATTTTGATTCCAGATGGGATGTCTGTGCCGCTACGATGAGTTATACAGCCATCGCCAAGCCAGCGTCCAAACAAGTAGCATAAATCGCCATCGAGTTCCAGACGATCCTGAAGCTTGTAATGTGTTCCCCAATCCGATACATAACCATGATAACCTCGTGTCGTAGCTTTGAAGAGCTTTCCGCCCTCCGTTTGATAGCCTGATAGGTAGTCGTGGAGATAGATAGCATCTGGGGTGCTTTCTTCGTCATTGTATGCGACGGCGAGATAATCACCCGGTTTAATGTCTTTGGCGGGAATCCAGTCTGGCTCGTGTTGCAGGCGTAGCCCGTCGCGGGATTTGTGTGTGTTGACCCACTCTGAGCGGATTACATATATTTTATGCTCGCCTGTTACGCGCAGGTCGTCGTAGCCTATTTTCTTGGGACGGATGATGTAGAGCTGCTCTTCAGTTTCGCGCTCAAAGCGGTGCAGCACCGGACGAAGACGGTTGCGATGGGTGACTACGAGATCGCCGATGGCGATTTGAGAGATCGGTCGATAGCCCTTGGCTGTAAGTACCTCCTGGTCTGGCGGCATGCAGTTGTAGAATGTTACCTGGTGGCCAGAACCGGCACCGGTCAGGATACGTCCGCCGGGGACAAATTGGAAACCTGAGAGCGCCTCGTAGAAGCGGCGTTCCCAGTAGGCTCGCTGCTCCTCGGTCTGCTCGACGGCGGCGATGCCACGAGCAACGCGCGCCCAGAGTTGCTCCGGGTAGTCCTCAAGAGGCTTGCCGGAAGGGTCTTTGAGCGAATAGCGATCCAGGAAGACCTTCTCACGAATGCCTTCTAACTTTGTATAATGCTGTGTATTGGTGTCAGCCTGGGCGGCGGTGGTAGGTGACTGCTGTTCTAACATCCTTGACTACTCCTCTTTTCAAGAAATACAATAATTGTTGGAAAAGTATTTCAAATAGGATCAACATCGATGTTGCCTGTGGCTCTTTTACCTTCCGCAACTCAGTATACTCGCAAAAGCTCCTGATTTCAAGTCCCTGACACAAGATATTGGACTTTTTTATAGATGCGACACAATATATTGATTTCGCCGCCTGATGTGGTATGATGTTAAAGACTATCTGCAATGAGGAACGAAAACCGTTCCCGATTTTACACGAACGATGAGATCAGGGTGGTCTCAGCGTTGGAGGGCATATGCGCGCGGAAATTTTATCATGTGGTACTGAATTGCTATTAGGGCACATCACCGACACTAATGCGACTTTCCTGGCCCAGAGCCTGGCGGCGCTCGGTATCGACCTTTATTTTGTTTCACAGGTGGGTGATAACCTGGGACGTATCGTTGAGACGTTGCAACGCGCCTGGCAACGCTCTGATCTGATTATCATGACGGGTGGCCTGGGACCAACCGAGGATGATCTGGCGCGCGAGGCGATTAGCACGCTGCTGGGTGAGACGATGCAGGTTGATCTGCAGTTGGAGGCTGAGTTGCGAACCATGTTTGCGAAATTTGGATCTCCCATGCCGGAGAGCAATATCAAGCAGGCCACGCTCATTCCCTCGGCCCGCGCGCTTCCCAACCCATTGGGTACTGCGCCCGGCTGGTGGGTGGAGAAAGATAAGCATATCATTATAGCTATGCCGGGTGTGCCGCGTGAGATGTACCGCATGTGGGAATATGAAGCTATTCCTCGCCTGACTCCCTATACCGGTGGCGTTATCTTCACACGTATCTTGCGCGTAGCTGGTCTGGGCGAGTCCTCGGTTGAGCAGCAACTTGGTTCACTCATCCATAATACCAATCCAACGGTAGCGACATATGCTAAAACCGACGGAATAGATGTGCGTATTACTGCTAAGGCAGCTACACGCGAGGAGGCTGAGGCGCTGGTGAGAGCGACAGAGGCCCAGGCGCGACAGTTGCTAGGCCATCACGTCTTTGGCATAGATCGTGACACCTTGCAGAGCGTGGTGGGCCGGATGCTCAAAGAGCAAGGATTGAAGCTAGCAGTGATGGAGTCTTTGACGGGTGGCCTGCTCGCCAGCACGATTACGGATGTGGCGGGTAGCTCCGAGTATTTTGTTGGAGGCATCGTCAGCTATAGTACCGAACTCAAGGCGCAGATGGGTGTGCCGCGCGAGATACTGGAACAATATGGTGCGGTAAGCGAACAGACGGCACGGGCGATGGCACACGCGGTACGTCAGCAGTTGAGAACCGACATCGGTCTGGGCATTACTGGCGTTGCTGGCCCCGACTTGCAGGAAGGTAAACCGGTTGGCACCGTGCATATTGCGGTCGAGGGGCCGAGTGGTGTGGCAATCGGCAAGGGGCCGGGCTGGCGTGCCAGCCGCGAGGATCAGAAGCGCATCTCGGTCATGTCTGCGCTCAACCTGTTGCGCCGCTACCTGGAAGGCACGATTACGTTGCAATAAGTATGGCAGGGTTGTGATATGATATGGCTGGTAATATGCTTTTGCTAAAGAATCGAGGCTAACGTGTACGAAAATCCCGAAGATTCTTCACGATATTATAGCTCACCGGTTGGAGGGGGGTATACTGATCCTCGCTACTATCAACAGGATGGTGTCGGTGAGCAATATCCGCCGTTTATTCTATCACCAGAATCATCATATCCCGATCCCTATAGCGATTATGGCATTCATCAGCCTGAAATATCATATAGAGGCATCGTGCCAACTGAGGCACCTGTGCTGCCAGCAGAGTATCGTGGCCCGCAGCAGTTGCACGAGTATACTGCTGGCGAAAATGCTGATACGGCATCTACACCCGAAAGTGGGGCGAAGCGCAAGAAGCGTGGACTGGCGAAGCTGGGCGGGCTTGGTGCAGCCCTCGCGGCCTTGTTACTCAAATTGCAGAGTCTGGCCTTTCTGCTCAAGTTCGGGCTGGCAGGTATTACCGCGCTGATCTCTGTTGGTATCTACGCATTTTTCCTGGGCTGGCCCTTCGCTATCGGGTTGGTGCTGCTGCTCTTCATCCATGAGATGGGTCACGCGCTGGTTATGAAGCTGAAGGGTATTCCGATGGGAGGTTTGATCTTCGTGCCTATGTTGGGCGCAGCCGTCACCATGCGCCGTATGCCGCAGAATGCGCGTGACGAGGCCGAGGTGGGGATCGCCGGCCCGATAGCGGGCGCTCTAGCTGCTTCTGTTTGCTTGCTGCTGGCACAGATGCACACATCGGCACAGGCTTTGTGGGCCTCGCTGGCCTACTTTGGCTTCTTTATGAATCTGTTCAACCTCATCCCCATTGTGCCGTTTGATGGTGGGCGTGTGCTGGCGGCGATTGACCGGCGCATCTGGATTCTCGGTTTTGTGGGCCTGCTGGCCTTCGAGGTCTGGTCATGGTTGCAGGGCAACTTCTCTGTCTGGCTGCTCTTCTTCCTCATTATGGCGGCGACACAACTCTTCACGCGCGGCATGGTTCCCAATACGCCGCAAGCAAAGGCATATTATAACGTACCCATTGGCACGCGCATCATCCTCAGCCTGGCCTACTTTGGCCTCGCCGCCGTGCTAGTGCTGGGCATGTCCATCTCGCATGGGCTGATACCGATGTTGGGAACAAATTAGCCTGCCTGCCTCTACCGCTGCTCTTTTGGCGCGTTGCTAGCATCCATAGAAGCTAGAGCGCGCCACCTACTTTTTATCTTCCTCTTTCGTCTCGCGCTGAGCAACGATGATAATGAATTTTCACCAGCGACGTCGGCGATCTCGTAGGGGCGTGATTGATCACGCCCTGCTCGCCTGTTGCTCCGCTTTCAGCGCGTGATGATGAATTTTTTCACCCGAAACCAACAATGGTACCATCCCGTCGGGGCGTGATGCCATTGCCGATTTCGGGTGAGAAAATTCATCATCGTGACGGTGTCGATGTACATTCAGCGAAAATTCAGCAAACATTCAGCGAAAATTCACATTTTTGCGGATATAACTTGTTTAGAAAAATTTATCTTTTTTTGATTTTTTCTTGACATTTATCTGTTACAACTATGCTATCTGATACAGAATAATAATTATGAAGGATATTGAACGAGATAAGCAATATTATCTCGGCCAGGAAAAAGGAAATCTATCTCTCTTTTGCATATGCTATCAGAGATATAGGTAGTTCTTGAATGGAGATTAGAATGGGATTGGCCTTTGATGAACAACAACTGCGGTTTCTGGGATACCAGGTAATTGATGAGGTGACGGATTACCTGATCCATGTACGGGAGCGCCCTGTCTGGCAGCCTATGCCTGATGCTGTGTGTAACGTGTTAGAGACGCAATCTTTGCCACTAGAGGGGGATAACTTTGAGGACATCAAGGCACCTTGCCCTCGCTATCCTGCATGATATTCCCGAAAAATGGGTGTTATGTCGCGCAAAAAGATTTCTGCCGTTTTGGGGCCAATGCCTTTAAATGTTTGCAGGCGTGAGGATAGTTCGTCGAGCGTTTGGGCTTGTGTGAGTAAGTTGGTGATTGTTCCATAAGTTTCTTTGAGAGTTTTGCAAACATCCAGCAACTTTGTTGCCGTTGAGAAATCGTAGCGCACATAATGTCCTCTATCCAGCACCTCGACGAGCTTATCCCATCCGGCCTGCAAGATGGCCTCTGGTGTCGTCAGCCCCTCTTTGACAAATTCATCATAAGCGTGCCGTGCCACTCCTTGCTGAATTGGCTTACCGAACAGTAAACACGCCAGAAACCACTTGAAGTATTCGGATTCCTGTCGTGAAGCAAGATCAATACCCAGGTTATGCGCTTCTATCTTCTTTTGCTCCATGACTATCCTATCAGGAAAGAAAAATTTTGTCAGTGTATATAATCATGATGCTGCATGAGGTAAAGAGGTGGATGAGATGGGTTTTTCGCGAAGCCTATAGAAACGTCCAGGCTGATATCTGAAGGAATGCCGAAATGCGACTGCATTCGACATTCCTTCAGGCATGGCTATTCTTGTTTTTCTCGTACCTCAACTCCCGCGAGATTTTCCAGCACTCTTAGCACTGAGGTATAATCGTCTCGACCGTAACCGGAGGCGCGTGTGGCCTCGTACATCTGGCGCGCCAGCGAGGTCAGGGGAAGCATAACCTGATTCTCTGCGCCAAGATCGAGCGCGAGGCCCAGGTCTTTGTGCAGCAGGTCGGTCATAAAGCCGGGTTTGAAGCTGCCGTTGAAGGCGCGCAAGGGAAATTGGTTAGCGAGCTGCCAGCTTGCACCCGTGCTGACACCGATGATCTTTGCCATCGTCTCTACCTCGACGCCGGCCTTGACGCCCAGCACAAAGGATTCGGCAATTGAGGCGGCGATGGTTCCAGCAAGAGCATTGTTGACCAGCTTAACCACCTCGCCCGCGCCGCTCGGCCCGACATAGAAAATGTTCTCTTTTTTGCCCATCGCTTCTAATACCGGACGCGCCTGCTCAAAAACTTCGCGTTCTCCGCCGACCATGATGGAGAGTGTGCCGTTGACCGCTCCTTGCGAGCCGCCGCTGACTGGCGCATCTAGCATGGCACAGCCCTTCTCGCGGGCGATCTGCGACAGCTTACGACTCATGGCCGGTGCGATGGTACTCATATCAACGATAATCAGTCCTTTGTGCGCGCCCTCAAGTATGCCTTGTGGCCCCGCAACCACCTCTTCAACCTGCGCCGAGTTGGGTAGCATGGTGATGACTATTTCTGAAACCATCGCAACAGCACGCGGTGAGGGAGCCTGTTTCGCCCCCGCCTGTAGCACCTCCTGTACCTCTGGTTTCTCAGGGTGGCGCGCGAAAATAGTGACCTCATGTCCCGCCTTGAGGAGATTGAGCGTCATGGGGCGACCCATGACACCTATCCCGATAAATCCGATCTGCATCTACATCATCCTTCTTTTCGATAATAGCTATCAGAGGCATTATTCCATTTCAACAAGGACAGCCCCACCTTTCACGACATCGCCCTCTTTCACCGAGACGCGCCGCACTTTGCCGTCGTAGGGCGCGGTGATTGTGTGTTCCATCTTCATGGCGCTCAAAATGACCAGTACCTGTCGTGCTGCAACCTGCTGGTTATCCTGCGTCTGCACCTTGACGATGGTACCGGCCATTGGTGCGGTGAGCGTCTTTTGTGAGTGCAGCGAGCCACTACCACGCGCTGACACCTCGACATCGGGCGGCTGACGCAGAGCTAACTGATAGCGGCGTCCGTTGAGACTGACCTGTATTGTACCCGTTTGCCGCTCTATAAACAATCTCTGCTGACGCACACCGCGTATCAACACCATGCGCCCACTATTTCCTATAGCCATTTGAAGGATACCCTGGTCTTTGCCGTTCAGTCGCACGTGCCAGCTTTGAAGATCACGCTCGTTTTGAGCTTTAAGCGTCTCAGAGGTGTTATTATTGCTTGACTGAGCAAGCTGAGTGGTCAGGACGGGCGTGAGTGATACGGTGTATTCCTGCTCATGGTAGAGGTAGGTGAAGGTGCGTGCCTCGCCGAGCATGCGCCAGGGGCCGAGCGTGTGCCAGGGATTGCCGTCGCTGGAAGCGGGCTGGCGGGCAGATGGTAGCTGATTTTCATAAAGTGCGGCAGCGATCAGCACTTCGTCTGGTAGGGCTACATCCTGCTGCGGTGCGAGCAAGCCGTGTTCATCGAGGAAAGCGGTATGTGTATAGCCCTCGCTGAAGGCGGGATGGCAAGCGATGTCGTAGAGCAAAGGTATGTTGGTGGTGACGCCAAAAATAGCGGTTTCGGCCAGACTGCGCTGCAAGCGCGCAATAGCCGCCGGGCGATCCTCGCCATAGACGATGAGCTTGGCAATCATCGGATCGTAGTATTGCGTGATCTCATCGCCGCTTTCGATGCCACTATCGATACGCACGCCCGGTCCCTGCGGCTCAACAAAGGTGCTGACCGTGCCGGTTGAGGGCAAAAATTGCCTCTGCGGGTCTTCGGCGTAGATGCGCACCTCGATGGCATGACCGCGCTGTGTGACCTGCTCTTGCGTAATGCCAAGCGTCTCTCCAGCGGCGACGCGCAACTGATGGCGCACCAGGTCAAAGCCTGTGACCAGTTCAGTGACGGGATGCTCGACTTGTAAGCGCGTGTTCATTTCCAGAAAGTAGAAATGGCGGTCACTATCCAGAATGAACTCCATCGTACCGGCATTAACATAGCCTGCTGCCCTGGCAATGCGTACTGCCGCGTGGCCCATCTCGGCCCGTAGCGCGGGTGTGAGCGCAACAGAGGGACTCTCCTCAACGATCTTCTGGTGGCGGCGCTGGATGGAGCATTCGCGTTCGCCCAGGTAGATCATGTTGCCATGTGCGTCGCCCAATATCTGTATCTCCACGTGGCGCGGCTTGATTAGCAGACGTTCGAGAAAGACTGTATCGTCGCCAAAGGATGCTTTGGCCTCGCGGCGCGCGCCCGCCAGTTCCGCTAAAAAGTCGGCCTGACGATGTACCTCGCGCATACCTTTCCCGCCGCCACCTGCCGAGGCTTTGATAAGAAGAGGGAAGCCAATGCGCTCGGCCTCGCGCAGCAGCGTGTCATCGTCCTGGCTCTCACCTGTATAGCCGGGGACTACTGGTGCGCCGACCGATTGTGCCAGTTGCTTGGCGGCAATCTTTGAACCCATCAGGCGCATAGCGTGCGCCGGGGGGCCGATGAAGATGATACCGGCTTCTTCACAGGCCTCGACAAAGTTGGCGTTCTCGGAAAGGAAGCCGTAACCAGGGTGAATGGCCTCGGCCCCGCTCTGGCGGGCCACATTAATCAGGGTATCGATGCGCAGGTAGCTCTGCGTAGCCGGGGCCGGGCCAATAAAGTACGCCTCGTCGGCTTCGCGCACGTGACGCGCGGAGCGGTCGGCCTCGGAGTAGACCGCGACTGTCTGAATGCCCATCTCCCGGCAGGTGCGCATGATGCGCAGGGCAATTTCGCCACGATTGGCAATGAGTATCTTCTTAAACATCTTATGCGATCCAGTTTGCTTTGCGCTTGTCTAAAAACGCTCGTAAGCCTTCCTGCCCCTCTTCACTGATGCGCAGACGCGAGATAGTTCTGGCAGTATAGAGGCGTGCGTCTTGATAGTTCATAGCTCCGACCGTCAGAGCCAGCTTCTTGCACTCGCGTAATGCCTGTGGTGCGCTGGTCAGCAGTTCGGCCACCGCTTTCTGTACGGCGTCGTCAAGCTCCTCAGAGGGCACGACGATATGTACAAGGCCGATGCTGAGCGCGCGCGCTGCGTTGAAGCGTTCGCCGGTTGTGAAGAGGACACGCGCGTTGTTTTCGCCAATTTTGCGCACCACGAAGGGCGAGATGACGGCAGGAGCGATACCCAGTTTGACCTCGCTAAAGGCGAAGCGGGCATGTTCGGCGGCAATGGCCAGATCACAAACGGCGATCAGGCCCAGGCCGCCGCCCATTGCTGTGCCGTTGACGCGCGCGATGACCGGTATGGGACAGGTGTTGACGGTATAGAGCATATCGGAAAGGCGTAGCGCGTCGTTCAGGTTCTCTTCCGCTGTGAGGGTAGCGGCGGCTTTCATCTGGTTGATGTCGGCTCCCGCGCTAAATGACGCGCCCTCGCCGGTCAGGATAATGGCATGCAGTTCGGTATCGCCACTGAGTTCTGTAAAGGCGTTCGCCAGGTCTTCGACGACCTGCGCGTTAAAGGCGTTGTGTACTTCGGGACGGCGCAGTGTGATGGTGGCGACTTTATCTTGATGGCTGCGCTCGACAGTTAAATGAGTGTACGTCATTGTGCATCTCCTACATTTTTACATTCTAAATACGCCAAACGGTGTTTCAGGCATCGGTGCATTAAGTGAGGCGGCGATGCCCAGAGCGAGAACTGTGCGCGTATCGGCAGGGTCGATGATACCATCATCCCACAGGCGCGCGGTGCTGTAATAGGGGTTGCCCTCTTCTTCGTATTTGTCCAGGATGGGCTGCATGAACTCTGCCTCTTCTTCCGGCGTCATGCTTTTGCCACGTGCCGCCAGGCCCTCCTTGCGCACGGTCAGTAGCACATTGGCGGCTTGTTGGCCACCCATGACTGAGATACGCGCGTTGGGCCACATCCAGAGCTGACGCGGCGAATAGGCACGTCCACACATGCCGTAGTTGCCCGCGCCAAAGGAGTTACCAATGATGACGGTGAAGCGTGGCACGGGCGCGTTGGCAACGGCCATAACCATCTTGGCCCCATCTTTAGCAATGCCGCCATTCTCATACTGTTTGCCAACCATGAAGCCGGTGATATTTTGCAAGAAAACGAGCGGCGTCTGACGTTGCGCACATAGCTCGATAAAGTGCGTGGCTTTCAGCGCGCTTTCGGAGAAGAGAATGCCGTTATTGGCAATGATGCCGACGGGATAGCCCATGATACGCGCGAAGCCACAGACTATCGTGGTGCCATAGAGTTCTTTAAATTCGTGGAAGCGGCTCCCATCCACGATGCGCGCGATGACCTCACGCACGTTATAGCTCTTGCGGCTATCCTTGGGGACGATACCGTAGAGTTCCTTCGGATCGTAACGCGGCGGCTCGACCGGGTGAATATCCCAGGGAATATGCTTGCGCCGATTGAGGTGTGAGACGATACTGCGGCAGATGGCCAGCGCGTGTTCATCGTTGACGGCGAAATGGTCGGTGACGCCTGAGATACGGCAGTGAACGTCGGCTCCGCCCAGTTCCTCAGCAGTAACCACTTCGCCGGTGGCGGCCTTGACCAGTGGCGGGCCACCCAGGAAAATAGTGCCGTTGCCTTGCACAATGATCGTCTCGTCGCTCATGGCCGGAACATAGGCCCCGCCTGCTGTGCAAGAACCCATGACGACGGCGATTTGTGGAATGCGCTGGCTCGACATGCGCGCCTGGTTATAAAAGATGCGCCCGAAGTGGTCGCGGTCGGGGAAGACATCGGCTTGCAGAGGCAGAAAGGCCCCGCCGGAGTCCACCAGGTAGATGCAAGGCAGGTGATTCTGCTCGGCGATCTCCTGGGCACGCAGGTGCTTCTTAACTGTCATGGGGTAGTACGTGCCGCCCTTGACGGTGGCATCGTTGGCGACAATCATACATTCCTGGCCCTCGACCACGCCGATGCCTGTCACAATGCCTGCTGCGGGTGCGTCGTTGTCATACATGTCCCACGCTGCCAGGGGACTGAGTTCGAGAAAGGGAGTATCGGGGTCGCACAAAAGGCGGATGCGCTCGCGGGCCAGCAGCTTGTTGCGCTTGCGATGGCGGGCCACAGCCTCCGGCCCGCCACCCTGCTGTACCTGCTGGATACGTTGCTGAAGTTCCGCGAGTAGTTGCTCAAAATAGCGGGTATTTTCTTGAAATTCGTGGCTATGGAGATCTATATGCGTTTCAAGAATGCTCATTGCTTTGTCTCTTCCTCTCAACAGCGATGATGGGGATAGCGGTGCAGATAGGATGCGCCATTGCATCCTCATTGAGAGGATAGCACCGCTTAGCAACGAGCGTCAAGGCAATCTTATTTTTGGCAATGATGAGGGAGCAAAACTTGAACCATAATGAAGAGAGCATTTTCGCCGCATGTTTGTCAAGCCAGGACGTTTCTGCTATCATGACAACAAAGCATAGCTGGCATGATTCAGTAGTTAATGGCAATGCAAGGAAGGCACAGCATTGGAAATACGAAAGAGGGAAGATGAGTACAGAGAAGAATATGCTTCCTTTTGACTTAAATGATGAGGATGTGTTTTTGGGAGAAGTTGTTGATGAGCCTACGCCAATCATAAGGCATGGGAAAAAGTATTATAGCTGTGCTGTAGATATACGGAAGCTAAAAAATAAGCCCCTCTATCGAGGAAGGGCATATCTTATCCTGGTAGTGGGAGAAGTTGTGCCTGTTTTCATTACCGGTACTATGCTTGTCCATCCCACGCCGGAGGCGGTACGCTCTGGGCACTGGAAGCCAGATATTGTGTATCCGCTTTTCAGCGCAGACGGCTTCACTGAGGAACAGGTAAAGCGGGCACATACTTTTGTGCAACATAAAATGTATATATAACAGCTAATCTATAGTAGAAAACGGATTTGATTTTACTATGGAGCAGAGAGGTATTGAGATGCTGGCATTACAGGGAAAACGGGTACTGGTGATGGGTCTGGGTTTGCAGGGATCAGGTATGGCGGCGACGCGCTATGCTGTACAGCAGGGGGCGATTGTGCGTGTGACCGATATGAAGACGCCGGAGGTGCTGGCTCCCAGCGTGCAGGCTCTGGCCGGTTTGCCGATAGAGTTTGTGCTGGGCAGACACCGCGAAGAGGATTTTCTGTGGGCCGATATCGTCATTCGCAACCCTGGTGTGCCGCGCTCCTCGCCCTATCTGCGCCTGGCTCAAGAGCATGGGGCGCGTATCGAGATGGAGATTGCCCTGTTTTTCCTGGCTTGTCCGGGACGTATCATTGGTGTCACCGGTACGCGCGGCAAGACTACAACAACCACGCTTCTGTACGAAATCATCCGTGCTACAGGGCAGGATACGATCCTGGGTGGCAATGTAGCCGGAGTTGAGACGCTTTCACTCTTACCGCAGATTCGAGCGGAGACACAGGTCGTATTGGAATTATCAAGCTGGCAATTAGAAGGATTGACGCCGCACAAGATCAGTCCGTCGGTCGCGGTAATGACGAACATCTATCCCGATCATCTCAATACCTATAATGGCATGGAAGATTACGCTGAGGCAAAGGCCGCTATTTTCCGCTATCAGCATGCCGATGATCTTGCCATCTTCAACTATGATAATCCCTGGACACGCCGCTTCGGTGAGGAAGCACCCGGACAAGTCTGGTTCACCAGCCTGGAGCGTGGCGGGAGCTTTGCACGTGGCTCTGACGCGCTGGAACCTTTTATCTTCACAGAAACACCACTGGCAGGACGGCACAATCTGGAGAACATTTTGCTGGCGACGACCGCAGCGCGCCGCCTGGGTGTTGCGGATGAGATCATCATGCAGACTGTGCGCCAGTTTCGCGGCGTGCCGCATCGTCTGGCCGAAGTGGCGACGATTGGTGGGGTGCGCTACATTAACGACAGCAGCAGCACTACGCCGGTGGCCGGGCGGGTCGGCATTGAGGCCATGAACGCACCGATAGTGCTGGTCGCCGGTGGCAATACCAAGCATCTGCCCTTAGAGCAGTGGCCCGCAACCATTGTTGCGCGTTGCCGTGATGTGGTGTTATTAAGTGGTAGTGGCACCGATGAACTGCTGCCCGTGCTTGACGCAGAGGCACAACGACAGGGTGTGCTTTCACCAGTGCGCGGCGTCTATGATAATTTCCAGAGAGCGATGGACGCGGCGGTTGCCCTCACCCGTCCCGGTGACGTGTTGCTCTTCTCGCCCGGATTCACCAGCTTTGGTATGTTTTTGAACGAATTTGACCGGGGAGATCAGTTCGTGGCCTACGTAGAACGGCTACGTGACAAATAAATGTAATACGTGCGTGCATATTGTACCCCAATTGTCCTATGAGAGCGTGACGCGGTTTACCCGTTCGTTATACTTAACAGTAGAGGAAAAGCTCTTGTATCGGGGGGAAAATCATGAGCCGTGTCAAGGGGTACAGGCAATTAATGCAAGCAATCATAGTTTCTATTTGTTTGCTGGTTGTAGTAGCCGCGTGTCAGAATGGTGTTGCGCAGATTGCGAATAAAAATACGTTGTCCTTGCAGAATGAGGCGATAGCAACGCCTTCGTCTACTGCTACTGCTGTCACCGGACAAGGGATGGGGATTCTCGTTCCGCAGCAGCATGGAAAGACACCTGTAACAACGACAAAAGGCAAAATATCAGCCACACCGACAGCGCAGGGAGGGACGGGAACTGCCTCTGGCTCCGGCACCGCTACTCCGAATCCTGGCTCAGGTGCTGGCGCGCCGGGGGCGGGAACGTCTAACCCGGTCGGCGTGCCAGCAGGTTTTCCAAACTATTTTAGCTTTGGGGTAATGAGCAATCCGGGAGAAGCGCCGATCCTCGATGCTATGCGCAGCCAGAATGGCACGGCTTACGCCTTTCGCTATCAGTATCTCACTGGCGGCGTTAATACCGGTCATGGGTGGGAGACGTGGAATCAACCGGCGGGGCAATACGCGACCAATTATATGAACGAGAGCTACCAGAATGGCTATATCCCCGCCTTCGCCTACTATGAGATCTGCCTCTCGAACGGCGTGAATCCTGGCTCTTATTGTGGCGGACATAACTTACAACAAGATACGAGCAATATCGATAATCCCAGCACCATGAATGCATATTATGCCAACTGGGCCTTACTGATGCAAAGAATAGGCGCATTCGGGCATCCGGTGCTGGTGATTGTCGAACCGGACTTCTGGGGTTTCATGCAAAATGCCACCAATGGCAGCGATAATGCTGCCGACGTTCCGGCCAGTGTAAACTCTTCTGGTTATCCCGATGCGGCAGGTTTCCCTGATACGGTGCAGGGCTTCGCCTGGGCCTTGCTGCATATGCGCGACAAATATGCTCCCAACGCTATTCTGGCGCTGCACGCTTCGTGTTGGGCCTCTGGCAACGATATTGCGACCAGCACATCTCCCAATCTCAATGTGACGGCTATGGTGCAGCAGGAAGCTGCTTTCTTGAATAGCGCCGGACTGGTGGGTAACCCGGCGGGTGTCTCCAGTTGGGATGTGCTTTCAAATGATGTGGCCGATTTTGATTCAGGTCAGCCGGGCAGTCGGGGATGGTGGGATCGCTACAACAAAACCTTTCCTAATTTTGCGCGCTACCTCAGCTTTATCAGCCAGTTGAGCCAGGCCACCAACCGGCGCGTGGTGATGTGGCAGGTACCGATGGGCAACCAGTATTTTGATACAATGAACAATTCGCCGGGCCACTATCAGGACAATCGGGCGGAATATATTCTAGGCCATGTGCAGGATTTCGCCAATGCCGGTGTGATCGCCGTGCTGTTCGGACCCGGCAATGGTGGTACGATGAATACCGACGCCATGCATGACGGGGTGACAAATCCTGCTCCGATCAGCACTTATGAGTGCAATATGTGCAACAATCATGTGAGTAGCTATCCTGACGATGACGGTGGGTATTTGAGGATATTTGTAGGGCAATATATGCAAAACCCGCTACCGCTCTCATGATTGTCCAGGCTATTCCAAATAACCCAGGGCACGCAGACGAGCTTTGATGATCTCGATCTCTTGCTGGTTTTCTTCCTCATAGGCTTCTTTCCAGAGCGGAGTGATGTAGCCATGCCGCTCCAGGTAGTCGATGATGCGCAGCGCGCTCCGTTCAGGTGGCTCAAGCTCTGTGTTGATGTTCAGTTCGGCACTGAGAGGAGGCTGGTAGATATCCTCACCGATGTGGGGAACATGCTCCAGACGCAACAGGCGGTTGTGGCGTACCGTTGGGCTGCAAAAAAGGTAGATTTCGATAAAGGGCTGGAGATGTTCGCGCGCGTAGTCCCTGGCCGCGCGATAGGGTGAGACAGAGGTAGTGATAGGAATAACGCCGTTGCGCCTCAACAGTGTGCAAAGGTAGGAAATGAAGGCGTCGTAGCCCAGCGTGTGACTTTGATCATCAGGAATCTCTTCACTCAGATGCATCTCTTCTTGAAGCCAGCGTGTCAGGACGAGGCTGTCGATGATTTCGGCGCGGTAGCCACGTGTGAGCAGTGCCTGCCGCACCAGAGAAGCCAGCGTTGTTTTGCCACTGCCGGGCAGGCCAGTATACCAGAGGGTGCAGGTTGCCCTCTGTTCAGCAGAAATCACTGACCAACCGGACGAGACTGGTAGCAGTGGATGTTGCGTCATAGGCCCGATCACCCTTTTACCGCAATGATAACTTCTTTCTTGCATTGTATCTCTTCTTTTCTGTCAGGCGCAAGTTCGATGGCAGAGTTAATAGTGTTGCATCGCGGGTTGCCAGAACGTGTAAGGATTGGTGGTATAATATGAGCATATTTGGGATTGTGACCCTGCTATAGCACAAGGAAGATGCAGGGGGCCAATCATGTTATGGCAAGCTCAATGGGAGAGTGTTTTTGCTGTATTACTGCAAGTGTTGCAGTCAACGATGTTGTCACATGGTAGTTGCCCCTAAGGAGAGATAGATTATGACGATGATGATGGACAAGCAAGGGTTGGAAAGCTATGGCCTGGTAAATCTGGGCAATGTGTACTGGAATCTGTCCCCGGCGGTACTGGTCGAACACGCTCTGGCACGTAAAGAAGGCATGTTAGTATCAAACGGTGCTTTTAATGCCACCACCGGTACGCATACCGGACGTTCACCAAAGGACAAATTTATTGTCTCTAATGAAGAGTACGCACCGAAAATCTGGTGGGGCGAGATAAATCAGCCGATGCCGCGCCAGACGTTTGAAGTGGTGAGGCGCAGCCTGGCCGATTATCTGCAAGGGCGTGATATCTATGTGCTGGATGCTGCCGCCGGTGCCGACCCCCAGTATCGTATGCCTATTCGTGTTATTACCGAGCTGGCCTGGCATAATCTGTTTGCTCGTCAGCTTTTCCTGCGCCGTAAGGAGAGCGACAAGGACCTCACTACCCCTGGTTTTACTATTTTGTGTGTACCGCATTTCCATACTAATCCCCGTATTCACGGGACCCGCTCGGAAGCTGCTGTTATCATTGATTTTGAGGAGCGGCTAATCTTGATTGCTGGTACACAGTATGCTGGTGAGATGAAGAAATCTATCTTTACGGTTCTTAACTTCATTTTACCTGCTCAGGATGTCTTGCCCATGCATTGCTCGGCCAATGTGGGCGCGGGTGGGGATGTGGCCCTTTTCTTCGGTCTCTCTGGCACCGGCAAGACCAGCCTCTCGGCGGACCCGAACCGCTTCTTGATCGGTGACGATGAGCATGGGTGGGGCGAAAACGGCGTCTTCAACTTCGAAGGTGGTTGCTATGCCAAGTGTATCAATCTCTCTGAGAAGTATGAGCCACAAATCTGGCATGCTATTCGCTTCGGTGCCATTTGCGAAAATGTGGTAGTGGACCCTGAGACGCGCGAGCCGAATTACGCCGATGACTCGCTCACAGAAAATACGCGCGCGGCTTATCCTGTTGATTTCATTGACAATGTGGTGGAGTCAGGTATGGGTGGACACCCGCAGGCGGTCATTTTCCTTTCGGCTGACTCGTTCGGCGTGTTGCCGCCCGTTTCTAAGCTCACTACCAATCAGGCCATGTACTACTTTCTCTCCGGCTACACCAGCAAGCTAGCCGGTACCGAGGCGGGTGTAACGACCCCGCAAGCTACGTTCAGTTCCTGCTTTGGAGCACCCTTCCTGCCGCTACGTCCGGGCGAGTATGCGAATCTGTTGCGCGAGCGCATTGAGAAGCATAATGTGCGCTGCTACCTGATCAACACTGGCTGGACGGGTGGCCCTTACGGCGTTGGTCATCGCATTAACATTAACTACACCCGCGCGATGGTAAGCGCTGCCATTAGTGGTGAACTGGATAAGGCGTCGTTCTATACCGACCCGGTTTTCGGCTTGCAGATTCCTACCTCTTGCCCTGGTGTGCCGGATGAGGTCATGATCCCACGCAATACCTGGGCCGACAAAGAGGCTTATGATCGCACCGCCGTCAATCTGGCCGAGCGCTTCAAGAAGAACTTCACGCAATTCACCCTGGTAGGGGATGATGTACGTCAAGCAGGCCCCCGCTAATCGCTAAAGGTGCATAAAGTGTGTAAAGAGCGTAGGGTACGCTTATAAATTTTTTACCCGAAACCGGCAATGGCCTCATGCCGTCGGGGGGTGATTGATCACGCCCTGAGAGGGAAGCGATGATCATGTAGGGGGGTGATTGATCACGCCCTGAGAGGGGAACGACGATCTTGTAGGGGCGTGATTGATCACGCCCTGAGAGGGGAACGACGATCTTGTAGGGGCGTGATTGATCACGCCCTGAGAGGGAAGCGATGATCTTGTAGGGACGTGATTGATCACGCCCTGAGAGGGGAACGACGATCTTGTAGGGGGGTGATTGATCACGCCCTGAGAGGGGAACGACGATCTTGTAGGGGCGTGATTGATCACGCCCTGCTCGCCCTCCGATTCCCTCTCAGGGCGTGATCAATCACCCCCCTACAAGATCGCCGATTTCGATGGTGAGAATTCATAAGCGTGTCTCTACGCGCGTTTCCGCACCCTTCTGGTTCTGGTTAAGATTTCTCAACCCGTTTTGTATTGAATATCCTCAATAGCTCTTGTATACTACCGCTTATAAGGTTCCCATCAAAACATTGTGATATATCGCTGAACATTGTGGAATAGTCAGTTTTTTAGTGAGTGCTTTATGAAGCAGACAATACCAACGAGAGCAGGGGATGATCCCTCTTCATCTCAACCACATCTTCCTGTAAGTGTGAACGATTATTCAGACGAGATTCAGGTAGTTCCTATGGGCTGGCAAGGGGATGAGGCACCTACCATGCCAGGAGTGCCATCGGTATTGCTACGAGACAGGTCTATCTCCCCTATGCCAAAGGCGCAAGAAGGATATGAAGCGCGTAAGAAGCGACGGGCGGCCCTCTTTTATGCGGTTATGTGCGTGGGTATCTTGCTTGTATGCGCGTTGCTGGTGGTATCTTCTCTAGGGGGTCTTGCTCACCTGTTACCGAAGTCTTCTACTGTGGTTGGTGAAAAAACGCAGAATAGTGGATCGGCCTCCGGGCCGCTTCAAACATCGACCGTCGCAGCTTCTGGCTCCTCTAAGATTATTTTTGTACCTGTGGGTGGGGGAACTGTGCCGCCTGGCGCAACGGCCACACCGGTTACTGGTATAGCACCAACATCTGTGTCGGCCATAACGCCAACAGCGGCATCGAGTATCACGCCAACACCGGCTGTAACACCCACCTCTATTCCCAATCCCCCTCCTGGCGGTACCGGTGTCGTAGCGCCTGTCCTTGATTGTGTGATATCCTCTATCGGCCCTGGCTTTGTGGCCTATTTTGGATATATCAATAGCGGCTCAAGCGTGGTAAGCCTTCCTGTAGGGCCGAAAAATCATTTTCTCGGTGTCCCACCAGACGAGGGACAGCCGACGAATTTTTCGCCCGGTACTCAAACCTTTGCTGTCGCTGTGCGCTCTCCCGGACGCCCTGTTACGTGGGTGTTGGATGGCTCTCGTGTTGTTGCTACTGCTAACAGCACTCCCTGTTTCTAAGTGAACGGACAAGGCCCCCGCGAGGAACGCCCCTACCAGGATATAGTGCTGCTCATGCTCGTCATTGGTGTCAGGACATATCTCGCGGATGTCTTGCCCCTTTGTGTCTTGCTTGATTGACTGCGCGGTTGAGGGCCTGGTAGTGTGTAAAAGATTATATTATAAGGAAGCTTATAAAAGGTATATGTCATGAAAACGATGTTGACGGAGAAGCGCCCTCTGGGTAAAACCGATATGCTGGTGACGCCGCTTGGTCTGGGGTGTCACGAGATGCGGCTGGTGACGCCGGAGGAGGGCGCACGTATCGTGTTAGCGGCGCTGGACGCGGGCCTGAATGTAATTGATACGGCGGAGTGCTATGGACAGAGTGAGGAGGCCATTGGGCGCGCGTTGCGTGGGAAGCGTCGCCAGGAGTGCTATATTTTTACCAAGTGCGGTCACGCGGCTGGTCTGGAGCTGCCCGACTGGTCGCCACAACTACTGGAACAGAGCATCGAACGCAGTCTCAAACGCTTGCAAACCGATTATCTTGACCTGCTGCAATTGCATAGCTGCTCGCGCGCGATATTGCGGCAATCGGAGGTCATTCAGGTGCTGATGCACGCGAAAGAGCAGGGCAAGGTGCGTTATATTGGCTATAGCGGAGATCGCAAGGACGCGCTATACGCAATCAGAATGGGTGTATTTGATGTCCTACAAACCTCCGTGAATATTGCCGACCAGGAGTCTCTTGATCTGTTGCTGGTTCCGGCCAGGGCGCAGCGCATGGGGGTAATCGCTAAACATCCTATCGCCAATGCCATCTGGCGCTATGAGCAGTTGCCGCCGGATACACACCTGCAAATTTACTGGCGACGCCTGAAGAGACTTGACTATGATTTCTTACATGGTGACCTGGATGAAGCGGTTGGTATTGCGTTACGTTTTACCATGAGTTCACCGGTCGATCTGGCGATTATTGGCACACTCAATCCGAGCCGTTTCGCGCAAAACATGGCCTATTTGCAGCAAGGCATGCTCCCCGTTGAGCAGTACGAAATGATTCGCCATCGCTGGCGCATGGAGACATGGTGGCGGCGTATCTTCCCCGGTGGGCGCAGAGGCTGGCGCGGCTGGAATTAATAGAGCCGGGCACCCACGAGACAGGGTATCCACAAGAGACGCCCTGTCTTGTGGGTTTTTGTGTCTATGTGCTCTGTCCTATGACCTCTTGACCCATCTAAGCGCAATCTCTATACTGAACATACTATTTCTGTCCCTCTGTTATGGCAAAATCATCGTTAACGGTTGAAGATAGTCGAAAGAAAATAGCGATGAAAATAGTTGTTCGCTGGCGACCGCTGCTTCTGTGGGTGATTGCCCTGCTTGGCCTGGCTCTGCGCCTGTATGGACTGGACTGGGATCAGGGCAATAGTTTCCATCCCGATGAGCGGCAAATCATGTTTCACGTGATGGCTATTGGTTGGCCCAAAAGTTTTGCCCAGTTTCTGAATGCCGCTCAATCTCCGCTCAATCCTCATTTTTTTGCTTATGGCTCCTTCCCCATCTATCTGCTGGCCTTTGTCGGTTTTATTATGGGCCATATTGTACACTCGTGGGGCAGTTTTGTGCCGATTGAACTGGCAGGCCGCGTGATTTCGGCGTTGTGCGATACCGGCACTATTCTATTGACCGCCTGGATGGCTCTGCTTCTCACGCCCGACGCACTCCCCGGTCGGCCACGCGCGTGGAATGTGGCGCTATTGACTGCCGCGCTGATCGCTTTCACCCCTTTCCAGTTGCAGCTTTCGCACTTCTATACCGTCGATACGATGATGCTGGTCTTTATCGTGTTGACCATGCTGGCCTGTGTGAAGCTGGTCGATACCGATAGACCGCTGCGCTGGGCCTTCGTGCTTGGGCTTGGCTATGGGCTGGCGATGGCTTGCAAAGTCAGTGCGGCCCCATTGGCGGTGCCGATAGCGGTGGCGCTGCTGTTGCGCTGGTATCGTCATGACTTTTACTCGGCGTGGTCGGCCTTGCTAGTGAGCGTGACTGCGACCATCTTTTTCTTTGTCGTCACACAACCCTATTTTTTGCTGGATTTGCAGAACTATATCCAGCAAGTGGCTGTACAGGGCGCTATGGCGCGTGGTACCTATGATCTGCCCTATGTGCGCCAGTTCGCGGGCACGGTGCCTTATCTCTACGAAGCATACAATCTCATTTTCTGGGGCATGGGACTGACGCTTGGTATCGCGGCCTGTTTTGGCCTGGGCTGGCTATTGTGGCGTTTCTGGCGACGCGATATCGGTACATGGCTGATTGTGTTGTCCTGGGTGGTTGTTTTTACTGCCATTGTCGGAGACTTTTATGTCAAGTACATGCGCTACATGTTGCCCGTCTATCCTTTCCTGTCCCTGGTTGCGGCGGCGTGGTTGATTACCCTGTTTGAGCGCACTAGAGTGTTGCGGTTGCGACCAACGCTCGCGCGCGTCTGGCAACGTGTACTGGCGGTCGCGCCTGTGGTGGCTATTGTGCTGGTGCTGGGCGGCACGATGTTTCAGGGTCTGGCTTTGCTCAATGTGTATAGCGAGCCGAATACGCGCGTGCAGGCGTCGGAGTGGATGTATAGCCATATTAAGCCGGGGAGCGTGATTACCTATGAGCAGTGGGATGATCCTTTGCCGGTCGCGGTTGGTAACGACTCACCGGCGATGTATAATCAACTGGTCTATACCGATACCGATGGACAAACTACCACCGGCCTTGATCTCTACGGCGACGATACACTGGCAAAAGCGCACCTGCTGGCTCACCTCTTGACGCAGCTTGACGTGATTACGATGGCCTCTGACCGCCTTGATAAGTCGATACCGCGTCTACCGGCGCGCTATCCGCTCACCATTCATTATTATCAATTGCTGTTTAGCGGTCAGTTGGGCTTTCATCTGGCGGCGCAGTTCGTCAACCATCCCAATCTGTTGGGCATCACACTTGACGATAGCGGGGCGGATGAAAGCTATTCGGTTTTTGACCATCCGCACGTGCGGATTTTTGTGCGCGATACTCCTTTTCCATATACTGAGGCTCAGCTTTTCCAGAAATTGATGGCGGGTGTGCAGTTGCCACCGTCGGAACCACAACTTTCCGGTGCCCAGAAATCGCTGCTTCTATCGCCACAGCAGATTGCAGACGATCAGCAATCGCCGCCCTTCGCTGTGCAATTCCCAGCCAATAGCCTGACCAACGCCGTGCCGCCTCTCTTCTGGTGGCTTGTGTTGCTGGCTCTCGGTTGCTTTACTTATCCACTGCTTTTTTTCGCATTACCCTCGCTGGCAGATCGTGGCTACATCTTCAGCAAACTGCTGGGTGTACTCCTGTTGGCCTATCTCGCGTGGTTGCTGGCCTCAGCGCACCTTTTGCCTTTTGAGCAACCCACAATCCTGCTGGTCTTCGCGTTGCTCGCGCTTATTGGTATTGGAGCAGTACTGGTACAGTTCAAACAATTACAGGAGTTTTTTAGGCGGCACTGGCGGCTTCTGTTGATGGAAGAGGTTTTATTCACGCTGGCTTTTCTGCTCTTCGTTGGCATCCGTTCACTTGATCCAGACCTGTGGAATCCCTACTTAGGTGGAGAGAAGCCAATGGAGCTGGCTTTTCTCAACGCCATTTTGCGTAGCCCCTATATGCCACCATTCGATCCCTGGTTCTCCGGCGGCTACATCAACTATTATTATTATGGCTATGTCGTCTTCGCGGCTCTCATCAAATTGACCGGCATCGTGCCCACGACTGCCTTTAACCTGACCATCCCCACGCTCTTTGCGCTGACCTTCTGTGGGGCCGTCACCATCGTGTACACGCTGACGCGCCGCTTCTCGCTGGCCTTGCTGGGCGGCTATTTCACGGCACTGATCGGCAATTTCAATGGCTTTTTGCAATTGCGCGGGCAAATACAGGCGCTTCTGACGCATCACCCCATTCCAGCTTTTGACTACTGGCAGAGCAGCCGTGTTATCCCCTTTACAATCAACGAGTTCCCATTCTGGAGTTTCCTCTTCTCCGACCTGCATCCGCATGTGATGGATATGCCCAACTCGATCTGCATGCTTGGTCTGCTGGCGGCAACATTGTGCTCGCCACAAGATCGAAATATTTCACGTTATCAACGTCTCGCACTCTATGCCCTGCTGGCCTTCGTCTTCGGCACTATTGCCTGTGTCAATCCCTGGGATATGCCGGTGTACGCTCTGCTGCTCTTCGTTGTCCTGCTGGTGGAGTATCTACAGACACGTGGTCAAGAAGCCTGGCTGGAGCGTCTGATAGGGCTGGGCTATCGCATCCTGACTGCGCTGGTCATTGCTCTTGCTGGTTATCTCTGCTATGCCCCTTTCTATTACTGGTACCAGGAACTCTATGTCAATGGGCTTGGCCGTGTGACTAACGGTAGCAATCCTGGTGATTTTCTGACCATAGCAGTTTTGTGGGTCTTCATTGCCGCCAGCTTCTTTCTAGTTGAAGTCTATCGACGCTGGTTCGCTGCTAAGGCGCACCTGTATGCCGGTCAATGGCGTGGCTGGCTTTCCAGTTGGGGTTATCTCATTCTGTGCCTGCTGGCAATTGTGGCCTTTACCATCCTGGGACTCAAGTTATTATTGCTGGCATTGCTCGTGTTGGGAAGCTGGCTGTGTGTGCTTACGCTGCTCGGTCAGGCCGGTTTGTTGCGCCAAAGCACGGTGCCCCAGGTGAAGAGCAATACCGGTGTTGCGAACGGTTCGGCCCCTTTACCGTTTGCGTCATCGGCTTATCTGAATTACACCTATCTCTTGCTGCTGATGGGATTGGGGATCAGCTTGGGCGTCGAGCTGGTCTATATTCGTGATTTCCTGGATGGCGGCGATTACGAGCGCATGAACACCGTCTTTAAGTTTGGGATTCAGTCCTGGTTCTGCTTTGCGATTGGGGGCGCGCTGGCAATACCGCTGATACGGCGTGCATTACGCGAGTATGCGCGTCTCATCTGGACGATCCTGCTGGTGGCGCTTATTGTATGTTGCTCCATCTTTCTGGTGGAAGGCCCGGCGGCGCGTATTCAAGATCATCAAAACTGGATTGCCTTGCAGCCGCCGACCGGCAACGCGAACTACACGCCCACGCTGGATGGTTTTGCCTTCGTGCGCGCGTGGTATCCAGAGGATGCGCGGGCCATTGAGTGGCTCAATCAGCATGTAGCGGGTTCGCCGGTCATTCTGGAGGCGGAGGCCCCGGTATCGTATCAGTGGTTTGGCCGCGTCTCCGTCTATACCGGTCTGCCCGATGTGTTAGGCTGGCCTGACCATGAGGGCGAGCAACGCTATGCCGACCAGATTCCCAATCGCCTGACCGATATTGGCCTGATTTATACGACGACCGATGAGGCACAGGCCCTCGCGCTCCTGCATAGCTATAATGTGCGTTATGTCTATGTTGGCCCACTGGAGCGTCAGACCTACGGACAGGACGGGGGACAGGGACTGGAGAAATTCCAGCGCATGGTCGGGCACGGCCTGAGCATCGTCTATCAAGCTGATGGCGTGACAATTTATGAAGTCGATTGATGCCTGAAATGCCTGATCCCTTGAAAACCACGCAGTCTGAGCGAGTTGCTGACAACTGTCACCGACGAGAGCGCCATGGCGGCGGCGGCGAAGATGGGAGCTTGAGCGCGTAGAAACGGGATAAGCGGTGATAGGATAGCCGTCGGGATCAGTACCACGTTGTAGGCGAAGGCCCAGAAGAGATTCTGCTTAATGATACGCATAGTGGCCCGTGAAAGCGCGAGCGCGGTAGCGATGCTGCGCAAGTTGCCCTTGACCAGCGTGATGTCGGCGGCCTCCATTGCGATATCTGTACCGGTGCCCATGGCGATACCAGCATCGGCCTGTACCAGCGCCGGCGCGTCGTTGATACCATCACCAGCAAAGGCCACCACCAACCCCTGTTCCTGCAAGCGCTTGACCTGTTGAGCCTTCTCCTCCGGCAGAACCTCCGCCAGCACATGTTCTGCCGGAATACCGACCTGGGCCGCGATTGCCTGCGCCGTCCGCTGATTGTCGCCGCTAATCATCCAGACCTGCAAGCCCTGCTCCTGTAAGTGTCGGATGGCCTCTGCCGAGCCGAATTTCACGGTATCTGCGACAGCGATAAGACCGGCCAGTTGCTGGTCAATGGCGACGAGTATGGTAGTTTTTCCTTCGGCCTCCAGCTTCTCCAGGCGCTCTTGCAGCGGCGTGTAGTCGATGCCATGTTCGCGCATCAACGGGCGCGAGCCGACCAGTATCTCGTGCCCCTCGACGGTCGCGCGTAGGCCACGACCGGCCTGGGTGCTAAAATTCTGTGGCAAGCCCTGCGGCGCGAGTCCACGTGCCTGCGCGCCCGCGATAATAGCAGTTGCCAGAGGATGTTCTGAGCCGACTTCGGCAGTGGCGACCAGACGTAGCAGCTCGTCATCTGTGGTTGTGGGCAATGCATAGACATCAGTGAGCGAAGGTTTGCCACGAGTGATAGTGCCAGTTTTGTCCAGCAAGATGGCACGTACTGCCTGAATGCGCTCCAGGCTCTCGCCGCCTTTAATCAGGATGCCTTGCTCTGCGCCTTTGCCAGTGCCGACCATGATGGCAGTTGGTGTCGCCAGACCCAGTGCGCACGGACATGCCACTACCAGCACGGTCACAGCCGCAACGATAGCGGTAATCCACGGATTGCTAATGCTGGTTCCCATCCCCGCCGTTGTTGCGAGATGGAAAACGTTGCCGACAATGGCCCAACCGATAAAGGTAAGGGCGGCAATCACCAGCACGGCGGGAACGAAGATGCTGGCGACGGTGTCCGCCAGACGCTGAATGGGGGCCTTTGAACCTTGCGCCTGTTCAACCATGCGAATAATGTTTGCTAGCATGGTATCTGCACCCACTCTGGTGGCGCGCATGTGTAGCAGGCCGCTCTGGTTGAGCGTGGCACCGATCAGTAGGTCGCCCTCGCTCTTCTCTACCGGCATACTCTCGCCCGTAATCATCGATTCATCAACCGAAGATGTGCCGGTGAGGACAACGCCATCAACGGGGATTTTCTCACCTGGGCGCACAATCAATTCGTCACCGACCTGCACCTGCTCGATAGGTAGCTCTCTCTCCTGGCCGTTGCGTATAACATGCGCCGTCCGCGCCTGCAAGCCCATAAGCTTTTGAATGGCCTCGTTTGCCTGCCCCTTCGCGCGGGCCTCCAGATACTTGCCCAGGAAGATGAGCGTAATGATCAGTGAAGCTGTGTCATAGAATGTGGTGCCGCCGACCAGCGCCGGAAAGAAGGTAGCAACGATGCTCATGAGATAGGCCGCCGTCGAGCCAACGGAGATCAGCGTATCCATGTTGGCGCTACCGTGTCGCAGCGTCTTGAGCGCGCCGCGATGAAACTCCCAACCCACGATGGCCCAGACCGGCGTGGTTAAGGCCAGTAAGAGTAGATTTTCGCCGGGGAAGCGATTCATGAAGAACATGCTGAGCAGCACAACCGGTAGTGTCAGCGCGATGCCAAGCAGCAGCACATTGCGTTTGTGCCGTAGTTCCGCCGCTTTGTGCTGCTTAAGCTCTTCTTCCTGTTTTTGTAGTTCGGTGATCCCGCTATCAACAGAGGTTGCCACATTCTCTGTAGCGCCTGTCGTGTTTGCCGGAGCCTCCGAAGATACCGGTGTTATCGGCCTGTCGAGTGGAATGGCTTTATAGCCGATGGTATCAACCTTTTGTATCATCTGCTGCGGCTCAATCTGCGCTGGGTCAAATAGCACAGTTGCGCGCTCGGTCGCCAGATTAACTCGTGCGTCCAGAATGCCGGGGAGCTTTTTCAGCCCCTTTTCTATGCGCATGGCACAGGAAGCGCAGGTCATGCCTTCAATAGCAAATTGTGCCTGTTCCTGTTGTTCCTGTGCCTGACTGTTTGTCGATTGTAATTCTGCTTGCCTGGTTTCTGCTGTCATCCTCTCACCTCGTACTCCGCTAACCCCCTACACCATACCCCTATGGGGGGGGTATTTATATTGTACTACCTTGCGAGCAGGATTGTCAAATGCGCCAGGCTGACCCTTGTCAAACGCAAAACGTTTTGGCTCTCTATCCTTTAGAGGGATGTTGGTGGTCGGTGTAGGAGTGTCATTCATGACGCCCTGACCACCCGTTGATCTGCGCACAGACGTCATGAATGACGCCCCTCTACCCATTTCCCCGCAAGGGATAGAGAGCCACGTTTTTCAAGAACCGATCTCGCTCTGGGTGCTGGCCTGAGAGCGCATCAGCAGGTAGTAGACGACTGAAGAGATGATCAGGCCGACGATCCAGGTGATGTCTGCGCCGCCGAGTGGGGCGACCAGCGGGCCAGTGTAGATGGTTGAATTCATGAATGGAATCTCGACAATAATAGCGATTACATAAGCCAGCAGGGTGCGCCAGTTAAAACGCCCATAGGTGCCGTTGGGGTCGAAGATGGCCGCGATGTTGTAGCGTTCGTGGCGCAACAGATAGAAGTCGATCAGATTGATGGCGCTCCAGGGGATGATGAAGTAGAGCAGGAAAAGCAGAAAGTTGGTGTAGTTCTCGATGAAATTGCCCTGTCCCAGCACGGCGACGGCGGTACCGACGATGGTTGCGCCGACGATGAGCCAGATGCGTGCGCTGATGGAGCGTAGCATGGGGATCGACGCGGCGGTGGTTGTGGTCAGGAAAATGCCGTAGAGGTTGAGGACGTTGGCGGCGATGATGCCAAGAATGATGATCAGGTAGAAAAGCCAGCCTATGCCACTGCCAGCCTGCGTAACGATATACTGAACGCTGTTGGCGTTGAAGGCTTTGGCGGCAACCGAGACGGCGATACAGCCGAGAATCATCATCCAGATGGAGCTAATGACGGAGCCGCCGTATGTCCACCAGAAGGTGATTGCGGTGGGCGTGCTTTCCGGCAGATAACGCGAGTAGTCCGCGACATACGGGCCGTAGGTGATCTGCCAGGTGGCAATGATGGAGACGACGAGCAGGAAGGTTCCCAGCGAGAAGGCGGGTGGTGTCGTGTGAGCGCCAGAGTTGGTGGTGAGTACGCGAATAGTCAGGTAGATGAAGCCGAGGGCAAAGAGGATGCTGACGATACTTTCATAACGATGGATGATATCATAGCCGTAGATCGCCAGCACCATGCAAACGATAGCAACAAGGATGATGGCAAGATCAATGGGCATGCCCGTCCAGGCTGATAACGCCTGGCCACCGAGAATGGCGCTGCTGGCGAAGAAGCCGATGTACATAATAATAACGAGAATCAAGGGCAATAGCGCTCCATAAAAGCCGAACTGGGCGCGACTTTGAATCATCTGTGGCACGCCCATTTTTGGCCCTTGCGCCGAGTGCAGTGCCATGAAGATGCCGCCGATCAGATTACCGATAACAATGGCGACAATGGCCCAGCCAAGCGAGAGACCCAACGCGACGGCCAGTGCGCCTGTCACAACAGTGGTAATCTGCATATTGCCAGAGAACCAGAGCGTGAAGAGGCTGAAAGGTGAGCCATGACGCTCCTCAGCGGGGATGTAGTCGATGGAGTGACGCTCGATAGTGACGGGTTGGGCATTGTTTGCCGTGTTCAGGTCTGCCATAGGTGACCTCCTTACCGGTAGGGGTAGAGTATAGCGGAGCAGCGTAGTTGTTTGGGGGAACAGTATACGCTGCCTCCTTACCATAAAGGGTACCTGATGAGCTTGTTATTGTCAATTGGACAAGGGTGTACCTCATTTTTTTGTTTGCCCATGCAGGACGACCGCGAGGGTTGCCTTGCCTGGGCAAACAAAAGATGGGTACCGGGGGATTAAGAATAGGTTATCCTGGCGGTCATACCCCTCGGCTATCAGTGTTTGATTTCCGGCCCGAAGAAGGTGATGAATTCCGGGCTGGCGACACGGCGCATGGTTTCCTCTTCGCGTGCCCAGATGCTGTAGGCCACCTCGGCCACTTTCTCGGCGCACTCGTCGGGAATGTGCAGGATGCCGTTGGCATCTCCGTGTAGCAAATCTCCGGGGCGTACACGCATGCCGGAGATAGTTACTTCATCGCCGACGCTGACGCAGATCGGGTTACCATGAGAAACGACCAGTCCGGCACAAAAATATTGAAAATTGCCCAGGGCGCGTACCTCTTTGACATCGCGCAGACCACCATCGGTCAGGATGCCGACCGCACCGAGGCGCTTCATGGTGGTAGACATAACCTCACCTGCATGGCATGAGTGCAGCCGGTCGTTGCCAACATCTTGCATAACCACAATCGCAGGTTTAGGCGCATTTGCCAACATTTCGTAGAGTTTGTTGAAACCGATCCCTTGACGTCCCTCAGTTGTGCTATCGACTGTGCAGGTGACGGCATAACCGACGGTGGGCGGCAGATCAGGGAAGATACAGCGAATATCGTAGCCCACGTAGCCTGAGACGCGCGGGCGAACTTGAAAGGTTTCGATAGCATTAGAGATAGTCGGGCTATCGATGCGACGCAAGGCGCTAAGCTGTTCATAACTGAGTTTGACGACCATTAGAGTGTTCTCCTTCCAGGTAGTTGCAGAGGAAAGCAGTGCAACTGCTAGCTGTGCCGGATATGTTACCATGATAGCACATGTGTTGGTAGGATGCTTGCATGCATGCATGCCTGAAAGAAAAGAGGAAGCGAGAGAAGACGAATGAGCCGGGAATATTTTGATGTAATTATCGTTGGTGGTGGCGTAATGGGTAGTTCGATTGCCTATCACGCTGCTTTGCAGGGAGTACGTGTGCTGGTGATCGAACGAGCAGAGAGCGCGGTTGAGCCTGCCGCATCGTGGGCCAGCGCGGGCGGTGTGCGTCGTCAGGGACGTCATCCGGCGGAGGCGCAACTTGCCAGCGTGGCCATTGCTCACTGGCCAAGTTTAGAGCAGGAGCTTGCGGCGGATATGCACTATCGACAGGGCGGCAATCTGCTTGTGGCCGAGAATGAAGTGGAAGCAGCTTCTCTACTTGATTTTGTACGCGAACAGCAAGCGAACGGCTTTGCCGATGTGGTTCTGCTGGATCGTCAGCAGGTACGCGAGCTGGTGCCAGGGATTGCCCAACAGGTTGTGGCGGGCAGTTTTAGCCCCGCCGATGGGCAGGCCGACCCGATATTGACGACGCGCGCCTTTGCTGCCGCCGCCCAGCGTCACGGCGCTATGTACTGGAACGCCACGACGGTCACAGCGCTGCAAGTGGATGGGTGGCGTGTTACTGGTGTGCAAACGTCGCGCGGTGCAGTTACAGCGGCCTGGGTAGTGCTATCTGCCGGAGCGTGGAGCGATGAACTGGCGGCGACTGCCGGTCTACGCCTGCCGATACGGACTGTAGCCCTGCAAATGGTGCTTTCCACGCCTGCGCCCGCGCGCGTATTGAGACCGGTGGTGAGCGCCGTCAATCGGATGCTCTCACTGAAGCAGCGGCCCGATGGTAGTTTCCTGCTTGGCGGCGGCTGGCCCGGCGAGGTAGCGGCTGATCGTCGCTCCTACCGTTTGCGTCCGCAGAGCGTGACCGGCAACTGGGAGACGGCGTGTGCCATTCTTCCCGCCGTAGCGGAACAGCAGATTGCGCGTGCCTGGTGCGGCCTGGAAGCGGAGAGCATCGACGAGATTCCCTTTGTCGGTTCCATCTCTGGTCTGGATGGTCTGCTGCTCGCCGTCGGCTTCTCTGGTCACGGTTTCGCCCTCTCACCTGCTATCGGGCAGAGCATCACGAACCTGCTACTCGGCAAAAATGCGCCGGAACTGTCTGGCCTGAGTCCTGATCGCATCAGTACCTTTGGAAAAGAACGGATTGAGGCATTTTTGTCTAAGTAGCAGGTTCGTGTTGCTCACTCTGAAGCAATTGAGCAGCGAGCGGCAAGATCTGATTAGCGTCGCCGAGTAGCCCCAGGTCGGCCAGCGCGAAAATGGGGGCGCTGCGGTCGGGGTTGATGGCGATGATCGTTTGTGATTCGCTCATGCCGCTGGTGTGCTGTACCGCGCCGGAGATGCCGCAGGCGATATAGAGCTTTGGGCGCACTGTCTTACCGGTTGAGCCGATCTGGCGGCTGTGTTCTACCCATCCCAGGTCGGTAGCGACACGTGTAGCGCCCACCGCAGCGCCAAGCCGATGTGCGAATTGGGTAATGGCGGAGAAGCCTTCCTGCCCTACACCTCGCCCACCCGCGACAATGCGCTCCGCCGCGTCCAGTGCCATCTCTTCCGGCGAGGGGGCCTGAATAGCAATGCGCCGGATGCGCTCTGCACGCGCGGGCAATTCGGGATAGAGAACCATTGTCTCGAATGAGGTGGAGGGCGTAGGCGATGAATGTTGCCCGGCGACGACTCCGCGTATGCCAGGAAGTAACGTTACCAGGGCCGGGCGAGCATGGCAGGAGGTACTGGTCTGCGCGTAGGCGCGCCCCTCGTAAATCGAGCGCAAGGCAAGTAGCGTGTTGTCGTGCAGGTCAAAGCCGAGACAGTTGGGTGCAAACGGCAAGCACAATTGGGCAGCTAAACGGGGCGTCCAGTCGCGCCCGTTGGGAGTGGCGTGTGCAACCATCAGGGCGGGCGCATGCTGCTGTACGAACCATGCCAGCGCCGCCACGTAATCGCCGGTTGCGTAGTCGGCCAGTCGCGGATGTAGCAACAGATAGAGGCGCTGAATGCCCATCTGTGGTAACAGCTTCAAGTCTGGTAGCTCTATTTGCTGGTCGGTCAATAATACCGCGCACACAGTCACGGATTCCGCTTTGCGACGTGCAACCTCTAGCAGTTCGCTGATCAATTCTCCACTCTGTTCATGCAGGCCCGCCGCATTGCGTTCAAGAATGGCCCAATACTCTGTCATTATATCTCACCTGCTGTTGTGTTCCCATTACCAGGGCAAGCAGCCCATATATTTCTATAATACAACATCAGTGTGAAATCTCCTTTCAGGCTGTCGTTATTCCGCTGATTTTCCCCTTACTAAGCCTTGCTATTAGAACAAACGTTTGATATAATAAATTAGCTAGAAAAAGAATATTGTAGTAGGAGCGAATAAGCTGTAGAAGAGGGCTAGTAAGGTTCAGCGATGAGGGTGAAGACACGACTTGCCATGATCCCTATCCTGGTTGGTGATCAGGAGGGGGCTTTGCATTTTTATACCGAGAAACTTGGCTTAGAGAAACGTTCTGATCTTTCATTTGGCCCCGGCCTGCGTCTCCTGACTGTCGCGCCGAGGGGGCAACGGCGACCGGAGATTGCACTGGTGCAGCCTGATATGCTGGTTACATCGATGGGTATACCAGCACAGCAGGGAGCGCAGAAGGTGTGTTGGGTATTTCGCACGGATGATTGTCGGCACATGTACGAAATCTGGAAGGCGCGCGGTGTAACTTTTCTCAACGATCCTACGCAACAAGTCTATGGTATAGAGGCGCGCTTTGTAGACCCGTATGGAAACATCTTCGCCTTGTTGGAACCGTCGCGCAAGGCACGGGCCTTATTGGGTGAACGAATCTTAGGCATAGCCGCGTGAGATACACGATAAATGTAATGGCATCCCTTGTGAGTATTGTACTTTCTAAATGCGCTCTTTGCGATACGCAGTGCGGTCGTAGATGAGGAGGAGAATAGGGAGTAATATGAGGATGCCGATGGCATTAATTGCTATGTAACCGAGGACATTAGTGAGGAAACTGAAATTAGGTATAAATGCAATTATTACGCCGCTGCAGAAAGCTGTAGCACTGACCAATCCTATGCCGAAAGCGGAGCCGAAGGAGCGATAGCGCCCTTTTGTGGCAGATATAAACAGCCCTGGGGCAATGCCGATCAAGGCTTCTCCAATTGTAGTCCAGATCAAGAAACTGTGGAAAAAAAGCGCCTGACCACCAATACTGCCGAGGCCCCCTATGACCAGCCCTACCCAGGGGCCAAAAATAGCACTCATGAAAACTGAAACAAGCCAGCCAGGGCTGAAACTGGTAGAGAACATGGGTATATTGAGGTTATAGGCTGCTATGTACAGTATAGTTCCTGTGACAGTAGCGATGATTTGCCTTCTACCAAATCCCCATGCATTAAATGGTTTTTCGGCGCGTAGTTTTTCCTGTTTGGCAGGTGCGGGAGCAATGCCGGGAGAAGCCGCGATAACATCAGGGGGTGGCGGTGGGATGAGCGACGCTTTCTCGTGGTGTTTGACTTCCGCAATGGCAGGCTTTGGAAGCTCTAGCGGCTCTGGTATTTTTTGCTCAACTTTGATAGGGGGTGGAGGTGGTATCAGTGGTTGTGGCGCTTCCAGATCGATGATTGTTGGCGGTAATTCGTGCTGCGGCTGTTTCTCTATGTCCTCTTTTGGCTGAGCGAGTGGTTGCGATGGATGCCCGGCGGCCTGAGCCAGTGCGGTGGCAAAGGCCTGAATAGAGCCGAAGCGTTGTTTGGAGTCTTTTGCCAGTGCTGTCATCACAACCTGTTCGACATCGGGCGAGATGGAGGGCACCTTCTCGTGCAACGGGGGCGGGGACGCGAACATGTGTTGGACGCAGAGTTCGGTGAAGGAGCCGTGAAAAGGACGTTCCCCGCTGAGCCACTCGTAGACGGTAATGGCGAGGGAATATTGATCGCTGGCCCGCACCGGCTTGCCCTGAATCTGTTCTGGTGACATGTAGGCAACGGTGCCGGTAACATCTTGTGTACCCTGGTAGCGCGAACTTTGTGAGATAAGCGCGATGCCAAAATCGCTCAGAAGAATATCGTTGTGTGTGCTAATTAACATATTCTCTGGTTTAATATCGCGGTGAACGGTCTTCTGGATGTGGGCGTACTGTAGCGCCTCGGCCACTTGTTGGACATAGGGGACGAGGGTAGCGACCGGCAGTTGGGAGCCTTTGGGATGGCGAGCGCGCAGGGTGCCGCCGGGAGCGTAGTCCATGACCAGAAAAGGGACGCTATCGGCGATGCCAAAGTCGGTAACGCGCACGATATGGGGATGAATGAGGCGGGCCACCATCTGCGCTTCTTTCAAGAAGCTATCCAGGTCATCCTGGGCCGAAATGCGCGCCTGTAACACTTTGATGGCCACAGGAGTTTTCAGGAAGATGTGTTCGCCCAGGTAAACATCGGCAAAGCCGCCCGTGCCAAGCAGGCGAATGATGCGGTAGTTACCTAGCTGTTGTCCGCTACGGTCTGTCACAGTTCGTTCCCGCCTTTTGCTGGTTTTCTTGTTGATGGCATTATAGATGAGGATAGAAGTGTATGTCAAGGAAGTAATGCTGCCATCCTTGAGTTTTTATTTTTTATCTTTATTTTTATTTTTTGTCTAGGGAGCCAGGAATTTTGGGATGCCCTGCACATGTAATACGTGCAGAGGGCCACTGGTGTAGAAGTAGCCCAGAATGTTAAGCAGCGTGATGGCGATGAAAACGGTGATGGCGAGCGTTATCATAATGCGGTCGAACTGACGTGGGTGCAGTTCGATGTACCACGTGCGCTTGCCTACACCGAAGCAGCGCAACTCCATCGCGCTGATAATATCCTCTGCACCAATAATCGAGCCGATTACCACCGGCACCAGCATAGGGGCCAGGCGTACCGTTTTGCCGACCAGCCCACCCTCAAGCTTATCCAGTTCGTAGCCGCGTGCGCGCTGAGCGTCGAGCGTGGTGCTGAAATCGCGTACCGCGCTGGGGAGGAAGCGGAAAGCCAGATCGACGGCATAGGCAATCTTGTCGGGCAGGCCCAATTCGCGGAACGCTACACCGAAGTCGCTGGGCGGTGTTGTGTAGGGTAAGGGAATGACGAACATGGCAATGCTGATATTGCGCATGGCCTGCGTAATTAAGAATGTGATGCTCTCAACGCTGATGATCAGTGGCGCAGGGCCAACATAAGGTGGATGAGAGAGCAAGCCGATGTAGGGCAGCTTGTAGAGAATATGGGGGTGACTCAAGTCTACGCCCTGCACAATGCCACCGGCGGAGAGAAAATAGTTGCCGATGATTAGTATGCTGACGAGCAGCAGAATAAACGTCCAGGGGCGGCGTGTCTCTCGCCATTTAAGATGTGCCTGACTGTAGTAGAACGAAGCCAGAATGAAACCGACCAGCACGAACCAGAAATTTGAAGTCTGGATGACTGAAAAGCTATAAGCAAAAAGCAAGATTAATTTTGTGCGTGCATCCAAGCGGTGAACAGGTGTATCGCGTTTGATATATGGAAAATTAATCAGCATGGCGCATCTCTACAATTGTTTTGTATGGGCGTGGTGGATATTCACCACGCCCACGTTGATAAATTATTCTCTGCCGGTTCTGCGCATAGCAGCATTGTAGGCTACGAGCAGGATAGGGAGCAGGATCAGGCCAAAGATCAGATCGGAGAGTGCAGCGGGAATAAACTCGCTTGAAGCCCCGGCAAAGTTGAGCTTGGAGACCCAGATGTCGCTATAGGCCGCGAAGCCGATGCCGACAATCACGCCGATAGCGGCCCATATCTCGGCCATAATGATAGCTGCACGTCTGTTGTAGCGCCCGACTGTGACTAGCATGGCTATACCGGCCAGGAAGCCAATCAGTGCATTACCCAGATCCCAGTTCCAGTAGACGCCATAGCCGGAGATCAGGTCGCCGAAGAAGTTGCCAAAGCCGCCCGTGAAAAAGCCAACCCAGGGGCCAAAGACGGCTCCGAAGAACAGAGGAATGACGATTGCCGGACGAATCGAAACCTGCCCTACGCTGGGGAGTTGCAGAAAGTTGGTCAGGTAGCTCAGGCCCCCATAGAGTGCAGCTCCCAGGGCCATGTATACCACCTGACGCACGCCGATACCCTTAAAGCTGACCGCAGAGGCCAGTGTGGGTTTTTCGCTGACTGCCATGAAGAGTAGTCCTTTCTTGTGCTGAGAAGACAAGTCACAAAGCAATGCACGGTTGTTTCTCTCGTGCCATTCCTCCTCTCTCGCATGCTGGAACTCATGCGATGGCGCTATGTTCGGTCAGCAGGTAGCGCAACAGGGAAGTTGGACGTAGATTACAGGCTTCCAGTAGCGCCGGGTCGGCCAGCACCTGGAGTGGTGGGCCATCGGCTACCAGTTGACCGTCTTTTAACAGCAGCACGCGCTGTGTGTAGCGTAGTGCCAGATCGAGATCGTGCGTAATAAAGAGCAGGGCGTCCAGTTCAGGAAGGCCGCGCAGATATTCCATAAAGGCGATATAGGAGCGGTAGTCCTGCCCTGCGGTGGGTTCGTCCAGGAGAAGAATGCGACTCTGCATGGCAAGAATAGAGGCAATCGTGACCCGTTTCTGCTGCCCAAAGCTGAGTGAGAAGGGTGAACGCGCCTCCAAAGCAGTGAGATTCAGCGCCGCTTCCGCCGCGCGCACCGCAGCATCGAGGCGTTCAGGTGGAAATTTCAGGTTTTCGGGGCCAAAGCTCAACTCTTTGCGCACGGTGGGTGCGAAAAGCATGGCGTTGGGACTCTGGAAAACATAGCCGATACGCGCTGCCAGTTGAGCGACACTGAGCTTGCGTGTATCTTCATTGTAAAGAAGAACATTTCCCTTCGTCGGGCGTAAGAGGCCGAGAGCCTGTTTAACAAGTGTGGTTTTGCCTGCGCCGTTGGGGCCAAGCAAGGCGACGGTTTCGCCGCGCTGAATAGTGAAAGAAATGTCATGAAGCACTTCGTCGGCAAACAAGCCGTAGCGATATGAGACATGCTCAAAGGCGAGAATGGTTTCTGGTGTGCTATTGATCTGTTGCCGTCCCGTGATGATAGGGCGCACCAGTAGCTCACGTGCCTGAGCAGGATTGCTGAGTGTGCGCAGTGTGGCTTCGACCGGTAATTTGATCTGCGTTGGGTCGGCGTATTGTATGAAGGTCTGGACATCGCCGAAGAAAACTTGCCGCCCGTCTTGCATAAGCATAACCTTGTTGGGATGAAGGTGCAGTGCCTCCTCGACACGATGCTCGACCAGAATGATAGTGTGGCCCTCGGCCCGCAGGCTGGCGATCAGTTCTTCCAACTCGTCGATGGCGCGTGAGTCCAGGTTGGCAAATGGCTCGTCGAAGAGGTAGATGGAAGGATGCATGACGAGCAGACCGGCGGCGGCCACCTGCTGGCGCTGTCCCCCGGAGAGCGCGAAGGTTTCGCGTGTCAAGATGGATTCCAGATGCAAGCGATGGGCAACGGCCTGTATCTGGCGGCGCATCTCCGGGCGCGGCGTGTTCAGATTTTCCAGGCCGAAGGCGATTTCCAGTTCAACCGTGCTGCCGATGATCTGTTTATCGGGGTCCTGTAGCATGGTGCCCACAATTTGTGCCAGGTCGCGCAAGGAAAGGCCCGCGATATTATGCCCATTGAGATAAATCTCGCCTGTCAATGTGCCATGATAGCTATGAGGAATGAGGCCGTTCAGACATTTGAGCAGGGTGCTTTTGCCACAACCACTCGGCCCGGCGATCAAGAGCAGTTCACCTTTTTGCAAGGTAAATGAGATGTCTTCAATCGCGGCGAGCTGACTCTGAGCCGAGGAAGGTTGATCCTTCGTATCCTCGTCCAGAAGTCGGTATTGGAAGCTCAGCCCGCGTACCATGACCGAAGGTATGGGCTGCTCCTTAGACTGCATATCGTTTGGGTGTGTGGTCATGAGAAAAAGGTACCTGCTATTTCTGACGAGATGCGTCAGCTATGCAATAAGGAATAGCTGTGATATTCACATTTTAATAGCAAGCTTTGTGTTATGTCAATCCTCGTGATACTGTGCGCTTGATATCCATCGTTTCAACACCTCAAGCATATCCTGTACAATTTGTTCCAGTGGTTCCAGCGCCACGTATTCGTGGGTAGAATGTTCGTTGACGACACCGGTGGAGAGGGTGAAGACGTTGAGCTGGGGACGAAAATTGCTGGTATCGCTGCCGATAAAGGTGGGGCGCAACTGCAACGTCGCACCGCGCCGGGCCAGCACGGCCTTATAGGTCTGAAGCAATGGCTCGTTCTCGCTAATACTGTAGCCTTCGGCGTGTGGGTTCACGTGCATCTCGATGTATCCGCCAAACTGCCGTGCCGCCTGCTCGAATGCCTGGCGTATCTCTGTCAGGTAGCGTTGCCGTTGCGGCTCCGGCTCGAAACTACGCAACTCGCCTTCAATGGTGACGATATCAGGAATGGCGTTGCGTGCGCTGCCCGCGCTGAGGCGTCCGATATTGATGCGCGTCTGGTCGTTGGCAAGTGAGCCATGTGGATAGTTGGCGGCACGAAAGATGTCAAGCGCATTGACCGTTTGGGAGAGGTCTTTACCGGGGTGACCGGTGCGACCGGTGATGGTGATATCGAAGGCTTCATAGGCGGCACCTTGCGAGACGACCACGCCCGCCTCGAAGGCGTTATCGAAGACGATGCCATCTTTAGCTTGCCAGCGCGAACTATTAAAGCTGCGCGCGCCACATAGTCCCATCTCTTCCTGTACGGTAAAGACCAGCGTGAGCGGCGGGTGCGGTATGCCTTGTTCAATGACCCGCTTGATAATCTCTAAAATAATTGTGATGCCCGCCGCATCATCGGCTCCCAGGTTGGTCTTGCCATCGCTATACAACACTCCGTCGCGCAATATCGGTGTGTGGCCCAGGCCGGGGGGGACACGATCCATGTGAGCGTTGAGCAGTAGCGGTCGGCCCTCACCGGGAAGGGTTGCGATGAGGTTGCCTACGGCATCGGTTTCAGAGGGCAGGCCGAGTTGGTGCAATTGTTGTGCCAGGTACTGGCGTATCTGTTCTTCGTGGCCGGATGTGCTGGGAATGCCGACCAGTTCAATCAAGGTCTGACAGAGACGTTCGGAATACATATGTTAACTCCTGTCGTGAATTGTGCGACTATGTATCGTCATTATAACAGAGAGCGTAGTATGACCGGTTGTGTTCGAACCTGTCTTCCGCTATAATGCAACACAGGCAAGCTGTATTCGCTGCACTTCACGCTGCACCCACATTTGCAAGAGAAGCAGCGTTGTGTATAACACGAACTATCCGGTAGAGGGGGGATTTTGTGCATGGCTCGCAATTCAACGGAGTTCATGGGTGTACCCGATGAGCTGTATCACTGGATACCGGGGGAGATGGTAGTGGTGGTGCGTTTGCCTCGCATTCTTGCCGACGAAGCGCAAGAGACGCTGGTCGAGCAGGTACAAACACTGCTCAATGAGCTACTCAGGCCCTATAGCATTGTGGTAGAGCCGTATGGCACCGCCGGGCGCTGGCGTGACATACCGACCATGCCGCCTATTCGTCGCCGCGTGTTTCTCTCAGGGCTACATCGCCAACAGCCGCTGGCGGCGATTTTTTTTCACGCGCGCCATCGTGACCGCGATGTGCGAGATGCGGTACCGATGGCGTTGACGTATCTGCAACGCCATCTGGATCAGCTGGCGGAACGCGGGCTGCATGTCGTTTCGGCCATGCCGAACTGGTTGGTGATGGCCGCCCCGTTATTGTACGGTGAAGGTGGAGCTGCCTATCCACCACGTCCTGCGCCAACGCTGGATGTACCGGGGCAGTCCGGTGGCCTGCTCGGCTGGCGGCTGCACGTGCTGGAACAGAATCTAGCGTTGGATGCGCGCGGCGGTGAGGATGTGCTGGTCGCGGTGCTGGATACGGCCCAGCATCCTGACCGCTTGCGGAGCGCCGCCCTCCGCCCGGAGTGGAGACGCAACTGGTTGTTGCAACAACTGGCCGGTGAACTGCTCAACGAAGATGGCTCCTTCGCTATCGAATACGACCGCTATCCGCTCACCAATGATGTGCATACCGGGCGCGACCGCTATGGTGATGCGCGCTACTATGCCATGCCCGATCATGGCCTCTCTGTCGCCGGTCTGATCCGTGATGCTGCGCCGCGCGCGCGTATTCGGCTTGTGCGTGTTCTCAACGACTACGGTGGCGGCGATCTTTACGCGCTCTTCGCGGCCCTCACCGACCTGGAGCGCGAGATGGTGGCCGACTCCATTCGTCGTCTGGTCATCAATCTTAGCCTGACTGTGATGCCCGATATTCGTCGTCTACCCTATATCTGGTTCGATAATCGGCAGTGGGCCAGTACGCAGTTACATGGTGTATCGCGTATTCTTAACCATATTGAAGATGGTCTACGTTTAATCTTCGATGGCCTCCATGCGCGTGGCGCGCTGATTGTGGCGGCAGCAGGCAATGATTCGTTGCTCTCTGCTGAGCAGGGCAAGCCGCCGCGCCCTCCACGTGCGCCCGCTCGTTATGAGACAGTGCTGAGTGTGACGGCGGTCAACAGTAGTTTTCGACCTGCCAGCTTTGCCAATGCCGCTACTATCCCCCCCTCGGTAAGCGGAGTAGCAACGTTTGGCGGCGATGGCTACGGCAAGACCGACGTGAACGCACTGCCCGATGCCGTGCGTGGCCTCTTCATCGCGCCGACCTTCCCAGGCGGCGAACAGAATCCAACGGCCTGGGCCGACTGGTCCGGTACGTCCTTTGCGACGGCGATCATCAGTGGACTGGGCGCGCATCTGATGGCACAGGGCTGGACGGCGGAGAACGTGATGAACCGCCTGGCGAGCGGCGGCGAGCGGCGTGGCGAGATGCTCTTTGGCACAGCCCCCGATGTTCCCCACTTACTGGCAAACACGATTCGGGTGCAGCAACGCTTCCGGGTGTCCTGATCGGGGCTTTTTGCGTCGATGCTTGACCATAGCGCGAATCCGGGTTATAGTAGGGAGGCATCCAGTGGAAGAAGGAGAGGATTTTTATGACCATTACCGGTGAGGCGCAATTTATGGTTGAGGCTTCCGCCAGAGATTTACAAGAGTATCTGATAGCGCTTGTAAAAAAAGCTGTTGCTGCGTTTCTGGTACAGGAACACATAAATTACAACGTTGAGCAACTTACCTATGATTTACAGTTTTCGGCACAGGCCATTTTTGGCGATTATTCGATGCCTGTGATGAAGTGGAGTAGCAAGAGCGCGCTGGGCCGCCCACCTCTTCTTATAGCCGAAGCACTGAAGCGTTATATTGATGAGTTGCATGTGCCGGAGATACAGGAGATTACTGTCACAAAACCCGGCTATCTCAATTTCCGCTTGAATCGCGTCGTGGTTGGCAAAACGATTATCGAGCGTGTGCTGGAAGCCGGTGCGGATTTCGGTCAGAACGATGTGGGTGCGGCTACGAAGGTCATTGTTGAGCATACCAATATTAACAGCAACAAGGCGGCTCATGTAGGACATCTGCGTAATGCCTGTCTTGGCGATACTGTCGTGCGTATGCTGCGCTCTCAGGGCTATCATGTCGAGGCCCACAATTACATCGATGATTCCGGTGTGCAGGTAGCCGATGTCGTCGTCGGTTTTACGCTGCTCCAGCAAGGTCGTTTGCAACTGCCTGAAGGCAACGAACAGCTTCCCGGCGAGCCATTTGATTACTTCTGCTCACGTGTCTATGTTGCAGTGGGTAAGCTATATGACCAGCAGCCAGAACTGCTTGAGATGCGCCGCAAGGTGCTACACGCGATTGAGCAGAGTGAGGAGCCAGAAAGTGGCCTCGACTATGCCCAGATGGCCTCGGATCTCTCGCGCCGGATTGTGCAGGCACATCTTGCCACTATGGCACGCCTCAACATTTCCTATGATGTCCTTACCTGGGAGTCGGCTATACTCAGTTCCGGCTTATGGCGTCGCACCTTTGAAGTGCTGAGGAGTCGTGGGCTGTTAGAGAAGCCGGAAACTGGCAAAGCGGCCGGTTGTTGGGTGCTGCCCTTTGGAGATGACGAGGACGAGGGTGATGATGAGCGTATGAAGGATAAAATTCTAGTACGCAGCGACGGCACCGCAACCTACACGGCAAAAGATATTGCCTATCAGCTCTGGAAATTTGGTCTGGCCGATGATCCGCAGATTAATGTGCAGTTCCGTTTTGTCCTCTGGGGGGTGCAGCATGATGGGCGCAAGCTCTGGACGATGCGTGTGCCGAAGGATGTGAGCGCTATCACGGAGGAGATCGATGCGCAGCGTATCGGGCACGCGAAGAAGGTTATTAACGTGATCGATATGCGCCAGTCGTACCTGCAACAGATTGTGTACGAGAGCCTGCGCCGCCTGGGCTATGTCGAGCAGGCTGAGAACTCGAAGCATCTGAGCTACGAGGTGGTGACACTCTCGCGTGCTACTGCTGCCAGCCTGGGTGTCGATACCTCTGACGGACGCGAATTCTATGCCATGTCCGGTCGCAAAGGGATCGAGATTAAAGCGGACGATCTGATCAATGCCGCTGTGGCGCGCATGCATGAAGTGCGCAAGCAGGATAACAAAGATGACATCGATGAGAAGACGGCGGCGATTCTGGCGGCGTCAGCGATTCGCTACTTTATGATTCGCTTCAACTTGCAGCAGATCATCGCGCTTGACATGGACGAGGTATTGCGCCCCAACGGAGACACCGGTGTCTATCTGCAATATGCTTATGCGCGCGCGAACAGTATTGAACGCCGCCTGTTGGAGTCTGGCTACCAGATTCCGGCCCGCCTTGAGCAGTGGCCGGAGCAGTTAGAGCAGAGCGAGTGGGAATTGTTGCGCCATATCGATGCCTATCCGCGCAAACTGGCCGAAGCCGCCGACCAGCTCAAGCCTTCCTTGCTGGCCGCGTATGCCTATGAGCTGGCTGCACACTTCAGCGATTTCTATGAGCATACGCCGCCCATCGTCAAAGAGACTGATGCCCTGGTCAAAGCCTTCCGTGCCACGCTTGTGCAGGCGACCGTCCAGACGATGAATAATGTGTTGCGTGTGCTGGGATTCGAGCCTCTGGAGCGCATCTAGCTGACTGAGAAAACTGCAAGGCATGATACCCCCAGGGGATGCCTTGTGGTTTTTTCATGACCTCGTCTGGTGTTTGTTCTGTGCATGGTTGATAGCCTCATTTTGCAGATGTGGTACTATGAAGGCGAATAGTTGCCGTGTAACGCGGCATCCGCAGAAGCAAAAAACTTTGAGAGGCTGCAATGAGACTTCGTTTTGGTATCAAAACGGCACAACAGTTCACCACCTATCAAGACATTCTCCGTGTCTGGCTGGAGGCGGACAAGATTCCCAGCATTGAGCATGCCTGGGCTTTTGATCATTTTATCCCACTTGGCCCTGACCCGACCGGCCCACAACTTGAAGGTTGGACATTGCTGGGCGCTCTGGCGGAGCGCACAGAGCGTATGCGTCTGGGTCTGATGGTGACGGGCAATATTTATCGTCACCCGGCGGTACTTGCCAACATTGCCACGACCGTTGATATTATCTCCAATGGCAGGCTCGATTTTGGCATTGGCGCGGGCTGGAATGAGCTTGAAACCAGCATGTATGGCATCCCTCTCTATAGCCCCGGCGAGCGTATCAGGCGCTTAGGAGAGGCGTGCGAGGTGATTAAGTTACTATGGACAGAGACACGCGCCAATTTCGAGGGAAAGTATTATCAGTTGAAAGAAGCGCTCTGTGAACCCAAGCCGGTGCAAAAGCCGTACCCCCCCTTCGTAATTGGGGGGAGTGGAGAGAGGCTGACGCTGCGCGTGGTGGCTCAATACGCCAGTGTGTGGAACTTTGTTGGCGGTTCGGTTGACGATTTCCGGCATAAGAGTGAGGTTTTAGACCAGCACTGCGCAGCTATCGGCAGAAACCCGGCAGAGATAGAACGCTCGATCCAGCGACCTATCAATTATGCCGATCTTCGTGAGGCGGTAGATGGCGTGCGCCCATATATTGAAGCAGGCGCGACCCATATCATTCTGAACCTGCGCGCTCCTTATCCTGACCAGATTGTGCATCAACTGGATCAGGAGATTATTGCGCCGCTAAAGGCAGAATTTGAGGGCCGCTAAGGACTATGGGCATGAATGAAACAAACGGATAACAGATCGGTGTAGATCGATGGAGGGACAGCTTTAGTACGTCTGCGCGTGCGGCTTTGAGTCTATCAGGGGGATGCCTGAAACGCGAACGTGCCAGAGTTGCCCTCACATCATTCTGTTACCTGCTTGATTTGTTACAGATTTTTAAGCGCCTGTCGAATCTGGTTATGCAAATGGCGCGCCTGTGCTTCTGCGGCATTTGCGAAATGGGGGCCGCTGTCGGCGTAGAGAATAGCGCGCGAGACGGAGATGATGGCGCGTTCGCCATTGGCATCCACACCAGCGCGCACTGCCGTTGCCAGGTCGCCCCCTTGCGCGCCTACACCTGGAATAAGGATGGGCAGAGCGGGGCAGAGGGCGCGAATGGCTGCCAGTTCTTGTGGATAGGTAGCTCCTACGACCAGGCCACAATTGCCGAACTGATTCCACGCCAGCACGCGCTGGGCAACCATCTCGTAGAGTGGGTAGCTTTGTCCATCGCTTCCCTGCACGAGCAAATCCTGAAAGTCGCGCGCACCTGCATTAGAGGTGCGGCAGAGAATGATGATCCCTTTCTCCTGGTAGGCTAGAAAAGGCGCGACGCTGTCGAGGCCGAGGTAGGGATTGACTGTACATGCGTCAAATCCGTAGATATCGAAGATGGCAGAGGCGTAGTGACGCGCGCTGTTGCCGATATCGCCACGTTTAGCATCGGCAATGGTGGGAATATGCGCCGGAATGGCCTTGAGAATCTTCTGCAATGCCATCATTCCCTTTGGCCCTAGCGCCTCGAAGAAGGCCAGGTTTGGCTTAAATGCGCAGACGAAAGGGGCGGTAGCCTCGATGATCTCGCAACAGAAGCGCGTGATGGCTTCGTCAAGCGGCAGATTGGCCAGCGAGGGGGGTAACAATCCCGGTTCCGGGTCTAAGCCCACGCAAAGCAGGCTGCGATGCTGGCGTGTAGCCGCCAGCAGCTTTTCAGTAAAGTTCATTGTCGGGCCTGCTTCATTTTCCTTGTATACTTACCACCGTAACATCAAAGATCAGATTGGCGTTCGCCGGAACCGCCGGAGGGTTGCCTGCCGCACCGTAACCCTGGGCTGCAGGGATGAACAGGCGGCGTGTGCCACCCACCTTCATACCTATAACGCCAGTATCAAAGCCGGGGATCATGTGGCCTTGCCCGACGGTGAACTGAAGGGGCTGTCCGCCATGATCGTAAGAGCTATCGAATTTCTTGCCCGTCGCTGCTAGCCAGCCGGTATATTCTACGCTAATCGTGTCGCCTTTCTGGACAGTAGCGCCGTTACCCTGCGTAATATCGATATATTGCACACCGTTTCCGTTAGGCAGTGCAATAGGAGTAGCATCGACCGGTGGTGGCGTGGCGGGGCCTGCTGTGGGCGTGGGGGTGGCATTGACGGCGGTCTGGGTGGCTTCTACCCTGGCCGTCGCGGTGGCGTGAACGTCTGCTTCTTGTTTGGCCTGCGCTGCCTGGGCGGCGGTGTAACGCTGGTATTCGAGGACGCCAACTGTAGCGAGAATAATAATGGCAATAGCGGCAATGGTGCTGATCCAGATCATGCGGCGGCGGCGGCGGCGCGCGGCCCGCAGCATGCGCTCTTGCTGGCGCTGCCCCGGACGATAACGTTTAGCTGATGTGGCAGTGGATGCGGTTTTAGTGGTTTTATCCTCTCTTGATGTTGTCTTTGGCATAGCGTAAAGTTCTCCTTAAATAGATAGGGCAATCAGAATAATGCGAGTTGAGGTTATCATTATTTTATAGTTCTGACAAGAGGGTAATATCTTCCATTGGAACCCCCTCGACACGTTTCCTACGGCTGTGGTACAATAATCACATCGAAAAAACTATCAGCGTATAGCTGCTTCATATCTGGTGTGGTAGCGATGATCTACTGCTACGCTCGTGAACACATGTGAAAATCGAGCGATTATAAATGTAACGTCCTCATTTTAATCTAAAAGGAAGAGTCATGTCATCCCAAGGGTATATGCGATTCCCAACTATTCACCAGGATCGTATCGTATTTGTTGCTGACGATGATCTCTGGTCTGTCTCCAGTGAGGGTGGACGGGCTGAGCGTCTAACGGCTGGGGTTGGACGCGCCAGCCACCCGCGTTTTTCTCCCGACGGTCAACTGCTGGCGTTTGTGGGGAGAGAAGAGGGAGCGAGTGAAGTCTTCGTGATGCCTGCTCAGGGGGGGCAGTCGCGTCGTGTCACCTTCGATGCCGATTTCTGTCAGGTGGTGGGCTGGTCGCCCGATGGTCAATATATCCTGTTTTCCAGCAGTATAGGCCAGTTTACCAGCCATTATTCCCAGATTTATGCGGTCAGTCCCCAGGGCGGTTTACCACAGTTGGTACCCGTCGGGATGGCCAGCGCTATCTCGTATGGCCCTCATGGCGGTGTGATTGTGGGACGCAATATAGAGGAACCGGCCCATTGGAAACGCTATCGGGGCGGACGTGTCGGCCATCTCTGGTGTGACACGACTGGTGATGGCACCTTCCGGCGTTTGCTTCAGTTGGATGGGAATATCGCTGACCCGTGCTGGGTGGGCGAGCGTATCTATTTTCTCTCTGACCATGAGGGAGTGGGTAATCTCTATTCATGTACTCCATTGGGCGAAGACCTGCGCCGCCACAGTGACCTGCACGACTTTTACGCGCGCCAGCTTTCGAGCGATGGTCAGCGCCTGGTCTTCCAATCGGGAGCCGACCTCTTCGTGTTTGACCCGGAACTTGACCTGGTACGTCGCCTTGAGATTGATTTACCCAGTCAACGCACACAGCGTAACCGCAAGTTTGTGCCTGCCGACTACTACCTGGATACCCTGGCTCTTCATCCTCAAGGCCATGCTGTTGCCTTGACGACGCGCGGCAAGGCATTTACGATGAGTAATTGGGAAGGAGCGGTGATTCAGTATGGCAAACCGGATGGTGTGCGTTATCGCTTCTTAGAATGGTTGAACGATTGTCGGCGTCTGATTGCCATTTGCGATGAGCCGGGAAGAGAAGTATTGACCATTTTTGATCCCCAAAATGGGTATGAACCGGTACTGTTAAGCGACCTCGATATTGGGCGTGTGGTGGAAATGGCTGTTTCACCAACGCACGATCTGGTGGCTATTGCTAACCATCGTTATGAACTCTTGCTGGTCGAAGTCAATACGGGCCGTTATGTGCAACTGGATCGCTCTGATTATGCCCGCATTCATGGCCTTGCCTGGTCGCCGGATGGACAATGGCTGGCCTATTGTTTTGCACTCAATAATCAGCGTCAGGCCATTAAGCTAGCTCACTTAGAGACCGGTGAAACCTACCAGGTAACAGAGCCAGTTCTGGGCGATTTCTCGCCCTCGTTTGATCCTGAAGGAAAGTATCTGTACTTCCTGGGCAAGCGTGTCTTTAACCCGGTGCGCGATCAGTTGCAGTTCGATTATGGTTTCCCACGAGGGGTGTTGCCCTATGCGATCATGTTGCGGCGTGATCTGCGCTCGCCGTTTGTCTTGCAAGCCCGCCTGGAGAGCGAGATGGAAGAAGCATTGCGTCTTCAAAAGAAGCAGAGCAAAGGAGAGAAAGGCGCGGATAGCGAGGGCGGCGATACTGCTGAGGGGGGGCGTTCTGCTGAGAGCAACAGTAATGAAGCTGCGACGAAACGGCCAAAGGTTGTTATTGATCTGGAAGGTATCACCGAGCGCGTGGTTCCGTTTCCGGTTAAAGAGAACAACTATTATGCGATTCAAGGTATTAAAGGAAAGGTGCTGCTGCTCAGTGTGCCTAATGAGGGCAGATTACACATGCCCCATGAGACGTCTGGCCCGAAAGGCGTGATCGAGAGCTATGATTTAGAGACATTGCGCTTGGAGCGCCTGATCGAGAACGTCAGTGACTTTAGTTTTACGCTCTCGCGTGATGGGCGCTTCATGGTCTATTTCTCACGCTACCGTGCCCGTGTAGTCAAAGTCGGTGAGAAGCCACCTAATGGTGATCAGGCGGGCCGCGAGAGTGGCTGGCTTGATCTAGGGCGCGTGAAAGTCTCGGTGCAGCCTCTGGCGGAGTGGAAACAAATGTTTGCCGAGGCATGGCGATTGCAACGCGAACAGTTTTGGGATGAGGATATGTCGGGTGTGGATTGGGATGCCATCTATCGACAGTATGCGCCTCTGGTCGAGCGGGTCGGCTCCCGTTCGGAACTTTCGGACCTCATCAAAGACCTGCAAGGTGAGCTTGGTACGTCGCATACGCAGGAGTACGGCGGTGAATATCGGCGCGGTAATAATTATCATCAAGGCTACCTGGGCGTAGATTGGCGCTACGATGCTGAGACGCAGCGCTATCGGATCGCGCATATCGTGCGCGGCGAGCCATCGGATTTCGAGGCCACCTCGCCGCTGGCCTTGCCGGGTATCAACGTTGCTGAGGGTGATGCTGTCTTAGCGATCAATGGTCAGCGCATCACTGCTGATCGAACACCGCAGGAGCTACTGGTTAATCAGGCAGACCGTGAAGTGCAATTGCTGATTGAGTCGGCGGAGACAAAGGAATTGCGGCTGGTGACCGTGACGGCGCTCTTCGATGAAGCGGATGCGCGCTACCGCGAGTGGGTGAATCGCAATCGCAAGCTGGTGCATGATCTTTCAGATGGGCGTGTTGGCTATATTCATGTCCCTGATATGAGTGCGCAAGGCTTTGCGGAGTTTCATCGTAGCTATCTGGCAGTATATGATATGCCCGCGTTGATTATTGACGTGCGCTGGAATCATGGTGGGCATGTCTCCGAGCTATTGCTGGAGAAACTGGCACGTCGTCGTCTCGGCTATTCTTTCTCGCGCTGGGGGCGACCGGAGCCATATCCTGAAGAGTCGCCTCGTGGCCCGATGGTGGCGCTGGTCAACGAATACACCAGTTCCAATGGCGATATCTTCAGCCATAGCTTCAAGCTCATGGGGCTTGGGCCGCTGGTTGGTATGCGAACCTGGGGCGGCGTCATCGGTATCTCACCGCAGCATCGGTTGGTTGATCGTACGGAAACCACGCAGCCAGAATATGCTAACTGGTTCAAGGATGTAGGCTGGAATGTCGAAAATCACGGTACCAACCCCGATATTGAGGTCGATATTGCGCCACAAGACTTTGTGGCGGGCCGCGACCCACAAATAGAACGCGCTGTACGTGAGGCTCTGCGCCTTATCGAAGAATATCCCACCCTGGAACCAAAACCGGGCGAGCGCCCGTATCGTGGACGTCCGCGCAATTGATACGATAGGATTTCCATATCCAGAATCGGCAATTACACCCCTGTGGGTTTTACGCATCGTCCGGCAACCCATACCTGTGTGATTACCTCGCTACCAGCACCGAAGCATAAGACATCGAGCAGATCTTGTTCTGTCCAGTATTGCAGCGTTGGGTGGGTAAGGTCGATGGCGATGAAATCGGCCTGCATGCCGGGAAAGATATCGCCGCTCTTGATGCCGAGCGCTCTTGCCCCGTTGCGCGTGCCATAGGTGAGCAGTAGCGTGCCGGGCGCTGCTTGCTCATCAGCGATCAGCACGCGGCGGCGCTGGTAGCGCATACGGGCCGTGTATTCGGCCCAGCGCAATTCTTCCAATGGGTCGAGGCGCGTATTGCTGTCCGAGCCGATAGCGAGCGGGATAGCGGCCTTGAGCAGTTCAGCGTAGGGAGCAATACCATCACCTAAATCGCCTTCCGTAGTTGGGCAGACGCAGACGGTGGCCCCTGTTTGTTGCAGTAAGGCTATTTCATGCGCGTCGGCGTGAGTGGCGTGAATGACAGTGGTGAGGGGACTCAGCGCCTCAAAGCGTTCCAGTAACTCGATAGGACGACAATGATAAGTCTGTAAGCATTGCTCGACTTCGGCAAGCTGCTCGTCAGCATGAACGTGCAAGGGCAAACTGTGCTGACGGCTGTAGCTGGCGATGGCGCGAAACCATTGCTTCGGTACGGCACGCACGGAATGTGGTGCCACTCCTACCAGCGTGCCGCTTAAGCGCAATGCCTCGATACGCTCAAGATAGGTCTCCACTGAGGCATCACAGAAGCGTCGTTGCCCCTCTTCCGGCACTTGACCAAAACCACCCTGCGCGTAGGCTGTCATTAACATGACCACGCGGATGCCAGCTTCACGTCCGGCCTGGATGATGGCCTCGGCCATTGCGTTGGGTGAAGCATAAGGTGTGCCGTCAGGTTGATGATGAACATAGTGGAACTCGCCAACGGTCGTGTAACCGGCAGCCAGCATCTCGCGGTAGGTCTGTAAGGCAATGGTATAGAGTCCTTCGGGTGTCAATTGTTGGGCGGCAGTGTACATGGCGTGTCGCCATGACCAGAAGGTATCCCTTTGTGAGATAGCTCGATGTGTGTGACCACGCAAGAGACGCTGAAAAACATGGCTATGCGTGTTGACAAAGCCCGGCAGAAGCGCGATCCCTGGCAGTTGTTCAACGTCGTCATTAGCACAATGTTCATCGCGTTCTGTGATAGCGTGAATGGTGCCGTCGTCATTGAGCGCAATAAGCCTGTTACGCTGAAGCTTCTGTGCTGTATAGACATACTCTGGTGCAAGATAACGCATAGCTACACCCCTGTTTTGATTTTTATTTCATTGTACATCGTGATAGAGAGTTAGCTCAATGAAACTTGCATGCAATAAAAAGAAAAATGTGCAATAATTCATAGTAACCCTCCTGTTTTTCTGGCATACTCCGGGAAAGAAAGGCCAGGAGTAGCCAGTTAGAGGCCTGGTATGGGGGAGTTTGAGACAAAAGACCGCTCGTATACATTAGTTTATTTGTGGGATCAGCACCATCTAGCTGACTGGTAATGGGGTTACATGAACGTCATACAGGATGAGGTTCAACTAGTCAATGCGGCCTGCCAGGGGTCGATAGAAGCGTTTGAGGCTCTGGTGGTTCGTTATGAGCCGCGTATCAGGCGAATGATCTATGGTTTAACGCAAGATGTCTATTTGACGCAAGACCTTTGCCAGGAGACATTCCTGGCCGCGTATCGAGCTTTGCCACATGTGAGGGAAGAAAACTTGCATTTCACTCCCTGGCTTTACCGCATTGCGCTGAATCAGGTACGCAGCGAGTGGCGGCGACGTAAGCATGTAACTCTGGTTCCATTTTCCACGTCCTCCGATGAAGATGATGAAACCTGGAGTGAGGCCCGTGAGGATTTGCTGGTCAGTGAGGAACGTTTTGAGGAGCAGATTGCCTACCGTGATCTGGTTGGGCGTGTGCTGGCGCAGTTGCCGACCGCCTCTGCTGCTTGCCTGCTCCTGGACGCGGAAGGCTTCACCTACCACGAAATTGCTGAGATGTTGCGAGAGACGTTACCGGCCATACGCAGCCGTCTTGCCCGTGCGCGGCAAGCATTTCAGCGTATTTATTCAGGATTGGAGCGGGAAGAGTAACTATGACAGAAGATGCGCCCGATATATGGAATGATGATCTGGCAGCACAGCAGCGTCAGCTCCTGCATGATTTTCTTCTGGAAGGGGAGCGAGTGGTCCCTCCTACCACCAATCGTATTCTCGCATCTCTGCGCCAGCGTCGGCCATCTGCTCTGGAAGAAGAGCAAGTAGTTGAACACACCCCTGTTACTCTACTACCACTATCTCCCAAGGTTGCCAGACCTGCCAGGATTGTGCAGCGCCAGCATACCCCTTCCCGGCGGAGTAATCTTTTTTCATTGCTGGCAGCGGCGGCCCTGGTACTGGTTTTTCTCGCGGTGTTTAGTTTCTTGAAAACTCCCTCGCCCCAAACGAGTACAGGTACTACACGCGCGCAGACGATGTATGCCACCTCTGCCACGTGGTCTTCTGTGCTGGTGAGCTATGAACTCAACGGGCATTTTGTGATTGCCAATTATGATCCGCTCAATGGTCATGCGGCGATACTGGCCTCTCTCCCCAATACATCAGCAGCGCTGGAAAGCGTTGCACATAATGGCGATGAGTTGCTTTATGCAGTGTATGCTCAGTCGAAAACCTCGTATATACTACTCACTCCTTCTTCGAGGCAGGTGCTCTATACTGTTTCTGGGCAAGGCGGTAACGCGATCTGGAGTACAGATGACCAGCGTGTGTTTATCAGCACGCCTGATGGCATTGTCCAGGTTAATGTGGAAACCGGGGCCGCAAGTATCGTCTCACCTTTGCTGCATCCGGTCGCGTTATCGTTGACAAATGCTTATCTGCAATACTACCGCAATGGATATCTTTATGTGTTTGTCAGTGCCGATGGTATAACGGGTAGTCTGGAACGTGTTGACCTCGCGGATGGCATGGTGCAGACGGTAACACATTGCGAGAGTACCGGTCATTTCTGGCTTAGCCCTTATGATAATCATCTCTACTACACATGTGTGGGGGGAAACGAGCTGTACGCGGTCAATAATGACGGGAGTGATCCGCGTATCTTACGCACTCAGGCCGGGTCGGTGGTGGGCTATGCTGCTGATGGTGCTCTCATGATGCTATCTGCTACCGACGGTGTCTTCCAACTGGTGAAGTTGGGAGCAACACCTTCACAAGATCAGGTACTGGTGAACGATGTTGCCCCCCATACACTGATCGTCGATGTGGTAGATGCAGCACTTGCGCCCTATGGCAATGCGCTGGTTGTGAAGGCCAGCATGGTGAATGGTCAGGTTCTCTGGTATGATAATGTTGCAAACGGCACCCGGCACATGATAGCTCTGCCCTCAGCTATGACCTCGATCAAGGTTTTTGGGTGGGATCGTTTACTCGTATAGCTACACTGATACCGTTCTCTCCGCAGCCTTGCTTTTCCTCATCCAGATATTCTCAGTTGGCATTGACACCGACCGGTTTTTTGCCGTTGCGCTTGCGCCTGGGCGTGACAGCTTTTGTTTTCTCGGTGCATTTATTGTCCGGCGTATCTTCTTGAGGGCCAGTCTCTTCCGCTATTACTGCGCCGTCATCTGACGGTGAGGGTGATGAAGCTGGCGGCTCCGGCTGTTGCTCTTCCTCCGTCATGGCTGACTGTTCGGCGGACGTAGCCTCGATGGATACCATATTCTCTTCCAGGTTTTCTTCTCTGGTGGGTGCTGGCAAAGATATGGCGTGAAGTTGTGCGTCGGTTGCCAGTTCTTGAGGAGGCGGCGTGAGTAATAAATTGCTGTTACGACGCAGGCTTGGTGTGCGCGGCTGCGTGATGTCGATTTCGAGATTGAGCTGTGTGGTGGCATCATAAGTGGTGGTATAGAGCTGCGCGATGGTCAGACTGCGCGCTCCGAGTAAATTGGCACCAGTCAATATAGCGCCGTTGAGATCGGTGACGAGCAGGTTGGCTTCAACCAGAGTGGCATTGCGCAGATCAGCACCGGTCAGGTTAGCACCGGCCAGGTCAGCGCCGGTCAGATTAGCACCGGCCAGGCTGGCATTGCTCAGGTCTGCCATGAACAGGTTGGCATGGGCCAGGTTGGCATTGCGCAGGTCGGCTCTGTGCAGGTAACGATGCGAAAGATCCCGATGTGAGAGATCGACTCCACGCAACTGTGGGGGACGCCAGGGATGACGCTCGTTCTGAATGGTTGGCATATCTTCTACATAAGGTAAGCGCGCCAGTTCATGCTCAATGCGTGAGCGCTGTTCCGCAGTATAGTATTGCCTCTGTAGTTCCTCAACACGTTGCGCATCCCGGCTTTCCCATGCTTTCCACTCATTGTAGATGTGCTGAGTCTGCTCTGCAAGCTTCTTTTCTAAATCCCGTCCCAGCTTCTCCTGCTTAATCTGCCACTGCTGTTGCTGTATCTCCTGTGTACGCTGCCATGCCTGTTGTTGTATCTGTACCTCATGCAAGCGACGACGTTGAGATCGCCAGAGCAACGTCGCGGTAATAAGAACCAGCAGGGCGCTGGCGACGCCTCCGATGAGCAGCATTACAACCATATCCATGTCGTTTTCTTCCCTCGCCGTATACTGATCGTTCTCTATCCTGTTAAATACAACGAAACTGAACAACTGTGTAACGGACGCTGCGACGATAGTGCTATCTCTACTACGAGAGGAACACAAGAATAGCCACGCTGATAACCAGCTTGGTATAAACTGATACACAAGGATTGGATGATTTTTGTGGACGGCTGCGCGGAGAAAGGGATATAATTGAGCGCAGGGTGACGCTCATCCCTTCCCGCCGGACGCTTTGAAGACAGGTCGATAGAGGCAGAAAGAATAGGAGATGATAGAGATGAAGCAATATAGTGATGCGGTACCTACTTCATTTTTGCTGGATGAGGAGAACCGCCGTCTAATTTTAACATGGAGCGATGGACACGAGAGCATTCATAGCTGGGAGGCGTTGCGTTGGGCCTGTCCTTGCGCCTGGTGTGCAGGCGAAGGTGGCGTGCCAGGTATGTTGCAGAACAAGCAGCGTCTAACAGTTGAAGAGACGACCCTGGTGAATCTGCAACCGGTAGGTCGCTATGGCTTGACCCCTATCTGGGAAGATGGGCATAAAACGGGCATTTATACCTTTGAGAAGTTGCGTGCCAGTTGTGAATGTGATGAGTGTCGCAAAAAAAGATTTTGAAAAGTTTGTCCTAAAGAGCGATGAGAAAAAGCACTAATTACTGTTAGCTTCGTCATGATCCTTCGTTGTAGGTAATAAATGGCAGAAGTGGAAGAAGCCTCCTGAGACCGACGTTGGGGGTATGAGCGGAGTCGGGGGGCCGTAATCTATTTGTTGTATTTTTGTGGAGAAATTGTTATGGCTATGCAAGGAGTTACTCCGCCTGTGTCTACAACAACATCGATGACAACACGTCGTCACAATGTGCTTGTTTCCGGTTTGTTTGTGCGTTTCTTGATCGCTTTTATCATTAGCTGGTTGATCGTACTGGTTTTTTTTGCCACCGTCGTTGTCTCGCATTAACGGTCGCTTATAGATTTTAATGTCCTGAGTCGGTAATTCGTGGGGCAGGATGATGAATTTTGACGACCGAATCCGGGTATCGCCTCTACGGTATAGGGATGATGCACAAGCAGGGCGTGATTCATCACACCCCTACAGCATGGTGGTCTTGGCCGGTGAAAATTCATTATCACGGCCTGGGAGCACCTCGATGGGCAAACAGGGCGTGATGAATCATACTCCCACGTGTGATGCATAACCAAAGTGACGCTGGTGCCAGCGCAAGCCATTTGTGCCGTGTTCGCGCATCATCCTGGCCGTGACAGGTAGAATGCGCCATTTTTCGGGTATATGCGGCAGCAATGTTCTAACGCCTGCCGATGCGAGTTCAAAGAGGCGTTGTCGTTTGGGACCCCAATCCAGGTCGTAGATAGTCAGCAATGGTTCGGGTAGTAAAGCACAGGTGATGTAGAGATTCAGGTAGAGGAATGGGCGCAGATAGGCAGGAAGTGGTGGAAATAGTACCTTTTGTATGATTGCGCGCGCCTGGGGGGTTGCCGCAAGCTGGTTGCTATAGACCATATCATGCACGTATTGTTGCAGGTCTTGTACGGTTGACGGCATGTGTTCGGCAGTCAGGCCGAGCAACCGTGCCATATGCTTTGATTCCTGATAGTATTGCTCCTGCTCCTCAGGGCTGAGAGGGCGAACGAAGAGAGGATAGATGCGCAGGATAGTATCGACGAGGGTGGCATGCACCCAGAGTAAGAGTTTGGGGTCATGAGCGGTATAGTGTGTGCCTTGTCGATAGGCTCCTGCGGTAGTAGCCAGTTCGCCGTAGACGTGGTGGTGAAGCTGGTTAATGGTGCGTGCGGCGCGATGTGCGACGCTGGTTGAACCAAAGGTAAGCATCTGTCCAAGCATAAATGTGCGTTCGGTGCGCCCAAAGGGATCACGCATATAGTCGCTATGAGCGCTAACACCCATAGCGACGAGGGGATGGGCGAGCTGCATCATGACCGCGCGCGCCCCGCCTACCAACAGGATAGCCTCTTTGCCAATTTCCCAGGTGATACTGTTTGTTCCAAAATAGCCTTCGTCTTGCACTGTGCTATCCTTTCATTGGGATGCGATCCTCTTTTTGCCTAATGGCTCTGTCCACTGATCTGGGCAATACGGTGCCGAAACGAGCGTCCCATTGCCTCTTCTGCCTGTTCAGGGTTATCTTTCATGAGTTGTAATACAATGGCAATATCCTGGTTGGGGGCGAGTGTCAGGTCGTGCTGATCATTCTCAACCGCTTCCAGGATGGCGGCGGCAACCTGATCGGGCGTCAGCAATGCCTCAATATTAAGTAACTGCATGGCGTCAGCTTCCTGGTGGATCATGGGCGTATCGACCCACGCAGGGTAGACAGTGGTGAAGCCAATACCAGTACCGTACAGTTCAGCTCGTAGCGCGATAGAAAAGCCGCGTACTGCCCATTTAGAAGCGCAATAGCCGCTGAGCAGAGGCACACCGAGTTTGCCCGCAACTGAGCTAAGAAAAACGAAGTGACCACCTTGCTGCTGGCGCATAGCAGGCAGAGCGGCTCTGACGCAATGGAAGGTGCCCAGGAAGTTAATATTCATCATACGCTGCATCTCTTCGCTGGTAAAAAGGTCAATAGGGCCACCACGACCAACGCCTGCGCTGGTGACGACTAAATCGATGCGGCCACAGGTTTGCAACGTCTCTTGCATAAGCGCGTTGACCTGCGCCTCATTGGTGACATCAGTCGCAACGGTGAGAATATGCGCGTTTGAGGTTAGATTTTCCTGCCCAACAGCCTGCTTTGCCTGTTCCAGTCCTTGCGCGTTAATATCTGCCAGAACCACATGCGCGCCTCTGCTGTAAAGAGCGCGCGCGGTAGCCAGACCGATACCACTGGCACCACCGGTAATGACTGTGGCTGCGTTGGCGAAGTTCTTCAGGGCCATATTAGCTCCTCTCAAAGAAAAAAGATCAAGATAGTTGCTACCTCTTGATCTTATTCTTAGGGTACTGATATTGTCAAATGCCTGAGTGCATGTACTGAGGCATTCAGGAACGGGCGGGATCGGGTAGAGCGGTGTTCTGTTCGATAGGAATGCTCTGTTTAAAGGCCCGTTCAACGATCTGTGCCTCTTCATCTTGCTCATACTGCGTGTTGAGGAGAGTTGCAAGATGCTGAAGAGATTGATGCATTGAAAGCATCTCTTGCACATTTAGAGACTTTAGCCGCTCATAAATCATATATTCACGGGCCTGCATAACAACGGCACGCATATGATGCCCCTGTTCGGTGAGGACAACGCGCGTATAACGTCGGTCGCCGTCTTTGCCGCGCTTGCGTACCGCCAGGCCATCCTGCTCAAATTTGTCTACGATACCTGTGACATTGCTTTTATCACAGATAAGCAGTTGGGCCAATTCGCTCAGTGAGCGTCCCTGCGGGTTTCCTAAATGCACTAAGGCCCAGGATTGCGAGAGTGTTAAGCCAAAACGGCGCATGAGATACATATCAGCAGTATCCAGGCGAATAAATGATTGCGAGAGAAGTCGATAAATTTCTTGTGCCAGCGTAGTCGGGTTACTCGTATCATCGTGTTCCATCTGTCTTCCTAACTGTCTCCCTGTCATTTGTTGACTCATCAACCGTTTCTATAATGCCAGTATAGCATGATGGTGAAAACACGTCAAATAAACAGGGCGTTTAATTGGTGTTTACGGATCATAGTGAATGTTGAGTTCATATAAAGGAATATATGCTAAAAATGAAAGAAGAGTATGACTGAATCTGGAGTCATGCTCTTCTTTACTGTTGTGGGGGTGACTGCTACTACTATTGGGTTTGCGGTTGATCATACCCTGGTAAGTAGTCTGGATACTGATGGCTGGGCATGGCATATCCTCCTGAGCTAAGAATAGAGACTAAAGCTGCATGTCGAGTAAGGCACGCCTGATGCCTGCTAACGCGAGTGGAATATGTTCAGCCTCGATGCCATAATGGGTAACAGCGCGAATTTTTCCCCCTCCCATAGAGCCAATCAGCACTCCATGTTGTTGCGCCTTGTTCAAGAATGGAGCGATCTCAGCCTCGCTCAGGCGTTGTTGCTGTCTGTTGAGGAGGTAGAAGACGAGGATGTTGGTCACGACACGTGTTGGATCAATCTCGATCTGGGGGAAATCAGCTAAGCCTTGTGCCAGTTGTTTGCAATTCTCGTGATCTTCGGCGAGACGCTCTACCATCTGTTCCAGTGCAACAATGCCAGCCGCTGCCAGAATACCGGCCTGACGCATGCCGCCGCCAAGTAGCTTGCGTACCCGGCGGGCGCGCCGAATAAATTCATGGGTGCCTACAAGCATTGAACCGACGGGCGCGCTCAGCCCTTTGGAAAGACAGAACATCAATGAATCGACGGGGGCGACCAGTGTACTGACCGGGATACCAAGAGCGATAGCCGCATTAAAGATGCGCGCCCCATCGACGTGAACGGCAAGGCCGTGCTCGTGAGCGAGAGCGGCGACGGCGGCGAGATAGTCGGCGGAGAGAACGGTGCCACCGCAACGATTGTGCGTGTTTTCCAGACAGATTAAGGCGGTCGCGGCTACATGTTCATCGCTTTCATCGGCGATGGCGTCACGCAGACGATCAAGATCAATGCTACCATCGGGATTATTGGGAACGGCGACGAGCGGTGAGCCGCCCAGCGTTGACGCGGCCCCAGCTTCGTAGTGATAGATATGTGATTCGCTGCCGACGATAATGGCCTGACCGCGCGCGGCATGTGTAAGCTGGGCGATGGCATTGCCCATAGTGCCGCTGGGAACGAACAAAGCGGCTTCTTTGCCCGTAATAGCTGCTGCCATCTCCTGAAGGCGGTTAATGCTGGGGTCTTCTCCGTATACGTCGTCGCCAACTTCGGCGCGATACATAGCTTCACGCATGGCCGCAGTAGGCAACGTAACGGTGTCGCTGCGTAGATCAATAGGCATGGACGTATCCTCTATACTAGTAGCTTACTATAGATATGGCTCTATTTTCAGTGAGGACATGGATAGCTGACAGACAGTTTACTTTGCCGGTGCCGTTTGTGTTTGCCATGTATCGGCGGGCCACATGTCCAACTGAAAATTAAATTCCTCTGTAAACCATATTGTGCCATAGTTATCGATAGCAAGTCCATCGTGTGGGTGAGCATCGTGTTTACTGAGGATTGCCTCAAAGACCTGACCGGAGGAAGGAACAAGGTAGCCGACGCGCCCGCCGAGAGAGTCGGTAAACCAGACATTGTCATGGGAGTCTATAACAATCCCTGAGATATGGGTTTCGCAAATGCCGGTGGTAATCTGCTTGCAGAATAATGATACCAGATAGGTTTGCGTAACACCGGTGGCAGGATCGAATTTTCCGATGGTGCCCTCAAAGGCCCCGCTAAACCAGATATTACCATTTTTATCGGAAGTGATCAGATGCGGTTGCTTGAAAGGTACGGAATACTCAGTAATCTGTATTTTTCCTGTCGTGGTGGGTGTGAATGTGCCGATCTTTTCAACATTGAGCGCGTTCTCGGTAAACCAGATGTTGCCATGAATGTCCATTGTTATACCATAGGGGTTGCTGTTTGCTGTAGGGAGAAGCGTTTGGACATACAATTGTGTGCGAGGGTTGAAGAAGCCGATGGCGCTGCTGCCGAACTCGGTGAACCAGAGATTACCGTTCTTGTCGAAAAGCAAATCATAAGGTATGGTCCCTTTAGGGAGGGGCCACTGGTGCCAGATATTCGTACTGGGAATAAGCTCTCCGATATGGTCGGTGGTAGGTTCAGTAAACCAGACGTCTCCTTGATTATCGAGCGTAACAAATAGAGGGCTTGAGTAGGTACTATCAGGCTCTTTAAAGTTTTCAATCAAACTACCATCGGCCTGTGAATATTCTCCAATGACGCTGGGGAAGGTGCTCTGACAGACAGGCGTCGGATCACAACCAGGTTCAGCCACCCAGACGAGGCCATGTTGTTCGTCGATGGTAATGCCCCAGGGATTATTTGCGGTCTGAGATTGTACAGCGACGGTGGACTGCGCGCTATGATCGGGTTGTGCCAATTCGGCTGAACGATGATAGGTAATGTTCGGTCGTGTTGGTTTCTGCGATGCGTTGAGAAAGCGGGGTACTACAATAACACCACTTGCAACAATAAGTAATGCCAGTACGACGCCAACAATAACACTTATTTTCGTTTTAGACATTTGAAACGCTTCCCAAACAGTGATTCACAAGAACGCGGTTCATCAAGCGGTACATGCCAACAGAGCTTTATAGGATGAATGTGGGCCTTGTATATGTCAGACAGCTCAACATTGTTGAACCAGCATCGAGATGGCCCTGGATAATACTAGTACCTTCTCTGTGAGCAAGACAATGAAGTAGCTGTTTTTTACACCAAATTTCCTAGTCCTGTCTGTCTATCTTAACCGCGTTTTAATTTTTTTTGCGTAAATGCTATCCTGCACGCGATGGGCTACTGGCAGGCTCAGCAGAAGCTGGAAATCCCTGGAAAGCTGAAAGGTCTCTAGGTAGCAGTGTCTTAAACATTCACGTTCCTTACGTACACACATTCACGATACAGTGGGCATTGCGTGCATGCTGGCCGTTGTGCATGACACACTTGACGACCATGCCGAATAAGGTGGACATGTAGCGTGTATACCCATTCGGAAGGCGTAATGTGGGCGAAGATTTCATGTGCCTGTTCAGCGTTGACATTGGCTCCGATCAGACCCAGGCGGCGCGATACACGATGGACGTGCGTATCGACCGGCATAACCGGCAGGCCCATGTTAAACAGTAATACGCAGGCTGCTGTTTTGGGGCCAATTCCTGGAATGGTGCGTAAATAGTGCCATCCCTCTTCAGGTGAGCGGTGCACCAGCTCCTGGTAGAGATAATCTTTCAGCGAACCGTGTTGATTCTGCGCATGCTGCTGTTCTGTTAAGATTACTAATGCTGTTTGAATACGGGCCGCCTTAATGTTTGCCAGTCCACCAGAGCGGATCACGCAGGCTACCTCATCGGTGGGCGCGTCACGAACCTGTTCCCAGGTTGGAAAAGTTTCGATGAGCTGTTGATAGGCGCGTTCGGAATTGATGTCGGAGGTATGTTGGGAGAGAATAGTGCCGATAAGTCCGCCCAGTGGGTCGTAGTCCGGTTGCCATTGAGGCTCGCCATAGGTTGCTACCAGTAGTGAATAAATCTGGCTGAGATGGGCTGTTGTTGTCATGATAGTGATCCTTATTGCTATTCTGTAGGGCTATTCTAGCGCATCACTCTCGCCAGGACAAGATATTGCAAGCTTGTGAGGCGAAGTAAGAAACAATATCTGTTTGCCAGCCTGATTTTCTTTCTGGCATTGCGAGAAAGTTGGTTCCAAAATGCTTGACAAACTTTGTGGACTATGCGAGAATACCAGGGCCGTCGCGGGAAGCTCGAAAAATGTTGCTTCGGCAGTGTGAGTTACAGGTTTTCCGAAGACAGTCGAAAAAAGGGGCTAAAGCTATTGACATCAGGTAGATGCTATGGCATAATACTCAAGCCCCTGGAAGTGGTCAATCATCCCCGTGGGTGATTTTCCGGCGAGGCAGTTTTGCACCACGGTAATGTGGTTCTTCAGGGATTGCTACTCCCCTTGAGCTTATGCGCATAGATATTCATGTCTTGCGTTCCAACCTTTGTCCATTGGTTGAGTGTTGTGTCGGCTCAAGCAGGCGAGCAGTAATGAAGAAGGGTAGATACGCAGGCAAGATTGACTGGCAGGTACCTCTGGGGGGATGCGAAAAAGAGATTTCGCGGAAGTTCAAAAACTTAGCGAAAAACCTCTTGACAAAGCAAACTGGATATGCGATAATACCGCTATCGTAAGAAAACAAACGAAAAACCTGCGGAGTACGATACAGAAGTATCGTAGAGTGGGCACCTTAACAATTGAAGAGTGGAAAGCAGAACAGCAAGGTGTGTGCGCTCCGTCGATCTCTGACAGGAGATCAGGATGGAGAGAACATGGTCTTGTCAATAAGCAATGAGTTCTGCGACAGCAGTCCATCACGGTTCACAGGTCGCAAGGTCTGAGGGCGTGATGGAGCCTGGATCGCAAACACAACAGCTAAGCTGATGACGCTCATGGGGAACGTGAGCGTGTATATAGAACAAGCTTGGATGGCGAGTTTGATCCTGGCTCAGGACAAACGCTGGCGGCGTGCCTAACACATGCAAGTCGAACGCTCGCTTCTCTTACGGGAGGAGCGGGAGTGGCGGACGGGTGAGGAACACGTG
>Ga0080006_1259703_pt1 | contig 66836 bp, 61 predicted proteins | sample RS3BMetagenome_FD_69209 | JGI IMG/M metagenome (GOLD analysis project Ga0080006, IMG submission 69209) | Ferric oxide microbial mat and aquatic microbial communities from Rainbow Spring, Yellowstone National Park, USA - RS3B (SPADES... ...
ACCGAGGATCCTGGAGTTATATGAAAATCCCAAACCGATTGCTGCACTTTGCATGCCGAGGACGTGCAGCTAAAAGAATTTCGGGAGAATTGCAAGGCAGGAAGAGAGCGAAGAGTTCAGTGTTTCATTTGAATCTGGCTCGGCTGTTGTGCACTCGTCCAAAGGAGGCACCGAGATGCCTCGGAGAACGCTCGCACTGCACTCATCTTAAGGGACTCGTGGCAATGGACTTCAAAGACTTGGTTGCTCTCCGTTGTGAACTTTCTGTGCAGAGTCTGACAGAAGTTTCGGCTGCACTCCGCCGCGTGATTCTGAGCAAGTCCTACTACGAGTATCAGGTAACTAGAGCGCCCCTGCGGAGTTTCCTCAACAACGGACCGCTATGGATTTTCCAGACTCTGAGCGGTGCAGGCAGCCTATGGGTATCAAACTTTTACGACACTTGCCGGGATCTCATCGCGTCGGGAACGAGACCGGCAACAGGCACTTCCAGTTCTGCGGCGGGCGGCGCGCCAGCGAGGGCCTCACCGACCAGGGCGAGCGATAAAACAGAAAAGAAAAAGGCTCGGAGGCTGCTGGAGCTATGTCAGGCCGCACAGCCACCGGGGCTTCGCTCTTTGTGTGAACTAGAAAGGGCCCGATGCCAGGCTGCTGTGCATGCTCTCGGCCGTCTCGAGCGAGCCTTAGCAGTTTATCTTGGAAGGGCCCATGAGGAGCTTTCTCGTCTACGAAGTTTAGTCGAGAAAGATCCTCAAAATAGTTCTGAGTTGCGGGCACTCTTTCTCTCTTGCGACGAATTGCATCACCGTACACTAACAGCGCTGGAAGCAACCGATGTGGATGCTATCGAGGAGGCTGTTTACGCCCACTTGTTGGTCGATTCTGACGTTCTGGCTGATCTGGATCGCTGGGCTTCTATAATGAAAGAGGATGCAGAACGATTCATTACGCTCCTGCGCGATGTTCCGCGTAGATGGAACGTCTATTTGACTCTGGAAGAGCTCAGTCGCATCATGCCTGCGGCAGGACGTCAGTCCGGAAAGCGCAGCGGTCTGGGCTTCATCGAGCGATTGCAAAGGGTTTCGCTCATTTACCCATCGCACTTTGCGAGAAACTGGATACGCTACCTGTGCGGTACCCTGACCATCTTCTGGTCCTGGACGAAAATCAGCGCACATCGCGAGCATGTGATGCATATCGCACTGAGCGTACGTCAGGCTGTGAGAGGCTTCTGGGACGAGCGCATTATTACCCCGCTCACCATGATCTACAGGGAAATCTTTCAATCGTCGTATCGAACATTCATGGATCCGAAGGCGGTTCAGGCTGAGAAAGAGACCTTGAAGCGCATGGTTGTGGATTTTACCCGGGAGGCCTATGCGCGCCTCCCGGACGACCAGCGACATGAAGCTGAACTTCTGGCTGCAAATGGTGATCTCACACCGGTCATGAAAGTCTACGAACGCCAGATTCGCAGCCCTGTGGTGAATATGCTTGCTGGTGACGTGATCAGAGCATTACTCATACAAGTCCAGAAACTCAAAGTTGATGTCGAGCAGGAGATGGTCGCTGTAGACTCCTTGGTTCGTTCGAACGAGCTCAATCTCCAGATCGCTGCTGCCGTTCCAGGCGTTCTTGGATGTTGCCTAGCGGTCGCGCTCCTGTACCGCTGGTTCAGGCGTTGGTGGTCGAGTATTCGCCTCACTGAAGTAGATCGTTTCGGAGGTGGCGGATATCTCTGGGCCAACGCCTTCGCCGAGAAGCTTCCCACCCGTGAGCGGGCCCGCCTCTTGCTACGAGATATCGAACGCTATCTGGTGTTGACGCTTTCGCTACGCGGCCCTGAAGCAGCTTCTGCGAGGCTTCAAGAGACGCCTCTGCTCCAGAAAGCACAAGTGCTCAACGGGAGAGCGCCGGCTTCGTTGGCGTCCGCTTCTCCGGAACGTGTGCAACGAGTATCAGATCGAACGCTCGCGACGTTCTTCCCTGGCGGTCTCGCTCAGGGTGAAACTGGCGAGAACCTCAAAAGCAGTGAAAATAGTGTGATTTTTCTCTCGACGGCTTGCATTGCTGAGTACGAAGACAAAGGACGTATTCTTCTCACCCTGGACGAACTGGAGGCCATGGTAACGAGCCGCGCTGGAGAGTTTGGGATCAGCCGCGGCTCTCAGCTGGAGACTCGCCTACGTGAAGATCTTTTGGACCTGAGATCATTCGCTCTCGACGCTGAACAAAAACTGCTCACAATCCTTCGAATGCGCTCTACATATCCCTTTTTATGGGATCGCTAGCAGCTGTGCTACCGTATTGTTCCCTGCGATCCTGCACGTTATGCGCTCATCCAGTGCCCTGCGACCGCTTGCCACTGAGTGCTTCTGTATGTTTTCACTCTGTACCTGCAATTCGTGCGCTCTGCCAAGCCTCTGTTATCGCTCGCCACTGAGTGCTCCTGTACGTTTTCACTTGGAGCCTGCATCTGATGCGCTCATCTCATCCATAGCGCATTGGTGAAAGACAAAGTCCTTTCTCAGAGGTATTTTTAAAAAGGCTCTTACGGATGAAAACTGTTCGTATGTGCACCGCAGTGGTGCCCATCGTTTTTTTTTCGAGTCGGAAAGTGCTCTCGCTCTATCGCCTACCCCACCGGAACTAATACTGCATACATCGTTGTCTCCAAAAGAAACGTTCCAGCGCTTGCCACGCAGTCTGTTGTACGTATTTCGTACAAGTGATGCATCGCGTCAACGATGGCACTCTGCCAGACTGCATTTCGTCGTTTCCAGGGCCTAGCACCCAGGGTCCGTTGAAGTGGGTCGCTGTTCGTCGCATGCAGCACGCAACCGGCATCGAAGAGAGTCACTGGAAACTACTCGAGGAGCAGTGCCTGCCTCTCGCTGCTAGATCCATTTACAGCTGTCGCAACTTGTTATGGCCATAATGTCCATGGAAACCGAAAAGCTACGGTAGGCAAGTAATATGTAACTGCATCGAATGCAGTGGTTGCAGCACCTCCATCGTAGCAGCAGTCAAACGATCATGGCGCTGCTCCTTTGGCGCATAACGCATAACGCGCGGGCGCATAGACTTGCATCTGTGTTGCCATCAATGCTCGTTTATTCCGTCGGGATTTCGAAGCGCCCACGATCGCAGTGGGAGGAGTACGAAACATGTGAAAGCACCAGATGCCGAATCAATCTCCCGTCCTCGAATTTGCACATGAAACCGTGGGATTCGTGCGTCTCCACAAGCCCTGGCTAATTTAAGATGCGCTTCTTGAGACATTTTTGATTGTGTGCCGTCTAACGCCAGCGTGGGCAACGTGAACGAGCCTCCAAGCTAGGACGCGACATTTTTGTCTTCTACACACATGCGAACATACATGGGAAGGGGTCTCGTACCGCTGGCGTACGCTCTAAAGATTGGGTCTCTCCCCATTGTAATCAACATGAGCCTTTGGGGGCTTCTCAGCGATTGTTTCCGCTTCCTCTCTCCTGTCCACGCCATTCGGTACACTAGTCGCTACAGTTCCGTTATCAGCTGTTGGAAGATGTGGATGGCAGTGACAAAGACCCGATTTCGCTCCTTCTCGCTATTGTCGACGAATGCAGTGCAGAGGCGGCAGTTACAACCTGCGCTTCTGTTGCTATTTTCAATTTTTTTGTTTACAGCCTCGGTTCGCCCTTCGCAGCAGTGGTACTTGACTGCCGTCACGTGTTCTCGTACGTCCATCTCACTTTTACCTCGAGCACCGCCTTGTGGTGCGTGACGGTTGCTTCATCACTCAGAACATGCCGTGGGCTGGTACGGAGGACTCCCCATAATGTCCTTCTCCGTTTCCGCACCTGGTCCCGTACCTAACGATTACGGACTCCTTCTGGGCGGTACAAACGGCGAGTGCTCTGTTCCCTGCACATGCGAGCGCATCCTGTTCCATTCGATAGTTGATGTTTAGAAAGAGACGTTGTCCATAATGAACCGAGTGAAGGAAAAATATTTCAGGCCGGAGATCAAGTCGGGATACTTAGATCCGTCTACGCCCTCGGCATGGGAAACGGTGACTCACGCTCCACTGGAAGCGATCGCTGGAATGCCTCGATTCCCAGTCCAGGAACTTTTCCATGGAAACAGAAAGGACGGGAATCGCTGGATCCGCAATCGGTGAGAGGTTCATGCTGCTGCCGAATCCTGTCTTTCGGATAGCCTGGAAGAGAGAAGGATTTACCTTTCGAACAGAGTCGATCATTAAATGTGACAAGTTAAGCGAAATTTCAGCATGAACTTCTTAACAAGGCCCTGATGGACGTTGTCGAGTTTTTCTCTCGCCAATCTAGCTATGCGAAGGGTTGCGACAACAAAGTTGCCTTCAAACAGCAATATGGAAAACTTGAGGAACGCATGATTTGAGCATGGAACACCTAGTGACTTGGGAAGATTGGAGGCTTGCGCGTGTGAACTGGATAATGATATCGTCTATTTTACGACCCGCCGTTCGAAGGCGTTGCGAATCATCTTAATTCGTGTGAAGTTACGAATTCCAGCAGCAAATAGTCGAAGACGCCATTCCGAAGACACAACCGAGAATTCTAAAATCTACATATGAACCAGTAAGTCCTCACAGCTGGACTTTAAAATGTCGATGCTTAACGTCTAAAAACAAGTGCGAATAAAAGTCGAAGTGCAGGAACATTGCGAGTAGTCCAGCGTTCCATTTTTAATCTGACGCAGTTGTGGAGGGACAATGAATCCCGGAGCGACTTTGCCATGCCAGAGCTGCCAGCAGTTGAGCGGGCTCGTCGTATGATCGATGCCTTATGTAAGAGCTATAGACGGATAAACGTTCAATCCGCACCCGATCCGAAACATGCCTCTGAGTTTGTGGACAAGCTTTTCGAAGGCAGGCTGGGGCTGGACCTGCTCGAGCGACGTGTCTGCGTAGGTCATGTGCTGCGGCAACTTGGCCGTCACGGCAAGAACCTGTGGTTTGAGTTCGACGAACCTCCCCACGTTTTCGTCCGCTTTCGAATGGCTGGCTCTTTCGTGGTTCGTGGTCACGAAGACGGCTACGTTTATGAGACTTTTCGCCGACGTACTGCCGCCTGTCGGTTCCACGACTCAGGAACGCCCCTCGTCTCAGTCTGGCCACCGAAGCATACACACATTGTTTTTAGTTTTGCTCCCTGCTCCCCAGGAGTAGATTCTGCCAGTATAAACGGTATCTCTGTCCGAGAGTTCGCGCTGGTCGACCCGCGAAAGGTTACGAGGATGCGCCTCAGCGACTCGTCGTGTCCTTCTGTCGAGATTCGAAGCCTCATAGGAGGCTTCGATGCGCTGCATGCGCTCCCTCCTATTGAGCGCTTCGAAAGGAAAATGTTAGTGTACCCGAAAGCGAATATCAAATCGTTGCTTTTGGGCCAGCGCTTCATCGCTGGGCTCGACAATTGGATGGTCGACGAAGTTCTTTATTACGCTCATATTCACCCGGAGAGTCGCACTTGTGACCTCACTCGTATCGATTTTGCAGCATTGCATCAGAGCATCGCATAAGTTGTGCGAAGCTCGTGTGATGCAAACGCAGACTTGGCCCTTTTCCCCTAAGACTGGCTCTTTCATATCCGGTGGCAAGGAGCAGCGAAAAGGAGACGCGGCCGCGACATGCATCAAGTCGTTATTACAGCAGACGGGAAAAGCAAATTTCATTCATGCTAGCGGACGTACAGCGGTATATGTACCCTCTCTGCAAAGAAAACGTGGCCATGCCCGAAAGGTTTGCCACACAGACGCCGGCGCATAACAGTTGAAAACGTTAAAGTGTCTTCTCTTGCTGACTCGGACGAGCTTGCGTATTTCAAGTGAAGGACTTTTCACGCTTTGATGCCTCGCATAAAGCACGCTTCAACGAGCGACGGAAGGAGCAAGACGGTGACAACGCATGGCAAAGGAGGCTCTTCCACAGTGCGCTCGAGCAGAGCCTCCGCACGCGCCGGCACTGATGCACCTCGAAGCCTGGCCCGCACTGGGGGCGCGCAAGACCACAACTTGCGGCGTTGCAGCAGCGAATCAACAGAGGCTCTCTCTGATTCGGACACGAGCTGGAAGCGAAGCGACGCAGAGAGCGCGGACGAGACCAGTGGGGAGCACGACCGGTCAGCCACGCGGAAGCGTAAGCAAACCCAAGTTAGCGGAAGCGCAGTGAACGGCAAGAGAGCTGTTCGCGGAAATGGCGTAAGAGAGCTTGAACAGCCCACTGCAGCTGCCGCAACCGTGAAAACAGAGGCAGCTTCTCTGAAAAAAAAGCCCGCTGACAGTGCGAAAAAGTTGAAAGCATCGGAGGTCACCTTCGTTTTCGATGAACTTCGCAATGATCAACGTTTTATTACACCTCGCCAGCTCATGAGGGCAATCATGTGTCAAATGGGGCAACAAGAGGCTGAACAAATGACTGACAGCGACATCACAGCGATGATTAGACTAGCCGACACCAACGGAGACAACAGAATCGACAGAGAGGAGTTTGAGAATTTTGTACAGAGAGAAATCCGTCTCTGAATATACCACTAAACCTATGCTCCATAAGTATGAAACGAGTCCTATCTGGACAATTCTGGTATGCATATTCAAGTTTCTGTCCCTTTCCGCAGTCATCAACACCAGCCTTGGCGGATTCTCTGTGACTGCTTCCATTAGATTTCTCGTAGCTACGACTTTAAATACGCCGGTCGATCACCTCCCTCAAGATCTGTCGTCAGAGCTCGACGGATATTGATGCCAGCATTAAAGTCCCGATTTCGCCGTCTCAGGCTGGTGCCAACGCATGCCATGCCCAGGCAAAAGTTGCGATCTTCGCTTTGTCTGCCATCTCCATTTTCTCTCCAGAGCAGCATCGATACGCCCTTCGCAGCAGCGACTCTTGGTAATGGTCACGCTTTTCCTGTTTGTCCAATACGCTTCCTCCTCTGAGCGCCGCCCTGTGGCGCGTGAACGCTTGCCCCAACGCTCACAGCACATGCACGTGCTGGGTACAGAACCATCCCGCAAGTGCCGTCCTCCATCCACGCGCCCGGTACGGTACCCTGTGATCGACAGCTTATTCCGGGTAAGTCTGCGGCAGGTGCTCTGCCCGCTGAACACGAAAGCGCACGCCACTCTATTCGACAAAGGATTTGTGGATCGCGATGTTGTTCACGATGAAACAAGTTCCGGACGGGAAACCCGCAGCAGCCAGAAGACAGAGGAGCTTCGAACAATCCACGCTACACTGGTGCAACGCGGTGACGCACTCTGCGCTGGGGGCGAGCGCTGACGTCAGTGCGAGTCCAAGACACTTCTCCGTGCAAGCAGAAGCGCTGGAGCCTCCGAGAGCCTCCGAGAGCCTCCGAAAGCCTCCGAGAGCATACCCCCAAGAGAGATATCGTGCTGTTGTCGAACCCTATTTCGTGGATGGCCACACAGAGTAGAGAATAACTCCTTCGGACGGAATAGATCGTTCGGCGTTCGCAGTCCAGTCCGGAATCGGCACAAGCTCGCGAAGGAGTCCTCAAGGGAAGGCGTCGAGTTTTTTGGTCGCCAGTCCATCAGAGCAGATTCCTACGCGCTCGGGTAGCCTCGAAACCAGAGAACTCTAAAAATTGAAGAATGCGTCATTTGAGCATATTACTCGTAAGGAAGGAGTATGAGTGGCGTCTTCTGCGTATGAATTGGATGATGGTATCGGTTATTTTACGAACCCTTTTACGGGGACGTCGCGAATGACCGTGACTCCGGGGATGAAACGCAGTCCAGCGGGAACGAGTCGAAGGGGTCATTCCGAAAAGACCACCGAGGATCCTGGAGTTATATGAAAATCCCAAACCGATTGCTGCACTTTGCATGCCGAGGACGTGCAGCTAAAAGAATTTCGGGAGAATTGCAAGGCAGGAAGAGAGCGAAGAGTTCAGTTTTTCGTTTCAGTCTGAAGGTTGTAAAGTGCAATCGGTCAACGATACTTGCACTGCCCATCAAGAGAGTTTTACGGATCATCGTTTCCCCACCGCTGCCAAAAATTTGCAACTAAGCATTGCGAGCTGGATCATGTTCTACATCGTGTAAAATCGATCCGCACTTGTCCAACAGAGGCATTCGTCCGTGCCCCTGAACGAAAGCCTCGCCTGGAATTCTCAACGTGAAGGTTCTCCCGTCCGTGTTAAAACACGTTTGGAATGAAAGCCTTCACTCGCGCGGCATACTCTTCATACTCTTTGCCGAAGCGCTCAATAAGATATTTCTCCTCTTCAGTTGCTTTGCGAGTGAAGAAGTAAAACAGCGCTAACGTTAAAACTAAACGTTCCGGAGAATGCGAAACCGTTGAAAATCCAAAACTGGTCAGAACTATCCCAGTATAGATCGGATGCCGCATGAGGCCGTACAAGCCGTCAGTTTTCAGAGCGGCGCTCGCCGGCGGCTTCACCCAAGGCACAAAATTCTCAGGACCGAGCTCTCGGATAGCCTGCACGACAACGTATATGCCCAGGAAAAGAGGCACAGGCCCCATAAGGAAACCGAAGACGGGATCAAGTGCTCCTGGATCGCGCAAAATCAGTAGTATGAGAGCAAGTTGTATAACAACGTAAGTCTCACCGCGATTGAACCATTCGCCGGCCACCGTGTTGTCTAAGACTCTTTTCCAGTATGCAGCTGAATCCCGAGAAAACTTTTCCACGTCGAAATTAGCTATTTTCTTCGAAATTGCTTCGGGTATTTTCTCGATGCTTTCCAATACCTTTTGCAGTTTCTCTCCCAGTTCAACAGTTACAGACTCGTTTGCTGGAGTCGCATCTACAATTTCAGGTGCGCTTTTACTCGCTTTAGGCGCTTCGTCGACCTTCCGCATCAGCAGCGTTGCTCGCTGTGCACGCGAACTTGGAGTACAAGCCAAACCAGTCCTCCCGGAGTGCCGGCGGCTCGTTGATCGCCCCCACAGTGGCGAGAGCGTTTCACGACACAGTGCCGCTGGCACAAAGGCAAGCTCATCTCCCGCAAGAAAAGTCATTTGTGGCTGTACTCTGCGTCGCGAACGTTCTCTCTCGGGCTCTTTGTACAGGCGTGACACCCGCACGTTCTGTCGACGCCGCAAATACGCGCCATACATTGTCATACACTTCATGCGATCGACATGGACAAGGCGTCCGTGGCACTCCATTGGTGCAGGTATGTCTGTAAATGTACACAACTAGCGATACGCATCATGCGAGCGACACGGACAGGGCGCCCGTGGCAGCACATTGGTGTATAAATGTCTAATAAGGTACACGGCAAGGTCGCCGCGTGTCGCAGCGTCGCCATTCCGCGAAATAAGCTACTGTGTGCAGCGCTCGACGCTGGAGTGGGGCGTTATCGTTCGTTAGGCTCGTGAGTCATGGTGCGTGCGACCAAGCAGACTTTAGTAAAGGAAGACGTTACAAGAGAGTACACGATCCACCTTCATAAATACATCCACAGCGTCGTATTCAAAAAGAGAGCACCGCGAGCGATCGCAGCAATAAAGGCGTTCGCACGACGGACCATGGGTACCGAAGACGTGCGAATCGACGCCAAAGTCAATAAGGAAGTGTGGAAAAATGGCATTCGGGGCGTTCCAAACCGTGTGCGTGTCCGGCTCTCGAGGAGAAGAGCGGATACGGATGCGTCCAAACCGAAGCTTTACACGTACGTGACACTCGTGCCGGTAACCAGCTTTCGAGGCTTGCAGACCGTGAACGTAGATGAGTAACCTATTGAAGCCAAGCTGTTCTTTCCACTCTCAACAGGGCTAAGCCTCGTTCGCAGTCTGTCTTATGGAAGAGTCGGAAGAGTGCCCATGGGATTCAACAAGGATGCGCGCACATATTGCGAGGCGCACTTCAGAGGGACGCGCTGCATGGTCGCGGCCTACGCGAGTCAGTGCGGGCAGTCTCAGTTCGGCTTTTCTACGGCATTTTCTTACGACAACGCTCGGCTCAAAGTATTTGTGATTGAGAGCTGAGGCAGCCGCGGGATACCATGTGTATCGAGAAGTACTGTGGGCCTTGTGGAATAGTAGCATTCTGCACATGGGAGCTGCAGATGTTTCCGCTTTCAGCCTAATGCCCTGCTATTTCACATCGACAAAGATGTAAGCCTCCTTGATTTCTGAGGAAATTTCCCTATCTCGGTGCTTTTTACAGAGCTTCGAGCTTACCGTGTCTATCGCGTTCGAGGCGCAGGGCAAGGCGCTCAGCGGATGGACGACTCTTTGTACGTGTCATTTCGTGATAAAGCAGGGAATACACATCGAATGTTCTGGCCAGCGCTGTCCACGGGCATGGCGTCCAAATAAAGCTGAGGATATGGAATCCATAGCGTGCATACGCCTTCTTGGTTCCAGAGCGTGCTTCCCGGTAGCGTGTCGACGTGTGCGGACTGTTGTGGGTGCGGAAGTAATCCTATGCAAACCGCGTTCCGTCTACGTGCCAGGGCAATGTGTGTTTCCGGTGCGGCATAATATATTGCTCAGAGTGGCGTGTGTCCATGAGAACCCCAAAAACTTGGTAAGCAGCATGGGCAAACTTCTCTCTGAAAGTGGCTTGAAAAAGTATCGTCTGCTGTACCTGGAACAAGTCGACTTGTAGCTGCCGGCTAAATGCTCCAGTCTCTGATTGCACATGAAACACGCTGCGTGGAAACGCTACTTTTCATGACGTGGGACGCATGCTGCTATGAAAGTTGACGCCAAGTGGTATGCCGTTCGTTTCCGTTCCGCTTTGCCTGTACCGCCTCGAGGCACATACCAGCATATATGTATAGCCCTTGGAGCTTCGTTGCGCATCGAGCTCTTGATAATTGGATGTCTTCATAGCCTTGGAAATTCTCGGCAAGCACGTTATGCGGCTCTGAAATCTTGCACGACGAGCGAATGGATTCCCATACATCACTGGTTCAAGCCTCGAGCGAAAATTTGCCCCAGAATTGATGACGAACACAGATGTAATCATGCACAGGCGATCTAAGTGTCGCCTTGACAGTCATCCATGGAGCGGACTTGCATGAACAGCGCATACAGTAAACTAGAAACTCGTTGATCCTCGAGAGCTGTATGTAGCGAGCTTGGGCTGGAAACCGAACAACGACTTGGTGTTCTATGCAGTTAGATTTTATTTCGTTTGATCAAATTCCCTTCAAGTGCGCGTTGTGGTATCCCCGAGAAGCGGTGGCTGAACGTTGACTTTCGCCCGGCCTGTCACACCGCTACGTGATACAGTCCTGTAGCGCATTGGCCTGTCAAACCATGGACTTTTTGCGCTGCAGTGGAAACAGCGGTATTCGTGGCACGATCCTTGTTTGCAGCGCTGCAATGCCCGATAACTTGCGCGATGGCGCATCCGCTACCGCCATCCAGCCTAATGTATGAGGCGTGTCGTCACCCGTCTAAAGACACTGCATTAACAAACCAGTATGCCTCATGCGCTCCACTCTATAGTGTCAAATGTGTGGCGATCTCGTGGAGCCTTAGTCTCGCCAACGATCCTGGTGACGCACGGAGGTCCCGTATTCTACGATCCAGTGCAGCTTTCTTGGAAGCTGCCAAAAGCACCCATCATAACTAAATCTCTCAAGTTGTCGAAGGTTGCATACTGGAGGGTTTCTGGGTCATCTGTCCAATCCAGATAAGAATACCTCTCCACGAACAGCCCAGCAGAAGGTCACAAAGCGGAAAGTAAGCACAGTTATTCGGACCGCTCTTTATCGCGCTCTTTCAAGTGCCCCGATCACGCCTGCGGGCCCTGATCTGTGCGCGTGTCGCCGCACATGCAGTGCTCAAGCTCACGCTCAAGAAGGGAATCACAGGCATCCTCTGCATCTGGCGATAGGGCTTCTGCTTGCCGGTGATTGGGAAAGCCAAGTGACGCCCCCGAGAGGTCTCGCTCCCCAACATTGTTGCAGGGAGCTTCTCCGTCATCACAGGAGTCCGGGATGTGCCCCGTCCTCCAAGGGACGTGCTCCTGTGCAAACTCTCGCCCCTCCTCTGCCTCGGAGGCAGGGGAAACAGCGTGCAAGCCGTGCTGCAAGCGCTCGGCACGAAGACTAGCCATCTGCGCGCGGTATGCCTCCAAGTTCACAAGCTTAGAGATGCTGGATCCATCCTGTCCCGATGCGCGTTGTGCAACAGAATCCCCAGCGAATGTTGCAGAAGCGCTTTCACCGTCATCAAGTAGATGCTCCAGTTCATTGGCGCGGCGCATATCCTCCGCAGAACAGACTAACCAAGTGGGTTTCACAATGAACACGCTATTCATTGCTCTAGCAGTCTGGGTTTTCAGTGTATCGCGGCCTCGTTGCGGATCAGCAATAAGATGGGAAACCTGCGGAAGTACCTCCCGATGGCATACGGCGCCGAAACGAACCGCTAAGCGCCACAGCTCGTGATCCTCAGGAGCCATCCCAGCATGCTTGGCAAACACACCCGTAAAGCACAGCTCGCAGCCAGTCAAAACAGAGCGCCGCAGCTCAGCGAGGATATCTTTGATGCTCGCCGGCGGTCGCCAGAGTGGAAGCGAAGCGCTCACGGTATACGCCTTCCCGCGCTTCACAGGATCCAAACCTCCTGACGGAGGAGGCACTGGTGGTGTCGAGCGCGACTCCGGCGTCGCCTCTGGATGGCAGCGAGGACGAAGTACTCTGCGCGGGCGACGTGTTGCTCCATCATGTTCCGGGTTAGACCCAGGGGAAGGTTTTTGCGTGGTGCTGCTCTCCGCCAGGGTACCACTGGTAATACGGTTTTGTTCATCGCCTTCAGCGAGCGCCAGCGCTGCCGTGCGACGCAGCAGGTTCTGACGGAGTTGCGTTGCAGGCGACGGAGAGCGCCTCTGCTCCCTCGCTCGCTCGGGAAAGCGGTTCCGCGTTTTCTTCGTCGGCGCGACACTTTGGCGCTCACTCGAGTCAGCTATGGTGGGCTTGTCGTATCGCCCAATTTCTCCTTCACAGTTCGGATCAATCGTGAAAGACGTTCGTTCTGAGACGCTATCTTTCAATGCAATTCCGCCCGTGTTCATCTCTCTGGAAGCCCAAAGATTCCGTTTTCTTCCGGTTCGCGTGTAACCCACTGCACTACCCAGCGTTGCCCACGCAGTCGAACCCGAGTCAGCACTCTGCTTGCCGCTCTCCCCGTTGCTACGTTTCAGGCTTTGCTCCAAGAGTCGTCGAGAGCGGCGAATGATTTTGCCATCCGCACAAGACTCCCCTCCGAGGGCTTGTGATATCAGCAAAAAAGTGGAACCAGACTCCACCTGTGCAGGCGTATTCCTATCGACCATGCTGTCCCAGGACCGCTGTGTTATGGGCGTCGGCGTATCGCCAAGCCCGTCAGTTCGGCTCTGTTCAGAGAGATCGCCCTTTGTGGAGAAACTGAGGCCTGGGTCGCGCTCTTCCTCGGCGACGTCCGCAGCCGCAGTGAAATCATGCACAGTCGGCGCTGGAGACGGTGACGCTATCGCCGCACTCTCGTCGTCATCGTCGTCGTCGTCAACATTTTCGTCTTCCGCACCATCAGAGTCTGCGACATGAAGGCTTCGAGCTTCGACAACCACGGAACTAGCTTGGTTGCCATCTGCAAACTCGCCACCGCCGTCAGTTCCCAGAATGCTGCTGGGATAATCCTTCGCACCGCCAGTTCCTAAATCGTACGTAAATGCAAGGTTGGCATCTTCTGCGTGTAGAATCCGTGCTGCGCCCGTCGCTTCTTGAACCTCAAACGTAGCCGGCAACATGCGCATTCCGGTTTCAGCGGAGAGCGGCGAGTCGGTACCCGACTTGGTCCGTTTCTCGTGGCGGTCCCAAACCATCATCTGCATCGCCCCGGCGGATGTCCCACGATAGACTGCGCAGCCCCCTTCGTCCGGCATTTTGGAAGGGCCCTTCGTCAGGAACAACTCTGTCGAAGTGTCCTTTGGACTCTGGTTATCGCAATAAGATGGAAACGTATGCATGTTTGGTTCCGAGTCGCCATCGTAAGCATTCGAGGCTTTCGCATTGACGGCGGCGCCTGTGCGCTGCAGTAGTTCGCCTCCTCGTGCTTTGTAGCCATGGATATCAGCCACGGTCGAATAGGAGCCCGGGAGAAATGATCCCTCTGCTTTGGAGGAAGCAATGAGGGGTGATCCTGATAAGGCATTAACCGCCGGATCGGAGGACGAGCGTTCTTGTGTTGGCTCATGCTGCGGTGCGCTTGCCTGCAAGACAGCCTCGCTTACATTTCCGTCGAGGGTGCGTCGCTCAAGTGGACATTGATCCGGATAACGTGCAGTTACGGAGTCTGAATGTCGCCTGAGTCGCTGTATCCGTGATCCCTTCTCGAAGACGTCTCGCTCATGTGCTACCTCGGCTAGCCTCTGCCGAGGATACTCGATCGAAAGCGATTGCAGTTGATCAGACTTGGACACTGAAGTGCTCGGGTCCAACTCACTCGCTGCAATCGGATGCTGCTCGATCCCAGATGCTACATATTGGTCGTAGAGGGTGAAAAATCGCTGGTGGCATTCGGCTAGAATTTCCGCAAGCCGTCGGAGATGGCTGTGATCCTGATGATCAGCAGCAATCCACTGCTGCAGAAACCATAGGGCGCTCTTCACTGCAGAGCTCGGGCTGTTTTGCGAATTTTCAGACAAGAGTACACCCTCACGAGATGGGGCAGGATCCCCATCAACGATCAGGCTCAAGTCCGAATGATCATGAGTATTCGTAAGAATGTCAGTGGTTGCTGTGTGCTGTTCTCGTTGAAAGGTCTCTTCGAGTCCGCGGAAGAAATAGTATGGCCTTGCTCTAATGAGATTCGGAAAATGGCGTCCGTGCAAAGACTGATCCTGAGCGACCCAAACATCCTCGCGGTCATCAACAACTAGAACCATTGAATCGTCACAGGGAAACACGTGTTTCAGATTCTTCTGGTTCAGCCGACCATCTTCAAAGTCATCTCTTGAGGTTATCCGGCCCTGGAACAACCGCTCATCCGAATCGATTATAGAAGCAACAGTGTCCGCATATGGTCGCGAGCCCATCGTGTAAATGTGAAGCTCAAAACGATCCGCGATCGTTCTGAGAAATTCATGCAGACCGGGACGTAGTTTGATGTAATAAAGAGACGTATTCGCATCTGCTGTCTGACCAATTCCTTTTGAGCTGTTCGTTTGCTGCAGGGAGGCCGGGTCAGTCCGCCACCATCTCCAGAATGGAACCAGTTTCGCATCAGTGGTGTTGTCCAATGGTGCACAACCCCTTGACGCTGAGGTGTCTTTGCCGATTGCAAAGGCGAAGATCCCAAGTCGCTGGAACAGGTTTTGCAGAAGCCTATCTACGGTTGCAGCAGATTGCTCCGTAGCGTTCAAGTCTGCCCGATCCGCGGAGACCTTGGATACGACCCGGTTGGGGCTGTCCATCCTAGTCAGCTCCCGGAGGAGACGTTCCGCAATGGGAGCGCTCGGGTCTTGAAGTATTCGCTCCCATTCGCTTAGCGCCCCCGTGAGCTGTAACGAGGCGTGAAGCGTGCTCGACAGAACGCACAGAATTTCTCGAGCCCTCGGGTCATTCGTTGCGTGGACTAGTGTGTGATCTAGATCAAGCACAAGCGGCAATTTGCGCTGACGCAACAAGCGTCTTGCATTCTCCTCTGATAGTTCTTCGGCCTTACGAAGCGAAACGCTGAGCTGATGGTTTTGGTAGGCAACCGGTATGTGGAATTTTCGACTGGATCGAAGGATATCGCTACCTGAATCCTCCATCCAGGCGACACGTCTAAACGAAGAACCATGCCCCATGCTGGGACCATACGAAAAAGTGGTACTTTCTTGTGATTGAGGCCGCGCTACCGTGGGTACCGCGCGAGCCTCGCTTGACACGTCCCTTTGGCAGTTGACGCAAATACCGCGGTAAACAGTCGAATGTGTGCAATACTGCACAGTGCCGATAACCTGGCCAGGTTCGACACGTGCAGGTGAGAACGCGCACGCACGTATGACCTCAGACAGCTGTTCCTTGTCGCTTTCGGACTCCATAATCGAGGCTAATTTCTGTGCAAGATCAGTTGGTAACTGTGCCGCCAAATGTTTCAGAGTACCGTTCACTCTGGAAGGCAGGTGAGCTCGGCCTACGCGAAACATTGGCTCCTGTCCACTGCCTTTTCTGGTGACTAGACCTGATTGGCCGTTCGTGGTCGAAACAGGACCTTGCCCGCTGTGCTCTGTCTCAAAAAGTACGACTTTAACGCTTTCATCAGTGCGCGAAGGTTGCTCTACGCTGAAGCGCACCAGTTCTGCTACAGAACTCCCAGCTGCCACATCCCCACCATCTTCGGCGTACCAGTGCATAATAACATAGAAGGGAAAAGCTACAACCTCCGTATTCAGGGAGCGCGTCTCTTTCCTTCCAGCCTTCTCGGAAGCCCAACTCGAGTCGTTCTGAGCCTCGACACTCGCATTAGCCGCGGTGCTGTCCTCTAAGGGAGTCGTTGAGGAACTCAGCGGTGTCGTGGAGCCTCTCCACGCGGTAGCCTCCGCCGCAGTAGAAACGCTGGAGCTCGTCGAGCACGTGAGCGCGGCGTCCGCGCACTCCCTGGGGCCTCGAGTCGGACCCTCCAGTACTGGAGGCCAGCAGCTCGGTGCTCGAAGCTCCCACGTTTCCCAGTCCCCTTCCATGGCCATATTGGGCCTGCTCAAGGCGTCTCAGAGCCAAGACGGCTGAGGCTGCTCCGCAGCGTGCGAGGAAAGCGTTCGTTGCAGTTGCACAGCCTTCATGCGGCGACCGTCCAGCCACCGCCACCTCGAGATCTTCATCCGCGCGCAGTGCGTCCGACGCGAGCCTGGAGCAGCCGGACCTGTGGCGAAGTCCGACGACGCTTGGCATAGCTGCACTTCCTGTCGTTCAACGCAATGCTGTTCCGTACCCGCTGCGTATCATTGAATGCTTATTCGATGTTTATAGCAAGAGATCGAGATCGTTATGCAATGCACCCTACATACCGCAGACGGGTTGCCTGTATGGTACACTCTGTACTGAGGAGTGTACCGGGAACTGCATGCCTCCTTCAGGTCAGTCATACCGAAGTACTTTGATGGCGGAGGAACGCTGAAAGAAATAACTAGATCTGCTCCGCGCCGAAAACTGGTATTGCCAAAGTATGTTTGCGGTCAATGGTACAAAAACAACCCGTTGATCTCTTGAGGGAAAGCAAAAGCTGTGATAGGAGCTGCTAGGACTGTCTCTGTTACTCAGTAGCTTGTTCGCTTGATCCTGAAAACACTGGGACACAGTCGCAAGAAAAGGCAATCTAATTCAGCACCATCTTGCACGGAAATCGCAACGAAAGCGTTCCTAGAACGTTGCGATCGGTATGAAGCTGAGCAACGCCCGTGTATTTCAGTCGATGTGGCTTGCTTCGGATGAAACGGTCGGAGCGTACATAAGTATTTGCTGGGCGGGAGCCCGGCGTATGTACGATCCAACACGAAGAGAATGACGACATTATCATCTGTTCTAGGTACAGTGTATGCATATGGCGGCCTCAGTTTCGCTTATAAAGAAGGCTCATACATCAGGACCCTTTTCGTCGAATTATTCAAGATTTTCCTCCTCACGTCTGGCGGCGTCATTTTGTTGGACAACGTGGCATTTCACCATTCCCCTTGCGTTCGAGCTTTTGCAGATGCGGTTGGGGTAGAACTGCTTTTCACTCCTTCGTACGCTCCTTGGTTAATCCCAGTCCAGGAGTGTTTTCTATCATGAAACGTAATGAGCGCTCCACTGGGCGTACTGATGAAGCGTTCAGCACACGGTGACACCAGGGCACATTTCGTCTTTCCTCCGCAAGTCCCTGTCTCTCCGGGAGGGTTTTCCCCTAAGGGCATAAAAAGGTGCGTTTATTTGAAGGAATAAAAAAATCCGAGGGAAAATTAAGGACATGAAAGTCGGGGATCCTGGCGAGCCGTCATCGCCAGCTGCCGGAAAACAACGAAAAACTCCTCCGCCCGCCCACCATCGAGCGAAGAAGGACAAGTGACAAAGAAGAAAACAGAAGTTTAGCTAGAAATGGTGTTTCCTCCAACAGAACAATGAATAGGCTGTTGTAGCATATACAGCATGAGTTCTGGGAGTCCTTCCAAAGGTGAATTCTATCAGAGGCAATAAACGCATGGAGTACGTGAAGCGAGACTTTACGCTGCTACCAACATCATACGCTATGTGGTGCTGTATACGAGACTACAGGAGCTTAGGCGATATGAGTTTGTAAGGCAGCCTCTCAGGGACTTGGTGCAAAGAGAAAAACTGAAGCCAATGGCAGGAGGGCGGCCAAAAAGGCTGCGAGGCGTCTTCGGGTGGGTGTCAATTTGCCAAGGATAGCAAGAACAGAAACTAAACACTTACTAGCTGCCCGATAACGATTTCTTCCCGCCTCTACAGTAAGCGTTGAAAGGGAGGGAAGGGTTCCGTATATTCGAAAGTTTACCTTCTAGGCGGAAGATCCCCCGACCCGGACGAGTCTGCCGGGCTTACGCTCCGTTTGAATCTGCAGTGACGAAAGCTGTGATGAAGTTTGAGCAGCTCGTCCGAAATGCAAGTTATCCTGGGACTCGGAGCTGATATGCTGCCTCTGGATGTCGCCCTGGTCGCAGTGGACTCCTAGTATATCGCTTCGCGTTGCCGCAGGCAGTATGTCTGTCTGTACAGTTTCCAGGCTCCCAGAATGATAATGAATCCCAACCTGTGTCGGATGAACCACGCCTCGGTCCGACGCCTCAGCAGTATGGCAAAGCCGCTCTATCTCCGTTCTGCATCGGCATCAGCGGTATGGGCGCTTTCGCTGGAGCCCAGAGAAGGTACTCGGCACGCGACAGAATGTATGAAGCGACCAGTGTGTCCAAGAAGAAGTATCGGTTATGGAACTTGGAGTTAAGGTGCCGCGTGATGGACGCTTTCCCGAAAGCCAAGACCCATCCGGCAATCTGGAATCCATAGTCTATGTAAATATTCTGTCAAAGAAAAAAGATCGACGCGATCGCTGCCTCTGTTGGATGCTGCCGCCCTCGATGTTTCCCATCGATTCCAAACCTACTAAACACCCGCGACGACTCGCCCGTCGTGCAGTTCTGTGCAGCTCTGCAACCGCTTGGCCGCATTGCACGAAATAGTCTCGGGTTGCACTCGTGCCATGTACGGGCGTGACGCAGATGTTAAAGTTCCTAGGAACTTTCGTTTACTCGAAGAGCTCGAGAAAGGGGAACACGGGCTTGGAGACGTGTGCGTCAGCTATGGCCTTGTGGATGACGACATGACGCTCTCGAACTGGACTGGCACGATCTTGGGCCCACTCAACACGGTGTTTGAGAATCGAATCTACAACCTTCGGATTTACTGCGGGCCAGACTATCCGACAAAGCCGCCTGTTGTTTTCTTTCGCACTCGTATTAATATAAGCTGTGTGAACGGCGCAACAGGTCAGGTCGATCCGACGCGTTGTGGCATTCTGCACAACTGGACGCCGGACTGCACGCTGGAGACACTGCTCGTTGAGCTGCGACATGAAATGACTAGCGCAACCAACCGTAGACTGAACCAACCTCCAGAGGGGTCAGAGTTCCCGCCACCGCGCGACATAGAGCGGTTTGGTTAGTGCGTTACATGGGTTTGCTCTCACAGCGGTTTACCGAAAGTTCCCCAACAGAGGCGTGCACCATGATTTTTCGCGTGAAATGGTGCTAAGGATCTGATATCTTTCTCAGCGTCCGCAGGTTAGCTAGGGGATGAGCCTGCTAATGATTAACGTGTACCTTTCGCGGTACCAACACAAGCGTTCACCCTTTTCATCGACGCGAACGTGTTCGAAAACGTGGTCGTCGACAGATGGCGTTCACCCGAGTTGGATGTTCAAACGTCGCAGGCGTCCGTTGGACTGGGAAAATTCGTTCACAGAGACGCTTGCAATTGCGCCCAAGAGTTGTTCGAAGGGGCAGCGAAAGCGTCAGACAGCTTCCTTCCATGGGAGGCTGTTGCTTGGCACGCATGCAGAAGTTGCTCGTTTTCCGTTGGCGCGGTCGACGCTCACCAGAACCTATCGCCGCGGAATTACGAGAAAATAGTCAATCTGGAACATTGTGGGATCGCATAAGTTTCCTGCTGCCTGACGGTTAGAAGAAAACCTTGCACTCTCTACTTCTCACTTCGGCACTACTACGCTTTACTCGATTTTCTCTCTGTCTTCGTCTGAAAAGCCGAGCAGAGCCGGACTCGCTGCTCACTGTAAAGAAGGACCGAGAATGCAATGTTTCTCGGAAACCAGCGGGCAGGCTCCATTCGGAGCTCTATTTCAAGCCACGATGACAAGGAAATGCTCGCGAGTATCGGGCATACCGCAAAAGATGCCCCTAGTACAACCGATGTGGTTTGCCCATGGAGGTCTTCACGTGAATAGACTTGATGTTCTGCCACTGCTTCTTAAGAAGAGAGATTAAAAAGTTGATTGCCAGTGTAATGTTGGCGACAAGTTCATCCTCTGTCATTTGGACGTTACCCACAGCCACCGCGAGGCAGAGAACTTTCTTCAGCTGGAACTTGATCGTGGCTTTCACCTCATTAACCTTCGCCTCTACAGTTTCATTTGAGGCGATGAGAGTCGGAAACTTGCCTGCCTTGTTCAATCCAGGCCCCAGAACCCTTGGAATCTGACGTATTACAGACTCACTCGCCAGAAAGGCGTCATAGGACTTGGCAAACTTTTTGATCGGTTTCTTCTGTTTGTTGAACTGCTTGAGCTTCTCGAGGTCGTAAAAGTCTATGCCAAGGGCTGCTGCCTGTGCATTATGCGCAGCATCTCCCAAAACTGCCACTTTCATTTTCGGTCGGGGAATGTACGGCAGCTTGACGGAGCCAGAGAAACGCTTGTCTTTCTGTGGATCATAGTTTTTCAGACCAACCTGAAGCTCCACCGTTTCGACAAAGTTTCTCTTGCGCTCCTCCCTTGACTCGCGCAACATTTCCTGCACCGCAGCGCGAGTTACGGACACAGGTAGTTTGCTCGTCATGGTATACCGTCTAGTTTCTATTCCACAGAAACTACAGAAAAGACTAGAGCGTGTCTCGACAGCAATGACGGCGCATCCGCGACGCCGGATACGAATGGACAAGGCTAGCTAAATCTGATCAATACGAATAAAAGAGACAGCGATCGCGCCTCTAGCACGCAGGCAGTGACCTACGACCACATACACCACGCGAAACAACAACCTACGAGCTACAATTGCGCTAAAAGAACAGAAACTATCCAATAACCAGCAACTCTATAACAATTTCGTTTCATCTTCACGGCACGCGTTGAAAGGGAAAAGTGTTTCCCTTATTTTAGAAAGTTTGTCTTCAAGCCGGAAGGTCCCGCGAGACGGACGAGTGTTCCGGGCTTGCACTCCGTGCGCCTCTACAGTGGCGGTCGCAGTGCCGAGACCTGAACGGCTCATCTGGAATGCGTTTTATTCTGGGAATAAGGGTGGCAAGGGTGTATCCAGGTATCGCCCTGGTGGAAGTGGTCTCCTAGCACAGCTCTTTCGCGCTGCCGCATGCAGTAGGTCTGTCTGCGCAGATTGCATGCTCCAAAATGATTCTATGATCCGATTCCGTATCGGGTGCACCACGCCTTGGGCCGACGCCCTCTGTGCCATGACAAAGCCGTTTTGTCTCCGTGCTGTATCCGTACCATCCATGTAGGCGTTATTGTGGGTGCTCACGGCAGGCTCGGCGCGCGGTAGAACGCACGTTACGACCAGTACACCCGAGAGGAAATATGGGTGATGAAACTTGAAGGTGGAGCGCAGCATGATGGACGCTTTCCACAATGCCACAACTCATCCCGCAATTTAGTGACCATGGCCATCTAAAACGATTTCTCAAACAAAAAGGTTCGCATAATGGAGCGATCATTACGTTACACTATGAAAAACACTCGTTCTTTGGGGTTCAGCTATGGGCATTACGGAGGAATGAAAAGTAGCTCTACCCCCGATAGAATCCGCAAAAGCTCGAACGCAACGGAAATCGTGAAATGCCAGGTTGTCCAGTAGAAGCACATCAGCAGATGTGAGGGAAAAGTCTCCAATGATTGGATCATGTGGGTGCTATTTCATGAGCCTTCTCTGCGAGAGAATCCGAGGCCGCCAAATATATCCACTGCAGCTAGAACAGATGATGAAATCTTTCTCTTGGAGTTCGATCTTATATACAACTGGCGCCTTCTATGCGAATACCCATATACAATCCGACCGTTTCGTCCGAACGGAGTCTTACCGACTAAGTAAACGGACCGACGTGCCTGTGCTTCCCAGCGATCGAGACGTCCCAGTAACTCTGTCGTTGCGATATCGGTGGAAGATGGTGGTGCATGAAACTCAACTTTTTTGCGACTGTATCCCTGTGTATTCAGGACCACACGAACAAGCTGCTGAGTACTAGACACGCCCGTGGTCGCTACCATCGTACGGTTTGATTTCTCTAAAGTGATCAACATATCGTTTTCTACCATTGACCGCAAGCACGCTTCGAGAATATCGGTTACTGGCTCGGAGCGCATACACGTTTTTCTTTCAGTTTTCCTCAAACATTTGCGCACTGTGGTATGGCTTACTTGAAGGGGCAAGGCAGTCCTCCTTGCACTCTTCAACAGAGCATATATCCTATAGGTAATTCGCCTACGATCTAAATGTTACATTCATTAGAGATTTCTGTCTCCTTCTCCACCCCGCAACGATGGTGAACCAAAATTGAGTTGAAAGATTACAAGCGACGGCCGTTCCGTGGCCGCAGCTGCTGTGTCCGAATTTACCAAGATCGAGAGCCGTTACGCTTCTGTGCCTGGCCCTGAGCTCAAACAGCTACGTTTACGTACATACGTTGCAGTGGGTTATGTGAGCACAACTTTAGGCGTCTTACTTTTTCTCACTAGCGCACCAGGATTTTTCCTAATGAGCAGTCAGGAAATACCATGCAGTTCGCAAAACACTCGAATCGAGTTTGGAAGAGCAGCGAAGCGCTTGCAGTCAGAGCTGTCGTCTCTTATGTTGGAAAGCGTACCGGGCGTATCCGCTTTTCCTGAGTCTGACGACATATTGACCTGGAGAGGCACGATTCGTGGCACCGAGCACTCACCATATTCAGGTATGCGTTTCCATCTGGCACTCAAGTTCCCGCAGAACTATCCATTTTCGCCACCAACGGTCACTTTTGTTACTCGTTGCTTCCACCCGAACATAGACTATGCGAGCGGGACCATATGCCTCGATATCCTCAAGGAGCACTGGAGCTCAACATTTACCGTGAAAACTATTCTCTTAAGCATACAGTCTCTTCTCGATGAGCCCAACGTTGAAAGCCCGCTGAACGTGCAAGCCGCGGGCCTCTGGGAGACAGACCCGCGCGAGTTTCGCGAAGTTTGCATTGCCAAGTATGAGGAAGCAACTGGTGAGAAGATCGTTTCTGCAGATTACAGCCAAAGGAACGAGGGGAAGTCGGAGCAGCATGCTCGCAGGGTTCCCGCACCCTTGTATAAATCAAATCCCATGGTTGCGAACCGGGTGCATCGTTACCGAAACCAAAGTTAGTCGACTGCATTCAAGAGCGCACATACTGCGCTCTCCACTAAGCAGCTCTCTAGCCGATTGGAAAATCCCACTCGGAGCACGTTCGCTGACGTGCACGCACTCAGATTTAGAACGGTATGCCGTTTCCTGTATCGTGTTGGCAGATGGCAATCGAATTCTCTTTCATAAGACATAGCCCCCGATCGCGGGGCATTCGAGGCGCACGTGGCGAGCTCCAGCCCGAGCCGATGTTCGCACAGAAGCTGGAGCTGTGGTAATCGGTGCGTCGCTTCTATTTTATCTTGCTCGAGGACCAACGATTGCGCTGAGTCGCAGGGATAAATATATAAACGGAATTCGTCTGCCATTGACTAACACGATCTGCGGCGTTCTGCTGGGCGCTACTCAAACCACAGTCTTCTGTGGGAGATGAAATCGAGATGCAGAAGCGATGTGGCTGATTCGGCTTCAGGAAAAAGGTTCTGAGTAAGGAAACGGCGCAGACCTACGATGATTATCATTTCCTCCTCTGTGAGTTGATCTATTTCATCCGTATCTCGTTCAAGGAGTCGGAACGGTATAAGCACAGGTTGCTCTTCGAGGGTCCTGAGCCGCCTTAGCCCTATTCCTGGTGTCTTCGCTAGAGTGCGGCTATCAATCTTAAGCGTCCGATTATTATCGTCGGCCCGATTTGCTGCTGTTTCGGGTCGTGCTGTTCTCGACCGAACTATCAGCGCCCTGAAACGCCAGTCGAGGAACTGCTGGTGATCCCGAGTTTCACTCTCTCGCACCCTGCAAGATAGTTTCGCACTTGAAAACTGCTCTAGCATGCGAATAGCAGAGTTGGTATCAGGAACCCAAATCACGGCGAAGGTATCCATGGGGAAGAAGTGCCCATGCTTATCGAAATGTCCTGGAACTTCATCTGTGAAAACCGGCCACTGCGGGTAGAACTCGCGGTATATGAACCATTCCAATTCCGCTAACGCATGAAGCAGGGTAGAATCTGACAGAAGTGGCAGTTTTCTGCCAAGTCTGGTGCGAAACTCGAACTCATTACTAATACTGGAAGTTGCATTCTGCGAGACAAAGCTCAGAGGGATTTGGCAGAGAACAACTTTGCGCTTTGCGGTACATACCCCCTCTTGGGGTTGCTTGGCTGCCTGCTCCACTGAAGTTCCAGAGCAACCCGCCTCATGAGTGCTCGGTCGTAAAAAGTGGCGCACCCGGCTGAGAAGCCTCGAAACGGAAGCCGCTGACACCGAAGACAGGTCCGTCGACGACTCACCTGCACCTATTATCTCATTCCAGCAACTGCCACCCGGTTGGTAGCTGATATCGGCAAGAGCAGCGCTGACCTCAGCCGCGTCTACGAACAGAACCTCAGTCTGGGAGGCTGCGATCCAAAAGTCACAGTTCTCCAAAACGATACTAGAGGGGTCCCGCACGAGCGCTCGAAAACGGTAGGTTTCTTCTCCATCGAGTAGCTCAGCGAGCAGTTCGGTTCCTTCGAGTCGTGAGCTACATAGCAAGTAAGGGCACTTCATCGTCCAGCGAGTGACGTGCTCGGCTCAAAAGCCTGTCGTTCGCAGAGATCCATCGAGGTGGGCATCTGCTAGGACAGCGCTCGCGCATCTGCGGACACTACGACTTGCGGCAAATTGAATTGCGGAGTGCTGGATCATCGGCGCCACGCGACCCGACGCCGCAGTGGTGTAACAAGCCGCTAAGCATACCGATAGCTATCGTGCAAATGAGGATAGCTGGATCTTGAAGAAATTCCGAAACACTCAAAATACGGAATCGCTACGGCACGCATGCGCATCAATGTGAGAATAAAATGGAACGGATCCTCTACTTCGGACGAACACACTAAAGTTTCTAACCTCCTGATGCCACCAACACCAGCTTTTTCGGGTTTTTTTTCTGCGTTTGCTACTCTTTCCTCTTTTTTGTACCAGGTTATAAATCCGCTGATCACTCCTTTCCGTCCAGCTATTTGTCAGCAGTTGGCAGTCGTCGATGGCAGCGTTAGGGTCCTGAGTTCGCTGCTTGTAGCTTTCGTCAACTCATTTCGAGCACAGGCGGCAGATGCGATCTTCGTTTCGCTCGCCATTTTCGTCTTCTGTGTATACAGCCACGATGTACCTTTGGTAGCACAGAAACTGCACCGCGGTCAATTGTCCTCATATTAAAAACATCTCTTTTTCCGAGGGCCGCACTGTACAGCGTAAAAGCTTGCTTCATTTCTTGGTACACACTTTTCACGGGTTCAGAAGGTTCTTCTCGATGCCATCCGCCGTTTCCGCACCCGGTGCCGTATGCTATGATCACGAACTTCTCGCGCGCGATGCGCTCAGCGAGTAGCCTGTCCGCTGCACGCGCATATAGACGCTTCCCGTTGGAGAACTCGCCATACCTTTCCTTGCACCCACTTCGTTTTCTGCAAACTCTACAACCCAACGTAACGTTGAGCGTTGCGGGCATCGATGTGCCTTGGCCACTTGCAGGCATCGTGTCCACACGTTCCACTCACACAAGCTGATGCGGGTAAGGCTTCTGAGACTCCCTACTGCTTCCGTCGCTCGACGTACCGTTCTCTTACCTGCCCGGTTTCGTTGAGACGAAGACAATTGGTGCGCGAATTGGACGCCCAGCTGTAAGTGCAAATTAGGCGATTCGAAATTCTTGTCTTCAAAGCGTTGTCGGTTGTCAAAGTAGGATTTACTCGAATTCGGTGCTGACAGAAACGCTGGTGTGGAGATGTGCATTCCATGAGGTCAAGCCTGTGCAGATCGCATTGGGGAGTAAATTCGCAGCGCTATACTTCTGTACGGCTTGTTTCCCCTCGGCTATGTCCTCTTCTAACTAGTGGTGCATTTGAGTTCTGACGGGTCATGAAGCGCGTGGGACGTTCGCTATCGATGGCAATGGATACAATCACGCGATCGGTCTCGATAGAGCACCGTGTCTCCTCGCAATACCGCCAGACTCCTGTTCCTCATTGTTTCGTTCTCTTTCGCACCTTGCTTTACCTGACAGAGCTTTTCCTTTCTCAAACGGTTCAAGATTGCCTGAGAAGCTCCAGAAAAAGGCTCCAAATATTGCTTCATAAACTCCAGGTCGTCGATCAGCACCTCTTCTACGCCGCACCTTCCGTTCTCCATCGGACGCATCCGCACCCTGTCTGCGTTGGCAAGCCTCTTCACAATAAAGCAAGAAAGGCGTAAAGCGAGGCGATACTACCAGCGAACCAGAGATGTGTTCGGAAAAGATGGAGGCCTCTGCCATCAGGAGTTCTGGAAAACCACTCCATCTACAGAAGCATCATTGCTTTCTTGGACGGTTACTTGCAGGTTGCAGGTCTATCTTCTTCTTGGTGTCTTCGTCTTTCTCGGATATTCCGTAGAGTTGCATCACGCTTTCCATATCTTCCGAGCCAATGGGCTTCAGCACAGCTCCCGTTGTGAAGAATGCGTCCATGCCGCCCAGGCCAATGACCGTGTCGCCGCTCTCTCTCCTCCGCGTAATCGGGACCTTCATGTGCCCATCGGGTTGAATTCTTAATTTTTTCAAGTTCGACGTACGTACTTTTCTGTCTACATACTTCTTTGTTTTATCCAGGCCATTATGAGTCACCATGCGAGTGAGGATCTCGACATCCGCAAACCCGTTCAACTTGGAAGCCGATGTGCGTGTGGCGTCGATGGAAGCATTGAGCGCATGAGGTGTTTCCGGTATGCGCTCCGGCAGAGTGAGGACATGCAAGGCCGTAAGTGTCAGCAACGCCTCTAAGAAGTACCCGACTTTTACAAGAATCCCGCCGCACATGATGTTTGCGGTTACGATGGTGAGGTAAGCGCATCGCTGGAGCATGGTGCGAAAAAAAACATATTCCTGGACGCCAGCTGTCTGTTCCGGCGACAGCAACTACGTTCCGAGGTATCCCTTTATGATCATAGTGTCGCAGAGCAGCGATGAGAACAGCTCCTCGTCCCAGAGAACGCCGAAGCAGTAATCTTCCTGTAGGAACGCGTTTCGTATGGTGCTGCCACATTCTCTGCGAGCGACAAACAGCTCTCTTCGAAACCAGCTGGGATCTTTTGGCGAGTCTTTCACAGTTGTTTCCCTGGCATACCTGGTTTGTACGGGCTGCGTGCCTCCATTAATAAACAGGTCATTAATCCGTATCCTTAATGCATTATTTTCCGTTTTTGGTATGCCTCTTCTAGAATCCACGATTAGAGAACGTCGGCGACTTCTTGCAAAACCTGCGCAGGCGAGTGCGGCAGCCGCAGTCGCTATGCCATGAGCGTCGAGCACTTGTTCGTTTCGGGGACGATCTTTATGATGGAAACTTGCATTTGATTCCATGAAACAGCTTTTCAAGGTCCCCAAACGACATATTCGTGTTTAACCATGGGGAATAAGTTGTAATGTATACGATGATAAATGCTCTGTTCACTGGCGTCTACCAAAGAGAAGAGGGTTGGTGGAACGTGATGTTGTCCGTGATGAAACAAGTACCGGGAGGAAAATACAACCAGGAGAATAAGTCGACCAATCTGGATTCGTCAACGCACTCTTCATGTCCAGCGGTGGCGCAATCTCTACCGAAAATGATCGCCACTATAGCTTAAGTCCGATCCCAAGTCAACTGTCCATGCAAACAGAAGAGATGGGAGCCTCCCGGAGTAAATATTTTGAGCGGCATCATCATGCAGAGGAGTGGTGTTGCATCGATGGAAGCGAAGAAGGGATCATTTTTATCAGAGCGAAACCCATTATTTGGCGTGACAAGTTCAGTGTGCTTTCGGCATGAGCTTGTGAAGGAGTCTTCAAGCGACGGCGTCGCGTTTTTCTCGTCGCCATTCCAGCGGCGCGAATCGCTGCGCTCTCGAGTTGCCATCAAAGAAAAAACCAACAGCTTGAAGAACGCTTGATTTGAGCAAGCAACTCGTAAGGAGAGAAACAGCGTGGTAGCTGGACCGTATGAACTGGGTGCTGATATGGATTAGTATACAAACCCTCTTTCCAGTCTGTGGCGATTCATCTTGATTCCAGTGGCTTGAGGAATTCCAGCGTCAACGCCTCAAAGGAGCCAGTTCGAAGCGACGATCGATTAGCCAAAATCTACGTGCAAAACCTTTAGCGGTAAATACGGCACTTAAATGCCTTGGCTGCACAGCTAAAAAAGTTCAGAAAAAATCGAAAGGCAGAACTTAGCGATTAGTTCATCTTTACCTGCCGCGGCGGCTAGATCCGGGATGGTACGCTCGGTAAGATCTTGCTGCAGATTCCAAACTAGGTAGTGGTCAGCACAGCGTTTCAACGTGCTCGACGAACAGACGAATCTGCAAAAAAACCCTGACGTCGTACGCATAGGGCCGAAGTGTTGGTCTATGTCACTGGTCAAGGACGAGAGCACGGAAACGAGGTTCGTTCCGCTAGAGCGTGCACCGCGGAACGTTTTCAAGCGGGAAGTATTCAGGTACAAAGATGAGCAGTTTCCGGAAACCCAAGGTCCCAGGGCCGGAAACATTGCCAAAATCGTGCACTGGAGGAACTGCTTCCCACTTCCTATCGAGTACTCGGTGTATTTATGCGATCCTCTTTTGAGGGCCGAGAACGCCCTCCTGGGTGAGTGCTTGCTACCGGCGAACTTGTCGAGGAGGTTTTGCGTCGTTGACGATTCCGTTTGGGCAATATATGGAGAAAAATTGAAGGCATACTTTGATGAACGAAATATAGCATCTAAATATGTGGTCTTACCAGGAGGGGAAGAACATAAAAACATTGGCGCTGTGTTCCAAGTGTTGGATGCCCTTTGTGACTTTGGTCTTCACCGTAGGGAACCGATTCTGGCTATTGGCGGCGGCGTGGTCCTCGATATTGCGGGATTCGCAGCATCCCTCTATAGGCGTGGTGTTCCCTATATTCGGGTGCCCACGACATTGCTTGCAATCGTTGATGCCAGCGTCGGCGTCAAAACTGGAATAGACTATACGCATACTGTGACTGACGAACATTTCAAGAACAGGATGGGTGCGTTCTACGCCCCAGTCGCATCATTTTTGGACAAAACGTTCGTCGCTACCCAGGACGAAAGACAAATCATTAACGGGCTCGGAGAAATCTTGAAACTGGCCCTTGTTCGCTCTGCAGAGCTCTTCGCTCTTCTGGAAGAGCACGCAGCAGATTTGGTTCGTATGAAGTTCCAGCAATCGTTTGTGCCGGACCGTGTAATCGAGCTCAGTGTCGAAATCATGCTTGAAGAGTTAGGGCCGAACCTTTGGGAACAGAAGCTCGAACGATGTGTCGACTATGGCCACACATTCAGCAAAGTGCTCGAAATGAAATGTTTAGGTGAACTCTGCCATGGAGAGGCGGTTAACATCGATGGATTTTTCTGTGTCCTACTCAGCGAAGGCCGTGGATGGCTGGATAGCAGGACAAGGAACCGCATCCTGCGTGTTATGCGTGATTGCTGCCGACTTCCATTCTATCATCCACTCTGCGAGGACGTGGACACTATGTGGCAGGCTGTTATGGATGGGATCGAACATCGCGATGGGCTGCAGAGGATTCCTCTCATTTACCACGAAATTGGTCGGTGCACTTTTGTGAACGACTTGACAAAGGATGAAATTAAGGTCGCAGCCCAAAAGCTGGTACATATCAAGAAGAACTTGTCCGAAGCGCAGGCGTCTCAATAAACTCGAGCGCGTTCCCATCAGGATCTCTGCAGAAAAGCGCTCTTCTGCCGCTTCGACTCATCGTGAAGGGTATGCCTTTTTCACGTAGCCTTCGTTCCAAAGGCTCAAGGGCGTCGACCGTCATGGCGAGGTGGTAGTCCCTGCCTCCATGCGCGGGTCGGTTTTCCCGAAAGCTGGGTTCCGGTATTTCGAGATTGTCTGCCACCATCAAGTGAATTTGAGTTGCACCCACTTTCACGAAAGCTCCTCCAAAAGGTAACTTTGGATTTCTGAGGTGAGAGTCGTCTTCCATACCAAGCACACCGACGTAGAAATCGAGCGAACGGTTCAGATCACTCACGATGATCCCCGCGTGCTGGATACCACCATAAGTAGCGACTCCATTCTGCGCCACGGTGCAAAAAAGTTTGGGGAGCGAACTATCCACGAACAAACGTTTCCTCGACCCTGCCGAAAAGTGTATAGACCAGTTTCGACTTAGGCGAACTGAAGACTTGCAAACTTCACAGGTCAAAGGCCCGCGAAAAGACACGAAGGGCGAAAGGAAAGCAGACGAATAGCTCTTCCCGAACATACGATGTGCGCAGAACACGAAATAACGAAATTGTCGCCGCAAAAATCGTGAGCGGCGAACGCGTTTTGCAACAGCGCCATTTGTATTTGCGGCCAGAGTCAATGGTACGAAAAACGTTTCGCAATCATTGGATAAATGAATAGCCACCTAAAGACTCATCCCAGTCTTTCTCGACCGGTCACCCACAACTGGATTCAACTTCTTTCCGAGCAATTCCGCCTTGAGAGGTTGCCCCGTAAAGTTGGCTCTCGTCAACTCTGAGGATCTCGTCTCGAGCACAGCACATCTTCTGATATTAATAGCAGCGTAAATGTCATGGTTCATGAACTTCATTCCATTCTTTCAGTTCGTTGTACTCACCAGTGCGAGCAGTCTTCGAAAATGTGCCCCTCTTTCCGTTTGCTGTTCTGTCAGCGCTCCGTACTTTTCTACATCCTCAGGGCTTCGCTGGCACTTTTCCATCTCGACCCTCTGAAGCGTGCACCCCAGCTCATAGTGCATACAGGACGTTTGGAAATCATCTACCAGTATTGTGACAAAACGGTGTGTACATTTCTTGTACGCTCTCGTCGATGGAGCAGGTGTGCCTTTTTTGGACGCCCATCGCGCCGCTCCGTGTGCTACTACGAGAATTTTTCTCGTGTCCTCCTTGAGGGCGCTCAGCTGATTGATGAAGTTGGCGAATGCACGCTGTTTCCCATAGTACAGGCTCATACGCGTACGAGCGCACCAGAGCCCTGTGTACTCTTTTCACAGCTCCTCGTTATGAGCAGCGCCAACTTTCATGAATTCCTGAAAAGCTTCAAAGTTCTCTACGCGGCTCGGCAGCTGGCTGATCGCTTCCAGATGCTCCTTCACTCCTGCGTTCCATGTCTCAGTTTTCTTCCTCTCATTCATTATTCCCGATTCTCGGCAATATATCGCTCTCGAGAACTTTAAAAGACGCATGTCTTTTTGACGTAAGTTTGAGTCAGTGCCATCTTCCGCACACTTGGGTGCTGTGATGGCCATGATATTCGTCTTCCCAGTGTCAAGGCCAACCACAAAGTCGTTATCCTGCACTTTCTGTGTCGCAGGATCCGCCTCCTTCTCATCTTCCTGCTTCGTCACGGGCGATCTCGCAGATGGGCCACGATGATCTGCCTTCAACCTTCGACAGTGTACACATAGGGCTACTCCATCGGTCTCGATGATGCCTGCGAGTGCCTTCTGCCTACTCGTTTTGAGACATTTAAAATCGAAGATATTCTTCCAGTACGTCTCCCGGTTTTCGCCGGTGAACTCTGTCACCCTTACATCGAACTCCGGACAGATCTCCTTCGTGATGCCGAAAAGGGATGTGGAGTCGATTGTCACAAAACGCCACTTGATCTTACTGAACAGAACGACGTTGAAGCGCGTCCCCATTACGACAGCCCTCCGTCGCTCCTGCTCTTCGTTTCCGCCCTCACTCAGCTTCATCTCCACCTTGCGTTCGAGTTCACGGTCCAAAAATACAAAATAGCGCAGGATGAGGGGATAACACTTTTTCTTAACTTTTTTCGTAGCTGATACCTTTTCTGCTGCATTCGCTAGCCGCAAGACTGCACGGTGCTCTTGAACAGCCGCAGAGATCACAGAAGCTTCATTCTTTCTCCTGCGTGATGTCTTCTTGTGGACGAATTCTATCTCCTGTTCATATTGGATATCGTCCCTGATGCTTTCGACAATGATCCATCTCTCTTTCCGAGAGAGGCCCGGGTACAGTGCAAGCGTGGCGCGTATCATGAAGATTTTGAGTTTCATGGTCAGATTGTTCTTCAGCTTCGTGAGATACTTCGTCGCCCGTAGGTGCAAATATCCCCGTCACCCCCGTATCGAGTACCGTTGAAAAGGCACTCGGGGTGATTTTCTTGTAGGACGTGTACTCAATCAATTCTGCTCGACGCTTCCCGTGTGCCAAGCATCAGGCGGAGAATGAAGGTCATGTTGAAAAATTCTTCCGGTACCTCTACTGTTTTGATGTCCGCCACGTCGTGATGCATCTCCCTCACCATATGCCTCAGTTCTAAAGAAGTGTTTCGGACACTGCTGGAGTACGAGGCGACTCGGTTTCTGATTGCCTCTTGGACTTTTTGCTCGTACGAACTCTTGATGTGTCCGAGAAGAGACGCTTTCCCTACCATCTCGTCATACTGTCGTCTTCCGTGCAGCTTTTGATGTCTGACCTCCCTTTTCTGCTCCTTCATCTTCCCCTATTCCTCCGGGCTTGGCACTGTTTTTCGTTTTTTCCGGCAGCCGGCGACACCGTCCCTCCAGGATCCTCAGCCTCCGCGTCCATAACTTGTTCTTGCGTTTTTTTTATTTTTGACAATTAACGCGCTTGTTTATGCCGTTAGGTGAGGACCTGTACGGCGGGGGAAATATTAGCGGGAGAACGACGACATGCGCCCCTATGTCAACGTGTTCTGAACGTTTCGGCGATCCTTCCACTGGATCGATCGTTACTTTTCCGGATAGAAGAAACTCCATCGATGGGGTTCAAACACGGACACTTCGAAGGAATAAAAAAGCAACGTTAGCCCGATAGAATTGGCAAAAGCTCGAACACAAATGGAATGGTATTTACCATTTCGTCCAAGGGAAGGAGGTCACCACACGTCAGGAAAAAAGTTTCAATGATTCGAAAAAGTGGGCGCTGTTGTTTGAGCCTTCACTATGAGCGATACTGAGACCGCCAAACGAGTCCATCGCAGCTAGAACAGATGATGTCGGAGTTCTCTTTGAGTTCGACCCTGCATACAACAGGCTCCCTCTCCGCGAATACCCATGTACGCTCCGACGGTTCTGCCCGAGGGGAGTCTCATCGACTAAAAAATAAATCGACATACCTGTGCTTCTTACCTATCGCACGGTTTCAGGAAAGCTGTAGTCGCGATTCCTGTGGAAGATGGCGATGCCTGAAGCTGAACTTTTTTGCGACTGTATCTTAGTGTTTCCAAGACAATATCAACAAGCTGCTGATAAACAGAGACGCCCGTGGCGACTAGTGTCGTCGCGTTTTGCTTTCCTTGAGGCGAGCAACGGGTCATTTTTATACCACTGACCGCAAACACGCTTTGACAATTCCAGGCTTTGGTGCGGAGCACACATACTTGTTTCTTTTAGTGTTCTTGAACGATCAGAGTATTGTGGTATGACTGACCCGAAAGAGGAATGCCGTCCTCGTTGCACTCTTCAGTAAAGAATGCATCCTACATTCAATTCGTCTACTATCTGTACGGCACATTTCGTAATGATTTTGATCTCCTGCTCTGCGCTCGAAAAAGCATTCGATTGCACTTAGCGACATGGGAGCGAAACTGAATTGGAAGAATTTAAGTTTTTGACCACATCGTCTGAATCCAAACCCATCGGGTTGAAAACGGTAAGAAAAAGCATTTGTCTGTGGTGTGGGAAATGAGCAGCGGGCGCATCCGCAGCAGTGATGTACCTCGTTCAGGAAAGGTTTTCCGGCATTCTCTCCTGCACTGCGGGCTCCAGCTTCCAACTCAAAGGGGCAAATTTCGGCGTTTTTTCCGACGTCGTGTTCATTTCTAGACCAGACACTGAACAACTGAGATAAGGCAAATTTTCTAAATGGTACGTTTGGATTTGTGACAACCAAGATGTACCAGGCTTTTGGCGGCCTGGTTGCCAAACGCTGCTTTCCACTGCGAATCAGTGGTAATTTTCTCGGCAGTATCACCTAAAGCAAAGATCATCTTCGTTCGCCAATTGCTCAGAAAAATCTCTCTCGGTGCGTTCATCCGGCGCTCAAGACTCGCTGGACAGCTGAACATTACATTGCCGGTGCCTTGCTAGGGTCGACAAGAAAATACCCTCTGTTCTGGCTGCTTACATTCTCATCGGAAGTCTCCCTGGTTCGGTACATTGCCCACGTTGAGTACTAATTGATGCTCTGAGAAGTTCGCTCGACACTCCGGAAGCACGAGATATTCCAGGATGCTTATCAAAGGGCGTTGAAGGCTCAGTGCAGAACTTGCTCCCGCACATGCACACTGGTGAAATCACACTGTAACAAGCCGCTCACCTCCGATTGCATCCCCATTTGAAGTTCGATCATCTTACCGCACACAATCTCTTGCATCCGGGTCAGTTTCACGCTGGAATTCTCTAACGGGTTTGACGAGAACCCGTGCTAGAGATGCACGGATGTTTTCCCAAACCTTCCATTCATATCGCGCATAATCGTTACTACACTAAATGTACGCCCTTGTGGATGGAGCAGAGGTGCAGCACATGCGTGCTATATTACGTCCAGCGCCATTGGCTATCATAGAAAGACGTGACTTATCGGTCATTTCCGTTCCCAACTCATTGAACAAGTTCGTTATTGCATGCCTCTTGCCTTTATAAATCAGAAACCGTTGACAACCCGAGCGTGTCTCGTGTGCTTCTACCAAAGGTCGTCTGCATGAGTCATTGGGATTCTGGTGCACTCTCTGACTGAGGCGAACAACGCATCGCACTTTGCTCGATTCAGTGCTCAGAGTCTAGGGATCGGTCCCTGTGTTGTCATAACGCTTCTTGACCTGCATCCTGGCATCCATTGTGCCGGACTTACCATGAGATCGAGCCATGGAAAAGCTGTGAAGCTCCATCCGGTTTCCGGTCCAATATTCGTCACTACCGCCTTGTTCTAGTGGTATAGCGGCGGGCATCATATCCTTGGAGCCAGGATCCACGCCCCTCACGAAATCTTTCTTTCTTCATGGAACTTGAAGGAGTGAAAATGAGAGCCGTTGCATCACTCAGGCCTAGTTATCAAGAAGTGTATGCAGATGAATATTCTGTTGGTCTCCGTGGTCCTCGAAAAACTCTTTCCACTTTGTTCCTATATAAAGCAGGGTCCTTGAACGAGCTTTACCTATTCTTATTGCTAGGTTGTTCGAGTGCTTTGAAGTTTTATGCTTAGGCGAACCATGGCATATAGAAAACCGCCCATAGTACACTGTGCTAATTCCTACAAAGGTATGATTGGGCTGTCAAGCGACGTATGAGACCATGTCGAATAGACGCGTGAGGATTCGAGGGTGGATTCTGCTTTGTTGTCCTTGGTTTCCTGGAGGAAAACGTGGGAACAAAAGATGCACGCAAGGCAGGTGTTATGTTTGATGAATTCTTAAGACAAGCCGTCTGTGGGTATGAGGGCTGAAATAACAGCATGAGCTTGCTCGATCCGAAGCGACACGCGCCCCCGCTGAGGTATACCTTCCGGTACTACTAGCTCGTGATTGTCTTCTAACGACTTCCCAGTATCCCATCTATTCGTGCCCACCTTTCTGGGCCGGTACTCTGAGGCTACAACGCCGAGAGGTACGCCTTACGAAGCGCTCGAGATTAACCCGCAAATAGCTTTTGAGGTTTATTTGATACTTTTTGGCAACTACGCCGTAGGTATTCCAAAACCCGACTGAGCATTGCTAGGCGTCAAGGTGTTCTGGAGACCCTGTTTGCAAATCCCTTATCCTACGTTCCAACCGTCTTGCATCGTCTGTCCCGAGCATCAGTTCATTTCTATTGGGAGTTTTTATCAAAAAATTGGTAGCCATGTGGACAGCCTGCAGACTTGTTTGCGGAACTCGGATGTTCAGCTGCGTGATGGAGTGCGTCAAGACGAAACACGCTAACCGAGCATTGCTCGAGTAAGTAGCTACACGCTCACGGATAGCTTCCTGCATCTTACCTTTTGGAAGATTGCGTCCGCGCATGTGTTTAGGTATCTAGCCTTGACAAGGCGTTCAGACAGACAAATCCCCCGCCGATATATCTCTTTCCTGCCCTTCCTCGTCCCCTTTTCGGGAGGACACCTCTCTTCATCGTTCTTGGTTTTTTTCTCCTTCTTCGTCTTCACCCTCTTGTTGCGGTATGCGGTGGCATAGATATGGGAGCTGAAAGCCATATTCGCTCGTTTGTCCTCGGGACCTGAATGCACTAGGTGGATACTGGGGCCGAAGCTCATATTTTTTGAATGAATATAATGTTGTTCGAGTGCTTTTTCGTGGCCATCTCCGTCATGAGCACGCCCAAGGACTGAAGCGCGTCTATACGCACTCTCCCTCGCAAAAGCATAAAAGCAACAGATCGATACAGGGCTGGTAAGGGTAGAGAACAATGCGGTGATGAACGGGCTCATGGATGCGAGCGATTCGACTATTGGTCCGTGAGCGGAAAAGTGGCGATCGACTACAGAAAAGACGCCGCCGACAGGACTGAACCATGGAGAATAGGCTTAGGCAATGCGCAGCTCAGCGCCTAATTCAGCTACATACTCCTTGAGCGCTTGTTGAGTGATGGAAAGCGACGTTGTCCGTGAGCTTTACTGGAAAAAGTGGAAAGAAGAAGACACGAAGAGTGTCCCGACGGAGGGTGAGGTGACATACGATTCTGTATGTTTCAGAATTTGTTGGTGGCCACAAGATCCAAGCACAGCTAGGGCTGATTTTATTGGAATGCTCGCTCGTCTCCTCTTCATGAACAGCAGTTTACCCTTTTTCGTGCTCACATTCAAGTCTACCATTTCTCCAGAATGACGTTCCACAGAATGAATCGTGCACCCGTCCCTTCATACTCAGCGTTTGCGTTTCGGTATAGAATCGATAGCGTGCCGTTAAATGCGCAAAGATCTCCCAGAGAATCGTGCGTTTCTCTTTGTTCAGTCTTGTTCCTTCATCACTATTCATAGAAGAGACATGTAAACTTCATGTGCAGTGGCATCTACGGTATTTTTCTCAGAGATCTTGTTGATCGGATTCGATTGACGGGAACACTGACTTGTAGATAGATTCTGTCAACTTCTATTGATGGTGCAGCATGTTTAGGATACGGTCTTCGAGAACGGTGATTCATCCACCTGGTGACCGCAGAATTACTGCATTGGACACCCAATGCCGTTTTTCGCAAGCCTGAAACGCCAATTCTGAATCATCCGGCAAACTTTCGCGAGTCTGTGGAGTATAATCGTTCTGATGAATAACCACAAGAAAACCAAGCGATAACAAGAAGGGCGTCACCGTGCGGGTGTTCGAGAACTCACACCTCAAAGCGGAACCGCGTGCTGCACCGAGCGTCGCCTGAGCAGCCCGCTGGGAAGCAAAAGAGACGCGCGTCCGCTTCGCCGCGAGACGTTTTGGAGCTTCTGAAAGCGCCCGCACGACTGTTCGAGCCCTTGCCAGTTGGCTGTCAGTGTGCAGCCGCCGGGCGCGAGCGGACGTTCATGTACTTTCACGAGCTGATCGCCCGTGGCTTTATTTCGCGAACAGAAGATTACGGTCCAGTTTTGAGCATTTTAGAGCGTTTGGCGCCATCTACAAACCCCGGCGTCGAGTTCGCGGAGCTCGAGAGACTCTACCGGATACCGAGCGCCCTCAACACGAACAGGCATCTGAGATTTTCGCAACCCGAAGTTGTTGTACGTTTCAATCTGCTTCCGGAAAATGAGGCACCGGAACCTGCCGCTCAGGTAGACCTGTACGTGCGGACCGTGCAGAGGAACGAGGGGACTGTGAGAGCTCGGCGCTTTTGCCGAACTACTTTGCCACCTGTCGATGCCCTCTGTTTCGTTGAAGGGTTTTTGCCTGAGGCTACCTTCGCTTTTGAACGTGTCCGCCGCGGAAATCGCTTTTGTTTCCGAGATGGAACAGTGATGGACGTCTTCCGCCTGGAGCGAGTGTGTTCAGATTCGAAAGGGAATTTCCACTCAGAACTGCTCTCGGAGCTCAAATGGATTGTAGAACTGAGATGCTTGCGTAGTCTCAACGCTCTCGGATCTGAGATTTCTGCAGAGCCTCAATGCAGCATTTCAGATATGCTGGGAAAAAGACTTTCCCTGCTTGCACCGTATGTTGTCCAAGTGTAGCAGCACCTTAGAGACCATCGTATGAGTCGCCCGTCCAACTAGAAAAGTTGTTGGAATCTTTTGCGTGAAAATTGGTGAGTGCAGCCTCCGGCACGTCCTCTGCTTTGGAAAAGCTCACGTTACGAACACTTTTCGAAGCCGTTGCATTAGGAGAAGCCAAGAGAGTCTAATATTGATCTTCTCAGAGTCGAGAGGTGTAGGATCACAGAGTACTTTGCGATGTGAACCTCTCTGCAGAGCAGCGATGAACACTTCCGCAGTGTTTGTCTGCTGCAAACGTACCAGTTATCGCTTGTTATTGGCTCGAGTCCGAAACCTATTTTAGTATCAGACTAGGCTTGCTGCACCACCACAACAACGTGCTCATTTTCCCTGCAATGTTGCAGACTTGTTCTAATCACAGGCAAGCCAAAGAGCGTTCGAGGTCATAGCGGCTGTTATTCATCCCCAGGATGAGCTCCTTCTTTCTATTTATGAGAGACACCAGAACCTGGGGTCGCATGAATTTACCTCTACTCGAAATGCACCCACCACTCTGAGGGGCGGTAACAGCTGCAGTCCGGTTTCAATGACGGAAGACATCTACATATACATCGTGGCCCCTGTTGGATGCTTTTGATGACGAGGCATTCGAATATGCAGGACGCAGCCGCTCGTGATGTTAGTTGCATGTCTCGCATGGCTGTGAGCGCCATAGTGATGTTGTCGATGAACGCTCAACGCGCGTTTGTGGACTCTTGAACATCTCCTGGCATCCTAGATAGAGAAACATATTTACAACGTTCCATGAAGGATACCTCGAAGGTTACCATCGGCTACTCAAGAAGACTTTGCACAGTTTCCCTCTTTAGCATCAGCCAGAGATTCCCGATGGTCATCTGGACCAAGGGCCAGGTCAGCGCTCTCGTCTCATGAACGCAGCAGACCAAGCATGTTTAATGCTATAAAGGAAGCAACCGCACGCCAATCCAGCAACGCGATCCGTAGGGTTACTCTGGTAAGCGATTCAAGTGGCCATCGAGCCCTAGCCGCAATTCTCGCGCAAGTTTCCTGTGTACGGTGGCGAACGCACAGGTACCGTCTGCCTTCCACAGACGAAAACAGGTACTCTATGAACGTCAAACTTGATGCACGGGGCAGAGAGTTGTCCCAAAGTAGCCGCCATTTGGGGGTGACAAAGCGTGAAATCAGCTTTTCGGGCAGTAACTGACTGAATAGGTCCCATCAGGGTTGCGCTTTGTCTGAAAATTATCGATCGAAACGCCGAAGAGAGAGAGAAACGAGTTGCCGACCTCTTTGAGTTTCTGTAATGCCTCCTGCTTTGCCCTCTCGCTCTCAGCAGCTGCACGCTGCGCGAGAAGTTCCGCCTCCGAGCGGTACTCAGGCCGAATCTTAGCTAGCGCTTCGGCATCTTTGGCGGCATCCGCGAAGTTATTCTGCCCTTTGTTCGCAACCATACGCCTATAGAGTGCTTTGACGCGTAGTTCCGTGACCCTTTCTGACTCACCTTCATCCTCAAAGTCAGTAATCAGGTCCAGAGCCACCGAAGCGTCTTCCGCCGCTCTTTGCCAGAGGCTACACGGAGTTGCTTCTTCAGACTCGTGCTCCGCGGTGCACGCGTCCTCTTCAAAACGGTTCGAGCCAACGTTTGGCAGCGCGGCAGCGGATGCAAGTCTGAGAAAGACGAGTGCTCGATTGCAGCGGATCAACACCTCCTCAAGACTCCAGGGATAACGGTCTTGGGTTGGCAGCTCCGTTTTCGCTAATCGTATCTTCTCCAAAGCCTCTGAATAGTAGCTAGCAGCAGCCTCATAATTTCCACGGCGAAATGCTTCGTTTCCCCGAAGACGATCTTCCACGAAGTCGCCTTCCACAGCCTCGCTACTCTTAGTCAACGGTGCTCCACCTCCCGTCTCCATCTCAGCCAAAACTTGCTTACAGTGCCCTTCTCCACGGTGCTCCAGCTCGAAAGAACAAAGGTGCTCACAGAAAATAGTTTCTGTGTTGATAGCGATGTGCGTCGCATTGCATTCGTACCAGCGTCAAGCAAAGTACGCTTCGTACGAGGCTCTCCTTGTGTGAATATGAAATAATTGTACAGAATCTCCCATCAGGTGAACAGCATCAAGCCAAGCAGGCTTCCACTGAGGCTCCCCTTCAGTAAATTAGAAATGATTGTACAGAATAGCCCATCAGATTGCATGCGCTTTTCGGGACGGACGTCGATCACCGGCCGCTCATTTGCTCCAGCGCAGCTACGAGTGTTCTGCAGCCTATAGCACGTTTCTGCAGCCCTGTTTAGCTGGAACTACGACAGCTCTTCGCGTGGTTTTCGTTTGGGCACATACTGTGGGGTGCTGCCTAGCTGGCCTGGGTGAAGTCTTCGAGCGCACGACGACGCGCCTTGAACTTGCTTGGTTCTGCGGTACACTTGTCGCAAACGACGCGCTGCGTCCGAGCGAAGCGCTGCTTCCTCTCTGGGCTAGTTTTGGGGCCATACTGGAAGCTGCTTCTGGTCGCCTTATATTGCCAGTGCTGTGGTGGAAGCTTAGCGGTGGCGTCTAAGGAGGTGCATCGCAAACAGGCTCAATCTGCGGCGAATACGACTCGCGCTAGAGAACGGCACGGCGCCTTCTGCTAAGCGTCTTGGAGGGGCTGCTTGCATCATGGACAAATTTTGTTCGAAGCTTAGCTGCAGTGATGAGGAGAGTGCTCGTCAAAGTTCTGAAGGCCGACCTACGCTAGGCGGTGAAGCTCTGGATTTCGGGGCCGCGCCAGCGCTGCCCTTTCCACCAGACGCGAGTCTGGGACTCTGTCGGCGCTTGGAAATCCATGGAGCCACCTGCTCATGTGTATGTGAAGCCTTTGGTAACATGGGCTCACATCTCGATAGCCTCGTGCCACTGAACACTGCTGACGTCTTGGCCAAGGTGCGAAGTGCTGCGAAACGCCTCGCCACTCGTCTGGACGAAACTGCCGATGAAGAGCGACTGCGCCAGACCTGTTTATCGCTCTGCGATTTATTTGGAGACGGTATTCATCACGATTTGATCCAGGCTGTGCTTGATGCTGGGGTCGTTCCGCGAGTCGTGAGGATCCTCGAACCACTAATAGATGATGATGGAAGTGGCTCGGGCACGACGCAAGATGCGGATGGGCATACCTCGGACGCGTTTCATTCGCCAATGCAACGACAGCGGGACGGAGCCGCGACATCTCGACTGAACGAGGAACGGACTGCGGAGTTGTTAGAGACTCCTGACAGATCTGGAGATTCTCCGGGACCGGAGATGAGACACAGTAGAGTCACGAGTCGCGATCATGCCAGAGCTAGCTCTGGGCATGCGGCAAGCACCGTACGGAAGCGCAGTCGCAGGAGAGAGGTATCCTTGGGCTTGCAGTCCGCTGCTTTGCAGGTGATCGGGAACATTGCTTGCGGAGACGACCGTCAAACGCAGGTCATTATTGATTGCCCGAACGCTTTGACGATTTTGCGAACGCTGCTAGCCTCTGTGGAGCCATGCATTCAGAAGGAATGCTGCTGGATCATTTCGAACATTACAGAATCCGCGCATCAAGTGCAGGATATTGTCAGGGCTGGCATTCTAGAACCGCTTGTGGGCATCTTCTCCGGAGGACACGAATCCTGCGATGAGGATGCTGCATGGGTTCTCTACAACGTCACAGCTAGTGGCGATCCGGAGCACATACGATATTTGGCGAATATCGGTGGCATCTCTGCTCTGTGCGCTCTGATTCTCTCGCCTGCTGAGCTAGAGGTTGCCTGGAAGGGCTGTGCAACGGTTGCAGCTGTTGCGTTGCACGCACTGTCGAATATGCTCACCGTTTTACCAAACGAGATGCCGTATCGCATTGCTGCGGAGTACGGTGTGGAATGTCTGGATCTTCTTGCACATGGAGGTGGCCGCCACATCGAAGATGACGAGAACAGACGTCAAGCACGCGAATTGCTGAGTCGTCATTTCCAGGGCAAGAGCGTCTCGGAAACCGCCGCTGCTCGAAGAAGAAGTGCAAATGAGACGCCCATGTTAGCATCTCTCGGATCCCAGAGGCCGTCTGCCTCCAAGATGGAGGCTTCCGCAAACGACGCCCAGGTGCATCTCGTTGCAAGTGGCACTGCCGGCAAACATGCGCCCCAGATTTGTACGGACGAATCTGTACAAACATCTCTATATATAGATGAAGTGGACTATGCGCAAGCGTGCTCGACCGCGACGACTGGCGGCCTCGTGCAGACAGGTTCCGCGGACGCCGAGCGACTCTGCGAATGCTCTGCGTCTGAGGTGACTTTGAAGCAGCTCCCCTATGGCGATATCAGCGATGTCAAGCAGATGCGAAACCTGCGGGCATGTTCGTTCTGCTCTGGTCTTGAGCCTCGGTATGACGTAGACGCAAGCGACTTTATTGGGTGCACCCGGCGTGACAAGTGCGCTGCGCTTATGGCGCGTGCTGTGCGAGTGGATCATAATTCGTGCTTGGAGAGCATCATCGATGCTTGGTTGACCATGGACGATGTTGATCTGGTCGTGGAGAGGCTTATTCCAGATGCAGGAAAAATTTATGTTGAGTATCAAGAATTTGTCAGTCGTATTTGCAATTTCCTGCGAAGCGTGATGATGGAAACCAGCACGCTCTCGTGCGCTGTTCAGATGGTTCCACCTGAGGTTGGTACTGGCACGCCCGGGACGCAGCCGCCTTGGCCGAGCGAAAGAGCGAGCAGCCTAACTGCTTCGAGGTCCGTCGACTGTGAACAATCGACCCAAGATAGGAATCGTTGCTCTATCATTACGCTTGCGTCGCAACTGGGAAGAGGGGAATGTCTGCAGACGATCCTAAGTCGCATGCAGCCGCTGCTAGTTCCCGAGTGGAGGGATTTTCTGTATTCCTCGCTGCTAGCTGGTGCCGCCTACAAGGGTCACTTGAACGTTGTGCAGACGTTGCTCGCGTATTGGTGCAATTCCGTTCAGGAGAATGGGAGGACGCGTTCCATGAGAGGCTCAGCGAATGAAGGTCACGGTACGCTACCGCTGGAAACGATCGATTTCAATGCCCTGCATCTCGCTGCAGCAGCTGGACAATATAAGACATGTAGCCTGCTTTTGAAGGGGTTTCCGGAAGCGCTGAACTTGACGAGTTCAATGGGACACACCGCTTTGAGCTTTGCTGCACTTTTCGGATACACAGATGTTTGCCGTCTTCTGCTGGAAAAGGGAGCAGATATCTGGTCAAAGGACACTTACCAGCGAACAGCACTGCATCTGGCTTGTGTTCACGGTCGCACGGACACCGTGGCATTACTCGTGGAACACGCCAGAAAAGTTCTTGCTGATCAGGATCGAGACGCTTTCACGAAGTGGCTGAACGCCCGCACGACGACCGGCATAACCGCACTACACTACAGTATACAAAGTCGGGTGCTGGCGTGTGTAGAGCTCCTGGTGACGAACGGTGCTTGCATCAAGGATCGATTACCGAATTCAGGGCCGAATCCGCTGCTGGTACTTGCAGCGGATGCGGATTCTCTGGAAATCGTGCAGTTTCTGCTGGAGGCTGGGGCCCCGGTGCGATCCGTCGTACCGCTGAGGATTCGGATTGGTGACACAAGCGACACGCTCTCGCTTTCGTCCCCAGAAGATAGTTTGCACGCCGAAATTGAGGATTTTTTCACGCCGCTGCATGTTGCAGCGAACAAAGGTAGCTTGCAGCTAGTGCAGATGCTCCTGGAATCCGGCGCTGATGTCAATGTCCGCGGTGTCACCGGTTGGTCTGCGCTTGATCTAGCGGTGCTGAACGGTTTCGATGCGGTTGCGAGCTTGCTGCTCTCAAAGGGCGCCATCGTGGATCCCCATCTGAAGATTATTCCAAGCGGAATCGTCGGGCAAATGCCCAGTGCCAAGACGCTGGTCCAGATTGCTGCAATGAACCACCGCAAGGATTTGGTGCGGATGTTAGTCGAGCGCCTCCGCGTTCAGAGCCTTAACAGTGAGTCGGCGAATGCTGGAGTCTCGAGCGCATGTCTCGTCTCTGCGTCTCCAGCTGGTGGTGCTGACGTCTCCACGACATGCAGTGTCGAGGGACCCGATACCGGCCAACATGGTGCCGGCGAGTCTGTCGGCGCTCTTGATGCTCCAAACGATCGAGGAAGCGCTTCAGTGGATGTAAGCGAGTCCACCGGTTCCAAGAAGCGCCAAGAATCAGATAAGGACTCGCAGCGAAATCGGGAGCTGCGACGACGGGAACTGGAGGCGAACGATGCGCGAGAGCGCTTGCGAGATGCCATCCAGACGCGCTCTTTAACGAAACTGCAGGATGCTATCGGGATTGCAAACCGGGTCATACTGCAGCTGGCCGCTAGTTACGTCAAATCCGGCTCCGCCAAACTGGTTGGTCCGGAGATTGGGCTCGGAGCTGAGGTGGAGCGAGCGCGTCGTGTGCTCGCTGCTCTTCAAGAGCAGCAGCAGCGCGTTGCCGCGGACCGAGAGCGCCTCGCGTTGGAGGCCCGTCAGGATGCCGCACACCGCAAACTGTTAGAGTCCATCGCGTCCTTCTTTTCTTCCAGCGATGTTCGCGTATTTGACAAAGCGATTCGGCGGGCATCCAAAGCGGGGCTTGACCCCTCTGATAGCGTGATGCAAAGTGTCACGGAGCTGCGCTCTCGCTGGACTGAAATGCAAGATGCTGCTCGAGGATTGGATGATTATCTCAACGATGAACATCGGCTCGGAGAGGACGCAGCGACCGTGGTACGTGGATTGGAGGGCATCATTTCGAAAGCAGAGCATGCATTAGAGCGTTTTTCCGCGTTCAGCCCCGAGGCGGCGAAATGCAGCGCTGCGGAGCGGGTCCGGGATAGTATCAGGCAAGCGAAGGAGCGAGCGAATGAAGTTCAGAAACTAGTCGAAGAGAAAGCTCGTTTATTCGCGGTTGAGGAAGCCAAATGCCGAGAAATATGCGAACGCCTTGATCAAATATGCGCAGTATTGCGGCAGGGACGCTCGCTCGTTGATGCGCCCTCGTCGCTCACAGAGGCGGAAAACGCTATCGAGTTGTTTGCTGTGCAGGTTACCAAGTCGCTGCAGGATTCGACGCTGCAACTGCGGGCTGAGGAGCATTTGGAGCAGGCTCGTCGGGCGCTGCAGAAAATCGTTCGAAACGAGCGCAAGAGGTTGCGCTCAGTTGCTACGCTGGAGGATATTACGGCAATCGATGAGCTGATCGATTCAGTGCGGCAACTTGGACTCAAGGCACTAAGTGCGGACCTCTCGAGCGCCATGGAAGTTCGAGAGCGCAGAATCCTGCAGAGGGAAGCGCTCGCTGACTGGGAGGAGGTTGAAGCTCGGCGCTCGTCGGCGCTGGAGCCGGACGAAGTGTTGGCACTGCAATCGCGCCTAGAGCAGTTGGGCCTCATCGAGGCTGCTGAGAAGGCACGTCAGCTGGCGGACCACCTTGCTCGAGAGCAGCGTGCGGCACAAACGCTGAAGACAGCGACGGATGAAGCTCGCGAAGCGCTGTCCTCTTACGCAGAGGTTGACGCAGGCTCGTGCCTTCAGCAGCTTTTGAGCCGAGCTGGGGACCCGCTGGATCGCGCAAGTCTGGAGAAACTTCGTCGGCTGCGCGTCGCCATCGAACGGGCAAGAAAGTTTGACAGCTTAGCGGAGATCGTCCCTGAGGCACAGCACGTGTACGAAGCTTTCCTTGAGATCCAACGGGAGCGACTGCAGCGTATCTGTAACTGTTTGCGGGCTGTACCTTTGGAGGATGTTCCTAGCTTGGTTCAGCTCAAAACAGCACTGTGTCATGATAACAGTGAAAAATCCGAGTCCGATACTGGCGTTACTCGTGATGAAGCCCGTTGCCTTGTAGCCGCGCAAGTGCTGCGAGAGATTTCTGATCGAGTGCAAGTGCTCATGAACGTCTACGCGAACGCGCTGAACGTTGACCCGGAGAATGCCGAAAACAGCTCTCGGGGGCCTTACTCTGTGATACCGTCAGCGCTGGTAGATTTGAGGTCCTGGCTGGAGAAAGCGACGTGTCGCTGTGCTGAGCTTCACGAGGCTGCCCGCCAGCTGCAAGAGTCTCGCGCCACCGAGTCGCTTATGGTAGAATCGAACGCGGATGGTGCTTCAGAGAAGGCGCGGAGCCAAACACCAGAGGTAGTGGATGTTACAAGCAAGCTAGCATCTCCGTTGGAACTGGGTTCATCGGTACCTTCAGAGATGCCTTCGTCGGGCGAGCGAAGCGTATCATCGCAACGTCGCTCCGGTCGAAGAGCTCGAAACCGACGAGGCAGCGCTTCTGCAGTACCTGCAGCCTCTGAGTCCCGCGAAGCTGCGTCTTACATAGAGAGCGGCTCGGAGCGCATGACCGCGTCGACGACTGTCGACAGCCATGCGGAAGACAATCAGGCACGACGCAGTACCAAGGGGAAGAGTCTCTCCGAGAAGAAGAAGGGCGGCAAGGCAGGTAGATCTGCGGACAGTGGAATCGTATTGACGGACGCTGGAGCGGACGAAACAGAGAGTGTGCAGCGGAAATCGGGAAGCGCCGATCCTGTGGCAGAAGAAGTAAGTCGACGCGCAACGCCGAGTCTGGAGACGACGCATCGGAAACGACAAACAGCGAAACGTGCGGAAACGGGTGAGTCAGCGGGTACCGGCAAGCAGGAGACGAGGCCGTCCGAGGGATCCGGCATCCGCGAGTCAGGCGAACTGGTCGCACCGGAGGCTGGATGCCCTCACTATTACATCTGGACCAAGTCGAACATTGTTGTCTGCGGCAAATGTGGCGACGTGAGGATCTCACATAATCAGAACTGGCTCGAGCGCGTGAAGAAACGGACGCAGAAGAAGAAGGATCAGGTGCCGGCAGAGTTTCTGGAGGCTGTGGAAAGCGCATTGCTCGCACGCCGGCGCCGGTCTACCTCCCGAAGTGATACGAATCGAGCACCTGGCGACGAGCAGACTGCTGCTCTCCAAAATGACGACTCGTACGATAGTGTGCCGTACACTGGCCCAGCGACAAGCACAGGTGATGACTCGCGAGCGAGCGATGCGCATCAAGACCGCTATCCACGGCCAACGAGCAGTATGTTCTGGACGACTCCAGCAGCGTTTCCGATCGGGGAAATGAGTTTTGTTGCGAGACCTAGCGTCATGGAGCGTTCACCATCGAGCTTCCAGATGCGGCAGGCGCGTCTTGGGTATGCAGCGCCCGCAGAGTCCCTGGAGATTAGTTCGCGTCCAGGTACGCCTGCTCGTCCCGTATCGCCATTTGTGAATGCGTTTCCCTCGCCAGGTCGAAATGTGGTCGATGGACGTGCCAACACGCCGCTCTACGCAGACATGATCCTAGGCATGCCAGATACGCGCTTGAGTGTCGCAGCGAACGGTGCAGCGCGCTCGCCCTGCGTAACCTTGTATCGAGAAGCCCGAGCGGCAGCTGCCACTCCTATGGGGCGGTATCCACCAAGTCTCGGGGGCGACGTTTGCGATGCAAACGCTGGTGTCTGGTTGCAACCGGGCCTGGTGGCCGGAGCGACAACTCAGGTACCGTTTCCGAATAGTATTCACGGAAGTGGCCAAGCTGCGGAGCCGTCCCTGGACCCCGTGGCTCATGGACACCCTCTGCGCGACGAGCGCGGCCACCTTTTTGGGATGACTGATGTCTTCCATGGACATGGCGTGCTGAATGGAGTCGACGACGCCCTGCTATCGTCTTCACCTGTTGGTGTTGGGGACTCGGAGTTTGCGAGTCAGAATTTCGGCTTTAACATAGATGCTATCGTGGATGAGAATCCACAACCTCGGACAACTTCGAAAGACAAACTGGCAGTAGAAAGCGATTCTTCTCAGTATAGGATCTTTTAAACGCTGCTGATCGTGCTTTTTACCTTGCGGCATCGCTCCCGTTACAGGGTGTTCCTGAGTCGACGCACATCGCACGAGGTACTCGCCCGGTTCGCGAGTTGAGACTCGGGAAACGGGGTGCGCGCATCCTCACCTATTCCATAAAAAAGATGCCCAGTCCGCGGAAGGTTGTCTGTTGCACCTGTGATCCTTCTTCGTTTCTCCGTGGACTGCTTGCGGTGAAGTTGCGACGGCGTCAAGCACAAGTCAGCGTAGTGCGAGAGCGTCTCGGGCCAGCGACAAGTGCGAAATCCGATCTCTATCCAGATATGATTTCGCTATACATCCTGTGTGCATTAAACTTCTAAAATTTTCACGTGATCGAGGATTCTAGCCTCGCGGCTTCCCGGGACCACTCTGCCTACAATCCATGCCGGCCAGTGATCGTCTACCGTGGCCAGTTTTTCGCAAAACTGCCGGGCGACGACTTGGCTGCTCCGCTCTGTGCTGGATGCACCGAAGCAAATGAGTAGACCGCCGCTGGTCTCCGCAGAGAAGCCCTCCAGGAGTCGGAACATTTTTCCACCTTGCAATGCACGATCTGCGCTCGTCATACCCCGAATGATCGGAAGTACATCAATCTCCATGTCCACGGGAGCTTTCTGGTTTCGCGCTAGATTTTGGGCGTGCCCCAGAATCCCGAAACCGGTTATGTCAGTGACGGCGTGCGCAGCACCACTTTCTAAAAGCAGCTGGGCAGCTCTTGCGTTGAGATGAGTCATACTAAGACAAGCCACATCGTAGGCACGACAGATATCCGCTGGGGTTAGCACTTGTTCGATTTTCGAGTAGTGGACGCGCGCTTGGCGACCTTGAGCCAGCGTCTTGCGGGCAGCGGGTGGTAGTTGTTCGAGAATGCTGCTCGACAACGCTCGAGCCAAACGAGCATCATGAGTTGTATGTGCAGGACCCGGTCCCGGGATGTCGCGAGCATGCGTTTCCTCTGAAGGCGGCACGAACTGCCCATGAACGCTTCGACGGGTGTCTTCGGGGCCATACTCCTGCTGCTGTGTGGTCTCTAGACTCTCCAGAAGATGCAAGTAGTGAGCATCCTCCATTTGTCCGAGCCACTGGTAGAGATTGATGGCTACCTGCGTTCCGAGGGGTTTCGTAAGCACAATGGTGTCGCCCGGCTGCGCTGCGTCCGGCATTAGAAACTCGCCTCGAGGGAGGACGACTTCGGCAACACCTCCGATGAGCGGCCACGGATTCAGCGTCGTCTGACCTCCTGTGACTTGAGTACCAGCCTCGTGGCAGGCATCAATGAATCCCGCCATCATGGTCTGTGTTACGCCAGCTCGAAGCGCTGGAGGCTCAATCTCTGTTGCCGCACACACGAGCATCAGCATGGTACTCGGTGGTGTTCGGATACCCAGAGCGTACGCATCGGACAGCACATTCGCGGCTGCAATGCGTCCCATGAGATACGGATCTTCAACCAGTGGGAAAAAGAAGTCCGTAGTGCTGATCAGATATAGCGGCTGGGTGCCGAAGGAGGGCGCATTCTCGGCGTCTTTCTCCGTGCTCTGTTGTCTGCTGGAGAGCTGGGTCAAGCGTACCACGGAGGCGTCCATGCCAACCCCGAGTTCCACGGAGACGTCTCCTGGCGTGCTCGACTCTGTGTTGCTTGTACTCATCAAGCCGCCAGGTCTGGAAAAGCTCTTCATTGGTGAACGCAAGAGGTTCTTGGTTGCGGTCATCCACTCGAGCAACTCTCTTTGAGGAACCTTGCAACCACAGCCCTTAAGTGTAGAATACCGCGTAAGGCGGAAGCGCAGCGTCTGCAGGTCCAGTACCTGATCAGCGGCCTTCTGCTTTGCAGCATATTGAGTCACTCGCTCGAACCAATCCTCTGCTCGGCGTCGGACGTGCTCATCAGCGCGCTGAAGCGTTGGCAGACCCGTTTCGTGGAGCTTGCGAAAAGCCTTTTCGCTGTGCTCCTCAAGACTGAGCGGCAGCCTCTCCTGGTCCCTCAACGGCGGCGGAAAGTACTCCCTGAGTGCTTCATAGTCACAGGGATCGAACTCACTCGGACGCGGCACCTTTTCTAACAGGGAGTCCAGCGACATTTGCACAGCGCATATGAAGTCAGCGTGGAATTGGAAATCCATATGCGCAGTGCGTTTAGCGACACGTTCGGCGATGCGGTAATCAGTACGTATTTTGGTGCTGCTGCGACAAGTACTCAAGCAGGACTCTCTTACCTACAGCAGGGCAGGTGCAAAACTGGATATTCATTTCGCAGCGTGTGATCTGTCTAAAGAAGATTGCAAGGTCTGTATGCAGTGAACAAGTACTTGCACAGAGGGCTGGAAACTAGCGAACCCAAAAAGCGTACTGTATTGGGTACAGAGCCGAGACGCGCGCTGACAACAAAAACAGCACGAGGCGCCTATTTTGCACGATCCGCGCTACGTACCTCTCCAGCGTAGCTGTGTTCGGTCTGGATTGAATCCTGGGCTTTCACGAACAGGTGTTTGCTGAGTGTCAGCAAAACAGGTGTCCTTGCAACGGCTGTATGGAGAGGTGTTTCCAGGGGGAGCTGCCCTCTCTGGGTCGAGACGGATAGCAGACTGCACTGGCAGCAGACGATTCAAGGAAACCGCTGATAACCTGTGGAGCGCGGTTGTGGTCAAAAGGCGATGGGATTTTTAGGACAAGCAGTGCAAAATGCATCGGATGAATCCTATTCTAGTCTTTCAACGGAGTTTTGTTTGACCACCGCTGCGGTGTTGAGCTGGAGATCGAAATCACTATCCAATGTACTGTATGGATCGTTGATGAATTTCATATAGGATATATGCTTTACTCAAGAGTACGGGGAGGATTGCATTTCAGTTTCGGTTCAGTTATAAAATAGTACGCAGACTGTTGAGGAACACTGAAGGAAACAAGTATACGTGCTCCGCGCCAAAAACACGTTATCCTTAAACACGGATTGTGGTCAATTGTAGAGAACCGGTCCGTTGAACGCCCTAAGCAAAGCGTTTCCGACGATGGTAGTCGCCGTGGACGTCTCTATTTCTCAACGGCACGTTCGTGTGATCGGAAAAAAACTGTGATTAAGTCGTAAAAAAGTCCTAGTGCATGAACTGATATCTTGCACCGAAATCGCAGCGACAGAATTCCTCGCATCTTGCGATAGCTAAGAAGCACAGGGACGTCGATTTGTTTCTTCATTCGATGAGACTTGCTTCGGATGAAACCGTTGGAGCGTATATGGGTATTCGGGGAGCAGGGCGTCCGTTGTATGCACGGTCGAACTCGAAGAGAACGATGGTATCATAACCTGTTCTAACTTTGATGGATACATTTGGCGGCCTCAATTTCGCTTGTAATGAAGGTTCGTATAACAGCAACAACCACTTTTCCGAATCATAGAAGACATTTCCCTGACGTCGGACGACGTCATTCTACTGGACGAAATAGTAATTCACTACTCCATTTGCGTTCGAGCTTTTACCGATTCTATTGGGCTAGAGGTGCTTTTCATTGCGCCGTACTCTCCGTGGGTCATCCCCATCGATCGATTGTTTGATATCGTGAGAAGTTATGATAGCTCCGCTGGGCGACTTGATGAATCATCAGCTCGCCTGATACGGGGGCACATGTCATCTTCTTCTGCAAGTCCTTCGGCTTCAGGGAAGGTCCTCACCTAGAGTCATAAAAAATTGGGTTCATTGTCAAAAATAAATATCCAAGGAATGCGATGGGGAGTGCACTTTAGAAGGTCGAGATAGAGAGCAGGCAGCGGAGCGCTTCGGCGATAGAAAAGCACAGAGAGCTGATAAAGCAGCAAATGGACAGAGGGCACGAGTTCGAGGACACCTTGCACTGGTAAGTTCCACCAGAGGCAATAAAAGCATGGAGTTCGTGAGCGGAGAATTTAACGCCGCCATTAATCGCAGATGTGCGATGCTGGTGAAGAGACCCGAGGTGATTTTTTTCATATGACAAAACGTTTAGATTGACCATGGATCCCAGAATTCGGAAGAGATAATGGCTTTCAGGGAAGCGTCCATCATGAAGCACCCACCTTCAAGTTCCATCACTCATACGTCCTCTCGGATATACAGGTCGTTTCGTATGTTCTATCATGCGCCGAGTGCCTGGCGTGAACGCTCACCGTAGCGCCTATATACCGCTGAAGTAGATGCTGCACGGAGACAGAAGGGGTTTGCCGTACCACTGAGGGCGTCGGCTCGAGGCGTGATATATCCGACACGGAGCCGGACTACATAATCATTCTGGGAGCCTGCAAACTGTGCTGACAGACCTACTGCCTGCGGCAGCGCGATGCAATATACTAGGAGTCCACTGCGACCAGGGCGACGCCCAGATGCAGCTTTGCTGCGTCTACTCCCAGAATGAATTGCGTTCCAGACGAGCAGCTCAGGTTTCTTTAAAGAACCCACCACTGGAGGCAGCATGAAGCGCTAGCTAGCCCCGCAGACTCGTCCGGCTCGCGGGACCTTCCGCCTAGAAGGTAAATTTTCGAAGATACGGAAACTTTTCGCCATTTCAACGCTTACTATCAAGGTCGATAGAAACTGTTATCGAGTTGCTAGTTAGCGGTTAGTTTCTGTTCTGTCACCCGAGGTAATGACGCAATACAGCTTTTTGAGACAGCCTCTCAGGCTCGAAGTATATAGGGATAAACTGAAACCGATAGCAGGCGGCCGGTCAAAAAAACTTGGAGGGCCTGTGAGTGGGTGTATATATATGCACTCTTTGGTGGCGAAACGTTTTCGCTCCACTGATCATCCACAGGTTGCTCTGCTCATGCGATTGCACGTGAGGATGCATCGTGGTTCCGCGCGATGCCCCAAGCTACAGAGTCATCCAGGCGGGATATGGGAGCTCGAAAGCACGTGATCGCTCCTGATTGGAAAGCATCTAATATATGCAGGGTACCAGTACGACCGGAAGTTTTCTTGTGCGTTCATAGCACTTCTAATTGGAAAGCATCTCATATATGCACGGTACCAGCAAGACAGGAAGTTTTCTTGTGCGTTCATAGCACTTCTGATTGCGAAGCATCTCATGTTTGCAGTGTACCAGTAAGACAGGAAGTTTTCTTATGCTTTCATAGCACTCCTCATTGGGACGCATCTCACGTATGCACATGGTGCTCGAGCTGGCGGTTCCGAGCGATGCACCTCTTCGATAAGAGGCAGCGTAGGCTTGCTCAGACTCTGTTTGCGCCTTACCCTCAAGGAGCGTAGACTGGATTCGCTTGCCAGTGGTGCTTCCGAACTCTATGTAAATCGGAATTCAGAGTGCGGTGGCGGCCTAATTACCGCCTAAATGCATGAGTGATTGGAATGGAACATGGAACTGGTCGCCATGTTCCTAAATTTCGGATTTTTCCGAACTTTGTTTCGTGGCACTGCCACCGCATTCGGAGTGCAGCAATAAGGACTTTCGGATTCATGCATAGTTTTCAGGTTTTCGGTCATTTTTTGGAATGGCTCCTTTGACGCTGTGCTGCTGAATTTCGTTAAGATACGGTCCTCAGTTGGATTCGCGACGTCCTCGCACAACGGTTCGAAGAATGGCCGGTCTTATCATCCCATTCAGGCGTGCAAGAATGCACGCTTCTCTTGTCCTCAAGCACAGCATGCGCAAAATACATATTCTTCTTTTTTTGATCTATCCGTTTGACGGTTTCGCGTAGGCGCCGCACTTCGCACTGGTAGGTGCTCGAGGCAAAATACTTGACGTCTTCGCTTGAGGACTGGTTCGCGAGCTCATACCGAAAGTTCACTGAACTTGGTACGTCAAGTAACGGATTTTGCTGGAAATGCAAATCCTCCTTTCTTGAAGGCAATCGACGGAACGGGACGCAACAGCAGTTAGGTGTCGCCCTCGTGATATGCTCGCTGAACGCTCCCCTTCCTCTTTTGTTCGTGTGGCAAAGGGTTATGTGCTCGGATATGAGCCCTGACAAAGAACGCTTTCAGTGGAGCGCGCGTCACAGCTTTACATGAACGGGGCGTAGACGGATCGAAGCTTCTCGAATTGTCCTCCGACTTTGGGTTTTGTATTCAATACTTGTTTCATCATGAGCAACGTCGCGTTCCACAGATCCTTTTTCGGATAGAACGGCGTACCGAGGAGTGTGCAGTGGACAACCTACTCACCGGGGGACTTACCCTGAAGAGGCTCGTAATCGTCCTGTACGGTATTGGGCACGGAAACGAAGGAAGGCATCAAAGGGCGCGCATTGAACCCGTCAAGGGTATATAACGGGCAATGAAGAGAGCGCTCTCGCGCTCCAGGGCAGCGCTCGAAGGACGAGTAGGATTAGCAAGAGGTGTACTGGTCCCATTGGAACACCTAACAGCAGTCAACTGCCACCGCTACGAAGCCGGCTTTCAGGCTTTATGCACAGATGATGAAAATGGCAAGTCAAGCGTACATCGCAATTTCCACCTGCACATGAAATGCATAGACAAGTTCCCGAAGCGGTAAAACCGGGACATGCACACTGCCATCAGCATCCTTCGACTGATAATAACAGAGCTGGGAGACAAGAGAGATCGGTGTATTTAGGGCCGGAGACACAATAGAGGTCCAGGGAGCACTCATGGATGAGGCCTCCAAAGGCCACTTTTGACTGCACTGAGTGCTATCTAAATATTAGTGTGCACGGTCGAGTTAGACGATCCGTTCCATTTTATTCTTGCATGGGTATAAATAGATGAGCATGTGAGTCGAACCACCGCTAACAGGAACTCGAAATGCTCTGGCGGCGGTCCGGGTGCACTGGTCAACAAGTGACGCCATGGCTTACGCCACGAAAGGTAAAACCCGTATTGGGATGATCTGTACGGTCGCTTTCGGGCTCGGGTACCCTAGAAGCTTTGCGTTCCGTTCGTGCGCTTCGTTGCCTGGTTGTGAGTTTTCTATAGGTACGAGAAGCTCAGCGAATGACAGACAACGATGCGCTGCGAGCGAAGAGCCTGCGAGCCCCCCGAAGTGTTGCCCCTGCCGGTGTGCGTTACAGCAACTGGCAAGTCAAGGTAGAGAGCCCGCGAGTGCGCTATACTGATGAGTTCATCTACGCAGACTTCGAGTGTGATGAGGTGAAGGCATGTCCTAACGACGAGAAGAAGGAAACAATTGTGAGGACGCTGAGAAGAAAGCTTCAGTTCAGGACGGCGATTCGCCCTCCGCGCCTGGGGCTGCTTCTCGTGGGCTGGGCTGGAAATAACGGTTCCACACTGACGGCAGCTCTGATCGCTAACCGTGAAAACATTTGCTGGCAAAGCCGGTGTGGAGTTTGCAAACCGAACTTTTATGGTTCACTGACGCAGTGCGCAAGTATGCACATCGGTTATGATGGTGGCGCTGATGTTTTCGTGCCGCTCCATGCCGTTGTACCGCTCGTGCATCCGAAAGATATCGTCGTTGGGGGCTGGGAGATTTCCTCCGTAAACTTGGCCGACGCTCTTGAGCGAGCGCAGGTGCTCGAAGCAGATCTTCGCCAGCGCCTTCGACCGTTTCTGGAGCATCAGAAGCCCTGGGCGGGGGCGATGGACCCTACGTTTATCGCCCAAAACCAGCTCGGTCGCGCGGACAACGTCATATCAGGTAGCAAGTTCGAACAACTGGAAAAGCTACGAGAGGACATCCGAAGCTTCAAGGCAAAACACGGTCTTGAGACAGCGGTTGTGGTATGGAGTGCGAATAGTGAGCGGTACTCCGAGCTTTCGTCAGGGGCCGCCCACGATCCGGAACTTCTGCTTGAGGCCATCCGGAGGAATGAAGCCGAAGTATCACCGTCGATTCTATATGCTGTCGCTGCAATTCTCGAGCGCTGTCCATATGTGAATGGGTCTCCCCAAAATACACTCATCCCTAGTGTAGTGGAATTAGCTCGACGACACGCGATCCCTGTCAGTGGAGACGACTTCAAATCCGGCCAGACGAGGCTCAAGTCAGTACTCGTCGACTTTTTTGTCGGTTGTGGCCTGAAACCGCGAGCTATCGTGACCTACAATCATCTCGGAAATAATGACATGTACCAACTCACTGACGGCACCATGTGGAAGCCGAAAGCCGTCGCAAAATCTGGCGTTCTCACGGATATCGTGCAGAGTAATGGAGCACTGTACCCGAACGGCGAGGAGCCCGACCACGTCGTTGTTGTCAAATATGTTCCGTTTCTTGGGGACTCCAAACGAGATGTCAGCGAATACACCAGCGAGGCATTCATGGGCGGTCTCTACACGAACATCATCCACAACGAGGCGTTGGACTCTGTGCTCTGTGCTCCCTTGATTCTTGACACTGCAGTGCTGTGCGAACTCTTGACACGTGTCTCGTGGAGAGATTCCCCGAGTGAGGCGTATCAGCCGATGGATTCGGTGGCCGTTGCTCTAAGCTTCTTCATGAAAAACCCGGTGATGCCACACGGACTGCCGGCCGTGAATGCGCTCTGGCGGCAACGTCAATGTTTAGAGGACTTGCTGCGCGCCCTGGTTGGCCTCGGACCGCATCACGAGCTGCAGTATATGCTCGCTTGAAAGACCGCTGAATGCCTGGCGAGCTGCGTGTTGGATGCGATGCACAGCGACAGGCTGCCGAGGCGAAGCGTTGCCTCTGAGATGTGATACATCGCATACGAGTGATACAAGAACATATAGAACCGCTCCTGGTCATCGCGCATAAAAATGCTTGGGCTGTCGTTCAGTTTCGAAGAATTTGCTGTTTGCCCCGTTCAAACAAACCACTGCGGCGCTGGATCTTCGTGGATCGTTTAGTGTGCTTCTAGTACAGAGCACGAACCCGTTTACTTGCTAGTGGCGAAGATCATCCAGGAGCGCCCTCAATGGCCGATAGCGCAGGTTGCAGCGGACACCGCAGCTATAAAAGCAAGGCTTACGCGATCGCTTGCCGGACACCAGGCTTGCAGCTTGATCCACGCTCCCGAATTGGTGTACTCTATTATGATCAACGCCGCGTCAAGGTTATTCCCCCGGAATTCTGCGATTGGCTGCTCGACCCCAAAACTGGAGACTAGTCCACGCTTCCACACACACACACAAAAGTACGCTACTCTGGTCGACGCCTTGAATTGGCGCAAATCTGCATCGCCACTCAACTCTTGGGAACCTTCGAATTCAGTTACATTCCGATGCATCCTCGATTATTCATGGGCCTGCACCTCCTGCTGTATGCGCACTTACTCGATGATGCCAAGAATACGAAGCAAGAGTTCAATCTGCTGTGGCATCGTTTGTCCAGTCCAGTACTCTGTCAGCATGCCAGTCACGAAAAAGAACATCGCCGTCCGTCCGTTGATAACCTCTGCGTTTCTACAGAAACCGAAAACTCGCCGAGACTCCGCCTCCTTTGCAAGACGGGCGGCTTTATAACGCTCTGCGACGGCACGCAGCGCCCGACGCTGCTCGGCAAGCTCTACGGCGCTCAGTTTGTATCGCCCCGGAACGCGCTCTGTCGCACCGCTTTGGGAACTTCCGCCGGTGGGAACAGCTCCCGCTGCTTCACTGCGCCCAGATGACGAGTCTGTAGTCTGCGAGACGGGGCCTCGGTCTGCCTGGCCGGGTCGACTCGCAGCGTCGCCTTCTGCCAGAGCGGAGAGCCTTGTACGCAACGACTGACTGGAGCAGCTTCTCCAGGATCCTACTCGTTCTCGGCCAGTCTCGCTGAACTCGTGTCGAACTCTTGAACCATAGTTTCTCTTATTTGCCCCTTTCAGGCAAACAGTGGCGCAGGGACTTCGCCTGTGCCTTCCAGCAAGCCAGTGTGAACAGAACCCGCACGAGTTCGCCTCAAAAGCCATTGTTCCACGTGGTGCTACCCTCGCTTTTTCGACTCGCCGCTCAGCGCACAGACACAGTTACTATTAAAGAAAGCGCTTGGGTGACAAGCCCTGAGCCAAGCGGAAAGCTAACGTTGACCAGAAAAGCAGCAGCAGCAGCAGCAGCAGCGGGGTACTAAAGATCGTGTACCTCTCTAGTATTTCCGCTGCAATGCATTCGGGAATCGTGTTCACAAGCGGCGCACTTGCCCTGCACGATGGCGAGGTCGCGTTTGACTACTGCGAGAATGCCAGGCGTGGACGAGGCTCTTTCCGGGACCAGCCTGAGAGTGCATTTTTGCTTTACAAGTCTAGAGCAGGCGTAAAAGCACAATACGCTGTGGAAGAGAGCGACAGGGGCTGGAGTTGCTCCCTGTGGGTAAAGCTGCGCATCGGTCGCTCAGCTCGAAGCACTGCAGCTTTGGTACCGGAGCCTGACCCGCGGTACCTCGGGAAAAGTATGCTTGTCTGTGACCAGGTTTTCGCTATTGGTTTGAGTTGCGTTGATCTCGCGCTACACCAGGTAGACAGGCTGCCGCTGCACGCTGATGATCTCGTGCAGTTTTGTGGCGTCGATTTTGTACCTGGAGGCGGCGTCTACCACACGCTCGAGTCGCTCGCCAGTTTGCTGCGGTGTGCTGCAGACGAGGGCAGTTATACCGTTCCTCGGTTGCAAGCGGTCACGCTCGTCGGAGACGATATCTTTGGGAGGTTTTATGCACGCCGCGTTTCCGAAGATGTTTCACCAGAGGCTTCGCGGACCGTGGCTTTCACGAACGAGGCAAACACTGCACTCGCTGTGGTACCCATCTATCGCGACGGAAGTCGAGGCTGTTTCGTAGACCTTGGTGCGAATCGAGTGCTTTCCGGTGAGCGCATTGTGCAGAGTGTCGCGGAGCTTCTCGCTGGGGCGAAGTTGGCGCATAGCGCGGACACCAAGCCTACTGTGCTCGTACATCTCGCGTATCCGCATTTGCTGCCAATGCTACGAGGCGAACGACTCGAGGAGCTTTTCCGCGAGCTTACCATACAGGCTGGATTGGTAAATGCCGCTGCAGTTTTTAGCGTAGACGTGAATGGCGCCACCAGGGATTCTGGATCATCGACGGACATTAAAAAGGGTGCGCTCGAGTCTATTCTCCATCACGTGGATATTTTTCATGCGAACTACGAGGAAGCCTGTGCACTTCTGGACGAGCAAATGATCGTGACACGTGAGACCTCTGGAGCGGATCTGGAGGCAGCCACATCCTCTGCAGCGTTGGTGCACTGTGTTCGCGAGCACGGACGAAGGCTGCTTCAGCGCTTAAAGGACCGCTTCTTCAACCCTGCGTCTCCGGAGAAGAGCGGCGATCGCCTGCTCGTTGTTGGGGTCACGATAGGACGGGAAGGCGCATGGCTCGTGGCGGGCTCGCGAGACGACCTGCAGACTTTTACGTGCACACAAGAGCAGTATATACCGCCACCGAGCATCCCAGACCAGCAGCGAATCAACGCAAACGGTGCAGGAGACGCGTTTGTGGCGGGACTGTGTTTTGCCTACCTGCGGGCCAGTCGTGGGCACGAATCAGGTACGCAGCGCCCGCAACGCTCCCCAGCAGCTTGGACACAGTTCTTTGCTGATAACGCTCTGAGAGCAGTCACTCGCAAACTCTCCATCAAACGAGGAAACCATGCGATCTGGTGATTTATTTTCTCTTGCCGGATCCTACAGCTTTCATGCTCGCTTGTGTGTCATTGCTGGCGGAATCAGCAACCGGAATCGATGCAGACTGCTTGGGCTGTTGGCTGCGAGCAAGGGGATTCGACATGCTTATGATCCGCTCGTAGTCTCTTGGCAATAAATGTCTGACCGCGTCCCGCTCTTCAATAAGTTCTTTTCGTGTGCGCTCCATCATGCTGGCACTGAACTCGTCGACCGGGAGCTCCAAGATACGACGAAAATGTGCACCCGGGCAGAGGCAGGGCACGGAATACCAGAGACATGCATCGATTCCATACGAGCCATCACTTGGCACCGACATAGACAGCCACTTATTACCAGCGCCGAGCCACAGATCCCGCATATGATCGATTGCTCCATTAGCCGCAGATGCGGCTGAACTGGCACCACGAGCCTCAATCACCTCCGCACCGCGTTTCTGAATCCGAGGGATGAACTCGTTTCTGTACCAGTCTTCATCGATGCGTGGACGGATCCATTCGCCGCGTACCAGGGCATGGGACAGATCTGGGTACTGCGTCGTCGAGTGATTACCCCAGATGATGACACGCTCCACCTCGGCGACATCACAGTGCATCTTCAGCGCAAGCTGCGTGATAGCGCGATTCTGATCGAGGCGGCTCATCGCGGTAATCTGCTCTGCCCAAATATCCGGAGCGTTTGCTGCCGCCACCAGCGCGTTGGTGTTCGCGGGGTTCCCGACGACGAGGACTCGGACCTCACGCGACGCTACCTTGTTCAGTGCCCGACCTTGTTCAGCAAATATCTGCGCGTTAGAGGCCAGCAGTTCGCGGCGCTCCATGCCAGGCCCTCGAGGCTTTGCACCGACCAGAATCGCAAAGTCTGCATCCGCAAAGCCCTTATCCACCTGGTCTGTCGCACTGACGCTCTTTAGCAGCGGAAACGCACAATCCTCCAGTTCCATAACGACGCCACGAAGCGCCTTCATGCCTTGTGGCGTCTCAATGCAGCTGAGATGTATCGGCTGATTCTTTCCCAACATTTCTCCCGAAGCGATGCGGGTTACAAGTTGGTAGCCGATTTGTCCGGCAGCACCGGTGACGGCCACCCGCAAAGGCGGCAGCAGATCCGACAACTTTCCAACAGCACCACTACCAGAAGCAGCACCAGCAGCACTCTTAGGTGACGCGGTTGCCTCCGTTGCCAGCCATCTGCAACCCAGGCGTTGGACCAGCCTCGCTCCAAAGCGTCGTGCTACGTTCATCAGCGAGTCAACAAGGGAGTTCAAGGCACCGTGCAGCAGCAAGTCAACCGTTTCAAGCGACGCGATGCGACTCGTGGTATCGATGATTCCTTCATCGACGTCGTCGAGCGCTGGCGCTCTATTCGTGGCGGCGGCGGCAGTGGCGGCGGCGGCTATTCGTCAACTGCCGTACGGCGTTACCGCCTCACAGGCGTGCCTCTCGAAGCTTGGACACAGAGGTAGCGGTGGTGTAGCGTGTGCGTCCGGGGAAACGGAAACGCTGACGCTTTGTGAACGCTGCTGCGGGATCGCAGTGACTGGGAGGGAGCACACGCCTCCGAGTCAGAGCACGTGCACGGGGTTGGCTAGCATAGTGCTGTGGAAGGCTGCTCGAGGCTGACAGCAGTCACCTGGGTACGAGCTCGCTGAAGAGAGTCTGAGGCAAGGCGCTTGCGGGAGTGTTGCGCTCTTGGCACAGCGATTTCACAACTGGGAAGCGAGTGCGGTAACGTCGGTGCGCGTGTTGCTAGGGCGGGGTGATGGCTGATGAGGAGGTACGTGGACCCGCGTGCCTGTGCTCCTGCTGTTTGGCATTGTGAGTGGGCGTGAACGTCGTATTTCGAGTTGACGGCACCGGGAGGTTCGCTGGATCGAGTCAGTATTCGTTAGCGAAGCAGTGCTGCGGGGTGTTGGCGTGCGATCGTGTGCGTTGTAGCAATAGCGCCGTTGTGCTAGTGACTTGCCGCGTGCATGAACCAAGCGTCCCTTCCTTGGCGGAGTACTCGCATGGTGGCCTTGGAGCTCGGAAGCGTCCCCAGAAGCAATGAAGTCCATGCTCTAAAGACTGGCAGTGTGCGCGTCTCTGGTGGCTTTTGGACAGAAGCACCGAACCTGGTCTACGCGCGAGAGAAATTAGAATGGAATACTGAACTGCATGCTCGATTCCTGCCTTGCGGATTCATTCCCGAACTTTTGTCATGTATACAGCTTCGATATCTGTAGTCCATGAAAGAGCTCTTTCGGATGCGAATGCGTCTTCGGACTCGCAATCGTCCATTTCGGAGTGACTCCATCGGCGCTGTGCTGCTCGAACTCAAAAAGTCACCGAAATCAAGACGATTCTCGACGCAGCAGAGCGACGGTTCGTAAAATAACTGGTATCGTTATCCGACGCACACGAACAAGCCTCCACTCTTGTCTGTTCCCTAGGTGTAGCATGCTCAGATCACGCAAGCTCCTAGTTTGCCGATCTTTCTGTTTTCAGGCAAATCGTAGGGACGGCAGTTGGCGCCGCAGGGATGACGATCAGGAAACTCAACGTTGTCACTTGACGGCTTGTTCACAAGATCGTGCCGAAAGCTCACTACACTTTTCATGTCTAATAATTGATTCCGTTCGAGCGACACATCCCGCTCTCTTCATGCCTATCGACGAGACTGAACTCGACAGCAGCCGCAGCAGCAGCAGCAGCATGCTTCTGACGAGGTATGATCCCAGAGGCGTTCGTGTCTTCTGCTTCCATGGAAAAGCTTCTTGGACTCGGACGTCGATCATCGCAGCGACCGCTTCCATTTGCGAGCGGATCACCGGTTTGCACGAAGGGAGCGTAGACGGATCGAAATAGCTCGACTTGTCCCCGAGCCCGTATTTTCCTTCCGGTACTTGTTTCACCTTGGACAACACCGCGTTCCCCAAATCGTCTAAAGAATGGAGCAGCATGCGCTTGTGCGTGCAAGGGACGGAGCACTCGCCGGCGTATTGTCCAGAACGGGCCCGTGATCGTTGGGTACGGCACCGGGTACGGAAACGGAGGAGCGCATGATGGGCGATGCTTCTCCACTCGGAAAGGGCTTGTGCCAAGCGAGGCATTGTTCATTTATGCGCCAGGGGGCAGCGATCAGAGGAGGCATTGCGGGCGTATTGGAACACCTGGCCACAGCCAAGCGTCACCGCTGCGAATGGCGCACCCATTCTGTCTACGAAGACGGTGGAACTGGCAAGCGAAGCGCAGGTCGCAGCTTGAACCTGTTCGTCAAGTGCGCCAACAAGTACCGGAAGCGGGTGCATTGGGACGTCAAATCTGCCATCAACATCCTTTGGCAGCTGATAACGGAGCTGGAGCGACACGAGAGACCGGCATATTTCAAGCCGGATGCGCCATAGAGGAACAAAGAGCAGTCGTAGATACCGCGGGCAAAGGCTGGTGTCGTAGGTGAGAACTGGATGAGACCCAGTATAATGATTACATATGCCCGAGTTTGTTAAGTGGAACGTTTCAATTTATTCTGAAATGGACGTAGGGCATCGATGTCCTTCATCAAGCACCTTGTGCAGCACAGAAAATGAACCAGAATTGTTCGCTTGTGTGTCGAGGCGGCAAACTCCTCCGCACAATATCCCCGGCCGAAATGCTCTCACACGGGCTCAGAGACGTCTCTCTGGCATTGACATCCGATGCTCCATGCTAGCTCGTACTAGATGGCGCACTCTTCTAATACGAGACAGCAGACATGCACGTGTGTTGCACCGAGCGACAACGCGCCGGCGCCGTCCTTCAGTAGCCCAGGTACCTCACTGGGGGTTTCTTCTTCCGACGTGTGCCGTCTGCGAAGCCGTCCCGACGATCATCGGTTTCATCGCTATCACCGCGTAGGTCGTGCACAAACCCCCGGAGGCTGGCCATCACTTTGTGGGCTTGGCGTCGCAGTTCAGCAGCGCGAAGCTGCTCGAATGCATCGTAGGTTCGCGAGCCGCTCGTTCCGACATCCCGCGGTCTACGCCGCAAGTGCTGAAACTTTTGCCATCCAGGAACCGCCTCATACCGGTGATCGCGCATAATTGGAAAGCAGTTGAAACCCTCCTCGCCGGGAAGTGGCTCCTCCGCAATAGACTCAATGGTGGGCAGTTTGATGCAGTGGTCATCCACCATCGTGGCAAAATCTACGCGTTGACTCGACAAATAATCATCAAAGTCCAGGCTGTCAGGCGCAATGCGAAATACATTGGCAAGCTCGTCTGCGACATGCAGCCAGCCAATGTAGATGAGAAAAACAGAAAGCACGTAAATAATGTCCAGCCAGCGATAGTTTCCAATATCGATGCTGCTGGACGTTGCGCTCAATAAATTCAGATTTCCCGCGAGCAGTATGACACAAATCACGTAGATGCGCACTGTTGCGTTCACGAGCTGGCGGTACATCAGCGGAACTGGAACCCACATGGGCACATATAAATAACCGAAATATCCGCGCACGAGCGCAAGCTGCTGCACAAGCTGAAGATGAACGAATTCCGTGATGCCGTATCGGTGGTTCTGATCACGCAGGCGAGAAAGCAAGTGCCCAGCCCACATGACTGGCATCGTCCACTGGGCTCTGTCTACATCATTCTCCAGCCGGTATCGCTCCTCAGGTGTGATCAAGCCAATACGTTCCATGGCCTCAGTGGAGCGGTACGCATGATCACCGCCAAGAAAAACATCGCGAAGCACCATAGCGAACGGAATGCAGATCCACCGGACAATGAGTTGCTTCAACCGCGCAGCGCCGATAGGGTCGTTATCATCATACACGAAGGACGTCATCTCGAGAGCAATATTGTAGGCAGCGATTTGGCCAGTGCCACACATGACAACACGAACACTCCACCAACGGGAATAGATTGTGCTAGTATAAAACCCCAGCATAAAGGTAAGAATTGGCGAAAGGACACTGACAAGTGCTGCGAGAGTATTCAGGAAGGGTGTCGGCCATTCTGCAACGTAGAGCTTGAGCGCTATCACGAGCACTGCGGCGCCGATCCAGGAAAGAAGTTCAAAGAGCAACCGCTGGACCAATGAGCCGTACCAATGAAAGAAGACTCTAGTCCATGAAAGGGGAAATACATAGTCTTTCCCGAACGTGGCTATGGGATCCTTGTAGTAGATTGTCATCTCTGGGAAACAAACGTGCCGCGTACCAGGTAAAGGCGTCGCTGGCCTGTGGAAACCTCTTCGGGCTCTTCAAATACGCACAAACACCGCTTGGGTGCTTGCGCAACTCTGATTTGTGCTTTGGTCGTCGAACGGGGACTCGCTCGCTCTTGAACAGCAGCCGCACTCGAGCCGTGTGCACGTTTCCAACCTACGAAAACGCGAACTCCCGCTTCCAGCAGGTATCCTGATCTTGTTGCCTCTACGGTCAGGACGCGCAGTAAGCCTGGTTCACGTACGTACCGACTATTTACCGGTGATAGTCGTCCGATCGCAGTGAGACCTACGGCGTCCCGTGTGTTTCGCAATCTGTCTGCAATAGCCGTTAGACAACCTGTTTATGGTTGCTTTGTGGCTCTGTGGCAAACACACACGCCGACACCGAACACTTTCCAAAAGTCGAACGACGCCAGCGCTGTACAGTACTGGCGAGAAGCCCGCCCTAGACAAGAAGTCTCCAGCTGACGTACGGACGCCTCCCAGTCTTCATGGACCGGGCACCTACTACTGCTTCCAATTGTTTCTCATATAGTTCCACTTTGGGAGGTTGCCCCCACAAAATTCTCTCTTGTCAGCGCTGGAGGTCTGCTTTCCAGCACCGCACATCTCCTGATATTGATGGCGGCATTAAAGTCTCGGTTCACAAACTCCATACGTTTCTTGCCATCACTGGTTGTACTCACTAGTGCGAGTAGCCCTCGAACTTTCGCCCTTGTTTCCATTTGCTCCTCCGTCAGCGGTCCGTACTTTTCTATGTCTTCAGGGCTCCGCTGGCACTTTTCCATCCCGACCCTCTTAAGTACGCACCCCAGTTCATGGTGTGTATAGGACGTTCGGAACCCATCTATCGGTATCGTAACAAAACGCTGAGCGCACTCCCTGTATGTTCTTGTCGACGGAGCTGGTACACATTCTTTTTGGGTCTTCCATCGCCCTGCTCCGTATGCCACTACGAGCCTCTGACGCTCGTCCTCCTTCATAGTCCAGTTCCGTCTTCGATATTGTACGTGACGAAGCATGAAGATGAGAAGGAGGCGGGTCCTGCGACGCAGAAAGTGCATGAGAACCACTTTGTCGTTGGCGCGGGCCCTGGGAACACGAATATCATGACCATCACAACACGCCATTGTGGGGATGATGGCGTCGACGGCAACTTACGTCAAAAACACACGCGTGTTTTAAAGCGCTAAAGAACGAGATATTACCGAGAGTTCGGTGTGATGAATGCAAAGAAGAAAAGTGGAACGTGGAGTGCTGGAGTGAAAAAGCACCTGGAAGCGATCAGCCAGGTGACGAGCCGAGAAGCGGACTTTAAAGCTTTTCGGAAATTCATGGAAGTTCGTGTTGCTCACTGGGATGCTCTGTGGGAGGGGCATACAAAGCCCCGGTGGGCTCGT
>Ga0080006_1224609_pt1 | contig 66715 bp, 50 predicted proteins | sample RS3BMetagenome_FD_69209 | JGI IMG/M metagenome (GOLD analysis project Ga0080006, IMG submission 69209) | Ferric oxide microbial mat and aquatic microbial communities from Rainbow Spring, Yellowstone National Park, USA - RS3B (SPADES... ...
ATAACGACTTTGTCGTTGACATTACGAAGGATGAAGATGAGAAGACGGCGGATCCTGCGACGCAGGAGGTGCAGGATAACGGCTTTATCATTGGCGCGGCGAAGCATGAAGAAAACAAAGAAGAGGATCCTGCGACTCAGGAGGTAGAGAATAACGACCTTGTTGTTGACATTACGAAGGATGAAGATGAGAAGACGGCGGATCCTGTGATGCAGGAGGTGCAAGATAACGACCTTGTCGTTGACGCGACGAAGCATTAAGAAAACAAGAAGGCGGATCCTGCGATGCAGAAAGTGCAAGATAACGACTTTGTCGTTGGCGCGGACCCTGGGAATACGAATATCGTAACCATCGCTGTACCCAAGCGTGCGGAAGATGGTACTGAAGGTAATTTACGTCAGAAACACATGCGTCTTTTGAGGTTCTCGAGAGCGAGATACTATCGAGAATCGGGAATCATGAATACGAGAAAGAAAATTGAGACGTGGAATTCAGGTATGAAAGATCACCTGGAAGCTTTGAGCGACGTGACTAACCGAGGAGCGGACTTTGAAGCCTTTCGGAAATTCATGGAAGTTCGCATGGCGCATTGGGATACGCTGTGGAAGGAGTATACCAAGCCCCGGTGGGCACGTTTACGAATGAATTTGTATTGTGGGAAGCCGCGGGCATTCGCGAATTGTTTCAATGAGTTGAGTGCCCTCAAAGAGGACAAGACTCAAAGGCTCGTGTTAGCGTACAGAGCAGGGTGCTGGAAGACACAAAAAGGAACTACGCCAGCTCCAACGACGAGGGTGTACAAGGAGTGCGCAGGGCGTTCTGTTACGATACCAATAGATGAGTTTCGGACATCGTATACACACCATGAACTGGGGTGCACACTTCAAAGGGCCGAGATGGAAAAGTGCCAGAGGAGCCCTGAGGAAATAGCAAAGTACGGACCGCTGAAGGAAGAGCAAATGGAATGGAGGGCGAAAGTTCGTGGACTACTCGCATTAGTAAGTACAACCAGTGATGGCAAGAAACGGATGGAGCTCGTGAACCGAGACTTTAATGCCGCAATCAATATGAGGAAATGTGCGGTGCTAGAGAAAAGACCTCCAGAGTGGACAGGAGAGAATTTTATTGGACAATAACTCCAAGTCGATTTATATGAGAAAGAATTGGAATCAGTAGTAGGTGACCGATCCAAAAAGGCGGGGGGCGTCTGGACGTCAGTTGGAGACGTTTTGTCTAGGGCGCGGTTTTCCCGCCACTACTGTACACCGTTGGCGTCGTTCGACTTTCGAACGGCGTTTGGTGTGGCCATGCGCGGGAAGACGTCCATCATTCCATCTACTTCCGAGTCCCATAGCCCATGCTTCTTCTCGGATATACTGGTCGTTTCGTATACTCTATCGAGTGACCGTGCATGCCTTGCAGCATCCGCTCCAGTAGTTTAAACGCTTGTGCGGGGTGTACAAAGTAGGTATGGCGCACCATACAACATACGCAACGACCAGTATATCAGAGAGGAATCACGAGGAATGCAACGATAAGGCAGGATGCATCACGATGGACGCTTTCCCGAAAGACAATATCCATCCACCCCGCAATCTGGGATCCATGGTCCATGGAAACGTGCTGCTACTGGAAACAAAAACGAACAGGTGTGCGCGGCTGCCGTCTGTTCAACGTAGTTTGGTATTGCCTTCTTTTCTAGGAGGTGTAACGGAACTGTCCGCGGAAAATGACTGAGGAGTTCGCGGTGGAAGCTCGGCGTGTATCCTGCGAGGATTCCGGGCCCGAGGGGTCGCCTTCGGCAGCCGCGCGGTCAGAGCAGGGTACCGAGACGCCCGCCAGCACGAACGCCACAGGCACGCGACTCAACTGGAACACGCAGGCACCTGCAGTGACGAACAACGGCTGGCAAATAGCTGCGAGCGAATGCTCTTGTTCGGGTTCTGCGCTTGGTGAAGCGTGCACTCCAGACGCTGCGCCTTCGCACGTAGGTACTGGAGCCGCAGCTCGTAGTGTTATGGCGACTGCCTCGGTTGAGAACAGTGTTCACTCCTTATCTGAGTCACAAATAAGCTGGAAAACACGCTTGAATGACCTTTTGGAGCGTCTCCTTCCCTGGATTCCCGAGCGAATGGCTTCCTTCCTCTACCGTCAGGCAACGCGCTGGCTGCCGACTCTCGCCCAGCGACTTCGATCAGCCTACGCCAAGTCGCTTGAACCCATGGACGCTGTCGTTCATCCCTACAGGGGAATTGTTCCGACTTTTGATCGTCTTCCCGCAGAGGGTCGAGCGCCAACACAGATTCTCGCCGACCTCGATCGAATGATAGAATGCGAGGCACCTAAATGGGAGCAAGGCTTTGTCAGTGGCGCAGTTTACTCGGGGGATCGAGCGCACGCCGAGTTCCTATCGAACGTGTATGCACGGACAACGCATCTGAACCCTCTCCATGCTGATGTGTGGCCTTCGTGCATCAAGTTTGAGGCGGAGATTGTGCGGATGACGGCGAGCATGCTGCACGGGGGACCACAAGCCTGCGGTGTGGTCACTTCCGGCGGTACCGAGAGCATCCTCCTTGCATGCAAAACGTACCGTGACTGGGGCCGTGCAGAGCGACGCATCACACGTCCAGAGATCATTATACCTAGCACGGCCCATGCGGCCTTCTACAAGGCGGCTCAATATTTCAACCTGCGCTTGCGAATCGCCGCCGTAGATCCGGAAACTTTCCGAGTCAAGGTGGAGCACGTGCGCAAACTCGTGAACCGCAATACCGTTTTGATTGTGGGCTCAGCGCCTCAGTTCCCACATGGTGTCATTGATTCGATCGAGGACCTCGCAGAGATCGCACAGAAGCGACGAGTCGGATTCCACGTGGATGCCTGCCTCGGTGGATTTGTTTTGCCATGGCTGGAAAGGCTGCAAAAGTTGCGACCGGATGCCCCGCATCTACGAGACCTGCAGGTTCCTTGCATCGATTTTCGCGTCCCAGGAGTAACCTCGATATCTGTGGACACGCACAAGTACGGATACGCCGCCAAAGGTACCAGTGTTATCCTGTACGCTACTCCAGAGTGGCGTCGCTATCAATTTTTCACCCTCACGGATTGGAGTGGCGGTCTTTATTATTCGCCAACGTTCGCAGGGAGTCGACCGGGAGGTCTCATTGCTGCCTGCTGGGCCTCTATGCTTCGCATGGGCGAGGACGGCTACATGCATGCGACGGACGCCATCTTTCGGGCTGCACATGCACTCAAAACCGGCATCAGGGCGCGTATTCCGGACCTGCGCATCCTCGGTGCTCCGCTTTGGGTGATCGCGTTGGCAGCTGCCGACCCGAGTACGCTCAATATTTACAGGGTTCTGGACGCGATGAGTGATCGCGGCTGGTCGCTGAATGGACTGCATCGCCCACCTTGTATTCACATCTGCTTGACACTGCGGCACTGTGCACCAGGTGTCATCGAACGCTTCCTCAGCGATCTCAGCGACTGCGTCAAGTCCAATCTAGAACTCGACCGTTCCAACCGAACCGGAAAAACCGAAGGCATGGCGCCTATTTACGGGCTAGGCGGGACCATGCCAGCGCGCGGTGTCGTATCAGACCTGTTGCTTTCGTACATGGATTTGCTGTATAAAGTTTGACGGACAGTGAGTTGGCTCAGCGCACCAACCCAAGTCGCTTCGAGGCGCGTATCGGTGACGAGTCTGACGGTGGAAGTGGCGCCTCCAAAGCGACCGCTTCATAGGGCACGCCAGCAGGCTGTGCACTGGTAGCCGACGGACGACGTCCCGTGCGCTCACGCGCTCTGCGTTGCTGTAAGGCGCGGTACCGTCGTCCATCGACGTCATCGCTTCGCACAGGCGAGTCTAAAGCGCTGACCTCAACCAGCGGGGGCGCCTCGCCAGTGCCGGAACCGGTCGCGTTGCCGCCGACGCCTAGTCGCCACCGCTGACGAGTCTCGAGTGCGATGCGTTCAATCTCCTGCTCGTGGTGCGCCAGGTACTTTTCCACGTAAGCGTTGTAGATGACGGTTGCACCTCGAGTTTGCGGCAGCACTAGCCATAAGACAAAACCCGCCTTTATCTCGTTGTAGAACGGTAAAAGCGCAAGCACGACGTCACCAACCAACTCCGCTACCGCAAACCCGGAGATAACGACCCAGTACATGAGCCACTGTTTGGTTTCCGCGGGATCAGCGCGCTTCAGCGTCTTGTACGTTGCATAGACAGGGTACAGGTACCCGAACAAAAGACACAGAATGTTCGAGACGAAAGCTACAAGCATATCGTCGAAGGGACAGTTTTGCTGACCCCGCAGTATACCAGCCAGTCCACGTTGAGGATGCAGGGAAGTACCAGCGTTAGCACCAGCGTCAACGTCCACAGCCTGAGCGCAGCGCACACAGTGGCGACAGTACCCACACCCGACAACCGATAGACGCAGGTGCACTGAGAAGGACGCGCCTGGTCCATTTACCATGCGAGTGCGGCAGCAGCCCAGCGGGCCCCCACCCAGCCCTGATGCCTCGACGGAGGATACAGCTGCTGCCTGGAGGCCGGCGGCCGATGGAGGCGCAACGGCTGCGCGCTTCGCAGATGCGGCTGCCTGAAGGCGACAGCGGCGTGATGCAGGCTGACGACGCCGTGCTGCCCGCGTAAACGAGCTACGACGGGCTTCGCGGCATAGGGAGCTGACGTACGCTCGCGGTTGCGATGGGGCATATCTGCTTTAACTTTGCAGGTGTTGGAGTCCTCGTGGCAGCAGGTAGGTGCAACGCGCTGCGAGCTGGTATGCAGTACCACCGTGCGCTTCTGCACCAGTGGGTGCGTGCGCCTGCTGTGACACCGTACACGAGACGTGCTCTCGACACGTTTGTTCAGCGGCAAACGCAGGGTGTCGGTCTGGGAGTTACCAGGTTTGCATGTAGGGTGCAGCGGGTGACGATGAGCTCGAGCTCCGGACTGGAGCAGCAGCTGCGGGAACTGGTTGCCAGCCAGCCGGTGGTTGTTTTCTCCAAGAGCTGGTGTGGCTTCTGCGCCCAGGTGAAAAGTCTGATGCAAGAACTTCAGGCACCTGCTCAAATCATAGAACTTGACGAGCTTGGGAACGATGGCGTAGAGATACAGAACCTCTTATATGGCTGGACTGGGCAACGAACGGTTCCGAACGTCTTCATCGGTGGTAAGCACATTGGCGGTTGTTCGGAGACGATGGAGGCATACGAGCGCGGAGAGCTGGTAACGTTGATAAAAGAAGCAAAGCGCAAATCTGAGGTGCAATAGGGCCGTCTTCGCCACCACTACCAGAACCAGCACCACCTAAGTGTGTTCAACAGCGGCGGAAGCGCCTCGCAGCGATGACGCGTGAAGTATGCCGTTAGCGGATGCGCGGGGGCGGCTGCCGACGTGCGGAAGCTCTGCAAAATTGCTGGTTTGTTTCGACCCGATGTTAAAAGGATTCAACCAATGTGGATGCGAACGAATACGGTGCTGCATCGGACAATGACGATGCTTGGTCCGAAAGTGAATAATCCGCGTAAAGTCTGGCCTTTACGCAGATGCTGCCACCGCCGAGGAGTTGTCCTGCATGCAGCGGTGCCCCGGCCCGGTGTCATAGATGGCTCGGCCCAGTGCGCTCAACAGGGACGCTCCATGCGCTCTCCGCATTGGGAATGTTTTTCGCCTTTTGTGGTGCAAGAGTCCAAAAGATGCACACGGTTGCGTCGGGATCGATTCTTGGTAGGAATCCGGCGTTGCTGCTTGAATTGAGCCTGCACTCGAATTTTCAGTGCATTGCACAGTGTACGTATCTTGCGCTTTGGACCGTATCGCATCGTGTGTGTGCGAAAACAGCCTGGATACCTGCTCCTTAGGCGTTCCCGCAGTGTCGCAGTCAGTAACGCATGAGGCCCGATTCGTAACACACATGGAAAGCGGTTTGATGCGTACGCTTGCAAGTTGGTGCCTTCGAAAGCAACTGAAGACAACGTGGTGGATTATCCCTGCGACCAGCGCAAACGATACAGCGTCTGTGACGCGGTTCATAGGGCCGCTCGATAACCCATCACCAGCGCTATCCTATCCGACAACATCTTGTAAATGCACCTGTCGTGTGTTTGAGCGCATACTTCAGAAATCTGGGTCATGGTTTACTGCATATTCACAGCCTTGGCCTAGTCCGTGGTGATACCAGCACATGCGATCGGCACATTGGCCCACACTATGACCCATCACGGTAATAGTTCGACCAGGGGCCTCCGCTGCCAGCATAATAGTCCATGGGATACCGCCGTCCTCGCCATGGAACCCGACCCACGGCCACCATGGCCTCGTATGGTGTCAGAACGGGGGCACCGTCCGGCGCCAGGTTTCGACCCCAGTCGATACTGAGCCGCGGACATGCCACCTGCACCCAAACGTCGATGCCGCTGCCGCTGAGCAAGCGCAGCTTCTCCGGTGTCACCTCATTGCAAAGGATCGCAACGTACTGCTTACAATCTTCCCGAAGCATGCCTAGAATTCGACGGAGGATGTTCAGGTTCCCCTGCCGCCCAAGGGTACCCAAAATAACCCCCCAGAGACGAACATTGGGCCGACGAGCTGCTTCGATCGCCTCCCATCGCTCCCGCACCATCGAGTCATGATCGTAGAATTCCCTTGTCAAGGTTTTCCCGTAGGGATCATAGCGGTAGAATGCTTCCACATGGGCATTTTGAATCATCACAGACTCTAAATGAAAGCGACCGTCTCCTATGTACAGGACTGCCCACGAGTCTCCAATCGAGGGTACCGTCTCTTGTGCCTCGTGCTCGGTTGATACCATCGGTGCTGTACAGCCGAGCAGCTCGCCTCGAGACAGCGGACGCGCTTGTGGTATAAAAATCTCCGAAAAACGCCCCCGTTCGCGCAGCGCCTTCGCAACAGTCCCCAACAGGCCCTGAAACTGAATCGTGCTCACGAGGTACAAACGGATCCTTTCAGAGCGCTCTTCGAACTCTTTCATAATACATTGGATCAAGTGCTCCGTTTCGAAGGACACGCGAACAAATATATACATGGTACGCACGCAGGCATGCTGGATCGGAACCAGACAACTATGTCCGTAATGTATGAGGAGTTCACAACCGCATCGTTGGGCTGCAAGGTCGTCCACGCAACAAGCTCCATACGTGACTTCTGCCAGAATCACGACTTTCAGGCAGGTACGGCTGCCCTTCGTTTGACATAGACGCTGCAAAATGTCCGCAAGCGTACATGCATAGACTTGGAGGCCTTCCGGCAGCTGCAGCGCCACGCTTTGGATCCGATCGCGGCGTATGCGTTCCACCGTTTTGGCGATTTCAAAGTCATAGTTCTGCGGCAGCGCGCTGAGTGATCGAAGAAGCAGCTCGTCTGCGAGAAGACGTTCAGCCTCGTCACTTTCGCCAGGTCGCCAACGCCTCGGAACAGGTAGCGCCTTGGGTGGTCGCTCTCGTGGAACAGCGGCCGTCGACGTGTCCGTGCACTGCTCCAGGTACTGCCGAGCGGCCAGCGCTGGGTCGGCGTTCCCTTCCAACGAAATAGATTATGAGAATCTTTCCCGCAGTCTATGTCTGTATACGGAGATCAAATATCGCAGAGTCCAGTAGACATGGTAACGAGCAGAGTACCCGTCCAACAACAAGGACGCTCCCGAAACACCCTCGACTGGTCGGCGCAAGGACGCTACAGAGGGCTCCTGGCGTCTGTGCGTCGACGGAGACGCAGCACCACGCAAGAGAGAATGCGCTCGGCCAGCACTGGTGCCCCCAGGGCCAGCCGATTGCGCATGCGATAGACCTGGCCTTAACGTCCACTAAATTGCCTTTTTGTCAAGATCTCTACCACCTCCCTACGGCGGCGTCCATGGGCTTGCGGCCGCGCAACCCCCGCAAGGCATGTATTGAGCTACGACGTGCAGGTTCCGACGCTTGGAAACCTCGCTGGTGCTAAAGCAGCCGCCATGGAGGCGCAGGTCCCAGCTCGTGAGATTCTTCTCTTTAATAAGTGGTCACTGGAGGATGTTGAGGTTTCAGATATTGCCCTGGCTGACTACATCGCTGTGAAGCAGAAGTACGCAGTGTACCTGCCGCACACGGCGGGGCGGTACCAGACGCGACGCTTCAAAAAGGCGCAGTGCCCAATAGTGGAGCGTCTCGTGAACGCCCTGATGAAGCACGGAAGGAACAATGGAAAGAAACTTATGGCAGTTCGGATTGTGAAACACTGCTTCGAAATCATGCACGTTCTCACTGATCAGAACCCGGTGCAGATTCTCGTGGACGCTGTGATCAATGCGGGTCCACGCGAGGACTCGACGCGTATCGGCTCCGCGGGGACGGTTCGCCGCCAGGCTGTTGACGTATCGCCGCTGCGACGCGTGAATGTTGCGCTCTGGCTTCTCACGACGGGCGCGCGAGAGTCCGCGTTCCGGAACGTGAAAACAATTGCCGAGTGCTTGGCTGATGAACTGATCAACGCCGCGAAAGGGAGCTCAAACTCCTTCGCCATCAAGAAGAAGGATGAAATCGAGCGTGTCGCCAAAGCGAATCGCTAAGGAGATACTGCACACAATGCATGTTACTGTGCAGGTGAGGAAAGCAGCGTGTGCGCTTTGCACGCTGCCATGAGATCATCGGCGCTAGCGAGGCTGGTTCTCTCTCCTATAGTCGTTTACCTCGTTGGAGAGTCACCGCTCGGTGCGTGTCATCAAATGCCGTTTCGCCGTTTATCGCAGATGTGTTCGAAGTGCGTTCATTTTCAAATATAAAAGACGTGGGAAACGTATGGACATGAGAGTTGGGAACCATGAGGACCGCCGCCACCGGCTGCCGAAAAAACGAAAAAATCCTCATCTCGCCGACCATCGAGCGAAGATAAGCACGTGACGAGGAAGAAGATGACGATGAGAGACAGACAAGAAAAGGTGTTTGCCCGACCGGACGATGACAAGGCTGTAGTGGCACAGAGGGCGCTAGTTCTAGGAATCCTTGCAATGGTGAGTTCCATCAGATGCAATAAACGCATGCAGTTCGTGAACCGACACGTCAACGGCATCCGACGATGTGCGGTGCTGAAAACGAAACCCGGGGAGCTGGTACCAGCCAACTTTGCGGGACATCCTCTCAGGCTCCAAGTTTGCAAGGAGAAATTGAAACCGATAGCAGTCGGTGGGTCATGAAACGTTGGGAAGCGTCTGCGCGCGGGTGTCTTTATACACTCTACCGTCGTGGGACATTCAATGTTTCGCTGGGCATTGTCCGAGCCCTTAACGCAAAGAACAGGCTGCTTTGATACCCGGATACGGAAGCAACTCCGCATGCGCTCTGGTAATGACAAGTCGGTATGTACGATCGTCTTAGCCGAATAGGAACCCCGGCCGGCACAGGACGCCGTCCCAGGCACCATGCAGGCAATGCGATTCGCGGATGAGACCATCAATGTGGGCGTCTGTCCAGCCTCGACAGATGCGAACGTGGCCCTGCGTATCCATCGGAACTCCCCGCATGCAGGCATGCACCAGGCTCTCGGTTTTGAAGGTGCTTCGTTGAAATGCCCAGCCCATGATGTGAATGCTACGGACCACCTGAGGATCGTTCATCGAATGACTGGGCGCGCGCATCAATCATTTCTGTTCTGGTTCGAGAAGATGCAGCAACTCACCGGCCTTTTCGATACAGGGCAGATACCGTTGCTGCTCACTTCGTGCCCGAGCTGCGGATCCTGTTCCGCACTGCGAGCGCTCGACGCATGTGGAGCTGCGCGTGCTGCCCAGGTTGTAGGCGACAGTTTGGGCATACGCGGGAGCTAGGTAACTTCGCAGATCCGTCAGCAATAAAGAATTCCGTATTCAGCGTAGGCGAAAGCTGTAGAACGCAAAAGCGTTTCCAGTTGTTCGCGGAGCGAAGTAGAGCCTCGGAGCGTCACGAACATATTCGTGCTCCTGGTACCCGCGAGCACATGTTTTTTGGTTGGCAGCGCCTGTAGTGCCCCGGGAGCGGACCTGTAGCTCTCTACGCTACGTGCAACCGTAGCAAAAGGACCAGCTCATATGGATGCAAAACAATTCCCTGAAGAACCTATGACAAATGAGCACCGTGCGCCCAGAGAGCGCACAGCACTTTACCAGCAGCAACGGGCCAGGGCAGGACGGTATCCCGCAACGCGCTGCTCTGCATCCTGTACATAAACAAACATATACACACGTTGCTTACCGTGGCAACAGAATACAGTGCTCAGACTGACGCCACTGGCCCAGTCACCTGAGCAACACCAAACAGAGCTTGGGCGTAACACGCTGGAGGCAGCGCCAACGAGGCGACGCCTCGAAGAACGAGTTGCCGTCGCGTCCGGCGGGCATCCCTCAAAAGAGCAGAGATTTCGTACGTGGCGAGACACGACCAGGTCCAACTGGAAACAACGACGAACACTCGAAGCGTGCCGGAGCGTGTGTCGTCCCGACGTGATCCCGTTCAGCGCAGCACCGGGTGATAGTAAGCGCGCTCCATACCAGCACATCTCCAGATGCGAATGTTTCACAGCGCTGGCATGGCCCGGGCGCACATTGCACCAGCTCTACGTCTTTCCTCTTGGGTCTATGTAACTACGAACATACCGCTTTTGCAGCGCAGTCATGGCGTATTTGGTCTCTCTGTCGCGGTGGTGCCGTGCATGCCGGTTTCCAAAGCGCGCAATGCGGAGAAGCAGGGGTGCTCTGAGCGCACTTGGAGCTGCAGCCCATACCTACGTGACCGTGCGGGGCTTCTCCGACGACTCCGAGTACCGCATTCTGCGTCGAGACTCGCGCCTCACCCACCTGCTCACCGAGAAAGAGAAGAATCGACTTCATCTCTTAGGCGAGCTAGAGCGTGCGTTTTACAGTTCTTCCAGAGAGGATGCCTTCCGCTTGGCCGGTGTCGACGAGGCCGGACGCGGCAGCCTCGCCGGTCCAGTGGTCGCAGCCGCGTGCGTTCTGCCGCGCGACCTCTGGATCGAAAACCTCAACGACTCGAAGAAGCTCTCTCCATTCGCTCGCGACGAAATTTACGATCTTCTGTTGGACCCGCGCACTGGGGTGGACGTGGGCGTTGGCATCGTCGAAGCGGACGTCATCGACGCCGTCAACATCCTCGAAGCGACCGTGATCGCGATGCAGAAGGCTCTACAAGCGCTGCGGAACGGCTCGCCTGCAGTTGCCCTTATTGACGGATCGCTCCCGGCCACACTGAAACGAGAAAATGAGCGGAACGCGCACAACGCATCCGCCACAGAGTTCTTCGGAATCGTCAACGGCGATGCGTCTAGCTTGAGCATTGCCGCGGCGAGCATCGTTGCCAAAGTCACTCGGGATCGACTCATGGAGAACCTGGACAAACACTACCCCGGTTATGAGTTTGCAGACAACAAGGGATATCCGACTCCACGGCATCTGGAGCTGCTGCGTGAGCTCGGGCCCAGCCCCATCCATCGTCGATCCTTCGCACCAGTGAAGCAGTTCTTCCATCCGATGGGAATGAACCAGGAATGAGTACCGGAGGCATGCTGCATGCAGGCGCATGCCCAGTGAGACATTCCGGACACTGCGTCATAGCGCTCGTGGCAGCACGCATCCTCGGATGCATCCTGGAACTGCGCGTCGCCGCAACGCGCCTGCTGCGGAGGCGGCGACGCTCACTTCGATGCTGGCCCTCTGTCGATGCCACCACCAGTGCGTGCAGCTCCGAAGCCAGCCTGCGGAGCGCATGCACATTGCCGAACATACTGGCATGCCGCCCTTGCCCTTGAAGCCTGTATCCATTGCGCCTCCTACGGAGCGACATGCACTATCGGTACAGTAGTGCAGGATGCCGGGTGTCTTCGGTGCGCGCATCGTGACCCTGCTTTGCGTGGAATGCTTTGAGCCTCTGTTCCGCATGGTTCATAAACATCCGCAGGATAACGAGGCGAAAGGTGCCTGCGGATACTGGACGCCGCCCTCTGTGCAGCGTACGAACATCAAACAACGAGCATCATGCGTGCCGCTGAATCGCCCCGTGCACGCATCATCGTCGCTGCTGAACCGCAGCCTCTGCGATGCACCCAGCCTTACTGAAGTTTCGGAAGAGATTTTGGACGCTTTCGAAGAATGAACTACTGAATCCTGCGCTAATGGTAATGATTCGTGTTGTTCGTGGTGCTCTTGCTGAATCAGCGGTTCGTCGGCTGGCGGCGTTACCGAGAAGCGGCTCGGAGCGTGTTCATGGGGTACTGGGTTCGCGACGCGTGCCGCACCGGTATCCGTATCATCGGACGCGTCAACCTGGCAATGACGATGCAGGTTTCGTTTCCCCGTGAATATCGATGGCGATGGCGGGTAATCGTGCTGTTGTCTGGGCACGCGTCCCGGTCGGTCCACACTGCGTTGTGTGTTGGCTCCAAACGTTGAACAGATGCTGGTACTGCTGCTAAAACGACTTCGATGTTGCCGTCGCCGCCGTCAGTTCTGATGTTTCCCCCCCGAATCACTCAGTGTCTGTCTGCTTGCGACGCGACACTGGCAACCTGTTGGCGAAAAGCGCGGCGATTTCCGCTTCTCGAGATGCTCCTCGACGCACGGGACGGCGGACTTTGAAGGCGAAGCGTCGTGCGAACGCCGCTTAGACGTGCGGCGCCAAGCCGTCTTCCACGGTGACAACCCCAGGGATATCGCGCAGGGCGGCACATAAGGAATCAAGTTCAGTTCGATTGATGACAGCAACGCAGTACTCCAGGTAAGCTGTGTTCTGCGTAGAGGTGCTTCGGGTCGACAGAATTGTGATGCCTTTTTCAATAACTGCCCGACTGACATCGCTGAGAAGGCCATTTCGATCAATGCAGGTCACTTTCAGACAAGTGGGAAGCCGTGCTGCACGCGTGGTCCCGCTACGCGCTGGGCTCTGCCACTGGACGGAGAGTTTGCGCGCGCCGCTGGTCTGCACTAGGGCGCGCTGCCCTACTGCGCATCCCTGTCGATGAATTTCCACCTGACTGGCACCGTCTGCGATGACACCGAAAATTTTGTCGCTCGGCAGAGGCAGGCAGCAGCGCGCCATGGACGCGGAAGCGATTTCGAGTCCGTCCTCGAAAACGAGTTGAGCAGGCGAGATTTGTAAGCACATATCATCGAGAAGGTCTTCTGGCTTCATGCTACTTAGGAAGCTGTTCACGGCGTCTTCGCTGCGCTGTGAACGATCCCAGCGGAACTGGCGTTCCTCATTAGAAGCCGCTTTCGACGAGTTCCCGTCGATACCTGGCTCACCATTCTTGTCGTTTGCGCTACTCCCAGACTCGAGGTCCGGATCCGCAGCACTCGTAAAATGTTTTGGAAGCTCCGTCTCACCTTGCCAACGAGCGAAAAACTGCCGCAGCACATGCTGCGCAAGCCTCGTCTTCGCGTACTGGACCCACTCCAAGCTGGGACCTGGTGAGTACTTGCTCCGCACGATCTGGATCATGTCCGCATTTTGGAGAACGTAGTTCATGGGTACCATCGAGCCATTCACTTTCGCCGCGATCATGCGGTACCCGGCATCTGCGCTGATCGCGAATGCAACATCCACCACCGTGGACCCTCGAGGTAGATTCAGGATGCGGGTCGCGTTCTCGGTATTCGTATCGTTCACGAACACAAAAACCCGGTTGCCGAGCAATTCGCGTCTTACAAGTTCCACAAATTCGTGAGAAGACTGGATATCCAGATTCCACTCTTGAATGCTCGTTAACCAGGAGTTGGACGCGGCGGCCGTCAGTTGGTCATGTTCCTTGAAGTACCAGTGTGCAGCCATACCGTACTCTGCTGTGCGATCCATCGCCCGGGTTCGAATTTGAACCTCGAGCGGTGCCTGATCGGAGCCGTTGTCTACCACGACCGTGGTGTGCAGTGACTGATAGCCATTCGGTTTCGGAAAAGCGATGTAGTCCTTCACACGTCCGGGAACGGGGTGCCACAGTTGATGGACGATACCGAGCACGTAATAGCAGAGCCCATTCTCGTCATCGCGGAGCCGCGTTTTCTCGGCCTCATCTCGATCCATTTCATTTGTACCGCTCGTGCCGACTACGGACAGGTCCTCGCGCGGATCAATCGTCACCCGCAACGCAACCAGGTCGTATATATGATCCAGGCGCTGTGCGCGTCCGCGTTGTAGTTTCTGCCAAATGGAATAGATTTCCTTGGAACGCGCTGCAACCTCAATACGACTAACCGTGCGCCTGAGGATTGGATCGCTGCTCAGCGCATGCTCGAGGCGCGCTTTGCTCTCCTCCAGAATCCGTTTGTAGGAGGGCATCCGCCCCTCGATATGAGACCGAATCTTCCGGTACTCTTCGGGGTAGAGATAGAGAAAGGCGAGATTCTCCAAGTGGCTCTTCACTGACCAGATTCCTAGGCGGTGCGCTAGCGGTGCAAAGATGTCCAGTGTTTCCCGAGCGATTCGTCGTTGGCGCTCTGCTGGGAGCGTCTGCAGTGTTCGCATGGTGTGCAGGCGAGCTGCGAGCTTGATAACGATGATACGAAAATCGGAAGCCATGGCGATGAACATTTGGCGTAGGTTTTCAACGTTTTCATCAGCTATCGGACTCTCGGCCATTTCAGGTAGGCGGCTGACTTTTGCCTCGCCCTCAATGAGGCGCGCAACAGCATTGCCAAACTGCTCCGCGATGGAGGCCAGGGATGCAACGCCACTCTCCACGAGCTCCGTCAAGATTCCCGCGATAATCGTATCGCTATCCATTTGGAGTTCTGCGAGAATACTCGTGATCCCGGTGGCGCGCTCGAGGCTAGCTTCAGACACATGTTCTCCCTTGGCGGCGCGACTCTTAAGCACAAAACTTAATGCCTGCTCAATGCTGAAGCACGGCACTGGGCCCAGATAAGCAACGAGAGGTCCCAGGATTTCTCGCATCACTTTAGCGGAGATAGCGTCCAGCGTAGCATCGGCTTCGCAAGCATGTTTCCCTGTTGCAGACGTGTTCCCATTCTTTTCAGATTTCAGAGGCTCGCCAGTACTGGTGTCTGGGCTTGGGAAGGTCTGTTCAACCGGAGCGCTGTAGGCTGGCACGCGGGTTGTGCTCGACTTGGGCGCCGAGTGCTGTTCAGCTTGCTGCAGCGAAGGCGACAACGACAGCGGTGACGCGTTCACCGTTGCCTGTTGAGGTTGCTGCTGATTCTGCTGCTGTAGTGGCAGCGGCTGCGGCTGATGTAGCGTAGGCGCTGGGTGTGCAGGTGGCGCTCGTTGCGGTGACGGCTCTTCCTTAGGTTGATTGACGCTTAGAACGCAGCGCTGGCCGCGACGCCTACGCCTCGGTGCGGCCGCAAAACCGTTCCATCCAGAACACTGTCTCTGTACTAAACGCCCAGAGAGCGCTACGAATAGTCCCGAACAAACCGGCGACACCCAGCTCAACTCGCCTTGCCGCACAGCGGTGCCGCTCGTGTACCCGTGCCGAGCCCCCAAGTGCAACTGCCCCGATTTCGCCAAGGAATCGCTACGGAACAAACTATCTATAGTATACTTATCAAGATGAAAAGCGTGAGCCGAGTGAAGAGCGCTCCATTCGACTTTTCTTTCGAATAGCGCCCACATCAGCACTGAACCGCGCCTCGCAGGACCTAGATGTCTTGCGGGATGTCAGCGCTGGTGCGAGACCGTGTATGCAGCGCATGATGCCCGCGAAACGGATCATCATCGTATATATGTGTACAAATAGGACTGCCTTTGTGTGATCTTTTGCCGTCCTTGGGGATGTGAGAGTCCACCGTTCCAGAGTGCGCGAAGCGATAACGCTCAGGCACGCTCACACATGGTGGGGCTGTCGTGTTCCATTCCAGTATCTCGTGCCCGACTGTAGTGTAATATGACTCTTGTTATAAACGGGACCCAGGAAAATATAAGTTTTGTGAAGCATCAAGAATCTTAGGCACGGAAGCTGCGTAGGAGTGCTTTGCCTCTGGGCCGTGACTTGAAACGTCTCTCGCGTGACGAAACGGGACAGTGCGTTGACCTCCTCTCAGTCTGGTCACGAACCCCTCGAAAACGTTACAGTGTACACTGAATGTCTCCGGTTCGAGTTTACGCCAGCACTGGTGCCGCTTGCTGTTGACGCCTGCTCGCGACGTACTTCAGTTGGCCGCAAGAGTCTCGACAGGTTCCACAAGTGGCTTCCAAGACGCTCATGATGTACGTTTGGACACTGGTAACAGTGCCCAACTCGATTCCGCTTCAATGTGAGAGGCAAGTGCCGAATTCGGACCCTAGTCGCGATGTATCGAGCGTAGAACGCACGCGTAAAGCTTGTCGTGCTCATTGTATGCCCTCTGATGGAACTGTGCCCTCGAGACTCGTCTTCAGATACCATGAATTCGTTCTGGAATCACTGGAACAAGAAGCACGAAACGAGCGTTCAAAGCACCGACACGTTATGCTTTGCAGGCATCCGATAGCTAAGCAGCGCTCGGAACGGCCGCGGCGCCTCCGCAGGCGGAAAGAAATCCGTACCGACTCTGAACCAAGCGCTATGCAATACTTGTACAACGAGCACCGTTTAGAATGTACAGGGGGCTTCTATTGCTTCCGAAACAAATCTCGACGAGCAACTGCTGAGCATTTGCTCACCGGCTGAAACGTATGCACCACTGAGCCAGTTGCAGTGCCCTCGTAGCATGCAGGCATCGAGAATATGAACCTCGGATGGTACCGCAAGTCCGTCAGAGGCCGCTATGACTGCATACTTGCATCTGATGCGCTTCAGGAAATAGACGAGGCGTCACCGAGGCTTGGTATACATGTGCAGAGCCCGAATGCGCGCAGACCTCTTCTAAAGTGTATTCGCGACACCATCTCGCTACCGTGCCGTAGATCAGAGACAGCCACGCACCAGAGCAGGTATGCAGCATACCCGTGAGCGAGCACGCGTATGAAAGGCACTCGCAAGACAGGCAGCCCTGACGATTGTATGAATGTTCGCGTAGCCATGAGCGTATTCGGGCGATGAGCGTGAGCGCTACGCGATGATGCAGATTCGCGTGTGCGAGCGCCGACGACCGTAGCGCTAGTGCTTCAACGGGAACGGGATTTGTTCGCTAACCTAAGACGTAGATGCTCAAAGGATTCGCAATCGTGCATTGGCACGGCCTCGGCAGCATTCTCGTAAGCAGTTCGCGAGCGATGTGTCCATGCGCGTCGAGCAAAGCCAAGTAGTTGCGCCTGTTCCCGCCGTCTTGCGCGACATGAATCGGCGTATCGCTGGAGCCATTCCCGTTCAACCCTGCGCTCAAGTTCGATATGCTGCTCCTTCTGTCGCTTATGCGCTTCATCGCGAACGAAATACGGAAGATTGGTGTCCGTGGTGCGTCGTTCCCAACGAAACGCGCCTTGTGGCTCCAGTACAAAACTGGGCAGAGGTGCGAGTGCGGAGAGTATGTACGGTAAGAAAAGAAAAATCAGAAAGGGCATAAAGTGCCAAAACATGCCAAGTCGACGAGCATGACCCGCGTTTCCCGCTGCGGACGGGTGGCCACGTTGGCGCTGTTGTCGTGCTCGCGACAAAAACGCTGCCCGGCGTTGTGCCAAGTACGACATGGGCATGCCGGCCCCAAAGCCGCCGTAGAAGAACGCCTCAAAAAGCTCTTCGGCACTCATTTCTCCAGGTCCAAAAAAGAAACCGTCAAAAGCGTCCGGGGTATAGATGCGGGCACCACGTGCGCCGTGAAAAGGTGACGAGCCTGTCATGAAAAACACATCCGCGTGGTGATCTGTCTGAGCCTGTGCTTGTTGGTACCTCAGCGCAGACTGCTCGTCGTCAATGCCAGTCTGATCGTAGAGTCGACGCCGGTCCGGGTTGGACAACGTCTGAAAAGCGTGTGCAATGCGCTTGAACGCAGCGTCGGCGCCCGGCTCGCTGTTCTTGTCCGGATGAAAGCGCAATGCGAGTTGGCGATAGGCACGGCGCAGGTCGTCGTCAGATGCGTTTCGCTCCACGGATAATACTCGGTAGAGATCTCGAGCATTCAGTATTTCTGCAATAGCTTCGCGTGAGGTCGAAGGTCGCTGCGAAGGAGATCGGCTAGAGCGCTGTCTCGATGTTTGGGCAGGTTGCGGGTTTTTCGTGCGCGTATGCGAAGCAGCGCTCGCTGCCTCTTCAGAAGCTGACTGCGAATGACCGTTTGAGTGACTAGCACCTGTGTTCACGTAATTGTTGGATCTTGGCTGGTGCTTTGCGTGCGCGTCTGCCTCGCGCTTACCCGATGCACCAATACCAGCAGCGTCTTCAACAGGAGTGCTAGGTTGCCCTCTGCGGTCGTGGGTGTTCACGGGAGGCTCCTGGCCGGCACCCGCCGCGTCATCTTCTCCCGCACCGACCCCAGCTTGGTCATGGTCTGCACTGTTCAGGACAAAACCTGTTCGACGAGCAGATTTCTCAAGCGTCTCGAGTAAACTCCGCGCTTCAGCGCTATCATGCAAACGACACGCTTTTCGGGCCCACTTGAGCGCGCTCACCAGGTCAGCGTCCCGGAGTGCCTCATGGGCAAACTTCAGACACGCATCAGCGTCTTCTTTATTCATGGAGTCCGGCGAACGTACACAGCAATGAAAACGCACAGGTTACCCAGAAGGACGCTGTTCAGGTGACACACGGCTGCTGGAGCGGGCGCAACGACATGCGGCGCACCGCGCCCGCAGCGCCACAGGCGTTCGATGCCTGCGGAACTGCGGAAGCGCTCCCATGCGTCGGGCCTCGTTCCCCATCGATAGGCAGGACGCCCGCACCTGAACCATCCCATCGTTGCAGCATTTGTCAATCGCAGCGTATTCATACCTTCATCAGGAAGCTCATTCGAGCGGCAGTTTTCCACACAACGGTGCTGGCGTTTCTGGCGCAGAGAAGCGCTTGCTCATACTGGAGTTTTGTTTTGTGGCATGCCTGGTGGCGCTGAGGGCGGACATAGCGGCCGTTGCCACACAGCGCAACGTCCAGCAGCGCGCTGGCGAAGAGATTCAACGATAGGCCTACACCGAGGCCTCCAAGCAAGCATGCGTATTCGTGTATACCACACGATCCCACACGACGCTACACACCAGAGTATGGATTTTCCACGTTATCGGCAAGGCGGATATTGCGATACCAACGCGTCGTTATCCACTGGCTTCGATGTCGCGTCTGGGGTGCTTTCTGTGGTGCGGGAATCATGCACGGCTTTCGTGGATGTGCGCGGTGCTTCACAACGCGGCAGTGCCGGGAAGAGCGCAGGAGCGCTGTGCCCGGCACTGCCGCAGAGCGCCCGCCCCGCCGCGCGAACGCAACATCGATAGACAGGCGCGGTACGTTATACTCGCGCAGGGATCGTGCGTATAACTAGCGTTGAAGCCATAGACACGGTAGGGCTGTTGCCTCTCAGGGAAGACCCCTTATGAACTTGATCACCAAGGCAGCGCGCTACGTTGCTGGAGCTGACCGTAATCCGGCCACCTCTGGTGTTACAGAAGCGCTCGACCTGATTATACACCGGCTGCATTGTGGGCGGTTTCCCTCGGAACGTCTCCAGTGTGTCGAGGTCCTGCTCCGACGGGTGACTGCGGCAGACGATAAGGTCGCCGAGCTCTTAGAGCAGGCTGATGCTGATGCCTGTGACGAGGTCTCAGAAGCGCTGCGGGTCGCGCTGAGCCTCCGGGAAGAGTTGGTAACGAAGGGCGTGCCTCTTCTGGGAGCTATCCTCGATCAGGACAGGACGGAGTCCGAACTTATCCAAAGTACGCTCGCTTTGCTACAACTGCTTCTCTGTGCGCCGACCGTGAGTCTTGCGGGCTCGCTCGAGGACAGCACGCAGGCCGCCTCTTCAGAGAGGCGTTCGCTCGTGCGACGTCGAAGCAATACCAGCTGCCAATCGAAGGAAGCCGTTGCGCCGTTGCACCGAAACGAAGACATTTGGCGGAAGTGGAGTGCCGACACAGCGTCCACGATACGCACCGCTGTGTCTATGATGCTCGGTGCCGCCAGTCCACCCGTCACCGCTTCCGAGCGAGCGGGACTGGGTCTTGTACCGTGCCTGCTCGACTTGCTCGCAGACGGTGACTACTCCGTTCGGCTTCAGGTGTCCGACTTGCTGACGCATATCGCGAGGCATGCCCTGCCACCATTACAGAAAGCCGTTCTTCGCTGCCCGCGAGGAGTCTCGCGAATGATGGATTTACTGCGGGACCCGCGCGAGGTGGTACGAACCTACGGCCTCCGTCTCGTCATGGAGCTCTCGCGCAACAGCGGGGAAATCCAGAGAATACTTGCTTTTGAAAATATTTTCGAACTTTTGTTCGAAATGATCGACAAGGCACGCTATGAGGAAGTCAGTGTCCATGTCGATGAGCAGAGCGATGAGGTTCAGATATCTCGGAGATACGCACCTGCTGAAAACGGCGATGCCGACGATAACTCAGAAAGAGATGATACGGATGGCTTTCCAGTATCCGGCCGCCCGCAGTCAGAGTCGCTAGCGAGAACATCTGCATCCGACGAGAGTCTACGACAGCAACAACATGTACCGATGGTGTTGGCGTCCACGTCAGACGTCATGGACTTGGTCACGCGAGACTGTCTGATTTTTATGGATATTTTGCTGGATGGTGATCCGGCGATCGCGACGCTCTTCGCCGAGGCTGGTTGCATCCCAAAGCTCTGTCCGCTCTTGTTCCTGGCTGATCATCCAGCGAAAGCACTGCGACCCGTGCAAGTGGACAACCTGATTTTGACGATTGGTTTAGTCGATCACTTGTCGCGCGCCGAGTCTACGAACAAGGAACCACGGACTCGAGCACTTTGTCTCCATTACGGTGTTACAGAGAGCATCGCGCGCTTGATTTGTAGTGCTCGCAACGCGGACGCCGTCGTTGTCCAAGGTCTTCTGACTTTAGGCCGCCTGTCTCGAGATCACGTCGCGACCCTATCATTCTTGCATGGACTTTGGGTTGTTGTCGCTGAAGTCGATGATTCCAGCCAAGCACGTACCAGCCGGGCACCAAACGGGAAAGAGGTGCATACGCTTTTTCTTGCATTCGTGTTGGACATGATGACGGAGCACGCATCACAGGAGCTGCGAGCAGCAGCGTTCTGCTTTCTTTCTATGGTATGGCTGGAAAGCGAATCAGGCTTGTGCTGGTTCACCTGGATGTTGGCAGACAAGCGTCAGACTTGTGGTGCCGTCGATCCCGCCTCCAGTAATCCGCACGCTTCCGAAGTATTGAAGGACGTCGAATCGATCGATGAACGCACTGCTCATGCGCTCCAGCGCGTTGTCTCTGAACTGCTGGGTGTTGCTGTCGGCTGGCCCGATGAAGCTGACCCAGCTGCTGTATTGTACGCGTGCTCGCTGTTGGCGTCGTGGATGGTACGCTGCTGTGCTCAGGGTTCATCGGTGGCCGACCAGGACCCGCTGCTGATGCCAGTATCTAGATATCGTGTCGTCCTAGGTGCTGGTGCGCTCACGGGCGAATGCTCAGCAGGTGAGCCTCTGTTTATGAAGCTGCTGCGTACGTTGGGGCGTGCGGTGCGCGAAAACAGTCCTCCGTTAGTTCGACTAGCGCTGTTGCTGCTCCTGTGCTGTTGGTTGTATGTTTCAGACAGAGCACGCCAAAAGTTCTTGTCCACACCGCTCAATGTGCCGCTGCTGATGGACCTGGTCTCATCGTCGGGAAGCCGTGCTGAAGGTATGCTCTTCGTGCAAATCCGCGGCCTCGCAGCGCTGGCGATCGCCGAGTGCATGGAACTCGAGTGTGCAGAAGCGGAATCGTTGGTGATATCGCCAAGAACCCTGGTCGGTATTGTGCGGAAACGCATTGGACTGATGCGCTTTGCTTCTTACTTGGATGATGTGCGAGCGTCGGCATACTTTGCAGCGGCGATCACGGGCTCTCCTGGACTGCTGCTGGAACAACGCTTCGCGAGAGGCGTCTTGACGACCGAATTCCGTCAAGGATCTGGTCTAGTTGAAGAACTTGGACATATGTATATCTTTCCTCAAGAACTTGTCTCCATTATGGAGCCTGTATATGACTGCGTCCAAAAACGCCTTCTTCACGAGTATGTGGAGCAAGAGGTTCCGCCTTCTGATACCGAGATGCAGGGCTCGACTCTCAAGTCCGCTGAGGTTGGGGTGAGTGCGTCACCTCGAAACGCAAAGGAGTTTGCGACGCCCGGCTCGTTATCTATCGATAGCCGGCACTTCGATGACACCACAAACAAATCATCAAATGAGATTCGAGCCATGCAGATGCGGATCCGAGAACTCGAGGATATGGTGGCTCAACTCGACGAGTACAAAAGAATGATTCGAAAACAAGACGAGGCGCTGTTGGCATCCAAAGAAGAAGTTGAAATGCTCCGCAGGAGCCTTCGTGAGAGTCAGGATTATGCAGATTCGCTTCTGCGCGGCTCAGAGTCGCGTTTTAGGGAGGAACTGAGGCTCGTTCGTGACCAGTTAACTGAGCGCGAGGATTTGGTACGGCGACTAACGGAACAGGTGGCGTCGCTGGAGCAGGCATTACAGAGCCGCCAGCGCGATGTGGAGTCGATATCGAAAGCGTGCGAAGCGCTCGCCCTAGAGAACGAGCAACTGAGGAACGCTGGTGCACACGTCGATGACGGGTCGAGCGTTCTGCCAGCACAGCACGTGCATAGTGGAGTTTTCCGCGATCCCGCGGAGCGAACGACTGCGGATCATTTCCGAAGCAACGAAGCGCACGCGTACATCGACGAGACGTCAGAGTCGTCAGCATGCGATATCACTGATGTCAGGATATTGGAACGCGCACTCGCCGAAGAACGGCAGAAGAATGAGCGGTTGATGATTCTCCTGAACCAGTTCGAGGATGCAGAGCGAGGCGAGGATAGCGCATCGGAACTCGTGCGAATCGAGAATGCGCACTTGCGAGAGCGGTTGCGAGCGCTCGAGGACTACATCCAGTCCCAAAATCGTACGAATACTGGGGCTGACGGGGCACCCTCAGATGCAGTGATCGAAAGTGCCGCTGAAGACGCTAGCGGCAGCGGCTCCGCAAGTCCGCGCTATCCTGCGAGTGAGGCACCGCCTCTGCGTTCTTCGAGCGAGGATCGATTCGCTACCGTACTGCGAGCAGATGCATCGTTCGACCCTGCTATCGACGCAGGCTCCCGAGAGCAACGTATCGCGGACCTCGAAACCCAACTTGTTTCACTGCAGAAAATGTTGGAACGATCCGAAGAAGATGCCTATGAAACACAGCAAATCCTTGAAGAACAGGTTATTCGACTTGAACAGGAACGTGATACGCTGCGCACGGAACTGGCGTCGTTGCGTTCAGCGGCAGAGCGGGTGACGACGCACGACCAGCACCAGCGACCTGACGTGGCCTCGACGGGCACGCAAACAGATGTGCTTGCCGCTCTGCAGCCCAGTGAATCGGAGCTCGAGGCAGCGTCTCGTGTGAGCGGTGAACGAGCAGCCCAAGTCGCATCAATGGTGGTATCTGGGCGTGTGCCGAGTGCTGATCAACCTCCAGATGCACTCATCGATCGTTGGGTAACAGGGGACAGTTTGCGGTGCGAGGTTGCACCGGCGAATGCGCTCGCTGCTGGTACGACAGCAAGTGGGCGTCTCAGCATCGCCCTCGATGCCCTGCACAACCTGTCCAATCGCTTCGATGGAGACCTGGTCCATGTGTTGGCCTCGTTGCGCTCCATGGAGGCTCGCGTGGATACATTGTGTACCCGCATCTGGCGGTGTAGCGCAATCCTGCCAGCACATATCCCGCGTGGCAGCGATGCATCTGTGGTGCTGTCCGGGAGTGCAGAAGCGAAGATGACGCTGCAGCGCACGACGGTCGGTGCCTGCACTGCACCAGAGGTAGGGACGTGTGTTGCGCCCTTGGAGGCGCTTCCCGAACTATTCGCTTATGCCTTGCGAAAGAATCAGGCAATCGCCCGGGAGCGTGCTGCTGGTTATGGTGCGTTCAGGGTAGAGGTATTGATACTGGAAGAGATACTGATTAAAGGGCTTGCGCTGGGTGCGCTCAAGGACGCTGCGGTGAAACTGTTTGGATATCTGAAGCCTGGGTATGCCGAGGCAGGGCCTGTCTCGCATGCTGTTGGATCCTGGCAGCGTTTAGAGGATGCATTTGCGGAATTGCGTCGGTCTGAAACGCAACTCGCAGAACTCGAAACCCAGTATCGAAACGTCTGTGACGAACGAGACAGGCTTCGGAGCGAATGCGCGTCTCTCGGGCATGCGGTAGCAGCCCAGCAAGCAGCGCAAACGCAACTCGCAGAACTCGAAACCCAATATCGAAACGTCTGTGACGAACGAGACTCTCTGTTGGAGCATGCAAGTCGTCTCGAAAGTGTTCAGGAAACATGCACAAATCTGAAATCCGAACTGGATGCTCACGTACATGAGAAGGCGTTGTTGAACTCGCGTATCCGGTCTCTGGAGGAAGATCTAGCGCAGGTTTCCCATAGCTTCACTGTGCTCAGAGAGCAGCATGCAGACTGCGACGGACAAACTGCAGAGCTACAGAGACTCGAGGAGCTGGTGCAGCTCTACCAGACTCGCATCGAGGAATACGAAGAAGCGTTGACTGCGGCTACCAGAGACCGCCGCCGGCTCGAGGATCTGGAGGATTCCATGCGAACGATCACGCGAAGGTGCGAAGAGCTTGAGAGTGAACGACGGGAGTTGGAAATCTCTTTAGAACAGGCCCAGGCGGATAGGGAGAAACTTGCTGAACTGGAAGCGAGAAATCGCGAGCTCGAATCCAAAAGCGAAACGCGCGATGCTGAATTGGAGGAACTTAGCGCTCAGGTTTTACTCTTGCAAGAAACGCTTGCATCTCGAGAAGACCAAGTACAGCACCTACAGAGTCAAGTGCAGAACTTGCAAAATGCCCTCGGCCTGGAGCGTGAAGAAGCACTGGCGGCGGAAAAGCAGTACGAGGAAATCAGCCACGAACTGCAATCGCAGCTGGACCGAGTACTCGCGGAGCACGCAGAGACTCAGCTTGCGCACGATGAGTGCGTAGCGGAGCTTCACCAGACCAACCAGAGACTGGCTACCGCTGAGGAGCAACAGGAAGCACTCTGTGCTCGCATCCATATGATCGAAGCGGAGCATCATCGATGGAGACGAGCGCTTACGGATCAGATCACTGGAGTGATAGACGCGACCGCATCCGAGGTCAGTGCATGTGCGTCGACCGTTCACTTCTGGAGGGATAAGCAATTCGCCATAATCGACCGGCAGCTTGATATGCTCACTGATCAGCAGGCAACATTGCAAGAATGTGAACTTGAGTTTGACAACCTCCAGGCGCAAATCCGCGCTGTCATCCTATCAGCTGGTGCTACGGGTACCGAACAAGTCGCAGACTCGGAGGCGAGGCGCAACGAGCGCTCGCCGCAGCCAGTTCCTGCGGTGCTAGCGATGCATGGTGAGCACGACCCCGATGATAACGATGGCGATGACGATCATGATGATGATGATGATCACGCCGAGTCAGCGATCAGGGCTGACAAAGCGTTCGCTGGAGAGCAGCATACCCATCAAGTACAACTTGTCCGCGATGCCTATGAACGGCAGTTAGCTGAACTTGAATCTAGGCACGAGGCCAGTATGCGTGAAATGATGCGGGTCCATGAACAAGTCCTCCAGGAACTCGAGGAAGAGATCGAACACCTGCGCACGATTGCGCTTGCGTCATCGCACAAGCGCGCGTTCGACGAAGCATCAGCGCCAGAAACAACCCAGTACCGAGCAAGTCCCGAAAACGATTCCAGCGCTTCATATGATGTGGACGGCCCAGCAGCGGATCCAGCGTCCGTCGATGCGCTACAGCGCTCTCTCGTGAAAGAACGCATGGCGAGCGGCGATCTTCGCCAAGAGAACATTCGTCTTCAGACCTGTATCAGCGCCCTACGCGCACGCTTGGCAGCATGGGAGCACGCCCAGCATCCAAATGCCTCTGGAACTCGTGCCAGCGTGCTTGCTGGGACACCCAACGACGACGACGACGACGACGACAACGGCGACGATCAGGTATCTTCACGAGAAGCGCTCACCGACACGAACCTGCCCCGACTGGAGCCAGCGCATCCATCCGACGATACCAGAGGGAGCCACAGCCAGCATATGGAGACGGCGGCAGAGTTGCCAAGCAGTGCAGCTGCACAGCGCGACCTCATCGCGCAACTAGAGAAACAGATCGAGGAACTCATTGCCCGCGAGTCACGACTTGCCAGCGCAGTCGAAATGGTGCACGATGAGAACATGTTGCTGCGCAAGCAACTCGCCGAGCAGCACCACCACGACAAGCGGGCGCAACCACAGCAACCCTGGCGAGCAACGCACGTCAACGAGCTGGACGCATCCGGTGCTGACAGCTCGCAGCACGCCTGGTTGCCGTCGTCAGCTTTCGCAACAGCATCAGCAGCAGTACCAGCAACAGGTGCGGCAGTGGTGAAAGCGCAGGAGCAAGAGCAGGACGCCACACAAGTCCACGTGGATCCGCGCGCTGCGGACATGGAGGCGGAGCTTTGGCGTCTTCGAGAAGAACACAACGAGCTCCTTATCTGCCTCGCAGAAATGGAAATGGAATGCAACGCCTACAAGGAGCGCTTACGCAAGCTTCTCCAACCATAAACGGATCCTAGGATCCAGGTTCCAACAAGAGATGCCCAAGCGAAGCTTGGAGCATGCCTCGGAGCATCCACTGTAGACCCGGCTGTATCGTCCGCACTGCAGACGCCTGCTCCAGGAGTCCTTTAGAAAGCTGTATGTTGATCAGAGAACGCAGGTCGATGCTGCAAGCGAGCAGGCGGCCTCCGTCAACACTTGCTGGACGTCCTAGGCGCTGCCTTTCCGACACCGCATGCGCATTCGTCAGGTTTTGGGTGCGTCCCCTTGTGTCAAGAGATCGCACGGACGGATCCAGCGACCTGAGCGACACTGTTGCAGCACGTCTGCAGGACCTGGTCGAGCAGCTCGCGCTGTTTCGACCCTGCCGCATTGCCTAGCGCCAAAACCTGGAGCTTACTTTCGACAAGGCACCGAATCCGACACCGATAGGTATCGCGCTCTGCGGAAGATGTAAGTGTGTTCAGGTCTTTCGCCAACTGACGGAGAAACGGTTGACTGAGTTTCAGTAGCTTGCGCTGACCAGCACTACCCAGGTTCCATGCTGCTATCGCCTCGATCCAGCGTTCGAGAATCGATAAGCGCCGTTCCACACTGAGGAACGCTACCGTCGGCATGCTGGTTGCCAGAGGCAGCACCACTGCCCAGCATTCGAGAAGTGCATGTGAGCGGAGCCCGTGCCTGCCGTCCTGCTGTATGGCCTGGGCGTTGGCGAGCATTCCGTGCAGCGCTTCCAGAATCGGACAAGCGAAGACAGCAGGCATGCGTCGGCCCAAATCACCCAGAAATGTCACTAGACTCGAAACAGCAATCGAACTGCGCGTCTGTGGTTCAGCGGAAACGACGCGACCCCGGGTAGTGAGATAGTGATTCAGGATCGGTTGCAAGAGCGCGCTAGACAACAGCTCCACCATCCGGGTAGAGGCTTGCGCTGAACGTGCAGCTTGCAACGCCAGCCGAATACCCGCATGCAGTGCCACTGCGTCGTGTTCGGTAAAGCGTACGGCGTGCGGTCTCGCGGTTGCCAGCGCTACGACCTGTTCCAGTAGGCTTTGGAAAGACTCGAGGAACGCACGCTCGTGCGCTGCTTCGACCACCTGGGATGCCGCTGCTGCTGCTCGTTGCGTGCGACCAAGAACTCCGTAAACGAGCCTTGTGTATAAGGCCGCGTCGGTACCCTGCGTCTCAGCGATAAAGTCTGCAGCATGATGAAGCGCACCCAGCAGATCCATGAGCGTTACCGGTGCGAAACCTGCAGCACGAGTCTGATACCGAATCGCGATCTGGACCAGGTCCAAGACGCGGTGGTGGAAGGCATTTTCCCGCAACCTCTCCGCGGCGTTTGAAGCCGACAACTGGCTTTTTCGTCGTCGCTCCCCAACGAGGGGTTTTAGAGCAGCCACCAGTTGCGCATCGTATGCCGCAAGCACTGCCGGCTCCTCCTCATCCATATCCAACTCGAGATCCGCCTGGAGGTCGACCAGCGGGCGGCTAGATTCCACATCCGAGGCATCCGAGGTATCCGAGGCATCCGTCGTGGCCTCGTCAGCGCTGATGCTAGGCGCATCACTCTCGCTCGAGCTTGAGCGCAGGTCTGCCTCGGCATCATCAAGATCATCGGTGCTTGTGTCGTCCTGATCGGCAAGACCAGGGAGCTCACCCAGTACCACTCGAAGCACTGCCGCAGTCTGCTGCGTCGAAGCTATCATAGAAGCAAAAATCACGTCGACAGCACTCCGCACGCCACTGTCGTCGAGACGAAGCAACTGCAAGCAGAGGCGCGTGAGCTCGATCTCGAACATGTCGCCGTCTAGACCTGGAGTCCGCAAATGCTCGATGCAGCGGTCCAGGAATGGTACGCAATGATGCAAAATCAGGTCAGAGGGCTCGCTGGGCGTCCGCTGTGCCCCCTTCTTTGGCGATGGTGAAGGCGCACTCCACGCTGACACCGCTACAATGAGAACCAAGGCCAGCGTGAGAAGCGCGAGGCGACTTGCGCGGTGTTCCGACAGCGCGGCAAGGCTTTCCAGGTGTGCAGTACATACACATAGAGCACGTTCGGACTCGGGCTGCGCTTTCCGTTGCATACACCCAAGCAGAGATCTCATACTTCCAAGCCAGTCAGGCACGGGCTCGTTCGCAGCGTATTCAGACCAGGTTGCGATGAACGCTGCGACACTGAACAGTGGACCTCGCCAATGCTGTCGCTCAAGCCTTGAAGACGAACCCGATTCAATCAGAGCAGCCAGGGAGTCAAGCAGTGCCAGAACCTTATGCGAACATTCGGTGCGCTCGGCAGCTGCACCACGGCGAAGGCTCTCGTTCCATCCACGAACGAGTAACGGGAGCTTCGTCAGGTCGACCGACGACCTGACCATTCGAGCCAGCTCGGTCGCACGTAGATGGCGAGCGGCAGCCTCTAAGACAACAACGGCTGGGGACCCTTGGTGTTTACCCCGCGCTCGCTGCAGCTCCTTCTCCCACAAGATTTCCGCCAGAGATGTGCTCAGTGGACATCGTCTGCCAAGTAGCGCTACAAGCGCATCCGTCAACGCCTTGAGCAGCGGCTCCAGGTCATGAGCGTGCTTGCGATGAAGCGGTGAAACGTTCCAAAGGTGCTCATTCCAGTCGTCGTGAGCGAGCATAGCACGCCAGTCTTGCGCTTGGACGCAAGGCGAGCTCGCGGCAATTTGCAGAGCCTTCATGCAGAGCCGCAGCGCCAGCGCTACATGCGCTGGATGCTTGCTGGAGAATAAGTGCGGCGCCACGACCTGCTCGTAAAGCATGATCCACGCGGCTTTCGAGCTGTCTCCACTGCGATGACGTTTCCGAGCAGGAGCATTTCCATCATCAGAAGGCGTGACATCGGCATCCATTTCTGCTAGAAGCAGATCAAAAGCACGTGGCATCACTGGAGAATGCTCGGTTGACAGGTCCTCGATCACGGGTACAACGTACCTGCGGAGAAGCTCTGGGCTCCGGCAAGGCGATTCCTGGCCCCAGAGCGGACAGTCCGCTTCACTGGCTCGCAGCGTGTACCGATTTCGACAGAAAAGCATGACCGCAAGCGCATCAAGCGTCGGACGGCCCTGTCGTTGCCGGCGTTTCCAGTATCGCAGAACTGCTGCACGTGCGCCTGAACCTGCACGGAACAGGGAGCGATCGACACAAAGTTTTGCCACTGCCTCGCAGGCAAGACGCCCACACGCTTCCGCAAAGTTTTTCGTATCCTGATCAGCGATATGCGCTAGAACCTCAAGAATGCCGCCCAGCTGCAGCGGCGGCAAGGACTCGCAGTGCGACGGCTCCCAAGAGCCGAGTACAGCACCCAGTGCGAACAGGCGTGCGAGGGCTATTTCGCGCGCATCACCGACATGTTTCACGTTCTGGAGTGGATCTGATGTCGTAGGTACGCCTTCAAGATCGTAAGCGCGATGCAATGCGTCCAGGATAAGCGCTTGTCGCCGGTGCCCGGTCGCTTCTACCTCAGCCGCACGCAGCTGCCGTAGACAAGCGCAGAGCGCGAGGCTGAACCCCTCGCGAGCACCCTGTACTGATGATACGAGACCAGCGACCAAACGCCTGCAAGTATACGCGAAATCCTCATCGGGCAAGTGCAAACTGCCTTGCAAAATCGTGGACGCCGCACGACACCGCACGTCCGCGTCCGCGGAAAGCAGCTCCCAAAGCGCCTGCTTCACCTCGGCGAGCGTCGACATATCCGGACACCCACACAACTTCGTCAACGAGTCCGGCACAAGCGCAAAGGTTGCACCTTGCACCGGAGCAGCACAGGGAGCCTCGCGTGCGAAAAGACGTGTGCGGACGGCGACGGGTATCGATCGAAACGATTTGCTAAGGGAAAGTATGACGCTAAAGTGGCCACCTTTAGGGATCGCGGATCCTTTGCGTATATATTCAGATCAGTCAAGCTTTGCCTAGGGAGTGTGCAACACGGCAATAGCCACCCTTTAGGGATCGCGGATCCTTTGCGTATATATTCAGATCAGACAAGCTTTGCCTAGGGAGTGTGCAACACGGCAATAGCCACCTCTAGGGATCGCGGGTACTTTGTCTAAAGATACAGGAGAGCAACGCTTTCGTCACAGTGATTACTGCAGAAGCGAGCCATGCGCTTCAAATATCCGCCCAGCGGCATTAAAGGCGGCGGCGACAGCGCATCTTCTCAGGATGCAACACGATCGGTAAAAGCAAGGGAAACGGACTACGAACCAGCTACTCGGTACGAATTTCGTTCCATCTCTACGGTAAACGTTGAAAAGGGGAAGCAATCTCCGTGGTCTCGTACGTTTACCTTCTAGGCGGAAGGCCTCGCGATCCGGACGAGTCTACTAGAGTCTGCTGGACGAGCGCTCTGTGTGCGTCAGCAGTGCCGGGTGCTGTGGCGAGACCTGAGCGGCTTGTGCGCAACGCAGTTTATCCAAAGACTAGCACAGGGTAAAATGCGTCCGAGCTTCGCCCTGGCGCACTGATCACGCAGCGACTTGCTTCGCGCTGTTGCAGTCTGTGCGTCTATCTGGGCAGCGTGCAGACTCCCAGAATGATCATGAGTCCCGATTCCTTATCGATGGAAGCATTCCTCGAGCCGACGCCCTCTGTGGTGCGGCAGAGCCCGTCTGTCTCCGTGCTGCAACCGCACCACCGGTATAGATGCTGTGTCGAGAGCAGCAAGGCAGGTATTCTGCACCCGATCGCACGCAAGCAATGACCTAAATATTACAGAGGAAATTATGAACCGTGAAACTTGAACGCAGCGCGCTGCATGATAGACGCCTTCTCGATTACCCGTACGCAGCCTGCAGGCCGACACCCCGCATCAATGGTAACGTTTCGTCCACGCAAAAGAACATGTAACGGGTATCGCAGCGCTTCGCAGGGAATCGTTCGGAGGTCCAACGCGGAGATCGCGACGCCAGATGCGCGGGCAAATCTCTCGAACGCATCCGACCTCGAGCGATTCCGTTCGAAGCGTTACTTACGCTATCGATCCTTGGGGTGTTCTGTAATACCGTATTCGATTTGACGCTCAAGCTGCGTAAAAAAATGTTGACAGCATCACGCAGTTCCGTGTTCTTTCGTAGGTGGCTGAAGCCCGATGTATACCCATTGGTGGGCGCTGTGCTCACGGGTGTGTTTGCAGCGGTCTATCAGTCGGTGCGGAAGCTCCAGTCGGGCCTCGATGTGCAGCTGAACCGCGAGATTCGTGGCAAGCATCCGTTTGATTATATTGAGAACCCGCCACCTGAACATATCGAGCGGAGCAAGCACGGTCTGATGTCTTTCACACGCGGTATGCGCGAGAGTATCTTTCATGCCGAGAGACGTGTTTACGATGCCAAACACGGCATGGCTGCGACGGGCGACCTCCACAGCAGTTAACGGTACTTGAGACTCCGACCCGGATTCGAGAAGACGCCTCGATGGTGTCGACCTGAGGCAAGAGATCGACGGCGAAGACGACACCTATACCCGTGATATCGTCCTCGAATACGCATGATTCGTGGATATGCGGTATGTGTGCTGTTCAGAGAGAAGTAACCAAAATTCTGTTGGAGCTGTGAACCTGCGATTTTCGATTGTCTCGGGTGCAGGGCGGCGGCGGCGGCACGATGCCAACTGAGGAGATGCCGCGGGGCGCTTCGTGACCATTGGCATGGCAGCAACTCGTCTGGATACGATCCGATCCGATGCGATGCGATGCAATGCGACGTCGCTCGAGTGTGGGAATACCGAGCCGAGGCAGCGATTTTCCGCAGGACACTAGGACAAGCACGAATGCGTGCAATGCTCCCGCACGGCGCGAGGTCTCAAGCCCGAGCGCTGAATATGGCGCATTGCGGGCGAAGCATCCAGGTTTCTGACAATCCTCGTCGGGTCTGGAGCGCGACTCGCGGTGAGCATCGCGCGGTATCGAACAAGGAATCGCATTCCCGCAAGGACGACGATCTGAAGAAGAAGAAGACGTGCACCACCGCCATACCTGTACATCGCATGGGTACGCGGGACACCACATCTCCTGCTGCGGATGTTGCTCTGCCACCGGGTACAGTAGGGAACTATGCCTGCGTCCCAAGAGCTCCATCTGTGGACGGCTGCTTGCGGCCTCTGGCTGCTATGAAGGGCATCTCCTCAGCGGCCGTGCTTTTGCTCACCAGAATCCTGCTGCGGGTAACGCTTCTCGTCGATGGATACTCGGGTACGAGTATGCTTGAGCCGGAGCGCGGCACCATTACCGAGACACCGCAGGAGCGTGCGCGGCGAACTCGTTCGTGTCACACCCTCGATGTCTGCCATGGTACGCAGCGCAGTACTTCGGTAGCAAGTGCCGGGCACCAAAGGGCTTGCGAAACGCTATCGCGAACGCGTATCAAGTCCGGATATCGTCAAAGCGGTGCACCCAGCGCGATTCTCGCACTGTGCGCTGCACGCGAGAAGCCATGCTCGGATAGATATTGAGCATGATCCAACAAAGCAGCGCGCGTATGCTGAATAGATGCATCGACCGCAAACGCGACATTTACCTGATAACCATTGACCTGTATGGAGAAACCCCATACGCATCTCGAAAGGCCGCGGATCCCCTGCAGTTCATATGCATGCAATTCGCACACACACACACACAAGACGATGGTCGTGAACGGAGCTCTGGGGAGCAGCTTCAAAAGTCGACATCCCAGTTGCTATCATGCGAAACGGACCGCGTTCGCGCAACCTCGAGAGAGCTCGGACCCGCACTCGCTGGAGAGCGCCCCAGCTCATCATCCGTACTTTGACGCTGCGTGTCTGCCGTGCCAGTGCTGCTCACGACAGGTGAACCAGGGTCCAGGGCGAGTTGAGCCATGTCGGGTAGATCAGAGACCAGGTTGACTTGTGTCCGCTTGTTCGCCTCGGTCTTTTCATCTGAGACGCTGTCGGTTCTGTTTCTGGCATCGACCAATCCGTGATCGGCCAGTGGAGAGCGCGGTACGCCTGGAAAGCGTTCAGGATGCAACGCCGGATCTACCAGGCGCTCGGCTGCGCGATCCTCACCCTTGGAACGGAGCCATTTCTTCCATAACTGGACAGTCTCGGCAAGCTTGGACGGTATAAAACTGCGAGCAAACAGCGCAGCCTCTGGAAATCGCTGACTCTGAATGAGGATGTCCAAGCAGCCTTGTCGATCGTGCAGGAGCAGCTTCGCCAAAAATGCCGTATTCGATTCGCCTGCCCTGAGCGCAATCGAGGCAACGTCGCGGAGGCCGGCGGCATCGCCGCGCGCTACCTGCAACAACAGTAAACTGCTGGCATCGTGGGCGTTTCGCATGCAAACTTCGGCCAGTGGGAGATCATTGTTGGCCATTGCAGCTTCAGAGAGCTGGCGCCAACGAGTCTCACTGGGTGCTTGCTCCGCAATGGAACGTGCAAGATCCAGTTTGTTCAGAGTCAAGGCCAACTCAAAGCGATAGTCGGTATCCGTGGCAACCTCCAGCGCTGCCTGCTTGTATCCGGCTCTCTCAAGGGACTGGGCGAGACGATTGTGCTCGGCGTGCGGTATTGACTGGAGCAGGTCGAGCGCTTCCCTGAGCATGCCTTTCTGGATGTAGGACTTAAACTGCACAATGCTGGCAAGCAAAGCATATGAAATAATCTGGAGGTCACGATCGACCAGGTACACGCGATTGTCCGTCGGCAGATAGCCCATGAGGTACAGCTGTCTATCCAGGTGCGCGATGGTCGTGGATTCGGTCCCCACGAGGAACGCCAGACGCCCGCTATGTGTGCAGAAGACAAAGCATTCCCCGCTCCAACGACCCGTACCAATGCGATCGGCCTGCTCATGGAGCACAGAGAATGCGTCGTCTACGCCGTCCGCGCCAAGCACTCCCTGACTCGCTTCTAGAGCTGCATCCACTCTGGATCTATTGTAGCGAACGACGAAAAAGCTATCTGATGTTATAATCGCAAGCAGATCGGCTGTGTCGGACCATAGCACGTTCGTTGCAGCTACGTCAATACGCTGGACGATTTGTAACGAAGCCCAGTCGTAGAAGCAGATACAATCCTCACCGCCAAGGCCGAGCAGCGGTCCACCGTAAATCGCTTTGATCGGAAAAGGTGCGCGAATGACCGCCCGTTCCTTCTGCATTCGATTGAAGACGTGCACCCGGGCGTTGCCTTCACGGACGGCATACTCTCCCGGGCCATTATCCCAGACAAGCTCGTCTCCGGTGCCAAACGATTTGTTACGCCATGCCAACGCCGTATAGATCATGTACTCGCCATCGCCGCAAACTGCAATGAAACGGCCGTTCGGTGAATGACTGATTCGTTGCGGGTAGATTTCCGTGGTACCCATCTCCTTCAACGGTGCCGAAACGCGCGCACCATCCGCTACCTGATCCAGTTGTGCTTGACGCAGCGCTACGAAGAATATCTCGTTGTTTTTTGCGAAAACCACTTTTCCACTCTGATCCATGCTGTAAACGGGCTCGTCCTTTCCGATGCGCACGACGATCGTCCCGAGGTCACAGCCGATGGCGATGACGCTGCTCGATCTGAGACAAGCCAGGCTCCAGCAGCGCTCAAAGCCGTACGACAGCATCGTCTCTAGACGGTAGGTGTTGCTGTTCCACACACGAACGGTGCCATCCTCGCTGGCGGTGAGTATCAGTGGACGCACCGGGTGAAACTGTACAGCACTGACATTCGCCGTGTGGCCAACGAGTTCCTGTGCCGGGGTCCTTGTCTGCATATCCCAGACGATCGCGCGCTCATCGTCGCCGCCACTGATCAGGAACGGTTTGTCGTTACCCGGGTAGTAGTCGACACTGTTGACGCCCTTGCGGTGACCCTCAAGCGACATGTTCGGGACTGGGCTCGACAGACTCCAGATTTTCACGGTGCAGTCGAGTGACGCTGAGGCGAACGTGTTCGGATCCTTGGGGTTGAACACCACCTGCATAACGTAGTGCGAGTGACCCTCGAATACCATCGTGCAGTTCCAGTTTCTCTCCCAGTCCCACAGTTTGATAGCCATGTCGTCGGAAGCTGTCAGGAGCAGAGGGCGAGTCGGGTGCACAGCTATCGAACGCACATAGTCCTGATGCGCTTCAAACTCGCACACTTTTTCCATGGTGTTGTAGTTATAGACACGAACGTAGAGATCATCTGCGGCGGCGATAACCCAGTTCTTCCGCTCCACGAAGCGCGCACAACGCACCGGCTGGTCTGACACTTCGAACTGCTTCAACGCAACACAGCGATCGTAGTCGAAGATCAGCACCTGGCCGGTGTAGAGGGCCACCAGCACCCACGGCTCTCGCGAGTGTAGCTCTACACCCTTGACGCGCTCACTCCGCACCTGGGCAACTTTCACGGGATCAAGACGTAGAGGCATCTTATGGGGTGCACTTTTGGGCAAGTGAGCCGGATACTGGTCAAGCCGGACTATTTGCGTACCTAGATGAAAGCCTGCCTACTTGTCCGTCTGTCTGTCTGTCTGTCTGTCTGTCTGTCTGTCTGTCTGCCTGTCTATCAGCCACGGTGTATGGGTACTTTCGCGTATCCTGCTCGCCAGCACAACGATGCCGTGAAACCGCCATGCCTGGGGCACGCGCGATCGGCCTTCAAGGCCGCCACACGGGCGCTCAGCGTCGTGCCAGCGGGCACGATGCGCTCTACGATGAGCGCTGCTTCCAGGAATACGGGATCCTCTCCCGAAGAACCGTTGTATCCAGGACACTGTATGGATGGCGAATGGATCATGAATTTAGGTTGCGGATGAAAATTCCACTCGTTTGCTGGATGCAAGCGACTCGCAACGTACGTTCAGAGCTGCGCATAACGGCATTGGAGTTACTGACTCGATGGAGAAACGAGTTGCGTCGCCAATAGCTGCCGTCACCCGACCCGTCGTGGAACGCTTGGTCACGTCAGCATGCGGGAGTACTGTGTATTTCTCGCGACGCTTCGCTCGCGTCGTTCTGGAGCATAGGCACAACCAGCGAGCGCAGTACACTGGAAACGACGCGGAATCACGTAACCGCCGAGGCTGCTCGTGGGCAGCAAGAGCGCAAATCGCTACAGAATATCAAGCAAGAACGCCTTGTGCATCATTCCGGAGTCAAATAAAACGAAACGCCGCGCGCAAGCTCCGGCATTTGGCAACGATGAGCGCGCTCTCGGAACTGACACCAGCTCCATGGGGAGCCGAATGCGGTGCGTGTCGCACACCGCAAGAAATGCTCCGTTTCGGGTGGATACGCTGCTCCTCCGAGCTAGCCGTCAGCGATGGCTAGCTCGGAGGTAGACCCAGCGTGAACGTATTCCAAACGCTGCAACCGCGCATTTCGGAAGCTCGAGGTACCGTGCGCAACGCGCTGTGGTGTCCCCGCGCGGTAACGCTGAGTACGAAAATCCCCGTCGGCATGTCGACAGTGAGCGTGCGTATCGCGCAAGTCCAGATGCGTCTCACACACGCCTTGCTCTATAAGCACAAGCACGAATATGCTTCCGGTAAAATTCAGAATAGTTTCACACCGAGCCAGAAGGTGCGTTCACTGCGAACTGGTCGTCTGGCGCGGGCCACTGAGCAGCCCCAGTACGTCGATGCCTGTTAGCATTTGGCCATTTCCGTCGTCGTCTGCACATCCACGCGTTGTACGGTTGTCGTTTAAGGGCATTCACCTGTCTTGTTGCGGTTTTTGCGGCCACGGGGCGAGCACAGCATTTGTTGGTTCCGCGGCTACACGTCGAATTTATCATTGCTCAACGCCAATGTCAACATACAATGAAACGGGTGCACTTTACGCATTCCGGTGCATATACGAAAGTTTGGGTCTCGTCGCAATGTCATAAACGCTGGCCGATGTGAGCTACATCTGCAAATGTTTGCTTTGCTTCTCTCGAAGCTCTGGCTTTAAACCGGCCTGTTTCCCCTTTCCATCCAGCTTTATCGGCAGTAGTCGACAGATGTTGGTGGCAGCGAGGTAGCTCCGATTACACCGCCTTTGGTGGGAGTCGACGCTTGTTGTGCACAAATGAAAGTTGCGATCTGCGGTTCGCTTGTCGTTTTCATGTTCTTCGTGTACAGCCTGGGCGCGTAGATCGTAGCGGTGAAACTTGGACTGTGATCAGGTGTTTCCATATACATGTATATAGGTACGATCTGGGCCGCTGCTCCGAGCGCTGCACTGAGGGGCAAACGCGCTCGCCTCATCGCTCAGCACAAGTCCATGACGGGTGCATGAGGCCGCCCTCAACGCCCTACTCCGCTTTCGAGTCCAGTGCTGTATCTTGAAATTACCGGTTACTTTTGGGTGATCTCTGCGGCGAGCACTCTGTCGGCTGCACGCGCATGCTATCCCTTTCGATAAATGGTGTGTGGAACGCGATGTTGACCATGGGGAAACGAATAGCGGGAACAAAATCCAAGCTGGTAAACAAGTAGTCATGGGACTTTTTCGATTTCTCCATCATCCATCCAGCGTCGAGGAATGGATTTGAAACAAGCGGACCCAATCATGAAGAATGCGTGACTCGAGCATGCTACTCGCAAGGAACAAAGACACATGGAGGCATATACCTGTGAATTCGATAGTGATATCAGTTCTTGTACCAACGCTCGTTCAAGAGCCCCGTGAATCATCTTGATAAAGATGGCATAAAGAATTCCATCGACGAAGCGTCGAAAGCGCCGCTCCAAAAACACGATGAAGTATCCTGAGAAGGCATTTGAATCTGTAAGCTTCTCGAGGTGCACAGTGAATGTCGTGGCTGGAAGTCTAAAAAAATTTGCAGGAAAAACTCATGACAGAAAGTACAAAGCGCGCAGTTCCCTGTTTCTATTCGAATCTGGAACAGACGCAGTGCTACAGACACCAGCGGTACAGCTCTCTGGACGGGAGATACCCACCGACGGCTATACCGACCATGCTCAAACTTTAAGTTCGTTTCCATTCAGTCCAGACTCTGGGCATCAGACGCTACGCAGCGTTCAAACTTGTACTTGTTCCCATGCGATCGCAGCGCCCTCCTCGAATAAATGCACCAACTGGAAACGTTCGGAAACATGATGGTGTCCGAGCACTGCAGACGCTCATGCTCGCATTTATTTCTATGGATAGCACCGAGGAATCGAACCGGAACGTCAAGGTGCGCGAGCGCCGCAGATCACACGGGCAATGCTGTCGGGCGCTCGGCACATGCCCGGACCCACTACCAATCCTAGAACAATTATGACTATTTAGTGACAAATATACAGCGCGCAGCCTGACACGTTGCTCGCAGCGGACAGATTGTAAGCGGGTGACTTTTTTCAGATGCCAAATAGGATATACCACACATTTTGGACAGGGCCCTGCACATGCCCCGAGGGCGCCTTCCAAACTCCTTTCGCAATTGTTGCCGCGCTGCACGCTTGACTCCGAGGCGCGTATGGCGACCCTACCTCCAGTCTCGTCTTCGGCGAGAGGATTGCAAGGAGGAGATACCCGCTCAGACACTTCTTCAAAACCGGAAAACGTGCCAGTGTGGCGAGCGCCTGGGTTTGGGGCGATTACCTCGGCGCGCTCGACTGTGGCTGGTGCTGCCGCGCACTCGGGCGGCGGACCCGTTCGCCGGAACTACGCCAACGACGCGGAACGGGAGCAGAAGTTGCTCGAGTTTGGCATCAAACCACTGCCGCAGTTTACCTTTGAAGAAATTAAGCAAACGCAACGAGATGTTTTGCGTGTCATTGCTATGGTCTATGACGCTCCTCGAGGGCGAACGCGAGCGGACCTCGAGCTCAGCCTCGCTGAAAAGCTAGCGGCCTACCACCCCGGGGATCCAGCCTATGATCTGAGCAAGTTTCAGGCCAGCGAACCCAAGAGGTTAGGGAACAATTATGTACAGAGACAGCTGGTTGGTGCTCGACCCTTCATTATGGACGGCACGTTTGCCGACATGACCGGCCGTGGTTCTGGTAACCGTCGAACGAGCACGGCGGCGGCAGCAGCAGCTGCTGCTGCCGCTGCCCAGACCGGTCTGCTGCACTTTCCAGCAGCGGTCACTGGTACAGACCGCCAGGTTGATCAGGCGAGTTTGCGACTTGCGCAACTGGTTCCGAACTTGCAGACACCGGCTGGCATCGCCGCTGCTCGCGCCACTGCGGTAGAGCCGGGCAATATCCGCTCCGGTGTCCTTCATCTGCCGGAACCCGAGGGTGATATCTTGTTGGGTCTCCATCCGTCAAGCCATGCAGCGTATCGCTGGTGTAGTCGCTGTGGCACGGATGTTTCTACTCGCTTCCACAACTGGTACCTACATATTCTGAAATGTGATCCTATTTTCTACCAGAATGAGTTGAGCGCTTTCTTCTCCAGCCGAGCAGGCGCTGGAACACCTGTGTTGCCGCCGTTCGGGTTTCCTGGTGGCGTCAAAGTCTCTGTTCCCGAAGAGCAACATGCTTTGGTGTCCCGGTCCAAGTACATGGCTGCGCTGAACGGCCTCGGACCCGATCGTGTCCCTGTGTTCGTGAACGCAGCAAAGTACTTTAAGACATGCGTTGATCCCAAAGAGACCCTGGAGCGGGTAGAGGCTATCGCACGATGGCTGCGTAACACAACTCTGCTCAAACGCGTGTTCGAGAGCGTGCAACTCGTCAAGCGGTTACCGAACGCTATCAGTGATCCTGGAAATCGCAAAATCTTGGGATTCAGTACTGTGAGTACTGAAACCATGGCCGTCACGGGCCCGGAAAATCCCGATAAGCAACTTTTTTATTTAGAATCGGGTCGGATGCTCGTATCAGACAATGCTAACCAGAAAGAGCATCGGCTTGGCGCGGGAGGAACCGGCGCAGCTGTTCCCGGGTCCAAGTTTTCCGCGAGAGTCCATCTCGGAAGTGGAGCGGCTAGCCAGAGCGCTGCGAGTGCCCTGGAAACGAGTACGCGGCAAGATGCGAATGCAGCAGCTTCTTCGGGAGGCCCCTCTGACGAAGATCTGCGAAATGAGCACCCTCGTGGGTCCATTCGCGATGAACAGCGTTTCGGCAGGATGATGCAGCACCTGGGACTCGCGCGATCCATAGATGAGGTAATCGAGGTGAAAAAGGATTTCGAACGCGAGTTTGGCGTCACGTTTGACACCCGCAGCCCTATCATTCGGAAGCGCCCGCGCATACGAGGAATCTCAGAGCCACAGCAGCGGCAGCAGCAGCGCCCATTGCGTCTACTGAGACTCTAAACCTAGAATACCAGCGCCCAGCGAGAAACATGCTTGCGGGCATGCGTCGCAGAGCTTTCGCAGCCATAGACGAGGACGCTATCAGTCATGCGTCCGGCTAGTGCCCTGCACGAAGTGCACACCCAGAGCTCCAGAACATCTCTGCCCGGAGGCTAATGCTCCCGGTTCGACGTCTTTGCGCGTGAATCCCAGCTTGGGTGCTTCAACGCGCAAAAGGCAACGGGTCTCCGAGCGTTACCGTGTGAATCAAATGCGACGAGTTCCCAAAACGGTCATTGAAAATCGCGAACCTGGCAACGCAGCCGATATTCCCCCAGGACCTGTAATGGAGCTTGCGGTTCATAGTAGATATAGCGTCGAGTTGTGTTGACATCTAGGTCGAGAGATATCGGTGAACGCTACTGCTGCGTGAGATTGTCGAGACTGGAGCATGCAACGGCAGTGCCGTCTGCTCCTGGGCAATTCCGATGCTGCTACGTAACGGATTCGCTGCTGTTGGGCTCGAATATCGAGGATCCGAGCACCAGGCTTCGAGTTCCTGTACAATGTAAGCTGCATGAGCTTCTCGTAATGGAGTCGTGCTGTACATCTTCTGGTATCGCGGTTGCAAAGCGTGTACCCGAACATGTATTCCTGCATGTATACGTGGACCAGCTTCAGAGATCCTGAGAGCAAGTGACTTGCTGCGAAGCGTCCGTGGAGATCAACCTCGATGTGGAGAACGTTGCGCTAGTCTTGGCATTCGCGTCGGTTCCGTTCGGGAAGGTTTCATGATCGTGCTCTTTCTGTGCACGCTCGCAAAGCTCCAGTAGGCATCTCGCATCTTTCTTCAACCACAGAGGCTCCGTTTTACGTATCACAGTGAAGACGGTCTCATGCTGCGTGTCTGCGGCCGCCTCCATACAACGTCGTCTATCATCGTCGGCTGCAGCGTATGGGGCGAAACTCCCAAACCCGCCACGAGGCCGTCAGTAGCTACCGCTCAGCAAAGAAGCGGCTCGCGTCAGTCTTTCGAAAATCAACCCTATCAATGGTTTACTCCTTTATGCACTTCACAGTTCATGCATTCGGAAAGACTTTTATGTTGCAGTGTCTTTTTCAAGTGCGTCCTGAACGGCAATCAGTCTGTGAATAGGCAGCGCGTGCACGCGACGCTGAGAGCAGGTTTTCCGGCGCCTCTGACAGAATCTATAACCCACAACGTCTATGCGAGCTGCTGCACGCAAGCACGCTTGTGCAGCGTTGACATTGGAAGAAAAAGTCGGCAGCGCACGAGCACCGTCAACGAACGGCTCGGCGCATGCTCCCGCACCTCGTTCCGTCCGGGTCATACAGATTGCCTCAGATTCAACTCGACCAACGACTCCACGGCAACATACATCAAATGCACGTGGTACCCCCATCCTACAATATCCGAACAGAAGTCATCCGCTGCTTCATGGATCCAGAGCAAAAGCCAGAGTCGCCTGCAGCGGCTCAGATGCTCCTCGGGGCGCGGTCCAGCCAAGCGCACCCGTTCGCGAACCTGGAACGAAGAACTCCGTTGGCAGCGACTCTGTGACGGTTTATCGCTTTGTGCCTGTTCGTGGTGAACGGGACCTGCTTGAGTCCGCGTTTCACAATCAAAGCTCTGGGGAAAAAACCATGAACGATGATTCGAACTTTTCTCATCGTTTCGCAGTCGGGTCTCGTTCTCTATAGCAAGGCGGTGCTGCGGCCTGTCGAGCAACCACGGCTTGTGGGCTCGTTGTTGACGGCGGTGATGGAGTTTGTCACGCGGCAAACCCGCCGCAACATCTCTCAGGTCCAGTTCGACGATATGCTCCTGACGTTGGTTACCGCCAAACGAGCGAGAATAACGGCAGCGCTTTTCCAGGACCTGTCTGACTCTTGCCAACTTGGACGTTTGGTCGCCACGAAGCTACTAGATGACTTTCTGACAATGTTTGAAGATGTTTTATTGAGCGGCCTGACCACGGACGGACAAGGGTTCTCGAGAAGTGCGACCTACGGCAGAAGCTACACCTCGGACGACTCGCTGAGCGCGCATGCAGCGAGCCCGTTGACCGACGGGGATGCCCCCGGACACCCCAGCCAGCACATGCGCAACGCCTCGGAGGTCTCCGGAGGCTCCCCGATACCTCGAAGTGCGCCTGAGCTGGTCCATCACGTGATAGACAGTGAGCTTCGGGCGGCAGCGCCGAGTCTTGGCTTCACGGCTAGTCCCAGGGGCGCTGTCACGATGCCGTCGCTGGTGCCCGGCATCTCCGGACGCAAACCCCCGTTTTCATCGAGGAGCCTTGTCCAGAACGTGACGCTTTTGGATCGTTTCCGTCAGTTCGACGGCGCCTTTTCAGACGCGATCCAGAAGAGCGCACTAGCGGTCGTGGCAGAGTTCACGCGCCTCCGAAACGTGAAGCGAGCGATTCTGCTGCGGGGCAACAAGGTCATCGCCTCGAATGCCACGGTAGACCAGGTCGCCCTGCTAGCGAATGTTCAGTTTCTCATTGATGACACGGAGCAGATTCTAATGGTGCAGGGTGACGAGATGCGTGATTTGCTGTTCGAAAGTGAAAGCGGCCTTGTTCTCATCCGTCGTCTGTATGTCGGCGAGAGCGAGGACGACGAAACCACGGACACAAGCAGCATTGGAGGGCTCTATTCCGTCGCTTCCATGGACAGCACAACCCAGAATAGCGCACTCATTTTGCTCATCTTCGCTCAGCCAGAAATCGAGGCCAGCGAATGGGAAAAAGTAGAGGAGCTCGCCAAGCTCATCGAAGATGTAGCGTCGCTGCACGCGAATTTGCGCATCGCGAGTTGATCATACCGCGCTGCGGGATAGGGTGTCACCAGTTTCGGCCTGGTGATGCGACCTTCGAAGCGCTACCGCTGGTACTAGACAACAACGAGTACGTGGCAGTGGCGCGAGCGTCCCGCATGCGCGCTGGCGTTCGCCATAACGCCATCCTGGTCTGTGCGGTATGAGGGACCATTTTTCAGGGGGAGCATCGGCGGGGTTCCTGTGAACGCCGCTCGGCGACGCCAAGTCCCCATCGGAGCCCACACATGATTGTTTCCATTTTGGGGTGTTCGAGGCCTGGCCACCCACTTGCCGGCGCCAGTGTAATGCTGTTACCCTGATGGTCGTCATCGGGAAGAGCGTCTACGGCGCATGAAGATGTCCAGCGATGCCGCGCAACGCAACAGTACATGAAACAGCCACACCTGCCGATGTGATGGATAAGGCCCATGCACGAGATCATCGAGCACGTTCAAGGCTCCATGAGATGCTCTGGTCGGACGCTCCCGAGCTCATCTCAAAGTCGGTGCTCGAAATTGGCAGCGCATCGTACGCTTTCTGCGCCGCGGCAGGTTCGGAAGCAACCTTCTCGATCAGTCATACAAGCTGAGGAGAAACAACAGGTTTCGCATGCAAGATCATGCTGAGGACGTTGCGGGCGAGTTTGTCGCATGGAAATGATGCTCGCATTGTCGCGCTCCTGTGTCAGAAGCGAGCCGCCCCGATGGCCAACGCGCTTATTCGTGGGTTTCAGGTCCGGCGCCGTGTGACGTATCACCGATGCCTGCGTCCACCGGATCTGGCTCACCGGAATACCGCTTTTCTCGAAGCTTATGAGGCTGGGGTTTCCAGAGCTCTCGCCTCGGGAATAGTCCGTACCTCCGCAGACACGAGCGCAGTGCCCGCCAGGGCTCTCCCAGACTCCGCGGGTCATCGAATAGAACATTTATTAAATCGTCAATGCGTTCATTACAAGGATGTGCGACGATTTCAATATCATCACTAATCGCTGGGCTTCTGGGTGCTGCAGGCACGGACATGGTCGGCTCGAGTGCGCCAACGACGTCTCTGTTATCCCACAAGCACACCGAACGCTGAACTGCGCGTCAACGGCTCTGGCACCTATGCCCGCTCCAGTCGATCACAGCAGCAAGCGAGGACGCGCGGATAGGGCGTTCTGCTGTTGATCCCTGCGGGACTAGTGGCGAATACGCGCTGCTTCCCCGCTCGTTTACCGACGAACGGCGAAAAGGGAGCAAGTAGAGCTGACCGAAGCCACCGCCTCAACTCCCCGAACGCTGCCTAGCGTCGTCGAGCGTGCGATGCCGTGGACAGGCTCTGGGCGGGTTCATGATCTCACGCGCTGGGTAGCGGTATCGTCTTTCAAATCGATGCTGTTGTACGTCATGCTGCAGTGTATGGAAGGAGATCGACTTGCCGGGGCCATATACCGTATAGATCGTAGACGAATTGTCTATAGGATAGATTCTTTAATGAATAGCGCAAAGAGCACTGTATTCGCCCGTCGGGTCAGTCATAACACATTGCTCAGATCATTGCAGGACACTGAAAGGAAAAAGGATATGCGCTCCGTGCCAAAAGCCGATATTCTTCAAGCGCACTTGCTGTCAATCGTAGGAAAACGACCAGTTGGTCATTTTATGTGGCGCAAAAGCGAGGACAGTATCCAACACAAGCGTCTCTGCTTCACAACAGCTTGCTCGTGTGATCCTGAGAACACCAGGAGAGAGTCACAAACATAAAGACCTAGTTCACGCACGACCATCTTGCACCGAAAAAGCGCGCAAAGAGTTCCTGGAGCGTTGCGATCTATAGAAAGCACCGGATCATCTGTTTGTTGTTTTCAATCAATGTGACTTGCTTGGGACGAAACTCTCGGAGCGCGCACGGGTATTCGAAATGAAACGAATCCGTCGTCCGTTCGATCGAACTCGAGGAGAACGCCCACATCATCATCTGTTGGAGCTCCAGTGGATTCATTTGGCAGCTTCAGTTCTCTCGTGGAGAAGGCTCGTCGAACAGTACCATCCAATTTGTCGAATCATTGAAGACTTTTCCCTGACGTCTGGCGACGTTTTTCTATTACACAACATAGGATTTCACCATGCCCCTTGCGTTCGAGCATATGCGGATTCCGTCAGCGTAGAGCTGCTTTTCATTGCGCCGCGTGCTACGTGGTCCGTCGCCATCGAAGAAGTGTGTTTTCTCTCATGAAACGCAATGATCGCTCGACTGGGTAAATCACTGAAGCGCACCGTCCAGTGACACCAGGGCGTTTGTCGTCTCTCTTCCACAGGTCCTTCTCCCAGTGGGAGGCTCCTCACCTAAGGGCATAAGCAGGTGCGCGCATTTTAAAAATTAAGCGATGACCTGGGGTGTACGTTTCAGAAGGACGACATGCAGCGAAAGCCGCGCAGCGCTTCGGCGATAGAAAAGCATGCAGAGCTGACAGTGCACCAAATGGCACAGAGGGCACGAGTTCGACGATTCCTCGCCATGTTGCGTTCAACCAGCGTCGATGCAGACATGGAGTTCGTGAACCGAGACTTGAACGCCGCCACCAATACCATACGATGTGCGGTGCTGAGGACGAGACCCGAGGAGCAGGCGCGATCCGACTTTGTAGTGCAGCCTCTGATGCTCAACTTGTAGACGCAAGAGCTGCCGCCGATACCGGACTGCCGGTCTAAAAAGTCTGGGAAGCGTCTGCGCGTGAGTGTCTGTATTTGCCGCCCATGGGTGCGAGGCATTGTTCGCTCCACTGATGATTTCCGCGTTGCTGTGTCGCGTCGCTTTAGCGCTGGTGGAACAGGTGCGAACAACTTTGTCGATTTCGTTGCAACTACGATCAAATATGGGATTTGTAAACAGATTAATTTGTTGGAAGAATCCAATGCTGCGAGGAGATCGATAAAATTCTCGACACTGTTTCCGACACGGGTGCCGGTACGCGCGCCAGCGATCCCGCTGCATTTTATCGATCGATAAGTGGAGAGAATCACGAACCTGAACGTCACTTGAACCATCGGGGACACCACCTTCAGATCTGACATATATATAGACTGGGATAGCGAACCATGTCGCTGTTTGTGCGCGTGCATCTGAGCAGTACGGACCGATGGACGCTCGCTGCAGCGTTTGCTCGTTTGTGGCGAGGCAGCAGAGTCATAGTAGGTCCTGAAAGCGATGTAGATTGAGGGCACTGGCTTCTTTTTACGCTTCGACTTGAGCCCGTAATGGTCTCACAGACAGCTATCGCAATGAGCGGCAGCTATATTCGCGAGCGCGATACAGCGCATCGAGCGTCAGATGCTCCTTCGCGGTACGATGCGACGCTTCATCTCGTTAGCGATAACGGGACTTGCACTGCGGGATTCCGTGGTTGCGGCACTGAGGAATACCACACGACGCGCGTCCTTGATCGATGTATTTCTAGGACATAGGTGTAGCTATGGCAGAAAGTGGACGCTGTCGAGGCGCAGGGCTCAGAGCTCGTCATGAGGACGCGACGCGGTCCGATTAGAGGAAGCTGGTGACTGCCGACCTCGCGTTTCCCAAACTCGATCCACGTCACTATTATATTTGGCTTGCTCTGTCGGAAGCAGAGATGCGATACGTTGCAGTAACTCTGATCCCAAGGCGCTCCGACTCGGCATGAGAACCCGAACATGCACAAGGAGTTCGCCGTACGGAACGCGACCGCTTGCCTCATTGGGGGCCACGCGCGACGGCATACCCTCACCGGGTATTCGTAGTGTGTCGCCAGTCGCAAGAATGTCGGCGCTTCCATTGGAGATGCGCACATCGTGCCCATCCAAGTGTTTCACGACGCGCTCAAAGCCCATCATAGCCTCACGCAGCGTGATGCTCAGATTCATATGAAGATCCAGTGATCGACCTCCAGAGGCTTCACGCCAGAAATACGGATGCGGCTCGCTTTGTAAGATGAAGTACACATTCCCAGCGCTCGTGCCGGGACCCTCGTCGCCTTCGCCTTCAAATGGGATTCGGGATCCATCCTCTGCTCCTCGTTCGATGTCGATCGTGAGAAGCTTCTCCTGCTGCTCGAATTCACCGTGCGGACATGCATCGCAGGGAGTGCGAACTGTGCGTCCCTTGCCGCCACATACAGTGCAGATCGTCTGGATCTGCTGCACGTAGCCGGGTCCAAGTTGTCTCGTTATGATTTGCACACCGCGTCCGTGGCAGGCAGAGCATGTCGTCAGACACGATTGAAACCACTTTGGGCAGCGTACACGACGACGATGCACAACTTCGCGAACTGCCCCGTTGTACAGATCTGTGAGTGTCACCGGCAGCACGAGCAAGAGATCGGGTCCAGGCGGCAGGTCAGATGCGGCACTCTCACGGTGCGCTCCTCGCGGTTTGCCTCTGAAACCACCTCCGAACACCGAACCGAACTGCTCAAAGAGATCGAAGGGCTCGAAAAACCCGTGGCCCTCCGCGCCACCAGCGCTTGAAGCACCCTCGTGCGCTTTCAGACCAGCCTCTCCGTAGTTGTCGTAGATGTGACGCTTCTCTCGATCGCTGAGGATCTCGTATGCGGTGCTAATTTCTTTAAAGCGTTGTTCGGCTCCTCTGTCGTCGGGGTTCTTGTCGGGATGCAGCTGCAGGGCTAGTTTGCGAAATGCTCGCTTGATCTCAGCCTCATCTGCGGAACGCGAAACGCCGAGAACTTCATAGAGATCGCGACCAGTTACCCCCTTCGAATAAAAAGGTACCAGGACGAGCAGAATGAGTACCAGCAAAACCAGGTCACGTCGCATACCGGAAAGCAGAGCAGGCCGCCTTCAGTGCTATCGAAGCGGGTTGCACCAGGCTCCGCTACAGACAGGCCCGCGGCCAAATACGCAAAGCCAGGTGGCGGCCGCACGGAAACGCCTATGGAGCTCGGGCAGGTATTTGCTCCTATCGATGACTTTCAGGGATACCAGGTCATGTGCTGGGATCTTTCACAGGACGTATTGGAGCAGTGAGCGGTTCGCAATGCCCAGAAGCAGATGCAGAACGGTCGATACGCTGCGCTCTGGCGTGGTATACAACAGGAGCGGCAGAGCGTACCGCGGCAGGCATTTGAGCTCTCTCGCAGCTCAACGCGTTCCCGTATGACCCCGTGGCACGCGCTGTGTAAGTGTACAAGCTGAAGAACCTGCGTTTGAACAATCGTATGGATACGCGTTTCGGCGCTGCTTCCATCGATGCGCGAGCCGTGCAACGTGTGCTCTCGGGTATACGCTCGAGTGTGTGCGTACTAGAGTGCATACCAAGGCGTAAACTAGAGATTGCCTAATAGGTTACATACTAGACTACATACTAGAGCGCGTACTAGCGTGCATTATAGATAGAGTGCGTGCGTCGGTGTCATATTGGGCTGCGATTCACGACACTAGCGGAGAAGCGATTTTTTTGGCGTTCAGCGTCTCGAGAGCAGTGGTCTGCGAGCTGCACTCGTTTCTACTGAATCCAGACCGGCAGTCGCGAAGAACACCCGATTTGAACTTAACTTGACAAAGAACCTGTAGAGGAAAGTATGTTCGATTCGGGTTTGGAAGACGCAAAGCCTGTCGTGGGGTGCAGTGTTTTAGAACCGCCGTCTGGCGCCTGGTTTTCGGGCGCGCCTCAACAACCAAAAGCAGTAGCTCAAGAGCACAGTCGTCGCAAACCCAGGCAGCAACTTCCGCTGCAACGCGTGCCAAAAGTTGTGCTCAGATCCGATGTGGAGCGCCTCACCGCTGCCAGCAGTGTTTCGCGGGTTCCAGCGGAGAACGCCGGTCTAGGGTCGACGTTTTACCTCACTGAAGGGGAGACCGTTCGCCGTCAGCAGTGGGAGGAGCAGCGGCCGCAGCTGATGAAGGAGTTTAAGCAACAGCGGCGAGACGCCGTGCGGCGCCGGCACAAGACCGGTCGCGAGTACGACACAGACAGCTAGTCTGAGCCGAGTCGAAAGCCTTGGTTTGAATTGGAAACGCTCGCGAACAAGCTGTGTCGTATGTGCGCTCGAAGCGACTCAGACACGATAACGGTCATGCCGCGGATACCAGAGGCGAAGAAGAGCATGCCGCCGTTTGGCATAGACTTTTCGGTCGGATGCCGCGCCCTCGATCGCTTATGTAGTCTGAGGTGACAGTGCGGAGCTGCATCAAACGATGGTAAGTTTACAAGAATATCGGTACCGGGTCGAGCGGATCTCTCTGGCGCAAGACATGTGCTCGTCCAAGTACTCGAAAAATGACCGCATGATTGCAGCACTTCGCAGCATGCGGCGACCTCAAAGAATGCCGAGCCCGGAAGTAATCAAGGCGCATCATCACAGGCGAATCTACAAGAGGCGCCGACTCCACCAGTATGATTGCACTGGGGTCAGTGTCTAATGTAGAGGCATCGGTAGCACAAGAACAGCAGCGCGGCTGGCGCAAAACGCGGATATCTCATGGAAGCATGTCGTTCCACAAGGAATTCTTGGCTACTTGAGCCGGCAAAGGGCAATCGAGAGCGACGAAGCCCCAGATAACACACGACACCTGGCGAGCATGCGCACCATAGATGATCATTATCATCAGCATCAGCAGCAGCAGCAGCAGCAGCAGCACTATCACCATTTCGTTCGGCCTTTCCAGGAAAACTGGCCTGCGCACCTCTCGTGGATGGTGTCTGTGGCGCACGAGCCTATTAAGCGTGTTCCTGTACACGCCTTTCGAGCGCTGCGGCGATTGATCAAGCTCCATCGGATACCTAGAATAGAGGACATCGTCCTCATCGGTTTGCCGTCGCCCGCTGATCTCATCCAGCGCCATCCAGATGTAAACCATCGTCGCGATCGCCAGAGCGTCACTCACTTCCCAGGCAACTTGCAGAAACAGATGCGTTCATCTGAACATCACATAGAACCTCATTTCGGCGTCCTGTGCTATGACAGACATGCATGCGGCAATACGAGCATGAGTACAAACCGGACGCTTCGGGGTCCGGTCTGAAATGCCCGCAGCAGCCTGGGCGATTAGCGGTTGACTGTCCATGCGGCGTCCGGCATGGGCGTCGGCGTCGCGTCCTTTGTGCAAGAGCGCAAAGCCGCCGACTAAGAGCCACGCGCTTGCAAATGACACGGTGCAGCGAATTTCACACAACTTTTGTCGTGAATGCACGGCGGTTCAGACACTCAAGGTATACACACATCCGCGAACCGTCTGTGGGCCGTCATACGTTTTCCGTTGAGCCGTGGTTTACAGTCCGTGACATCGCTTGCAAGGAAGAACACATGGCGCGATGTTGAATACACCAAGGCGAGGCAGACACCATTCAACACATCTTAGAGACCAGGCGCATGGCCTCTTCGCGTTCACTGCGCAGCTCAGCAAGCGTTGTCTCAATGTATTTGCGGCTGAAATCGTCGATACGAAGATCCGAAACTATTCTATATTTGCCACCACGATGACACTGGACCGGGAACGCGAACATCAGACCTTTGTCGATACCATAGCTCCCATCCGAAGGCACAATCATACTGACGATCTCGTTTTCCGTTTGGGTGCCAAACATCCAGTCGCGCAGATGGTCGCCGATGGCCTTCGCCGCCGACATGGCACTGCTCAGCTTGCGAAGCGCAAGTACCTCAGCACCGCGCTTTTGAATCAAAGGAATCACTTCCGAAGCGAGCTGCGAATCGCCTCCGAGTGCCGCCCGCATCTTTCCTTGTACAATCTGCGGGGTATAGGCATAGGTCACGTCCGGGTATTGCGTCGCTGAGTGGTTGCCCCAAATAATCACATTGTGGACGTCCGATACCGCAGAATCGAGTTTCCTCGCGACCAGTGACTTTAAGCGGTTGTGATCAAGCCGGGCGAGCGCGGTGATGTGCTCCTTCGGGATTTTCGTGCAAAACTGCGAAAGCGTCCAGGCATTCGTGTTGGCGGGATTGCCCACAACAATCACGTGCGCGTCCGCTTTAGCGACGCGATTCAGAGCTTGCCCCTGATCACGAAAGATGGTACCGTTTTTCGCCAACAAGTCTTTCCGCTCCATACCGGGCTTGCGAGGAAACGATCCAAGCAGCACAACAATGTCTGCACCGGCAAAAGCCTCATCAGCAACGGACGTGTACATCACCGGCTGATCAAGAAGCGGATACGCGCCATCCTCAAGCTCACAACAGACGCCTTTTAAAACGCTCTCTGCTGCGGGCACGTCGAGCAGTTGGAGCTTGATCCGCTGCTGAGGCCCGAACACCGTACCCGACGCGAGAAGCGGAAGAAGCGAGTACGCGATTTGACCAGCAGCGCCCGTCACTGCAACAATTAGAGCGCGATCTGGATATAAAGGTGTCAAACGAGCCAGACTTTCCATGATGAACGCAAACTTCTCGTGCTGTTACGCGGCGATACGTCGTGGTACGAATTCGCAATGAACGTTGCCGTGCTGGCGCAGCGCGACTGGGCGTTTGTGACAAAGGATCGCGTGTGCAGCGTCCTGGGCAGGGGCGCGAGGCACTTGACGACACCTCGGTGCGGCAGCGGGTCGATCCGCTTGACCTGGCTTCGGTGTGCAGCTCCGAAAGCACCATGGGAGCGGCTTGAGGTAACTTTGTGTTTCTATGCAAGCGGTGTGCAGCCTTGGTAGCTGTCGTGGGGTACCATCGTGGTAGAGACGTAGCGAGTTGGCGTGCCTGGGTGAGCGCGGAAGCCTTTTTTAGAGAGCAGGTGCATCGGAATGTGATCGACAGGTATCGTAGAGGTTGCACGGCTTTGTGAGTCTTTCAGTGTGTCAATGAGGTAATGGAAATCTTGTTTTGAGCGCGCAAGCTCAGAACTTTCATGCTGCGCTACCGAATCGCGCGTTTCAGCAGCGACTGCTTTTGAATCTGCTTATCATGAAGCGATGATCTACTCGCCGTGTTCTTGCGTTGCGATTGTTTGCCAAACTCTTTCAGAGGCACGCCGTCGACATTTCGGTGAACAATAATAAGGGGTTACGGATCCATAAGTAGTTTTAGGATTCTGGATAGTGCTTTCGGAGGCGTGGGGTGGTGCGGCTCCTTCGACTCCTTGCTAATGAGATTCGTCACATCAACATCATCGGGGAGATTCGCGACACGCTGGACCAAGAGTTCGTAAGATAAACGATATCAGTATTGGGTCCGTGCGTATATACCTTCACGCTTCTCATTTCCGTAGGTGTCGCATGCTCAAATGATTCACGCTGCACGGATTCCGTCCCTCTGTTCCAAGGCAAGGTGTAGGCGCAGGTATTCCTGCCGCTCGATTGACGATGAAAAAAAGCAGGACGTCATCTCTTGGCGACTTGGTCACAAGCCGATGAGGAATGTTTGGCGAACCCGTCATATATAAAATTGGTTCCGTTCGAAAGGCAAGTCCTCGCTTCTTCGTGGCCGTCGATGAAACGGCATTCGCGATCAACAAGATACATGTCACTGGATAAGCTCCCAGAGGCTCGCGTTTCTTTTATTTACATGGAAAAGGGTCTCGGACGTCGACACCAATGAGCGATGCGATCGCTCCGAGTCTGGAGTGCGTCACCGCTTTGTTCGATGGGAGCACACATGGATTGAAAATTCCCGACTTGCTCGTCAGCCTGGACGCTACTGTCGTTAGTTGCTTTATAGTATATAATACTGCGTTCCACAATTCTATTTGCGAATAGAAGCACGTTCGTTGCCGCGCGCAGCGGATAGCGTACGCACCGCGGGTATTGCCCATGAGAGGAGCGTGATTGTAGGGTACGGAATCGCGCGTGAAACTGGGGATGGCATTGGACGGGGGCTCCCGTACCCGCCAACGGCATGTACAGCGGAATGAAGCACGCGTTGATACTCCACACGACGACCCGAAGAGCAGGAGGACGTGTGGCGGCAGCTATACCGGACCATCAGCCCACAACCAGGCGTCGCAAATGCAAAGCGTACACTGGGGATTTGTACAAAAAAGATGAAAATGGCAAGCGATGCGTACATCGCAAATGTCATTTTTGCATGCAGTGCATTGAATGCAGACGAAAGCAGCGAAATCGGGATTTTATAACTACAATCCGTATCATTCGACTGCTGACGACGGAGCTTGAAGCAAAAGGCAGCATCTGCGTTCTTTAATGCAGAGGTGGGACTGATGAAGTGGAAGCGATCGAAGAGCAGCGCGCAAAGACTTGTATTGATAACCGTACGAAGCGACCCAAACGTGAGCATCTACGCTCGAGTCTCGTGCGTGGATCCTTCCCATCTTACCCGGACTTGAGTTTACCAACAGATAGGCACGAGCGCCGCTGCTTGTGCGGAAGCAACGAGATGCGTCGGCGGGCCGGGACATGGCTCAGGATGCGACCGATGCTCTCGGTACCATCGTCAGAAGGCCTTGGTTCTGTTGAACGCAGAGCAAGCGTCGGGACTCGGCAGTGCACGTTAATAACATCCGATCCAATCTGGCAAATGCACCGCATCAACGAGGCTCGCACGACTCCATGAGCCTTGTAAGCTGCAGTGCAAGTGCGGTTGGCGTTTGTCTGTCTTCAAGGTAAAAAGCATGCAATACTCATAAAAGCCTCTGTCTCGATTTCAATGAACACAAGAAACTCAATGTTCAGAGCCTGTACATATACCAAGATGCCTGGCACCATAGCAAAGCGTCCCGAGGTCGGACGTTCGATGCATTCGCACGTGTTCAACTGATGACCGTTCCCGCCCAAGAGCACGTCCATTGTCTACCGGTGCCATCGCAACACTAGAGCCCGCACAATGCAGCTGCAATTCCTATCGTTATCAGGAAATCTCCCGGAAAGTAATACGCAAGAGCAAGAATCCTCCAGATGCATGCGTGCCGCTGATTTCCCTCAATGCAACGAGCACCACCGGGTACCGGGAAAATCGGACACTAACGCAGGCGCTACTGCAGTTCGTTCCACGTACGTCCGAAAATATCTATGTCAAGTCATCGATCCGTCATCCTCAAGACGAAGCTGCTGTCCAAAGAAGAAGCACATTCGGAAGATGCACACAGGCGCACCGATCGCCCGTAACGAAATGCATCGATGCGTACAGCAGCGCCAGCCTGCATCACACGACTAATGTGGCAGCAGTAGCAGCATCCGTGTACCACATCCCGATTACATTACATATGGATCGACATCGAGAGAATGCTGCACTTCACCTGCCATGAAATCGCGACAGAATACACCGCATGGCGCAAATACGGGTACGGCGGCGGCGCTTGTCGATCGCAACGGAGCGCCTGCGCTCCGGCGTCGAATGATGGATGATTCGCTCGTCTGCCGGGGCGCTCCAGTTGCAGTACGCATCCATACACGAGAGCGTGCGTTTCGCGAACCTCGCACCAGCCAGTCATCGTGGCGACGAGACCGCAGTCCATCTGAGCTGAACCAATGAACGGCACCGTTGAGGTGGAGTGCCCCAAGCGGCCGGAAAGTCGAAACAGTGTGGCCGCGTTCCGTGAGCCGACCGTTCGTGAGCTTCCCCAAATCAAGGACAAGATTGCCCACTGTGTGGAGGAAGGTAAACGGTTTTATAGCTTTGAGTTCTTTCCGCCGAAAACCGAGCAAGGACTTCTAGGACTGTATGAGCGGATTGCACGCCTGTCGCGCTTAGAGCCGCTTTTCGTTGATGTCACCTGGGGTGCCGGGGGCAGCACCTCCGACCTGACACTGGAACTGAGTGGAAACATCCAAAAGTTTTTCGGACTCGATGTGGCCATGCATTTGACCTGCACGAATATGGAAGAGGGTATGGTCGATAACGCACTTGAGGAGGCACGGAAACGAGGTATCCGGAATATCGTGAGTCTGCGCGGTGATCCGCCGGTTGGCCAGGAGTGGCGGCAGTGCAAAGACGGCTTTGCGCATGCGAGCGACCTCGTGCGCCACGTTCGGAGAGTCTATGGTGACTACTTTTGTCTGATCGTTGCTGGCTACCCAGAAGGACATCCAGCGGGGCTCCTTGACGGCAAACTGACATACGAACAAGAACTCAACTACCTCAAGGAAAAAGTTGATGCCGGTGGGGACCTCATCATCACGCAGATGTTCTACGATGTTGATCAGTTTCTGCGCTTTGTCCGGGACTGCCGCAGTATCGGTATCCAAGTGCCTATCCTTCCGGGTATCTTGCCAATCCAGTCTTATTCGGGTTTCAAGCGCATGACTGGATTCTGTCGAACGCACGTCCCCGAAGCGGTCGCCGAGACCGTCGAGCGCCTCAAAGACGACGAGGAGGCGGTCAAGAACTTTGGTATCGAATACGGCACTGAAATGTGTCGACGTATTCTGAATTCGAAACTCTCACTAGGCCTCCACTTTTACACGCTCAACCTGGAAAAAGCCACGGTTTCCATATTAGAAAACCTCGGCTTGGTGCCCAAGTTCGAGTCAGTGCGCGCGTTGCCCTGGCGACCTGCCACGATTGACGGACGCCGCTCCGAAGATGTGCGTCCAATATTCTGGGCCAATCGACCTGCGAGTTACCTCCTTCGCACCGAGACCTGGGATGATTTCCCGAATGGTCGCTGGGGCGATTCTCGCTCTCCGGCGTATGGTGAGCTCAGAGAGCATCATCTGTTGGGTGGTGGAGGTCTCTACACGGCCGACCAACTTGAGCGCATGCGCGAGGCCCTCGGCACGCCGCAGAATCTCCACGACGTCTCCGCGGTCTTTGTCAAGTTTTTACGTGGTGAGACGAAAGCGCCGTTCCCCTGGGCTTCCGAGCCGCTTGCCAATGAGACGAATTTGATCGCAGCTGCGCTCGAGCGGATGAACTGGCAAGGATTTCTGACCATTAATTCGCAGCCCAGGGTGAATGGTGCACCATCTACGGATGTCACGGTCGGCTGGGGCGGCGCTGGCGGCTACGTTTACCAGAAAGCGTACGTTGAATTTTTCTGTTCTGAGGAGCGGATGATACAGCTCCTCGACGCAGTCCGCGGAAACACGCCCGAGTTCGGGTCGCTATCGATCTATGCGATCAATAGTCGTGGCGACCTGCGCACGAACGTCAGGAAGCCGCGCACAAACGCAGTCACTTGGGGTATATTCCCCGATCGTGAAGTCATCCAACCGACTGTTGTCTGCCCAGAAAGTTTCAAAGTATGGAGCAAAGAGGCGTTTGCCCTATGGAAACAGAACTGGTCCTCGATCTACGATCCCGAAAACGGAACGCCGGAGGAGCGTCGCGCGTATGCACTGATAGAACACATCCGAGAGACATTCTGGTTGGTGAACGTCGTCGACAATAATTTTGTTACTGGTGATATATTCAAGCTCTTTGCCCGCATTGGATAGGCACGAATTTTTATCTGGCTGGCACGTGCAGGCCCTCGAGGCCAAAAAACACGTTCCGCCACTGGGACTGAGGATGCGTCACAGCAGCGCTGCTCGACCATGGAGACATCATTCGCTCAACGTAAAAGTCTGATTGCACAGCGCCCCGTGCAGCCGACCGGTACGTGATGCGCTCATTTAGCGTAGACGGCATAAGAGTGCCGCCAATGAATGTGCATGCGCTTTGGTAAGCCTGGACGTCACATCGACAACGTCTGTCGCAGCTCGTGCAGCCTATGCGGCAGCGTGGCGGAGCTGCCAGGCTCCCGGCGGGTACGATGCTCCTGGACGGTTCGCGTTATGGTGCTGAATCGATGCGTCGAAGTACAGACCTCTCGCGCAGAGGTGCGGCGGTTATCCGTATCCAGAGACACGTGGACGCTATGGGTCCAGTGCTCGTGCGCTGCAGCGCGGGTAGCAAGGCGCGTTCGTAGTGGCGTTCACTGGTCTATTCAGAGGAGTATTGAGGGATCAGGGATTCCACGGGCGACAGCCGAGGTACATGATATTCGGATATGCAGAGGGGAAAAGGGAAAACAGCGCCTACCGCCTTGAATAGTGGCAACCCGGCGTCGCAAGCTACAGAGCGCAGCTCTAGACACGGGTGGTGCCGCGTGCGCTCGGACGCAAACCAGATATCGGACTTGAGGACATGCTGGAACATTCACTCCGCAACATTTTCGCAGCTGGTGGACTGGGGAGCCGTCTTCCAATACTGCAGGGTGTTGCTGCAGCTAACCAGTGCGCAGTGAACGAACGCTCAGATCCTGGATCAGAACTCGATGAACGCGGCCTTTCATGAAAGCTTTGCGTACGCACTACTTCCATGCTTCTCACAAGGCGTACCGCTCTTCAGACATAGAGTCTGACATCTCCCGTTCATCACTTCACAGAATCTGGGAGAAGAATCATTCTCAAAAGAAAAGCACCAATCGCATGATATGGGGTATGGCGCGCGGGCCGCCTCTGAGCGCCACCCCTGCCCGTGCCGCAGACGACGTGCTGGTTTGGTACGCCACCGGCGGCGGGGCGGGGTGCATTCATAAACCTTTCCTTCGCAGGGTTTGAGGTCCAGGTTGTCGAGGCGGCAGCCGCTAGAGCTCAGCGTTGCCCACGCACGCTCGCGGCTAACTGGAGCAAGCTCCACTTGGCTGCTACACTTCCGTCGGGTTGCTTTCTCTTGTTCTTGGTGCGTTGGGTTTGCACAGAGTGAAGCATGGTCAAGAGCAACACCAGGGAGCTGGCGCTACCGAAGCGCTCCCAGATCGAGCGCCTCGTAAGGCACGGCCCGGTGTGCACCTCCGAGTTAATTAGCTTTTTACAGTGTCTGGGGGCAAACGAGTTCAATGAGGCTGCTTGTGCGAAGGATAAAGCAGCGCTCGAGGAGTGCGTTGCACAAGCAAAGGCCAGAGCGAGCGCGACAGTCAACAAGAAGCCGAAGAGTACGGTCATGTATCATTTAAAGCGCCTCTATTACATGAGGAAGCGATAGCGAGACTTGATGTGCTGTGCATTGGAGCAGTATGCCCTGGATGCGACGGCTTTGTCCCGATTTCGGGAGGTGCGGATGCGCTGCTGCCTTCGGCAACGCCTCTTACAGACTTTTCATCGATACCGAAAGGCGTCGTTGCGCTCTGACTGATGCAGAGGTGCGCACGACACAGACACGCGCTGAGAAGAAGAGACACGGCGCGGGCGATGCTAGCGCATGCGCTGAATTGGACTTTTTTTTCTGGCAGAGGGCACGTTGGATGTCGCTCTGTCATGTAGGAGGAGCGTTTTGCGCGGAGATTTACGGTCGTTTAGCACGAGGAGGTTCCGTTCGGGTCATGGAAGTGTATTTTTGGGCTGCTCGCGCTCGCCTGGAACATGGGCAGGGCGCATGTCGTAGACATTACTGGGTGCGCGCGGCGCGCGGGATGCGTAGGAACTGCTGCGCGCGTGACTCTCGCTGCTGGCATGCGACGAATTTCTCGATCCACGAGAAGAGACTGCGATGATGCGCCCATAAATTGAGAGATCTTTCAGGAAAGCAGGTCACCGTCGTGTAAGGCGCAAGGCCTCGTGGTCTTGGGTGAGTCGCACGGCATCGCAATGTCCCTCGATTGGGAATTCGGATGCATCAAATCTCTCCGGAACGGGCCTGGTGTCATGCCGCTTCTGCGTGTGCCGCGGATGGACATTTCGGTGAAACGAATCCTTCCGTTGCAGGCGTCAGTGTCTCGAGCATGCGGGAAACCGGACAAGTCGTCGACCGTATTTTTTGTACTACGGTGATGTATGCTACATGTAAGCAACGTTATACGCAGATAAGTGCATTCTGGAATTCGTGTGCCAGCACACTTGTTTTTCGTTTTTGTTCGTTTCCCTCGCAGGTATTCAGCAGAACAAGTTTGGTTCTGCACATAGGGTTTAGGTAGCCGAAAGACTTTGTACTGCTATCGCTGGGTTCCGAAAACTGGCCTTACTCGCGGAAACCGGTTAATCTTTGGTCAGCTGGTAAATGATGCACCCTTCTTGAAGTCGCGATCTTGACAATCGTGCTGCGAAACCAGAATGCATCAGAATCTATCCACATCACTGTTTCCTTGTCAAGACACTCCACTCCAAATGTTCTGTTCGAAATACTATCCAGGAAGCTCGGAGTTGTGAAGTATCTATACCATTGGGAGCACCGGTGATTAAGACACACGTATGGGCAACGAAAAGCGCATGTCTCTGTGGGGGATCGCTGTCCGATGCCCGGCACACAATCGATCTCGAGCGGGAACGCGAACGCGTGTTCCAGGAGAGCCTACCTTTTGTCTCGGGCGACGAGCATGCGCCATGGGAATATGGCAGACCTATCTATCAGTGTTCCAAGGACGGCAAACAACTGTTCACAAGGAATAGAAAACCGAGCATTCCGACGGCATCAGCTCTAGCGTGCGATTCAAGTTTCAGTGGACCACAAGTCGCCAAACGGGCGGGATCATTCGACACCAAATGCTTTGCTGATGCACTCCGTGGCTTCTCTTTGCCACATATTTATGTCCTGATCGTACGCAACATCGCTGTCCATGACCGTACAGCGGTCATGTAGTACACAGTTGAGCTTGGTATCAAGTCATCCTACGTACCGAGGCATCCTCTCTGGATCAAATCCATCGTGGGCGTCTTCTCTGTTGTCGAACTATTCTTTTAAGCTCAAAGTTCCAAAGACAAGTTCCTCTCTGCCTTCAACAGCTTTGGGCTGCTGTATAGCTTTGCTGCGCGTGCGCAAGCGGCAGCGAACCGGTTCTTAAGACAGGATTGATGCATAGCATAGGAATTCCAGAGGCGGAGCTGCCATCTGTCTACATTCCTCTCGAATGTTTCAGTCAGACTTTTCGTGTGCCAACTGATGCTCGGGAAAAACGTTGAACTACTGCCTGGGTTTTCCATTGCTCGGTTGCATGGGATATCGAACATCATGGACACCGGGAGACATACCAACGAGTGGAACGACGACGCAATGACCCATCTGGACGCGCTGACCGCCGAATCGAGCAGAAGCGAATGCTCCGTACGCTTCAGTCAAGTGTCGTCGAGCGCCCAAGTCGCTGCTGCGAACGATCCTTAGCATGAGTTTAGGCGACTGCGCTGGGGTCGCCAACCGTCTCGGTTGTACGGAGGTAGGAACCGTGGATTCGCCAAGTTGCTCCGTTGGCTAGACAAGGATACGATCGACACGCCGCGGTGGTTTGTGGTAGACCATGGTGCTGGACTTTTGCTCCTTTGACGACGAGAACATCCTGCGAATCTAGGGATCAATTCTATACGATTCCCATCGAAACTTACAGGACGTCATACATGCATCAAAGGCGTGAATGTCCGCTGTGAAACTTAGAGACAAAGCGCGTGAAACAGATCCAGTTGCACGAGGTCGTATGCGGCCGGCCGAGCGAATGCCAGCTGACGAGGCAATGGAAGACGACAGACGCTACTCTAGAGTGATTCCCGCTGTAACCTTGCCCACATAAGTATCCTCTGCAAAGAAATCTCATTACCTCCACCGACATACGGAAATGGCTTATGCATCTAGATCGTCAAGGTGCTTTGACTCCGGAGAATTTTCGAAGGAAGCGCTTAGTATTCGATCTGGTCATTGTACCAAAACGACGGAGACCTGCGACGACCGAACTCAGTGGCCAGTAGAAAGGGCATTGGATTTCCGCCTGCAGCACGGTATTCGTGTGATATGGTCGGAAATCCAGCAAGGCGTGACCGCCGTATATTTACCCCAGGAGCGGTTTTCTTGAGCATTTGGTGAACGATTATGGTGTCAATCGTGGGATGTTACTCCATCAATAAATTGAAAGACGCCATCAAGCCCAGCTCAAGAAGCGGTTCCAAAGGCGATGACCGGCGCCCGCTGGGAGCGTTGCGAATGCGTACGCACGATGGTTGCGTATTCGAGATGATGCCGCGATGGCACTGGAGCATCAACGCGCGCTCACGAATGTGGCAAGCGTATGGTATGCAGTACGTGTGCGTTGGACACCCGAGCTTGCTGTACGCTATCGCCGGCGGTGCAGCGCGAATGCGTCGCGCTCCAGTTCGGGATCGAGCACAGGTATACGCCACATCTAGCGCTCATTGGATCGGATAATCTTATGTGCAGTATTTTGTCATGCATATGGCATATTGAAAGATGCATACCTAATATGCATTTCGTCACTAGTGCTCGCTCTATCTATGCTACATCAGCATTCATTACATGACAGGAATCAAGATGATTCACGTAACGCGTAAACAAAGAATCGTGCTATAACCGATCTGACCATCCGAATCATACGTACAAGCCTGTACGCTTTTTCTTTAGAGTTGTGCAGCTTGCTCGAATCACGTACATGTCACATTTTCGATTTTTCAGTTTCAAGGCAACTCGTTGTACGGCAAATCGCTCTACTGCATTGACGACGAGCAAGACTCTACGTCGTCCATAGATGACTGTTTCATGCGCTCGTGCCGCATGTTCACTGAGCTGGTCACGTCGAATGATCGATTCCGTCGAAAAGCGAATCTTCCTCTGTACGTGACCATCGACGAAACGGCATCCGCCAGCACCATCAAGATACCACTCACAAGATACGCATCACGAGTCTCTCGTCTCTTCTGTGTGCCTGAAGAATGGTTAAGGACTCGGACACCAGTCATCGAAACGATCGCTACGAACGGAGCGTACATCCACTTTCGGAACCGGAAGCGCAGATTGATCGAAATTTCTAGACATGAACTCCAGACTGGATTTTCGTTCCGGTACTTTTTTCCATATGGACGATATGAGGAATCACAAATTCATGATTGCATGGAACAGCGCGCACTTGCATGTGCAACTGACCGAGTAGACGACGTGGGGATCGCCCAGACAGAGCCATTGCTTGTAAGGTATAGCGCTGGGCACCAAGACGCAGGAGGGTATCGAGGCGAGGCTTTTGCACCTGGGAACGGTATGTGCTGAGTGCCGAAGCCAGCGTCGACACTGTACGGGGCGGTGCTCGCAGGTGGAGCAGGTGTGCTCGTGCACAAATGGGAACAGCTGACCGTAGTCAGGTGCGTCTGCACTGCGAACAGCGCATTGCGGCTCCATACGAATAGATGAACATGGGAAGCGGGGCATCGGTCGCAACTTCCGTCGGTGCATGCAATGCGTCGACAGCTGCCGTCAGCAGCCAACTCGGGACTCGAATGCCGCTATCAGGATCCTGCGACTGGTGCCAATGCAGCGGCATGACACGGAGAGGCCAATGTGTTCAAAGATGAGAGGTTAGAGAGTGAGGAAAAGAAGTTAGTTGGATAACGAGCCCGCAAAGCCTAGTGTTGATAACAATTGGAAGACATTTAGACTCTAGTGAGCAGGCCCGAGTTGCCCAAGTGAATACGTTCCAATTTATGCTGACACAGGTGTAGCAATATTCGAGTGGAAGCAGCTATGTCACACTGTATAAGGTTATATTCAGCTTTGTATTCGGATGAGCATATTGCGTTTTCAACACGACGCGATTCCTGCCTCGACGTGCTATCGGATAGGGCGTGGTCCGCAGAGCGTTATTCGCGGAAAATTATTTTACATGAATTTCCGGAACCTGAAAAGGGGATGCGGACTCCATCGAGAGCGCAGCTTCCAACAGGAACGTTATCTATGACGTTGCTGGATGTCGAATGACGAGTACCGCAATTTTTTTGACAAGAAGCTTCCAAGCCGGTGCCCATGTAGGTGCTGCGGGGTGTCCCCGCGCCCGTTTGTCTTTTCGATGCACTTCGCTGAGGCCATGAGTTGAAAAAAGGTTGACCTGGGCGGCTCGCAAATAAACGAAGCGGCTTGCGAATGCACTCAGTGGCTTTAATAAAACTCGTCTTGAAGAGACCGCTGTACAGCCAGCTCGATATGCCTCCGAACATGATTCTCTGGATACAGGAGTGGCGTTCGACTGCAGCACCTAGAAGCTGGAACTCGAGCATTGGGCACAATGCATGATTTCGTAAACTTTGCGAATGGGCCCACGCAAGTCGTTCCTGAAACGCGCCGCGGCTTGCGCAATACATCCGCACGAAGCGAGTTGCATCCTGCGAGATCGCTTCTGACGTGCACACCGAGATCATCCGAAACGAATACATTCGTGTCGTCACATTGCGCCATATCGGCATTCGGTATCACCATTCTCTAGGAGTGCCTGCTGCGACCGTGCTGGCATCTCAAAAATCATTCCGAATCGCTCTGCGTGCAGTAGAATCCACTGCACGCTCCATGATCAGGCACCTTGCGCCTAAAACCGAACACTGCGCATCACTGATAAGCGATATTTCCTTCATAGCTCGAAGCGCTGATCATCATCCGTCAAGAGCATACCGTATCGGAAATCTGATCGAACTCCATCTCCATCGAGCGTGGTATCTCGAGCGTCGCTGATCCTCCCTACGCACGAATTCCAACGACCAATGTACGCTACGCAGATCATGATATCGAAGGACTCTGATTCTATCAGCGCTTCGTTTGCCCACTGAACAAGTAAACAGCAAAATCAACGGGGCCCTGTGGTGCTGGACTCAATCGAGGCAGCTCATGCTGTCGTAGAAAACGTCCTGCGTATTATTAACGTCCTCCTCAGCACAAGGAATCATTTCCACGCGCTCTGGATAGGATTTAATCCTCAAATACTCAGGAAGCACTCGTTCGCGAAAGTATTCCTCATTGGAGTATCGCCAAGCGCTTCGCCCGCCGAGTTCGATTTCCAGCGCCTCTGGGTCAAATAATTGATTCATCAGCGTCCGCATATTTTGTTTGGTGCCTTCTTTCGCCTTTCGACTGCAAAACTGTATTTTTGCGGATGTTCGCCGATCGATGAATGGTTTGACAATCTCAAAAAATGTCCAGAAAATTGCCGGTGCATCAATGCAAACAGCGAATCCTAAGCGCTCCGGATAGTAGTCTTGGAGAATCTTCAGCGTCTGTCGCTGTACTTTAATAGACGGTGCATTTCGCAACGAATAACCGGGAAAGTCAATCACGAGGCAGATTTTCTCGACTGGCGGCACCATCTCCGCAACAGCTCGTTCGAGCGTGTACACAAGCTGCCTCATTTGTTCGTGAGCCGTTTTCCGCTCACTGGTGTTCTGCAGTCGCGGTTTCATGAAGACTGCTGGTCGACCAAACCGGTCTTTACCGTGCACATACAACTTGCCAGTCTCGGACTGGCGCTTGACGTCCGCGAGCTCGGGATCGAGCATCAACTGCTCTACCCCGAAACTGCGCCGCCACACAATCGTTTCGTGCAGCTGCCGGAACGCTTTTTGAACGTGATATCGTCGCGCCCGTAGAAACCGGGATAGGCACGCCTCATCCATCCAGGCCTTTTCGGTCGGCGTGAGATTTAGTTCGGCGGCAGAGCGCACCAGCTCCGAAAGCGCTTCTAGTTTCGCTCGTTGCGCCGCATTGAGCACCGGTGTGTATACGGTGCCCAGACCTTCAGCGCCCTCAGGTGCCTCTGATCCTTCATTCCCGACAAAGGACTCGGATCCGTTCGGTATCCAACTCCCAGAGCGCTCTCGCTCAGGCGAACTTCCGCTGAACGCCATTCTAGAGTCGAACGATGCCGACCGTGTACAGTAGTGGCGAGCGACGCGCCCTAGACTAGACGACTCCGACTGACGTGCAGACTCCTACCCGTCTTTTTGAACCGGCCACGAACTTCTGCTTCAAACTTTGTCTCATATGGTTCGACTTTCAGAGGTTGCCCCATAAAATTCTCTCGTGTCAACGCCGGAGGTCTTGTTTCCATCACCGCACATCTCTTTATATTGATAGCGGCATTAAAGTCACGATTCACAAACTCCATACGTTTCTTGCCGTCAATAGTTGTACTTACTAATGCGAGTAGTCCACGAACTTTCGCTCGCCTTTCCATTTGCTCCTCCGTCAGCAGTCCGTACTTTTTCATATCCTCAGGGTTCCGCAGGCGCTTTTCCATGTCCACTCTCTGAAGCGCACACCCGAGTTCATGGTGTGTATAGGACGTTCGGGACTCATCTAAAGCTATCGTAACGAAACGCCGTGCGCACTCTTTGTATGTTCTGGTCGTTGGAGCTGGCGTAGTCCCTTTTCGGTTCTTCCAGCGCCCTGCTCCGTACGCTGCTACGAGCCTCTGAATTTCATCCTCCTTCAAGGCACTCAACTCATTGAAAAAGTTCGCAAATGCACGCTGCTTTCCGCAGTACAGATTCATACGCAGACGAGCCCACCGGGGCTTGGTATAATCCTCCCACAGCGCATCCCAGTGCGCAACGCGAACTTCCATGAATTTCCGAAACGCTTCAAAGTCCGCTCCTCGGCTCGTTACCTCGCTCAAAGCTTCAAGGTGGTCCTTCATTCCTGCATTCCACGTACAATTTTCTTCCTTGCATTCATTATACCGGATTTTCGGAAGTATCTCGCTCTCGAGAACATCAAAAGACGCATTTCTTTCTGACGTAAGTTACCGTCAGTGCCATCTTCTGCACGCTTGGATGCTGCGATGGTTACGATTTTCGTTTTCCCAGGGTCCGCACTGACGACAAAGTCGTTCTCATGCACTTTCTGTGTCGCAGGATCCGCCTCCTTCTCATCTTCATGCTTCACCGCGTCAACGAACTAGACCCGTTTCAGACTAGAGTGGAACGGACGTCGTCTGGCTAATTCGGTGGTACATGCGAAACTTTCGGTTTTTCCCACTGTCACCGACGCCAGCTTGTGTGGGATTGTTTTGTGACAGTTTCTTTTTCCTCTTGTTATCTCTGGCTGCAAATACGCCGGTCTCTTGTTTTTCTCGAGCGCCGTCTTCAGGAATCGAAGGATGCTAATGGCAGCGTAAAGAAACCGATTGTACAGTTTCGCGCTGTTGTCGATGTCTTTCATGAACAGTCGGAAGATACGATCTAGTATTCAATTACCGTGCTCCTCTTCCTTGCATGCAGCTCAGGTGCGCTTTTCGCAGCCGGGATACCTGACTATGTTCAGGTGATCCCAAACGCCCACCAAATGTCCACCTGCGAGCACCGCCCCGTACAGTGTCGACGCTGGCTTCGGCACTCAGCACATACCGTTCCCAGGTGCAAAAGCCTCGCCTCG